>Ga0209342_10001113_pt1 | contig 30362 bp, 37 predicted proteins | sample RifCSP16_2_FD_184023 | JGI IMG/M metagenome (GOLD analysis project Ga0209342, IMG submission 184023) | Soil microbial communities from Rifle, Colorado - Rifle CSP2_sed 16_2 (SPAdes) (version 2) | ecosystem: Environmental > Terrestrial > Deep subsurface > Rock core/Sediment | place: Rifle...
CCCGATAAAGCTTTTAACCGCCCGCTCTTCGGCGGGACTCGTGGCATCGTTCCGGTCGTTTTGGTTCGAGCACCGGTTCGAGCTCAGCGGCTCCCTCTTTGCGTTCGGCGTGTTTCTCGTGTTCATCGCGGTTCTCGGCTCCGTCCCGCAGGCTCGGGCCTGGGCCGCGACGGTCTCGATCTTTGAGAACATCATCGTCGCCCTCGGCGGATGGATTTTCTGGGAGGCGATCGTCGGCGCCCTTACGCTCCTTGCAGGGATCGTGTACTTCGGAGACACAATCAAGAAGGGCCGCGAGTTCGAGCGGCTCGTCAACACGACGTCGAAGGAGCTGTTCCTGAGGAACCGGAAGCGGATCGAATACCTCGTCACGGTGATGCCGTTCCAATACGGGCGGCGGGTCGAGAAGAAACGCCTCGAGCTGAAGATTCGGGACTGAAGGTTATTTCGGCGTCGGGGCCCGGGCGACGATTCGTCCGATCCGGTCAATGCGCTCCGCGTCCTCCGCTCGGCACCGGACCTGGACCTCCGTGTAATGCGGACCGTAATCGACCCGGAAGACCTCCGTGTTCCCGTAGAGCCAGCTCAGATTCGACGCGGACTCCGCATTCACCGGGAGGCGAACCGTAATTTCGAGGGGGGAGGTGAACCGGCTTGCGATCGCGTTTCGGAGTTCGTCGAAGCCGTGACCCGTTGCGGTGGACGCTGCGATCGGTGGGACGTGGAACTCGGACCGCTGTAGGAGGTGAGACCTCGCGTCGAGCTCTTGGGGGAGGACGAGGTCCGCCTTCGTGAGGACCGGGAGGACGATTTCAGGTCGGACCCGCGGGACGAGCGTGCGGGCCGCGAGCCGAAGCTTCCGCAGGAACTCGACCTCCGGGTCCGACGCATCCAAAAGGAGAAGGACGAGGTCCGATTCATAGATCTCCTCGAACGTGGAGTGGAACGCCTCGACCATCCACAGCGGAACCTGGTCCACGAACCCGACGGTATCCGTGAGGAGGACTCGCTTCCGGATTCCCTGGAGCGTTCGCGTCGTCGTGGACAGCGTCGAGAACATCCGCTCCTCGACGAGGACTCGTTCTCCCGTAAGAGCGTTCAACATCGAACTCTTTCCCGCGTTCGCGTAGCCCGCGAGGGCGACGAGGTAGAAGCCCCGGTCCTTCCGCGCGGCTCGTCGCTGCCCCCGCTCCCGCCGCACGAGGTCGAGGTCCTCCCGGATTCGACGCATCTTCCGTTTCACGGTCTCATAGTACACGTCGACACGGTACTCACCACCCGCCATGAATCCGGGTCGCTCGCCGATTGTGGCGCTGTGGATCCATTCCCGGAGCAACGGGATCTCGTACTGAAGGAGGGCGAGCTCGACCTGGAGCTTCGCCTCCCGGCTGTGTGCGCGCTGCGCGAAGATCTCCAGGATCAGCCGGAGCCGGTCGTAGCATTCCTTGCCGAGACGCTTTTCGAGCTTGTAGTGCGACGAGGGATGGAGTTCGCCGTTGAAGAGGACGATGTCGATGTCGATCGACTTCACCCGATCTTCGAGTTCCTCGAGCTTGCCCTTGCCGATGAAGTACCGCCGATCCGGCCGCTCCCGAGCCTGAACGGCGGTGTCGACGAGGTCGTGCCCCGCGCTCTCGATGAGGGCCTCGATTTCCCGGGTGTCCCGGGTGAGGGTGACGAGAAGGACCTTCACGCGTCCATGCGAACCGGGGGCGCATCGATAAGGGTTTCCACCGGAAGGAGAGGGGTGGGGGTGGGGGTCTCGCGCGGGCCGTGATGCACTTTCAGCCACCTCCTGCGGTTGACCTTAAATAAGGCCAACTCCATGCCGGTCGCATGCAACTCGGCTGCGGGATCCGCTTGAAGACGGTGAAACGTCGAGAGTACCTCTACGTGTGGCACTACGAGCCCATCGAGGGCCGGCGTCGACAGGTGTACGACTATATCGGTCCCGCCGCGAACCCGGAGGCTCGCCGAAAGGCGAACGACGCCCTGGAGGCCCATGCACGAAGGGCCATCGACGATGCGCGTCACCGGATCCATGCGGGTCGGGCCGTCGCCGCCGCGGTCCGGTCGGGATTCGGTTACCCTTAAGTAAGGCCAACTCGGAGGACGTCGGAACAGACCTGGCCCCGTGTCGCGAAACCCTTATGGCCCGAGGGCGGCCTTCTCCGTCGCTCGCCTCTCCGAGGCGGGTTGGTGGAACGGCCGTGGCGGTCCGCCGCCATGGCCCCGCACTCCGAGGCGCGGCGATGCACGTGATCGTGAAGTTCTTCGCGTCGTTTCGGGAAATCGTCGGCTCCCGCGAAATGAGGCTCGAGTTCAAGGACGGAGCGACGGTCCGCACCCTGCTCGATTCGATTTACGCGAAGCATCCCCGTTTGAGAACGTTCGAGGAGACGACGCTCCTCGCCGTGAACCGGGAGTTCGCAGATCCGACGGCGACGATCCACGACGGCGACGAAATCGCCCTGATGCCGCCCGTGAGCGGCGGCGCCTCGATGATCGCGATCCAGCGAAAGGCGATTGGCGTCGAGGCCGTCGTCAATTCCGTGCGCCGCCACGATGCGGGCGCGATCGTCCTGTTCCTTGGCACCGTTCGCAAGGATCCCGGCGTGAAGGCCCTTGACTATGAGGTGTATGAGCCGATGGCGCGGAAGAAGATGGGGGAAATCGCGGAGGTCGCGAAGAAGAAGTTCGGCGTCCTCGAGGTGTCGATTGTCCACCGGCTCGGGCGGATCCCCGTCGGTCGGCCGTCTGTGGCGATCGCGATGTCCGCCCCGCATCGGCGCGAGGCGTTTGCCGCGTGCGAGTGGGCGATGGCGGAGCTCAAGAAGGTCGTCCCGATCTGGAAGGCGGAGAAGTAGGCGAGGCCGGTCGCCGTCCGTCCGACGTTCGGGACTCCCAATCCTTGCGAAGGAGACCGTACGCGGCCTGATCCACGGGTCCGTCTGACGAGTACTCCGCTTCCCGAAGGACGCCTTCCTGGGCGAACCCAAGCCGCTCTGCCACCGCACGGCTTCGTGCGTTTCCCACGGCAGTCCGTATCTCGATGCGGTTCAAGCCGAGATTTCGAAACGCGTAGTCTACAAGGGCCCGGCAGGACCGGGTGACGATTCCCTCTCCTTGACGTTTCGCCGCGAGCCAGTATCCAATTTCCGTCTTCCCGAGGGTCCAATTCCAATAGTGGTACCCGATCACGCCGACGAGTTCGCGGCAGTACCAGATTCCCGCATGGAAGCCATCGTTCCGGCGCAGCTGGTCTCGGCCCTCGTCGATGAACCTCATCGTATCGGTCGGAGACCGAATGCCATCGACCCATGGCAGCCACCGCCGGAGATAGTCTCGGTTGCTCGCGGTGAGCGCAAAGAGCACGTTGGCATGGGCCTTCGTTAGGAGCCGGAGCTCGATATCCTCGTCGATTGGAATCCGGGCGGGATGCCGGCGCGCGATTCGGGCTGCGGCTGTCCGCGGCATGTTCAATCGATAGGGGTCGGCGGCTTATTGATTGCGAGGCAGCTGTGATCCGGCCACGCGCGCGTTCATTTCCGCGTCTCGTATAGCTCGATCCAGATCCCGTTCACCGGGTCCTTCACGAACCCGACGATGTACTTCGGTCGCACCTCGATCGGGCGCACGACCTTCGCCCCCATCTTCGCGAGGTGGTCCATGTCCTTCCGCACGTCCTTGCACTCGAACGCGAGATGGTCGAGCTCGCTCCCCGCCTTGTACTTCGACTTGGACCGTGGGTACCAGTTCAGCTCGAGGATCTGGTCCCCGCCCTTGCTCCTGAGCCCGGCGACCTCGCCGCCCGTCGCGGGAATCGCGTGGCGGTCGAGGAGCTCCATTCCGAGCGCCTCCGTGTAGAACCTGACCGACGCGTCCATGTCCTTCACTTCGACTCCCGTATACGTGAACTTCATTGCGACTCTCCCCGGGGGATTACGACCACGGGCTCAAGCGCTTTGCGATAGTCCCCGTCCGGCAACTGAAACCTTTAATCGTCCTTCGGCTCTCCCGTCTCGGGGGCGTCGAAATTGATGCGTTCTGGTTCTTCACAGGGGCCGCGGTCGGGACGCCGCAAGATCGTGATGGTGTTCGTCGGACTCGCTCTCGTCGGAGCTGGGTTGCTCGTCTTCCGTTATGCGAACGAGATCGCCGGCCAAATCAGCGGGTACATCGCTCCGCCGCCCGAGGGGGGAGATCCCACCGGCCTGGGGACGGCCCAGTTCGGGTATCTCCCGTTTATCGTGTGGGGCTTCGGCTTCACATTGATCGGGTTCGGCGGAAACACGCTGCGGATGGCGTTCATGTCTTCCATCGCCGGCGGAATGGGAGTCGGCGGAATGGGAGGCGGTGCGATGGCCGGGGGGATGTCACCGGAGATGCTCGACGGCTACATGCAGCAAACCCTCGCCGCGACCCGAGGGATGACCGGACAGTCGGCGGCGACGGCCGCCCCGGCGACGAAAGAAGTCGTCAAGGTCAAGTGCCGCAACTGCGGGAGCCTCGAATCCGAGGACGCTGCCTTCTGCCGAAAGTGCGGCAAGTCGTTGTAGCACGACGAATCACAGCTCGAGTCGGGGAGCCCCGCGGGGTCGACGGCCCTGGCGACAAACGGTGAAACCCATGGCCCCGTTCGGGCCGACGCGGGCTCGCGGTTCTGTAACATCTCGGGTGGTGAAGACGGGGCCGGAGGGCTGTAACAGTTCGGGTGATGGCGGGGCCGTCCTACGGGTTAGGCAAGAAGCCGGAAGGCCATGAGAGCGCCGCTGCTACAAACCAGTCCGAGACCGTTGTCACGTCGAGCCAATACCGCGTTCAGGGAGCGTGTGCTTCTGCCGCGCAGGGCTTCCGCTATACCCCCGGGCTGCCAAGCGACGAGTCGCCGCAGGCTGGGTCCTTTCCCAAACATACGCAACTCCATATATGCGGTCGTCCATATGCGCATCCGTGGACGAGCTCTTCGCGGTGCTCTCTGACCCCACCCGGCGCCGCATCCTGGAGGAATTGCTCCCCGGCGAGCGGACGGTGATGGAGCTGGTGCACCGTGTCGGCATGCACCAACCCGGCGTGTCGCGACACCTCGGCGTTTTGCGCGAGGCAGGACTGGTCAAGGTCCGCAAGGAAGCCCAGCGGCGCCAGTATTCCCTGGTGCCTGGACCCTTGCAGGAGTTGGACGCCTGGCTCAACCACTATCGCGGCCTGTGGGATGCGCGCTTCACCAAGCTCGCCAACCACTTGGCGAACAAGAAACGGAGTGACCACCCATGAACAAACTCATGAGCCTGACCGTCGAGCACGTTTTCGACGCCACCCCCGAAGAACTCTGGAACGCCTGGACCGACCCTGAGCAATACAAGAAGTGGTACAACCCCGCCCCGGGCATGGACCTCGTAATCCACAAGTTCGAGGTCCGCGTCGGCGGACGCATCCACTTCGACATGCCCATGCCGGGTGGACGCGGCGGCAACTCCACGAAGGGAATTTTCCACGTCGTGGAGCCCAACAAACGTCTCGTGTTCGGTGCAGAGGACAAATCAAGTCTCAACGACGTGACCATCAGGCCCGAGGGCAAGAAGACCCGCCTCATCGTGGTCTGGAGCAGCACGACGCCGGAAATGGGCTCGCCCGAAATGCAGAAGATGGCCACAATGGCGTGGAAGTCCAGCGCCGCCAAGCTCGAACGGCTCCTGGCGGACAAGTGACTTCCGGGTCCATTACGACGCCGTGCGGACGCACCTCGCGCTCGGGGGGACTCCAGCGGAGGCCGCGGGACTGGACCAACTGGCCCCATTACGGTGGAAGTCGATCCTGGAGCGGGCCATCACCCGAACTGTTACAGACGACGCACCCAGCCGAACGACGGCGAAATCCCCCGATTAGGGGACAGAACGCGGGCTCGCCAACGTTTATGGCTTCCGGTCACGGTGGGCCCGGGGCCATGGCGCGGATGGTCGACATTTCGAAGAAGAAGGACGTTCCACGCCGATCGGTCGCGAGCGGGGAGATCGTTCTCGCGCCCGCCACGGTCCGGGCAATTCGCGCGGGGAAGGTCCCGAAGGGCGATCCAATCAGCACCGCGGAGGTCGCGGGCCTCCAAGCCGTGAAGAAGGTCTGGGAAGCCCTCCCGCACTGCCATCCGATCCCGATCTCGAGCGCGTCCGTGGAGTTCGCCGTGAAGAACGATCGCGTCGTGGTCACGTGCGAAGTTCGTGCGACGTACAAGACGGGGGTCGAGATGGAGGCGCTCTACGCGTGTACCGTCGCGCTCCTGACGATTTGGGACATGGTGAAATCCCTCGAGAAGAACGATGCGGGCCAGTACCCCCGGACACGCGTGCGGAACGTGCGGGTCGTGACAAAGGAGAAGGGCGGGTAGGAACCCGAGCGTCGAACGGTTCTTGAACCCGCCCCGCCTATCGCACCCCGCCATGGGAGCGGTCGAGGAGCACAAGGCCCACGCGCCAAAGAGCGTGCGGTGCGCGGTGATCACAATCAGCGACTCTCGCACGGAGGCGACGGACGAGTCCGGTGCACTCCTTCGAAAGCTCCTCGCCGACGCCGGCCACCGCGTCGAGTTTCTCAAGATCGTGAAGGACGAAGCGGACCCGATCCGGGACGCGGTCGACGAGGCCGCGAGGCGGGCGGAGGCGATTCTCACGAACGGTGGCACAGGCCTCGCCCCGCGGGACGTGACGATCGAAACCCTCGAGCCGAAGCTCGACAAGGTTCTCCCGGGGTTCGGCGAGCTCTTCCGGATGCTCAGCTACGAGCGGATCGGGAGCGCCGCGATGATGAGCCGCGCGTTGGCGGGTGTGTACAAGGGCGCGCTCATCTTCTGCCTGCCCGGCTCGCCCGATGCGGTGTCGCTCGCGATGGAGAGCCTCATTCTACCGGAGCTTGGTCACGCGGTCGGGGTGATGCGCCGGACCGCGAACTTGCTGCCGTAGAAGTCATCGATGAGCGTTAGGCCCTCCAGGAGCCTGAGTCGTGAAATCAGGTTGGGCTTCGATTCCGGGTCGCTCACCCCCAGCTCCGCAATTGCGGCTTGCCGGCCAAGCAGATTCGGATTGAGGACAAGTTGCCATCCCTGCAGGAACCCCACCTGGTGCACGCGCTTCAGCCGGTTTCTGATCGTCCCACTTGAATGAGCTGGGGGAAGCCAGCGCCTTAATCATACGAATGTCTACGTCGTCTGGTGACCACAAGGGCAATCACGACTATTGCAACAAGCAGTTCCTTTTCGAACCATGTTCTTACCTCCTTCGATGTCAGAAACGCTCGGCTCCGGTTAACGTCCCCCCTCCGGTCCATGGCGCCGTAGGAAAAAATTCATAAATCCGCGTCCGATTTAGGTCTGCCCCGTGAGGGGTGAATGACGACAAACAGGGAGGAAAAAAACTGAAGGGGTGATGAAAACATGGCGAAGAAAACCAGAGGCGGTAGAATGACCGCGGCCAAGAGGCGTGCCGCTAAGTCCCCCGGTGGACGTGGTCGTGTCCGAGAGCGCAAAGCGGGTCGAAAAGTCATGAGGACCTGAGAGAACGTTCCGGGTGATGGACAATGGCAACCCTCGGCGCAACCGTCGTCTTCTTCATCGTGAGCCTCATCATTTCTGCGATCATTATCTACGTGGTCACGAAGCTGTTCGGGCAGAAGGAAGGGATAGGGACGGCCTTGTTGGCCGCCTTCGCGGGGGCTATCATTTACGCCCTGGCGTACTTCTTCCTGGGGCAAGGGCTCCTCGCGGCCTTGATCGGTGGGTTCGTTTGGCTGCTGGCCCTCGGGGGCCTGTACCAGATGGGCTGGCTCAGGGCACTCGGTGTCGCGATCATCGTGTGGATTGTCGCTGCTATCGTGGGCTTCGTCCTGCCCACCGTTGTGGGTCCTCTGTGAGGCGGGATGCATGGCGATAACCGTGCAATGGTCTCACATTGGAGTGGGCTCAGTGGTGGCATTCTTGATAGGTTGGTTTTTGTTTGGTCTTCTTGGTGCGATAGTAGTAGCTGCCATAGTCTTGGTGCTAATGGGGACCATAAAGATTAGGTAGACGTGAAGTAAGAATGGCAGAGAAGAGCAGAGGCGGTCGAATGACCGCGGCAAAGCGGGCGTGACCCCGCGAAATGCTAATCCCAATCTCAGACCATCGTCCGGAATAGTGCGGGGGCTCGTGGTTGAGCTCGACACTCGATCCGACGGGTGAACCTGTCGTGTACGCCATTGGCGACACTCACCTCGGGCTCCGTGACTGGAGTCCCAAGGGCCATCGAGAGCGGCCGCTCTTCGTGGCGGATTTCTTTCGCTGGCTGAGCGCCCTGCCGGAGGAGGGCTATCCTCTGCCGCTGTGGGACGGTCACGCTGTGAGCATGCGTGTGCTCCGCCGCCCGGACCGGCTAATCCTGCTTGGCGATATCTTGGAGCTTTGGGAGGCCGAGAACCAGGCCATCCTCTTCTCTGTGGCCACCGTGAGTTCCGTGTTGTCGCGCGTGCCCTGTCACAAGGTCTACGTGCTCGGGAACCACGATAACATCCTCCAGGCGGTGACGGGGCTGTACCCGCTCGGCGCGGAAAATCTCGAGGTGGTCGGGGACGCCTACCCGACCAGCGATACTGGTGAGATTCGGCCGCTTCGAATCGGCGATCGCAACTACATCTTCATCCACGGCCACCAGTTCGATCCGGTTCTCCACGGCCGCATTGGAAAGTTCTGGCCCCTGCTCGCCCCAATACGACAAGCGGGCGCGGCCCTGGGGGACTATGCTTGGGTGTTCTTCGCGCTGTGGGTTGCGACCCTGCTCGTGCATATTATCTATCCGTCCTGGCCCGTTGACTGGCTTGCGATCCTGGGGCTTCCGCTGTTCTGGCTCCCTCGGCTGTACATGCGCATTGGTTGGCGGTCGTGGCGCCGGTTCGGTGGACTTCGATACAACCGGGACTTGGCACTGAAGGGCTTCGTCAAGTGGTGGGCCAAGGTCCGTCAAAGCAAGGGGATCCCGAAGGACGTCGGAATCGTATTCGGCCACACGCACTACCTGGACTGGCTGGAACTCGGTGGAGAAAAACGGTATGATCGGGCCATGAGACCCACTGAGGCACGGCTCAATGAATCCGTCGTGCGACTCGGCGACAAACGCCCTACGCTATACAATGTCTCCTCATGGCTCTCGAGTGGGGGCGAAAGAAGGGGCGTTGTCGTAGCGACCGCATTCTATGCTGATGCTCTGGGCCCGTTGTTCATTGGCTGGGACTGGCGAGAGCGACGTCCCTTCCACATACCCTTCGAATTCGTCGAAAAGCGTTGGGACGATCCGTTGGGCTTCGCGAAAGAGGACTCCGGAATGGGAGGAATCGCCCGGCAGCTCGGGTGGCCACGCGAGATGATCAGAAAATGGGGGCAGAGTCGGGGAGGCTTGTTGCGAGTTCGAAATTTTCGAACCCGGCAGCCTTGACCGGAGGCCGATACTTCAAGCCGCGAGGGGGGAACGCTCACAACGCATGACCGGACATCGAGGTCCATGATGCAGCGTTCTGGGTGATTCCGTGACCAACATGGAATCGGCGAACTCGATGCTCAGCGCCCTAGGCGGGCACCGCATGGGCGCCGGCAAGATGCCTCTACAACAGGTCATTCCGGAAGTGTCAGGGAGGAATCCTCGTTAACCTTGAATGAGGTTAACCTGCGGGGCGAACCTTTTGACCTTGGCTGGTCTTCTCCTCCTGCCCATGCCCGTCCACCAAGACCACAAGGACCACGCTCCCGCCTCCGTGAAGTGCGGGATCGTCACGAGTTCCGACAGCCGCACGGGGGCGACGGATGACTTGGGCAAACTCATCCGGGAGTTCCTGCTGAAGGCGGGCCACAAGGTCCTCTTCTACACGGTCGTGAAGGACGAGGCGAAGGCGATCGCGGCCGCGGTCGAACAGGCGTCGTGGACCTGCGACGCGGTGATCACGAACGGCGGTACCGCGCTCTCCCGCCGCGACGTCACGATTCCCACCCTGGCCCCGCTCTTCGAGCGCACGTTGCCCGGGTTCGGCGAAATCTTCCCCCAGCTCTCGTACGACGAGATCGGGAGCGCGTCGATGCTCTCCGGCGCCATGGCGGGCGTCGACCATGGCCGCCTCGTTTTCTGCCTGCCCGGGTCCCCGGAGGCCTACCGCCTGGCGATGGAGACGCTCATCATGCCAGAACTCAGCCATGCGGTCGGGGTGATGCGCCGATGACGCGAAAGCGCCATGACGGTGCGCACGATGATGATCCGCGGGAGCACCACGGCCGCGGTATGCGGCCCCTGAAGGCCCTCGTCTCCCTCGACGACGCGCTTCGCATGCTGATGGATCTCGCGACGCCGATCTCGCGGGCGGAAGGCGTCCCCCTCCTCGATGCGCTCCACCGCATCGCCTCGCAGGACGTCGTCTCGAAAATCGACGTGCCCCTCGTCGACCGCGCGGCGATGGACGGCTACGCGGTCCGGGCCCCGGACACGTTCCGCGCGGGGAAGTTCAAGCCCGCCGTCCTGAGGCGGCTCGAAACCCTTTACGCAGATTCCGTGCCGACGAAGGCCGTTGCGAAGGGGACGTGCGTCGAAGTCGCCACGGGTTCAACGCTGCCGAAGGGGGCCGACGCGGTCGTGATCGTCGAGGACACGGAGCGGGAGGGCGACGCGGTGCACGTGTACTCGCCCGTCCACCCAGGCGAGAACGTCTCGCCGCAGGGCGAGGACATCCGGAGGGGAGACGTCGTTGTCCGCGTGGGGGAGTTTCTCACGCCCGCGAAGGTTGGGGCGATTGCAGCGGTCGGCGAGAAGGACGTCGAGGTCTACGCGAAGCCCCAGGTCGCGATCCTCACGACGGGCGACGAGGTGATTCCACCCGGCCGAAAGATTCGCCCCGGCCAAGTGTATGACATCAATGCGCACACGATGGCGTCCGTCGTGCGGGAGGCAGGCGGCGAACCGATCCTTCTCGGCCGTGTCCCGGACCGGCTCGCGGACCTGAGGGCCGCGATCACGCGCGCGACGCGGTACGATCTCGTCGTGTTCAGCGGAGGCTCGAGCGTCGGCGAGAAGGACATGATCATCGACATCCTCCAGGAGATGGGGACGCTGAAGTTCCATGGCGTCGCCGTGAAACCCGGGAAGCCGACGGTCCTCGGCGTCGTCAACGCCAAGGTGGTCCTCGGGATGCCCGGGTATCCGACGTCGTGCCTCTCGAACTGCTACATGATGCTCGTCCCGATGCTCCGGGTCATGGCGCGCCTCCCGGCGGCCCCGGAGAAGGTCGTCGAGCTCCCGCTCAGCAAGCGCCTCGTCTCGACAATCGGGCGGGTCGAGTTCCACACCGTCCGAGTCGAGGACGGCCTGGCGGTGCCCGCGTACAAGGAGAGCGGGGCGATCACGTCGATGGCCCACGCGGACGGGTACATCGAGATCCCCGCGAACACGGACCTGATCGAGAAAGGGGAGAGGGTCCGCGTCGTCCTGTTCTGACCGTCCGGTAGCGTCTCCGGGCTCTGTGCCCGGCTAGTGGTGTGTCAGCTTCAGGTGCGTGTCGAACAAGACTGATGCCATTTCCTTCCCGCAGTGTGGGCACGCGACGAACCCCCGCGCGCCCCGCGAGGGCTTCGCCCGCCTCAGGAAGTCGATCAGGAGTTCCATTTCGATCGCGACCCCCTCGCTCTCCGCGAGGGACCGGTGGCCATGGCCCCGCTCCGCGAGGTAGTCGATGTGGACATCGATTTCCGCGCCCTTCGGGACCGTCGGCTCGCCGTGGGCCTCGATCCGCGTGTGGAACCGCTTCCCACTTTCCAGGGAGCGGACCGCGACGAGGTCGAACGTCTCACGGTACACGCGGTACCCGATCGCCCGGAGCACCGCTTCGGCGGTCGTCGCGTTTACTCGTTTCGGAACGGCCCCTTTCATCCATCGCCTCCGGGGCGCCCACCACCTCGAGGCACGACACCGCGGTTCCCGGTAAGAACATTGGCCGACTTCTGGACGCCCATCGGCAGTTTCATAGGGACCCCCTTCCATCGGCACGTCGGTCCGTAGGATCAGGAGGTTCCCGGCAATGTGGTCGATCCGAGTTCTCGCAGCGAAAGTGCCGGGAGCCCCGTGAGTCCTTCTCGCGGATTCTCCCGGCACTGTGCGCCTGTTCCGCGAATGCTGTCGTGTGATGCGAAATGCGATGCCCAATACTCCGTATCTCGACGCCACCGTTCGGTGGCGGATCAAGAGCGGGACCCTCGAAGACGAGGAGCCGAACTACCGCTCCCGCGTCGAGGCTGTCCTCCGAGCCGGGCTTGCGACGGAGGTCGTGCGCCCGATCAGCGCAGGCAAGGAAGCGGAGGTTCTCCTCGCGTCGTTGAACGGCGCGCCGATTGCAATCAAGATCTACCGGCTCTACCGAACGTCCCATCGCGGCGGGAGGCCCGTGAAGGCGGACACGATGGGGTGGCGGGCCGCGCACGAGTTCGATATGCTCCTTCAGGCATGGAAGGGTGGCGCGCCGGTGCCGACGCCCGCACGCCGTGCGGAGAACATGATTTCGATGCGATACCTGAGTGACGGAGACGGCCCCGCACCCCGGTTGTCTGATGTTCGCCTCGAGGACCCGCAGCCGATGTTCTCACAGATTCTCGACGGCATCGAGCGCCTCGCGAAGGCCGGTATCGTCCACGGCGATCTGAGCGCGTTCAACATCCTCGTCTGCCGCGAGCGACCATGGTTGATCGATTTTTCGGAAGCGATGCGGGTCGATCGGACGGGAGGCGCGCCATGGGTTCGCCTTACTGAAGCAAGGGGTCAGCTCACCCATGGGCTGACCGCGCTGAACCAATACTTCCGTCGGTACCGCCTCGCAATCGAGGTCGAGCCCTTCGTGTCGCGAGTCGTCGACGCGCTCGACCGGTTCCACGTCCTCCGATGACCCGCGATCGCCGTGGGGCCTAGATGACCTTCGTGATCCGCGCGAGCCGCTCCGCGGCCTCGTGATTCAGCCCCGCGTCCCCGAGAATCGTGTACCGGTCCGTGTGGATTTCGTGCGCGTGGACGAGTGCCTCGACGACCTCTTCGTCCGTGACGCCGAGGGCCCGCGCCGTCGTCGGCGCACCGATCGTAAGGAGCGCGTTCCGCACCTCTTCCCAGTTCCCGCCGTGCAGGTACATCATCATGATCGTCCCGACGCCGCACTGCTCCCCGTGGAGCGCGGGTTTCTTCGCGACTCGGTCGACGGCGTGGGAGAACTTGTGCTCGGACCCGCTCGCGGGGCGGGACGAGCCCGCGATCGACATCGCGACCCCGCTCGACACGAGCGCTTTCGCGACGAACCATGCACTCTCCTCAAGCCGCGGCTTAATCGACGCCGCGTTCTCGATAAGAAGGCGTGCCGCGAGCTCCGATAGGGCGGCGGCGTATGTGGAGTAGTACTCGTTCCGCAGGTTCCGCCCGAGCGCCCAGTCCTTCACGGCGGTGAGGTTCGAGATGATGTCCCCGCACCCGGCCGCGAGGAGGCGGAACGGTGACTCCGCGATGATCCCCGTGTCCATGATCACGGCGATCGGTGTCTGCGCGCCGAAGCTTTGCTTCTGGCCGCCCTTCTCGATCGAGGCCATCGACGACACGACGCCGTCGTGGCTCGCCGCGGTCGGGACGCTCACGAACGGGACTCCCGCCTGGAACGCCGCGAGCTTCGCGACGTCGATCGGCCGCCCGCCGCCGACGCCGAGGGCGAAGTCGAGCTCCTCTCCTGTGATTCGCTCCTTCGCCTCCGTGACGGCCTCCCAGCTCGCGTTCGGAATCAGGAACTCGACGACGCGGATCTTCCGAGCCTGGAGTTGCTGCACGACGCTCTCACCCGCGATCTTCATCGTCGTCGGGTCCGCGACGACGAGCGCGCGCCTCCCGAGCTTCAGGTTCACACACACGTCGCCGACCTGTTTGATCGCGTCGTGGCCGACGGTGACGGAGCGCGGAAGCTCCATTGCCTTCGTCTTCGAGAAGCCGTTGACGTCCGGGGCGGTCAGGCCGTTCCCTCGCGCCGCAGACGAACTTTCTCTCGCTACTTAAAGGTGACCGCCTCGATTCGATTCGCGAAATCGGCGCCCTGCGGTCCCGGCGGAAAACCGCGCGACGGTATCGGAGGGGGAACAGGGTCGAAAACGTTTATATCGCGCCCTCGAAATCTTCGCGGGCGTAATGTCCCTCCTGTTTCTCGCGTCCGTATCCGGAGCCGAGGTCGAGGAGAAGCCCGCGATTCCTCCCGCCGCGGAACAGGAATTCCTGAGGGGTAACGCGCTGTGCGACGCGAAGCGGTACGAGGACGCAATTCCGTGCTACGACCGCGCGATCGAGATGGGCCTGCGGGACCACGTCGTGTGGAACAACAAGGGCGTCGCCCTCGACTCGATCAGCCGCCACGAGGATGCCCTCGCATGCTATGACAGGGCCCTCGCCGTGAAGCCGTCGTACGAAACCGCCTGGTACAATCGGGGAAACGCGTACGCGTACCTCGGCCAGCATGAGCGGGCCGTCGAGTGCTATGACAAGGCTCTCGCTCTGAAGCCGATTTACGGGGTCGCTCTCTACGACAAGGGGCTCGCCCTCACGCAGCTCGGGAAGACGAAGAAGGCGCTCGAATCGTACGAGCGGCTCAGCGAGATTGACGCGACGAACGAAGTCGCGTGGTTCCGGAAGGGCCTGCTCCTCGAGCAGCTCGGCCGCGCCGAGGACGCGATTGAGGCGTATCGGACGGCGACGTCTCTGACGCCGGGCTACGAGGATGCGTGGAACGGTCTCGGGAACGCCCTGTACGCGCTCGAGCGGTACGAGGAGGCGATCGAGAGTTTCGACAAGGTCCTCGCGATCAATGCGAAAAACGAGGAGGCGTGGAACAACAAGGGCTTCACGTTCTTCATGCTCGGGATCCACGACGAGGCGATCCGCTGTTACGATCGCGCCCTCACGATCAACCCGGCGTACAAGCACGCGTGGTACAACAAGGGGTACACGTACCACGGGATCGACCGCCTCGAGGACGCGATCGTGTGCTATCAGAAGGCCCTCGAGATCGACACGGGGGACGAGGTCCTCTGGAACAACCTCGGGAACGCGCACTACAATCTCGGGCGATACGAGGAGTCGATTCCGTACTTCGAGAAGGGGCTCGAGGCAAACCCGAAGTACGAGATCGCGTGGAACAACATCGGAAATGCGCTGAACAAGATGGGACGCCACGCGGAATCCCTGAAGTATCACGACAAGGCCCTCGAGCTCAAGCCGGATTTCGACTACGCGCTGTACGCAAAGGGTCACGCCCTTGGCCAACTCGGAAAGCCCGAGGAAGGCCTCGAGCTCATCACGCAGTCCCTCGAGCTGAACCCGAACTACGACCACGCGTGGATCGCGAAGGCGGAGGTCCTTGCAAGCCTCGGGCGGTACGAGGAGGCGCGGGAGGCCGTGACGAACGCGCTCGTGCTGAACCCGACGTACGACGAGGCGTGGATTTTCCGCGGGAAGATTACCTTCGAGCTCGGCGATCCCGAGGAGGCGCGCCGGTGCTTCGAGGAGGCCCTGCAGTCCTATGCCATCGCGCTCGAGCTCGAGCCCGGAAACGGAGAGGTCCTCCGTCTCCAGGGCGCGCTCCTCGAAGACCTCGAGCGGGACAACGAGGCGCTCGCATCGTACGCGCTCGCGGCGGCGGCCGGCGACGGGCCCGGGATGTCCGCGCAGGTCCGCCTCCTCCTCCGGAAGGGCCCGGTCGATCGAGCCGTCGCTGCCGCGGCGGAGCTTTTCGCGAAAAAGGCGGCCGACCCCGACACTGCGCCCCTGCTCGGCGAGGCCCTCCTGGAGGCTGGCCGGGCGAACGAAGCGATCCCCCTTTTCGAACGCGCGCTCGCCGAGAAGCCTCGTCCCGACGTGCGCCGCGGCCTCGCACGCGCCCTCATGCACGTCAAACGATTCGACGACGCGCTCCGCACTCTCGACCCGGACGATCCGCGGGAGCCCGAGGACCCCCTCCTCCGGGGGACGATCCTGCGTGCTGCGGGCCGACCCGCGGCGGCCGTTGCTGCGTACGACAACGTGATCGCGTCGGGCCGCCATCTTGATGTCGCGTACTTCGAGCGCGGGCGGGCCCTCGCGGACGCGAAGCGGTACCGGGAGGCCCTCGCGAGTTTCGACGCCGCGCTCGGACTCGACGGCACGCGCGCGGAGGTGTGGCAGGAACATGGAGCCGTTGCGCTCGCGATGGGTCGGCCCCGGGTCGCGCTTCGATCCCTCGAACGGGTCACCGATCTCGCGCCCGAGGCTGCGTCCTCGTGGGAGCTGCGGGCGACGGCGCTCGACGCCCTCGGGCGATCCGAGGACGCCGCGCGGTGCCGTGCGCGAATCCGGGGCGGGGGCCCTGGCTGACGTCTCGATCCGTGTCGAAGGGTCGTCGGCATTATCTACCTCGTCGCGCGTCGCCGATGGCGTGCTCCGGATTCATCGGCGGCGCCGACTGCGCCGGAAGGAAATCGCGGCATACTCGGAGGCGATCGCCGCCGCGCTCGGCGTGGACCCGTTCGGCGGTCGAGACGACATCGACCTCGCGGAGGCAGGGGACTGGCGGCTCCTCCTCATGGATAACCAGATCCAGGGGCTCCTCCTCGGCGACCGGCCGTTCCTTTCGATCCGCGGACTCCTCGCGCATCCCGCGCTGAGGCGCTTCGTCACCGTCGATATGGGCGCCGTCCGGTTCATTTACAACGGCGCGGACGCGATGGCCCCCGGGATTACCGACGCGGATCCGTCGATCCAGATCGGCGACCTCGTCTGGGTGCGGGACGAGCGGAACCTCAGACCCCTCGCGATCGGTGAGGCCCTCCTCGCGGGCCCGGAGATGGTCGCCTCGAAGCAGGGGAAGGCCGTGCGGTCGATCCACCATGTCGGTGACCCGCTGTGGAAGCTCGACGAGTCCCCGCAGGAGTGACGTCGTCCCGATGTTCGCGCTCCTCATCGACATCGACGGGACGCTGCTCGAGACGCTCGACGCGATCCTTGAGGCGATGAACCTCGCGCTCGCGGAGCTCCATGAGCCTCCGCTCCAGACGGAGGAGCTACGGCCTCTTATCGGGATGCCCGTGCAGCGGCAGATGAAGCTTCTCCGCGGGATGGAGGGACCCGTCGTCGAGAAGCTCGCGGACCGGTATTATGAGCACTTTCGGGCAATCATCGATCGCGGCGTGCGCCTGTACCCGGGCGTCCCGACCACCCTGGAATCCCTCGCGGGCCGTCGGATCGCGACGGTGTCGACCCGCCGTCGGGACGAGGCCCGCCACATGCTTCGGGTTGCGGGCATCGAGCGCTACTTCACCGCAATCGTGGGCGGGGACGAGGTGTCCCGGCCGAAGCCCCACCCGGACCTCCCGCGATTTGCGGCGAACGCACTCCGCGTGCCGCCCTCGCAGGCCGTCGTCGTCGGCGACAGCCTCGTGGACATCGAGGCGGGCCGCGCGGCCGGTACCTGGACGGTCGCTGCGACGTACGGATATGGAGAGCTCGCGACCCTCCGGGAGGCGAGGCCCCATGCGGAGATTGCGCGATTCTCGGACCTGCCGAGGGCACTCGCGGACCTCGAGGACGAGGGGCGTCACGCCCAGTAGGGCGTCTTCAAGAGCTTGTACGCGGACATCACCGCCGTGACGGCCTCCCCGCATGCCGTGACGATCCGCTTCTCCTTGCTCGGATACCACACTCCGTCCCCACACGCGAAAATGCCGGGTTGCGAGGTGCTCATGTCCGGCTTCACTTTGATGTTCCGGTCCCCCTCGAGCTCAATCCCCCACTTCTCGACCTTCTTCGTGAGGGGCTCGAAGCCGACGTTGATGATGATCGCGTCGACCCGCTTCACGGTCTTGTCGAGGGTTTGATTGTTGTAAATCACCGCGTCGAGCCCGCCGTCCGCGCCCTCGATGCTCACGACCTCCGAATTGTACAGGACCGTCGCGGGCGACTTCAGGACGGCTTCGACGTTCTTCTCCATCGCCCGGAACTCTTGGCGCCGGTGGACGAGGACGACCTCCTTCGCGGGCGCGACGACCTCGAGCACAATCTCGAGCGCGCTATCCCCGCCGCCGACGACGAGCACCCGCTTGTCCTTGAATTCCCGGCGGTCCCGGACGCGGTAATGCACGCCCTTTCCCTCAAACTCCGCCTCGCCGGGGATTCCGAGGCGCCGGGGATTGAACAGGCCGTTCCCGATCGCGAGGATTATCGCGCGTCCCTCGTAGGTGCCCTTGTTCGTCTTCACGAGGAACGAATGCTTCCCGCGCGTGACTCTCTCGACGATCTCGCCTTCGCGGAGCTCGCAGCCGTTCACCCGCGCGTGCTCCACGAGCATCCGCCCGAGGTCCTCCCCCTCGATCGCGATGTAGCTCGGGTAATCGTAGACGGACTTCGTCGGGTACAGCCAGGAGAGCTGGCCGCCCGCCTCCTCCGCTTCAAGAATCAGGGTCGACAGGTTCCGCGTGCGGGCGTAGATTCCCGCTGTGAGACCCGCGGGTCCACCTCCGATCACGATGATGTCGTGGACCATCGGCGGGCGGCACAACGGAACCCCTTTTAAATGTTGTCCCCCCCGTCCAAAATTCCGCCGTGCTCCTTTCTGGCATGATAACAATATTCTGATAATTATATAAATTCGCGAATCCAACGGGCCGGGTCTCTGTAGAGTTCGATACCTTTAAATTCCGGGAGCCAGATGCGCGGCGCAGAAGGGATTGGGATGACCTTCATCAAGAAGCCATTCAAGAAATCTGCCGAAGGGGCGATCGCAGCGGAGGCCGGTTCGTACATTGACCTAGGCGAGCTCGCCCTCGAGGAGGAGGGCATCGCCCTCGGTGAGCCGATCGAACACCTTGTGAAGGTCGCAGAGATCTACCGCTACGAGGACGCGGGGGACCTCACGACCCACGTGTACAACGGGAGCCTCCTGCTTCTCGACTTCACCGCGATTGCGGGCGACGAGCTCGCCGTGAAGCGAGTGACGAACGAGTTCAAGCAGTGCGCCCGCGACTGCGGCGGGGACGTCGCGGTCGTCGCGAAGAACTACCTCCTGGCGACGCCATCCGGAATCAAGATCGACCGGAACAAGATCAAAGGAACGTACTAACCGCTAATCGGCTGCGCAACGAACTTCCGATCCGCGTGCTCGAGCCGGAACCAGTCTCGGCTGTGGTTCGTGTGGCGCATCTTCACGCATCGAATCTGGACCTCGACGCGGCCCGGCGCATCGGTCGAGTACCGGAGCTGAATCGCCCCGTCCGCGAGGAAGTCCTCGTGGTTCGGGAACGGCGTGGAATCGCCCTCGGACTCCGCGATCAGGATCGCCGTCAGGCCGAGGGTCCGGAGGAAGTTGAAGAAATGGAACAGGTCCGTCCGGGGCCGGTCCATGTCCGCGAGCGCGTACAGCGAGTTCACGGGGTCGATCACGACGATCGCGGAGGGATCCTTCTCCTGCCGCCGTACGAGGTAGTCCTTCAGGATCTGGAGCCAGTCGCGCGTCTCGTCCGCGGTCTCGTGCTCCGTCCGGAGCCGGCCGATGTCAACCACGAACTCCTCCTTCGCGTCCATCCCGAGGCGGGCCATCGTCCGAAGCAGGGAGTCCCGTCCCTCCTCGAGGGACACGAACACGCCCCGTACACCTCGGGACCGATTCACGTGGAGCAGGTTCAGTGCGAGGGAGGTCTTCATCGTCCCGCTCGGGCCGCCAACGATCACGACGTGCCCCTTCGGGATCCCGCCCTCGAGCGCCTCGTCAAACCCTTCAATCGCTGTGCGGATCCGATCCTCGCCGGGCTTCCCGCGGCTCGTGAGGGAGTCGACGCGGGACTCGAGCTGTCGAATATGGGACTTCAGGCCCTCGATTTCCTCGAGGAGATGCTCGTCGTATCGGGTCATCGATCTCGTTCCCCGAGTGTCCTCCGCCCCACCCGGTCGCCCCACGACTGCGGTCAAGCAGAAGATATTGCGGCGTGCTCGGCTTAGTCTTTCCGCTTCTCACTCCATGGTTTTTGGACCTGAGAATCATGCCGGACGAGTCCCACGGAACCTATAAATAGAGCGGGCCGCCAATGAAGGAGTCAAGCCCTCAACTGTTGGCGAACCCCCATGGCGATGCGGACGAAGACCGACCAGGGCGCGATGGCGACCCTGACGGTAGAGGATTTGACGCGGGCGATCCGGAATTCGATTGACCGCACAGGGATGAAGGACGAGGAGGCGCGGGCGATGGCCCAGCACGTCCTGAACTTCTTCGGTTACTCTGAGCGGATCATTGACAACGTCCTCGAGCCCGAGGACCGGGATGCGTTCTATATGCTCGAGGACTCCGGGATTCTCACGACGGAGCGCGAGGAGACGACCCTGTACGACGGCCGGGAGTGGCGGATTCACTACTGGATGTTTCGGAAGGATCGGATCGCGGAGCTCGTCGCGGCCCAGAGAGCGAAGGAGGAGGCCGCGCGAGCGGTGAGCGTGTACGACGACGTCCCCGATGACCTCTGGGCGTCCGCGAGCCGAGAGAAGAAGCCGGAGTCGCCCGAGCGCTGAGGCCCTACAGGAACACCTGCTGAAGCGCGCCCTTGTACCGCGAGATCAAGTCGATTCCGAGGCTCAAGGGCAAGTACATCTTGCCCTCCCTAAACGGGAAGGCAGGCCCGAAGCCCTCTACGCGCCGTAGGACCGCCGCTCCGAGCGAGTCCGAGATGTAACAGGAATCCATGAGGTCCGTGGAGAAGTGGACGGCGACCGGGAGGAGGAGGTCGCGGGCTTCCGCCGCGCTGCAATGGGTCGCGACCCGGTCGAGGACGTCCCGGTCGAACGCCCACGGGGTCCCGTCGCGAGCCTTGCATGCGGGCGCGGGTTCATCGCGGAGGGCGTCGAGGCTCTTCTTCTTCGTCACGAGGCCCGCGTTGATCGACGCGTACTCCCGCTCGACCCACTTCTCCATCGGCTCGGGGCGGTCCCTCATCGGGGTTTCCATCCGCCGCGGGGGCATGAGGGTTTCGACCGCAGGCCAGGCGTGGCGGGGCTCACTTCTTGCGGCCGAGGATGGGCGTGGCAAGGAACCGCTCGCCGTCGTGCGTGAGCGCGAGGGACGTGTGGACGTGCCGCATCATCCGCATCTTTACGATTCGGATCCGAAGCTGGACGTCGGTCTCGCTGACCTCTACGTGCCGAAGGTGGAGGATCCCGTCCGCGAGGAAGTCCTCGCCGAATTCCGTGAAGGCGTTCGATCCGATCGGCGTCTCCGCGATGAGGAACGTCGTGAGGCCGAGCTCTTTGAGCGCGGAGAAGAGCTGGAACAGCTCCCGCCGCGGCCTCTCCATGTTCGCGAGGCCGTACATCACCTCGAGGCTGTCGATCGCGAGGATCTCATAGCCGCTCGAGGCGACGGCCTCCTTGACGACCCGCATCAGGATGTCAATCCAGTCCTTCGTGTTTTCCGCGCGCTTCAAGGAGGTCCGGAGGATCCCGAGGTCGAGGACGTACAGCTTCGAGTCCTCGATGAAGTGGAGGCCCATCCGGCGCATCGCGAGGCGGAGGGAATCCGCGCTCTCCTCGAACGTCACGTACAGCCCTTTGTGGCCGAGGTTCGAGTTGTGGTACATGATGTGGAACACGAGGGACGATTTCATCGTCCCCGGCGTGCCCGCGACGAGGACGACGCTCCCCTGCGGGATGCCGCCACCGAGTGCGCTGTCGAGACCCTCCACGTGCGTCTTGAGAAGAGGGAGGTCCGTCTTCATTCTTGATACCTGCGACGAGGGGCTCTCTATAAATGCCCTCCCGCGCGGTTATTTTCAATGATAGCCACGGTAGGACAATTGTTTTTGTAGACCCGCTTCCATGCAGACGCGGTGGCGAGCACGTGACTTCGAAACGGACCGACGCCGCACTCCGGGTCCTCCAGTGGGAGCTCGACGGCCATGGGAACGAGGTCCTGGAGGCGATGCTCGCCCACCCGGACATGAACCTCGCGGAGGCCGTAGTGCTCATCGAGCGGGAAAACCCCGAGTGGACGGAGGACGCGCCCCGGCGGGGGCAACCGGAGGAGGCCCCGGAGGCCCCGACGCGCCGGACCCGCGCGAGCCCCGAGCTCACTGCGCTCCAGCAGGAGTTCGCGACGTTCAAGCACCTCCTGAAGCCTGTGGAGGCCCGCGAAGTCGAGGCCGCTTTCCGCGAGGTCGCGGAGAACGCGGACCCCGAATCCCTCGCGGCCCTCCGACGGCGTGTCCGGATTCTCGCGCTCCAGGCCGCGTTCTGGCGGGAGCTCGCAGGACCCGCGAAGCCGATGAACGCGCTCGGCCTCATCGTCCTCCAGATGGACGGGTCCATCCTCGCGAAAAGCGGGGCGACGGAGTACCTCGGCGAGGAAGATGTGTTCCGGACGGTCCGGGCCCAGCTTACCCGCGGTGACCGGGGCGTGTACGTGATGCATCTCCCCGTTGGCCGGCTCATCATCGCCCGTGGCAAGTCCGTCGCGATCGCGACCCTGTTCCGCCACGCGCCGGGGAAGGAGGTCGTGAGCGTGCTCGAGCGGACCGTGACCGCGATCGAGGAGAACTCCGCCGCCGCGGACCGGACGTTTCGAAACGTCGCGCTCGCGGGCCGCTACGCGGAGGCGCTCCTCAAGCTCGTGCAGCGCGTCGCGGGCTGATCGTTACTCCGAGATCGGCCGCGTGATCGTGAACGAGCCGTTGTTTTGCATGAGCGCGAAGTACCCCTGCTCGTGCTTCGCCCGCCGCATCTTCACGCACCGGACCCGGAGCTGGACGTCCGTCTCCCCCATCTCGAAGTGCCGCATGACCAGCACCCCGTCCGCGAGGAACTCCTCGTCGTACCGGGAGAGGCGCCCGTTCTCCCCGCTCGGCACCTCGGAGATCAGGAACGTCGTCGCGTCGAGGGAGCGCAGGAACCCGAAGAAGTGGAACAACTCCCGCCGCGGGTTCTCCATCCGGTAGAGCGAGTACAGCGCCGCGAGGCTGTCGACCGCGACGAGGTCGAACTTGTTCACCTTCACGCGCTGCTCGATGTACCTCGTGAGAACTTCGAGCCAGTTCTTGCTCGTCTCCTCCTCCTTGTGCTCGAGCCGGATTTTCGAGACGTCGAGGAGGTACAGCTCCATGTCATCGAGGTTCTGCATCCCGAGGTCCGCCATCGCACCCTTGACATCCTCGTAGTTCTCCTCGAGGGAGATGTACAGCCCTTTCGCCCCGTGCTTCACATTGTTGTAGAGAATCGAGAACGTGAGAGTCGTCTTCATCGTGCCGGGCGTGCCCGTGATGAGGATGACGTGTCCCTTCGGGATCCCGCCTCCGAGGGCTTCGTCGAAGCCTTGGATGAACGTCTTCACGCGGTCCATGGAGTGCTCCATCGGACCCATCAAGACGGTATATCTCGGTAGCGCGGAGGTTATCAGGGCCGGTAATCGCGCTCCCGTGATCCGCGCCGTTTTTCGTAAGATGTTTCGGGCCGCAGGTGCGGCCACGAACCTTTATCGAGTCGCGCCGATGCGGTCGGCGCCATGGCTCTCGAGGAGATTGCGCTCGCGTTCTGGTTTCTCCTCCCCGCTTACGCGGCGAACCCGGTGGCCGTCGTCTTCGGTGGCGGCACGCCGATCGACTTCGGGCGCTCTCTCCGGGACGGCCACCGCGTCCTCGGCGATGGCAAGACATGGCGCGGTCTCGCGGGCGGCGTCGCATCGGGCCTCTTGCTGGGAATCCTGCTGACGCTCCTCGGATCGTTTCTCTCGCCCCGCCTCGCGTTTGGCGATTGGCCCGGCGTGCTCCCTGTGCTCGTGATCCTCCCCGTCGGCGCGCTCCTCGGGGACCTCGCGGGCGCGTTCGTGAAGCGCCGCCTCGGAAAGGCGCGCGGTGAAAGGGCTCCCGGCCTCGACCAGTACGACTTCCTTCTCGGGACGTTCCTCTTCCTGCTGTTGCTCGAGCGGGACTGGTGGCTCCTGCGCTACTGGACCGGCGATGCGATCTTCGGCCTCGCGTTCATTATCTTGATTACGCCCGCGCTCCATCGGGTCGTGAACGTGATCGGGTATCGCTGGGGGCACAAGCGTGAGCCGTGGTGAGCTCCTCGAGATGTTGAAGGCGAGCGGCGCCCTCACGTTCGGCGACTTCACCCTCGCAAGCGGGAAGCAATCGCCGTACTACGTCGACATCAAGAGGGCGATCACGCGGCCCGACGTGCTCCGGTCGATTGCTCGGGCGATGGCCCCCCTCGTCCGCACCGCAGACCGCATCGCGGGCGTCGAGCTCGGTGCGGTCCCGATCGCGGCCGCGGTCGCGATGGAGACGGGGAAGCCGTACGTGATCGTCCGGAAGAAGCGGAAGGAGCATGGCACATCGAAGGATTTCGAGGGCGACCTGCACCGGGGCGAGCGCGTCGCGTTCGTGGAGGATGTCGTGACGACGGGCGGGACTCTCGCGAAGGCGGTCGTGCGGCTCCGGTCCCATGGTGTGACGATCACGGACGCGATCGCGGTCGTCGACCGCGAGGAGGGCGGGCGGGAATCCCTCGCCGTAATCGGCGTCGCGCTCCATGCGCTCCTCTCGGCGAAGGAGTTGTTAGCCGCCGCGAGACCGTAGTCGCTACCTTGAAATAACGTGCGCCGCATCGTTCGCGTCCATGCGGTCCGCCTCCGTGGGCGCGGCCTTCCTCATCGTCAGCGTCGCGGTCCTCGTCCCTCTGATCGCGGACCCGGCACAAGCCGCCGTCGCGGACTGGACGTTCCTCATCTACCTCGACGCGGACAACAATCTCGAATCTGTCGGGATCCTCGACTTCCTCGAGATGGCGAGCGTCGGCTCCTCGGCTCAAGTGAACATCATCGTCCAGTTCGACCGCGCGGTTGGGTTCGATGCCTTGTTCGGGGATTGGACGACCGTGAATCGGTTCCGCGTGACGCAGGGAATGACGCCGACGCCCGCGAACGCGCTCGTGGACCTCGGCGAGCTCGACATGGCGGACCCCGCCACACTTGTCGACTTCGTCTCCTGGGGCGTTGCGACGTACCCCGCGCGGCACTACTTCCTTGACCTGTGGGACCACGGCTTCGGATGGGCCGGCGTCCTCCAAGACGGTACCGGGTACATGACGACGACCGAGCTCGGGACCGCGCTCGCGCAGGTCCGGTCGACCCTCGGCCGAAACCTCGACGTCGTCGGGAACGACGCGTGCCGCATGACGCTCGAGATCATGTACGAGCTCCAGCCGTACGTCGACTACTTCGTCGGCTCTCAGAAGGACGAACCCGCGGACGGGTGGCCGTACGACGCGTTCCTCGGCGCCGTCGTCGCGAGCCCGTCGATGACACCGATTGTCGTCGGCACCGCGCTCGTCGCCGCGTACGTCGCGAGCTACGAGGGCGCGAGCCCGTACTCCGTGACCCTGAGCCTCGTGTCGAGCGCGGCATTGCCCGGGCTCGTCCGCCGCCTCGCGGAGTTCACGACGGAACTCAATGCATCGGTCCCCTTCCTGAGTGGTGAGGTCGCCGGTGCACACACCGCGACGGAGCGTTACGAGGGGAACGAGGAGGTGGACCTCTACCACTTCACGGAGAACGTCGTCGCCTCCGTCTTTCAAACCCGCGTTCATCGCCTCGCGGAGAGACTCCAAGACGCAATCCGGTCTGCCGTGGTCGCGAACGAGGCTTGGGACAACCCAATCCCGGAGAACGGGGTCCACGCCCAACATGCGCACGGGCTGTCGATCTGGTTCCCAACGACCCTGTCGGATCCCGCGTACTCGACCCTCGCGTTGAGCCGCGACACGGATTGGGACGGGTTCCTTGCGACATGGCGGAGCGGCCCTCCGGTCGTCGTTCCGACGGAGGCGGATGCCGTATCGGTCGATCGGGACGATCCCCCGAACGGGTTCCTCGACACGATCGAGGTCACGGTCACCGCCCCGCAGAACGGCACGCTGGGGATCGATCTACACCTTAGCGGACCGTTCTCCGGCAGCCTCCCTGGAGGATACGTCGAGAGCCGCGACGTGCAGCTCGTCGCGGGGGAGGCGACCCAGGTTTCCTTCGCGCCGACGCGCCCCGCCTTCTACACCGTGGTCCTACTGTTCTACCTGGACGGGAAGCTCGCGGACATTGCAGCAGTCACGGACCTCCGGATCCAAGGCATCTTCCAGTTCCGGGGGGCCGTGGCAGACCCGGGCGGCGCTCCCCTCGTCGGGGCCCTCGTGACCGTCACAAACCTGCGGACGGGATTCTCCCGAAACGCGACGACGACGGCCTCGGGATATGCGATCGACGTTGTCCTCCCTGACTTCGCGATCGACGGGGACCTCCTCGTTCTCTCCGCGGCCTACGCGGGACACCGCGTCTCTGTCACGTTCGTTGCGAGCCTTGCGGGCGCGTCCCACATCGCCAGCCTCGTCTTGGACGCGTCTCCGGCGTCCGCGGATGCGACGATTTGGATCGCGCTCGCGGCAGTCCTCGCGATCGTCGTCGCTCTTTTGGCGGCCATCGCTCTATGGCAGCGGCGGACAATCGGGGACCTCCGTCGTCGCCCGGGCGGGCCATAGGTCCGCGCTGCAGGAGCACTTTCACCTATCCCTGTGGCGGGGATTGAAATACGGAAGTCGAGCGTCGTTGCGCGTCATGGCGATGGAGACCCGTACGGTTCCCGCGGACCCGCACCTCGCGCTCTCCGTGAGCGAACTCCTCTCCGCGCTGCGGTCCACGGTGACGGGGCACCCCGCGTTCTCGAACATCCTTGTGCGCGGGGAGGTCGCGAACATCGCGCACCCGCCGTCGGGCGTCGTGTACTTCACTCTCGCAGACGCCTCCGCGCAGATTTCGTGCGTGCTATTCCGTTCCGCGAATGCGAACCTCCGGTTCGAGCTCCGCGACGGGCTCGAGGTCGTCATCGGGGGAGACGTCGACGTCTTTCCCGCCCGAGGCCAGGTCGAACTCATCGTTCGGTCGATCGCGCCGATCGGCCGCGGTGCGTACTGGCTGTCTTTCGAGCAGGTCCGCGATCGGCTGGCGGCGGAAGGGCTGTTCGACGCCTCGCGGAAGCGCCCGCTGCCCAGGTTCCCGCGCGTGATCGGGCTCGTGACTTCGGAGTCCGGCGCGGCGTTGCACGATGTCCTCGCGGTCCTCGGCCGCCGGTATCCAGTGGCGGAGATTCTCGTGAGCCCGTGCCTCGTCCAGGGCGATGAGGCACCCGCCTCGATTGAGGCGGCACTCGACCGGATTGCGGGGCGGGTGGACATCGCGATTATCGCGCGCGGTGGGGGGCCCATGGAGGACCTCTGGTCCTTCAACGAGGAGCGCGTCGCCCGCGCCATCGCAAAGTTCCCTGCGCCTGTCGTCTCCGCCGTGGGACACGAGACGGATGTGACGATCGCGGACTTCGTTGCGGACGTGCGGGCGCCGACGCCAAGCGCGGCCGCGGAACTCGTGTCCCCGGATCGGGAGGAGCTGATGGCCCATCTCGCTGTCGTCGCAAAGCGTCTCGAGTTGCACGTCCGCGATCACCTCGCGTCCTTGCGGCAGCGTCTGGATTCCTTCTCCCTCGCGATTCGTCCCGAGACCGTGGCCCGCGCCGCACGGGAGCGGCGCGACCGGCTCGTAATCGTGGCGGAATCACTCCGTCGCGAGGCGAAGAGAGTCTTGGCGGGTGCGAAGGATCGGCTCCGGGCCATCGCAGCCCGGCTCGAGGCCGTAAGCCCCATGGCGACGATCGCGCGCGGATTCGCAATCGTCTCCCGCCGTGACGGCGTCCTCGTGGACCACGTCGAGGCCGTGCGACCCCGGGACGCGATCACGATTCTCGTTTCCGACGGAACTGTGGAGGGCGTCGTAAGCGGGACGCGGAGGACGACAGGATGACGGAGAAAACATTCGAGGAAGCGCTCGGAGAGCTCGAGACCAAACTGGAGACCCTGAGCACGGGCCGGCTTTCCCTCGCAGAATCCCTGCGGACCTACGAGGAGGGCGTCGCCCTCATCCGGGCCTGCAGCGAGACACTCGCGAACGCGGAGCTGCGCGTGTCGCGGCTTTCAGGGGCCGCGACGGCCGGGCCGGACTGAGCGGTCGCCGTCGTACGCGAACACGGGCGACGCGTCCGGTGCACGATCCGCGATTGCGGGCGTCATCGGGGTCACGATGTACCCGCCCTCGAGGGTCCCCATGATCGCGCAGCGACGCGTGCCCCACGTCCAGTAGTACGCGGCCACGTACGCGCACACGATCGCATCGAGCCGGTCCTCGTAGTCCTTAAGTTTTCCGCCGCGAAGCCGGGAGTCCGGTTCGAAAATCTCGTCGACTCCGACGAGGGCGGGCTCGAAGTGCTCGAGGCTCCGAAGGTGCGCCTCCAGGGCGCGGAGTGCCCGCCATCGGGTTGCGTACGTGCGTCCCTGACGGGTCTTGTACTTCAGTGTGCGCCGGAGTCCGAAAAGCGCGACCATCGCGGCGTGCGGGTACGTCTCGAACACCTGGCGGGTCTTCCGTCGCGGGACGATGCGGCAGTCGTGGCGGTATCCGTGGGCTTCGAGCGCGTGGACGAGGCTCCAGATCCGATCCCCGCCATATCGGCGTAGACCGCGGCGCGTCGCCGGATACACGCCCGCCTCCATGGGACCGAACAGGCGGGTGACGAGCCGGTCGCCCTCCCGCCCGCGACGCTCATATGGCACGACGAGCGGAGCGTCAATCGCCGCGATCGCGGGGCGCGCGCCGATGCCCCGCTCCATCCATCCCACGATTTCCTCGTTCGAGCGGAGTCCCGCGAGAACATCGGACAGGATCCATCGGCCCCGAGAGCGCTCTGCGATCGCAAGGCCCGACGGGTTCCGCGGGGACCACGCGAGGTCGATCCCGACCGCGTACACGGCGGGCGCAATCCCGCGGGGGATGAAAGCTTCACGCCCCCGCGCTCGACGTCTCCGGCGGGTCCTCGACCCGCCACGGCTTCTGGTACCCGACGCCGCCCCGCGCGCGGCTCTTCCCGTGCGTCTTGTAGTCCTCCTGCACCGCAATCGGCGCGTCCAGCACGTGCGCGATCGAAACGTCGCTGAGGTCCTTGCACGTCCCGAATAGCCGCTCCTCCGTGTACCCGAACGGCGCGAGGAGCGTCTGCCCCGCGCGGCACAGGAGGCGGATGTACTCCCACTTGTCCACCCGCTCGCTCCCCTCCAGAAACTCCGCGACCTTCACCTTCGCCGCGTAGTCCTTGCTCGTCATGTCCGTCACGACGTACCGCACGCTCTCCCCTGGTTCGACCGTGAAGCCGCGGTCCTTCAGCTGCCGCAGCGCGGCCGCCGTGGCGGTGAGGACGACGTACTCGTCGACCGCCTTCGTGACGCTCTTCGTGAGGACGAACTCCCGCAGGGGGATCGCGTTGTCGAGGATCCGCTTCGCGGTGGACCGGAGCACGTCGATCGCTTTCGGGATCCGCTCATGGAACTCCGCCGCCGTGCCCGCCTCGCTGAGAACCGCGAGCATCGCCTCCTGCGCGGCGTTGATGAACCCCGGCGTGTCGTGCTTCCGAAGCTCGATCCCGCGGAGCTTGAACTCGCCGCTTTCGAAGAGGCCATAGTATCGGTTCAGTGCGCCGACGCCCGTCGTCTTGCACGGAAGGAACGCGATCCACTTGTACCGCCCCTCGAGCTCGATTGTGAGTCCCGTCGCGCCCGCGATGTGGTCGACGACGGTGCGGATCGGGTCTGCATCCTGGCGGGCGTGGAGCCACACGGAGTCCACGATGCCGTGGACGACGTCGTAGCTGTGGCTCTCCGCGATCTCCATCGTGCGGACGAGGAGGTCCCGCGCGATTGCGTTGATTGCCTCGTGACACTCGATGCGTCCGAAGCGCGCGTTCTTGTACCCGGTGTAACCGAAATGTTGTCACCAGGAGCCACTTGAGAATGGCATCCCGGTCACGATACACCTCCTCCAAGGGTCCCGGTTCTCTCTTCATTTTCTTGTAGTACCGCCGGCGCTCGAGGATGGGCTTGAGGACCCTTGGGATCAGCCCAACCCGGCTTGTGCACAGACGGTACTTCAGACCCGGCACGGGAAACGCACTCCCGCCACAGCAGGAACAGTCCAGGCATTCAGGTGAAATGTTGTACTTCGCCATGATCGACGGGTATAGCGCGGAGAAGTCGAGCTCGTAGAGCCCCTCGTGGAGGCCGACCTCGGGCTCGAAGATGAACCCGCCGCGGTCCCCGAGGATCAGGTCCTCGGCGGTCTTGAAATCCTCCGGGCGGTTCTTCTTCCAGATCACGAGGCACCCGTCGCGGACCGCGAGGTTCACCTGCATCGCACTGATCGCCGTGCCCGGA
>Ga0209342_10001114_pt1 | contig 30355 bp, 30 predicted proteins | sample RifCSP16_2_FD_184023 | JGI IMG/M metagenome (GOLD analysis project Ga0209342, IMG submission 184023) | Soil microbial communities from Rifle, Colorado - Rifle CSP2_sed 16_2 (SPAdes) (version 2) | ecosystem: Environmental > Terrestrial > Deep subsurface > Rock core/Sediment | place: Rifle...
TGATTACTACCGGCAGCGGGTCATATCAGACCCGGATGTGACGGCCACCGGCACGCTGACGAATCTGAACGACGCAGTGACCATTGCGCTCGACGGGAGGGCAAATGCCGCGTTCCAGTTGGAGCACGCCGGATGGACTGGGGGTGTGACAGTTGAGGGGTCGAACGGCACGGTATGGACACCGATCTACAGCTTTTATGCGGGGACAGGCGTTGCGATTTTGGAGCATGAAGACCGGCCAACAGGGACAATTCTTCGCGCAGTTGTTGCCGGGTTAGCGAACGTGCGTATCAGGGTGTCTACACTTGGCAGTGGAACGGTAACTATTAAGGCGGTCGTGACACACGTCACTGGCGGAGTGTTTCTGAACTTCCCACTCCCACAAGGGGAGAACCTGATCGGATCGGTCGGGAATCCTGAATATGCGGTGGCGTCGAATCCGGCTGCGGCGAACGGGAAAGCCGCCGAACTTGTAACAGTGCACGGATACCGTAGGCAGTGGAGTAGCGCGACGGTGTATGGGGATATTTGCCCCTATTTGGCCGGAGGCCAGGCGAATATGAACACCCCTGTGGTCGGGGTGGCACAATATCTCGTAAGTACGTCCGTGCAGGATGCTACCGGTGGAACCGGTGTTGATAGGGTCAGGATTACATACCTCGATTCTGCCGGGGTAGAGCAGTCGATGGATGCGACCATAAATGGTACAACGCCCGTCGCCCTCGGCAACGGTTTTTCCTTTATCCAGATGATGGAGTCGTGGCACTCGACAACACCGGAACGGTATACGGTCGGAAACGTAACGATTTCAAGTGTAAACGGGGTAGCGACAGAATCAACAACGGTTGAGATGATCCGTGCGATGCACAATCGATCGCAGAGTGGCAGATACAAAGTACCGGCTGGCAGACACGCACATTTGGTCGATTATCATGTGTCGATCGTCAAATTGTCCGGCGGCGGGGAGGCGTTTCATGATGTGGTGGTGAACGGGACATTGTTCAACGATAAGACAGATGGAGTATCCAACACATTCAGGATGTTGCGCGGTATTAATATGCGTGATGGGGGTATATTCATGGATGACTGTCATTATAAGAAAATCCCCGCCGGAGCTATTGTGAAGATGAGTGACAAGCCGACAGTTATAACGGATGGGAACATCTTAAAAGCATCATTCGATCTTATCGTAATGGATGAATAATGCTCCTCGCATTCTGGCCACTGTTTCAGATCGAATATACGATGGCTACCGACACGCCCGAGCTGGAAGTAGTAGTTGAGAATACGGACATCGAAGTTATAAGTGTAGATGAAGGCGAAATGATTGTAAGGGAGTAACTGTGGCAACCGATATTCAAGTCATCATCCAGGATAATTCCAGCCATGTGACCGTCGAAGACGACGTAATCAACGTCGTGACGATTCACGATGACCAGCAGGTAGTAGTCGAAGACACGAGCGTACAGGTAGTCTTCGTGGGGGAGCAGGGGCCACAAGGGCCACAAGGAAATATCGGACCTGCTGGTGGAGTGGCGCTGACCGTCACCGCCGGAGCTGCTCTTGGAGGGCACAGGATCGTGCACCTGGACAGCAGTGAAAAAGCCCAGTACGCGGGCAATCAGACTGCGGCGCACGCGCTGGTGATGCTGGGCATGACGCTCGGGGCAGCGGTACTGAACGACCCGGTAAACGTGCAGAGTTTTGGCGAAGTAATTGAGCCGTCGTGGAGCTGGACTTTGAACCAGCCTGTGTACCTTGACACCAACGGGCTGTTGACACAAACTACGCCTGTTGCCCCAGCGTTATTCCAAAGAATCGTAGGGTTTCCGACGGCGGCGACGAAATTATTTTTGTCTTTCAGAGAGCCGATTTTTATCTAATAGGAGAGCGTCATGGCCGTCCGTAAATACATCAAAAACAATGCTGGAACACTCGCCGAAGAGGCTTCAGTCAACAGCTCTGCCGGTGCCGGTGACGAAGGAAAGATACCTGCTCTTGATGCTAACGGCGTTCTCGCTGCTTCGATCGTAAATTCAACAGCCTCGTCTGCCGGGGCGGGGGATGTGGGGAAACTACCGTCTCTTGACGGCTCAGGGAAACTCGATACCTCATTCATGCCGGTAGGCATTGGCGCTGACACCGCAGCGGTCGCTACCAGCGAAACGCTTGCTGCGGGCGATCTGGTAAATATCTGGAACAATACCGGTGCGGCGGTACGCAAGGCTGACGCCACAACAAATAAGCCCGCGCACGGATTTGTGCTCGCGGCCTTCACGCACCCGACCACAGCGACGGTGTACTTCGATGGTAGCAATACTGGCGTAACCGGGCTGACACCAGGCATCCAGTTTTTGCAGACAGCGGCAGGCACAGCGGGGCTGACGGCGCCGAGCGGATCGGGGAACATAGTACAGCGGGTCGGGGTGGCGGTATCCGCGACGCTCTTAAACTTTAACTCAAACCAGCCGATAGTGCTGGCATAAAATGGCAAACAAGAAACCTCTGGTAATTGCAGCTGGGCAGGTAAAAGAATTACCTGCCGGAGACTACGTTTCTGCGTCTGACATATCCAATACACCCGCCGGAAACATAGTAGCTACAACAGTTCAAGCTGCTATCAACGAGATTGATACTGAGAAAGCATTATTAGCCGGAAGCACCGCTCAGAATTTCTCTTGCAGCCATCTAGGAATATCAGGAGGAACAGCCTCGCAATACGGGCTGTTCAACGTTGCTGTTCTCTCTGGATCGGCCACGCAAATAGGCAACGTAAATAATGTAACAGCTAGCAGTGAAGCTGCCGCCCTTTATGGGTATGACAACTACAACTATATCCCTGCGGCTGAGTTCACGCTTACTTCTTGGATTGATTACAATGTGCGCGCGGGCTCCTTAGGGATAGGAGCTATCGTAACGAGCAGATATAATTTCTTCGCTGCCGCCAACAACGAGGCTACAAACAATTACATCTTTTATGGAAATAACACCGCCACCCCGGAAAATAATCACGGAACTACGTCTACTATTACGGAAATAGCGGTCACTTCCAACGTAGTCACAGTAACAACTGTAGCAGCACATGGACTGACAGCAGGCACTTCCAGAGTTACTGTTACACCGACGATAAACACCCAGTTACAAGGCAGCGGAATTCTCGTTGCTTCGACACCCTCTTCTACCACATTTACCTACGCGAGGACTACAGCAAATGTAACTTCTGATCCGGCAGAGACAGGCTCAGTAGTTCCTCAGAAGAGGTGGAACTTGTATATGGGGGGAACGGCCTTAAACTATCTCAATGGCGCGTTGATGATAGGATCGAATGTTGACGACGGTACGAATAAGTTACAGGTTACAGGTCATACAAAAGTAACGGGATATTTACTCGGCGGTCAATTACTTGGTTATTCTGTTGGAGTTGGTGGAGACGTTACACAAGCTACCAGTAAAGCGACTGCCGTAACTCTTAATAAACCTTGCGGAACTATTACAATGAATGGGGGAGCGTTAGCCGCAGGAACAATTGTGTCTTTTGTGCTCAACAATAGCGTGTTATTTGGGAGTTCTATACTGGTCTGCACCCATATAGCTACAGGGACGCTTGGAGCTTACACGATCACCGCCGGAGAAATATTTGGGGGAACATGCACTATTTACGTGAGAAATAACACAGCAGGCTCGCTGTCAGAAGCAATTAAACTTAGATTCGCAGCAATTTACGCGCCCGAATCTTAATATGAGGTGCAGTGTGGTAAATCATAAAGGAATGACTGCCAAAGGAGTATCAACCATGAAAAACATCATCGCAGCACTCGTAGCACTCTCGCTTTTCGGTTGCGCAAGCGACAAGGAATACGCCGCGTATCTGACGGCACAATCCGAAGCTAACCGGCAAGCCGCAGCCGACCAGAAGCCTTTAGTGCGCATCACAGCACAGCCAGGGCAGGCCATAACAGGGCTACAATCGCTCGAAGTGTTCACTCCTACCTCAGCACCTATCATCCAGCAAGCGCGTCCTTCTGAGTGGGCTGGTGTGGCACAAACAGCACTTGGCGTTACCGGGACTGTGTTGGGCATCCACGCCGGGGGAATTGCGGCGGGGCGCATTGCAGATAGCGTAGGGAGGGCGGGTGCGACCGGATACCAGTATATCCAAGCCCCCGGTGCGACAACTACTACAACCAGTACTATCGGAGACAACTCGGGCGCCAACAGCAGCAACAGTGGCAAAATCGCCGGTGCGACACTGACCGATGCCACCAGCACACCAACGGTGGTTAACGCCACGCCGCCCGTGATCGTTACCCAACCCGCACCAGTTGTTGTACAACCGCAACCCGGCCAGGTTTGCGCGATAGACCCGGCAACGGGAATTTTAACTTGCCTGTAAGGAGTAATTATGGAATACATCGGAGACGAGCGCAGGCATCTTCCGCAACTCACAGAAGAGGATGTTGACAAGATTGCCTCAGCCGTGGCGCGGAAAGCGCGTGAGGCATTCCATATTGAAGATGAGAAGCATTACAATGACCACCAGAGGCTCGACAGGATACTGACTGCATACGAGAATGCGACTAGTGTTATCTGGAAAACATTTATCGGATTTATGATCGTTGGCGCATTCGTGTTGGCCGGAATCGGTGCAGCCAAGGGTGTGAAGTGATGATGCGCGACTCGCAGCATCTTTTGAAACAGATTGCGGAAGCCGAGGCTGCGCGGCGCAAGGTCAAGCCGATAAAGGTCGAGTTGGAATGCGATATATGCCATGTATTTTACTTGCTTAACGAAGATGGCGTCTGTGATAAATGCGCCGAGAAATACAAACTGGTGGAAAAAAATAAATGACCGCGCTGACCCAACATTTTACGCTCGTCGAATTCACCGCGTCCGCGCTGGCTGCACGGAATAATATCGACAACACGCCTCCACCACAGATCGTTGATGAACTGAAACGCACCGCTGAGCTCATGGAACAGATAAGGACGCTGTTGAACTTTCCAATAACCATCACGTCCGGGTATCGTTGCAGCGCTGTAAATAAATTATTGGGGAGTAAGGCGACATCCAAGCACGTTCAAGGGTTGGCATGTGATTTCAGGTGCCCGCAGTTTGGTACGCCGATGCAAATATGTGAGGCGATAATGGCGTCAACTATAGAGTTCGACCGTGTGATACTCGAATTCGGTTCGTGGGTGCATATTCAGGTTGGTACCGGGCGTAAATCATTTACGATCAATTCACAAGGTACGTTTGCAGGGATTCGCCAATGAATACATTGGACACCATCATCGACTATGAAAGGCGGCTGGCAATCAGGCGCAGCATCGTCTTGTTTGCCACTCTCTGGATGACGTACAGGGCGTTTGGTTGGGCTGCGGAGTACGCGAGCAACCTGCCATCGGTGGATGCCGGTGCAGCCCTCATAATCGCCGCTGTAACTGGACCAATATCAATCTTGCAAAAGTATGTTTTCGATGCCTACATTGCAGCTAAAGGGGATGAATGATGATCGAGTTTTTTAGCTTGATTTTGATAGCCCTCGTGCCACTGGTGTTGTGGCTGCTCATGATGGGCGACGAATGAACCCGGGCTGGATCATCTTGCTGATTGGACTTGCCGGGGGCGCTTTCCCCTCCTGGTGGGCTACATCGACATACTTCCAAAATGTTATCGCACAGGAACATGAGTCGGCGCAAAAGCAGGTAATCGAGCAACAGGAAGAGAACCGGCTGGCACTGCTGGCCTACGCCGAACGGATTGTAAAAGGAGACGCACAACATGATAAAAACACTCGTACTATCCGCACTCTTAACCGTGAGCTTGACGGGCTGCATGTCAGTTTCCCAGCCTGTCCCGTGCCCGGAACTACCGAAGGTGGAACAGATACAGACGAAGCCGGTAGGATACTTTCAGACGGAATGGCAGACCTATTTGCAGACTTTCAAAAAAGGACTGGACGACTTGTCGAAGAAGCTGATTCCTTGAACATCGACGCAATCCGGCAGAATGCTGTGGTAAACTAGGCGAAAGTCCAAGGAGAGTAGCATGGTCGGAGCGATTGGGGCGAGAACAAGCAGATTTGTGTCGAATACGCAGCTGGATGCGCAGGCGCGTAGTGATGTTCAAGCCTTGGCTGCACAACAAGAACCAGCGCCGGTACTTATAGGGCTTGCCTCGCATGTTCAGCGCTGCTGGCAGGAAGCCAAGTCTGCCAAGGATTACATCACCCCAAGACTTTTGTCTGCGCAGCTCGCCCGGGCAGGCAAGTACAGCGCCTCACAGCTGGCCGCCATCCAAGAGTTTGGCGGGTCCGAGGAGTACGCGCGGATCACATCGAATAAGTGCCGAGTCGCAGAAGCGTGGATACGGGATGTATTCATCGGGCAGACAGAGAAGCCCTGGACGCTGGCGCCCACACCTAAACCCGATTTGACTGAAGACTCGATGTTGAATGTGCGACAGCAGATCGCTCAGGAATTTGCAGCCATGTTCGCAGCAACCGGTATGCCCCCATCTGCAACAGTGATGCAAGAGCGCACGTCACAGTTGGCACAGGCAGAGCAGGAGCGGGTTACTGAAGTCGCGCGCGTCGCGGCAGCCAACATGGAACGCACAATGCAAGACCAGCTGGTTCAAGGCGGTTGGACAGAGTCGATGGGTGAATTCATCAGCGACATGGTTACATACCCTGCGGCGCACTTTCGTGGGCCGGTCCTGCGAAAAGCAAAGCAGCTTAAATGGGGAGGCTCTGGTGGAACGTGGGCGCCGGTAGCTGAAGACGCTGTTGTTTCAGAGTTTGACCGGATGGAGCCGTTCAGGTGCTATCCGTCGCCAGGAGCCACTTCCCCCCAGGACGGATTCTTCATTTACACGCCGTCGCTCACACGCGGAGACCTGTACGCCATGATCGGAATCGAAGGCTTCGACGAAAAGGCTATACGTGAGGTTTTGGAAGAGCATGGGCGTGGGGGGCTTACCGACTGGACGACCCAGTATGCGCAGAGCGTGCAGGCGACTGCGAATGGAGAACAGGTAAAGACATCAAGCTCAGCCAACGTCACCATCGACGCGATTGAGTATCTTGGGCCGGTACAAGGCCGACAACTGGTTGAGTGGGGCATGAGCCCTGCCGAGATCAAGGACCCGGACGAAGAGTACGAGGCATGTGTGTGGATGATCGGGCGCTGGGTCATCAAGGCACATCTCAACTACGACCCGCTTGGTCGGCGAAACGTCTACAAGCGCAGCTACGAAGAACTCCCAGGTGCGTACTGGGGGTTCGGGTTGGTGGACATTCTCGAAGACATGCAGGGTATTGCGAATGCCGGACTGCGTGCGATGGTCAATAACATGGCTTTCTCAGCTGGACCGCAGATAGGCATAAACGTAGACAGGCTGCCGCCCGGCGAAGAGATCACAAAAATGCACCCGCTGAAGATATGGCAGTTCAACGAGAGCCAGGTCAATTCCAACACTAAGTCGATTGAGTTCTTTCAACCTGAGTCGAGAGCTAATGATCTACTCGCGGTTATTGAGAAGGCGTATCAGTTCGCTGACGACTTCAGCCTGATACCCCGCTGGATGGCCTCTGGGTCGGGCAGCGAGCGCACTGCATCAGGCATGTCCATGAAGATGGATGCGGCCAACAAGGGGCTGAAGGGTGTAGTGTCAAACATCGATATGTTCATGTCGCAGATGCTCGAAGCACTGTTCAATTACAACATGCTGTTCAATCCCGACCCATCGATCAAAGGTGATGCGAAAGTTGTCGCGCGCGGCGCAGTATCCCTGATGCAGCTTGAGACTCTACAGCTGCGCAGAAATGAGTTCCTGGTTGCCACAGCCAATCCGTTCGATTCTCAGATCGTGGGTCTGGAAGGCCGGGCAGAGATACTCAGGGAGACTGCGAAGGGTTTGCAGCTTGACATCAACAGGGTTGTTCCGCCGCGCGGGTCACTAGCACAGCAGTCGCCGGCGAGCGCACAGCCGGGAAACCAGCCTCAACAGACATCTCTCGGTAGCGGGCAGGAGTTGTCGAATGGAGCGGCTGTCACGGACAGCTTCAGCAAAAATAGTATGACCCCGCAGTAAGTGACCGCTATTGTTTTTTAACCGAAAGGAGAATATTATGGCTGCAACAAAGAAGTTACCGCCTTGGCTTGATAAAGGCGCAGATGTAAAAACCCTGAAAAAAGGGGCCAAGAAGTCCGAGAAAATGGTGTCTATGAAAATGGGTGCAGAGAAGTTCAAAAAAGTCAGCAAGAAGTAACAAAAGAAAAGCTAACCACAAAGGAGAACTAAAATGGCAAAACGTGAACAGTTGATAGTAAACCAGATCATGAACAAAGATGGCAAGGTCATCGAACCAGCTAATTCAGGCACCTCTGGCTCGCTTACCAAGTTACTATCCGGAACGACTGTGCTGAGCAAAGCGCGCGCGGTGGACAGCATTGTGATGATCCAGTTGGTTGTGGATACCACATTCGCCGCCGGCGATGGCGCAGCGCCCAGTTTTGTAATTGGCCAGACAGGTACGACAAACAAATTTCTGGCATCCAAGAGCACAGGTACCGCTGGTGATCTGGTGACAGTTTCCGGCGTACTGACGGCAGGGGCACAGCTGATCGTGACGCAGGTAGCGGCTACAGGTACTACCAGTGCCGGTGCAGTCACTGTCAATGCGATTGTAGTTTAATGGCACAAGTACCCGACAATATTCTCGAAGCACTGGCGCGCATCGGTTATGCCGAAAAGCCCCTGATGAACTGGCTCACCGAGAGATTGAAGGACATGCAGGATAGAATGATGTTTCAAACGGATGAAGTTCAGTTGCGTATTTTGCAGGGGCGTGCGCAAGAACTGGCGGAAATCCTTGAGTTGGTAAAGAAGTCCCCTGAAATATGTAGAAAAGCGTGAAAGTAACATCGGCTCCAAGCTGAAAAGTTATGAGTAATGGCATCGAAAAGGAGAATCAAAATGGCACAGAACCACAAAAGAGCAGGTGAAGAAGCAGACCGTTTGATCGCAGAGCAGGCGAGGTTAAAAGCTGAGGCAGAAGGACAGGTGGAAACGCCTCCCCAGCAAGAGCAGCAAGACCCGCCATCTGAGACTGCGGATGTTATCCCTGATGCTGTGGTAGAAGATGCTGTTATTCAACACGATGTCAGCGTTCAGAATACGACCGCGCCAATCGTGAGCGACCCGCAGTTGGAGTTGCTGAGAAAGGAAGTGGAAACTGCAAACCAGAGATGGAAGGTACTGCAGGGGATGATCGACAAGAAAGAATCCGAGAACGAGAACATGCGCGCGCTGTTGGCGCAAATGAGTCAAAAGGCTGAAAAGCCCGCAGACGTACCTACTCGGATGGTTACACAGGATGACGAGGAAGTGTTTGGCGCTGAGCACATTGACCTGGCACGCCGCATCGCCGGGGAAGTGTTTGAACAGAAAATCACCGCACTCAACGACAAGATTACACGGCTGGAGAACTCCATCACCGGTGTCGGAGAGATAGTGGCCAAGACCGCAGCTGAGACGTTTGACGAGGCGCTGGAGCGCAGAGTGCCAGATTGGAGAATCACGAATGTCGACCCCGCCTTTATGGCGTGGCTGAGCGAGGAAGAAGGGATGTCTGGACGCACGCGTCTTGATCTCCTGAACGCCGCGTATAGTTCGTCTGATCTGGTGCGCACTGCGAAGTTCTTCACTGCATTCCGAGAACTCAACGCAAAGCCGGGTACACCGGCCCCCAAAGTCGATAATGTGACCAAGTTGATCTCCCCTGGAAAGTCCCGGAGCGCAGCTACTCCAGCACCAGCACCAGCCAATGCAGACATCTGGACGAAAGCAGACATTGCCCGACTCTATGACGACAAACGAAATGGTCGAATCACGCAGGCGCAGTTCGATGACTATGAGCGCGATTTGTTCGCGGCACAACATGAAGGCCGCTTGGCAGCATAACTTTTCAACTTAAACAAGGAGCATTAAAATGGCATATCCTATTGCAGCCGGTAGCGTGGTTAGCCCCGCTTATTCCGGTACGTTTATCCCCCAGATATGGTCGAGCAAGCTGATTAAGTAATCGGTCAGCGTAATATCGGGTCTTGAAAACGGGAATGGTGAATAGCCTAACCCGATCCAAGCGAAAAGTCTTCTTACCTTCGTCATTGCGACGAGCATAGAGGAAAAAGAAATGAATAGTGAAAAGTACCTTGCGGGGTTCGTAGATGCTGATGGGCACTTTGGTGTCAGGTACAGAGTCGGCGCAACCCCGGATTTAATCTTTGTTCTTTCACAGCGTATAGACCGAATTTATGTCGTACAAGACATACAGGAAATGTTCGGCACTGGCGCAGCACTTCGAGTAACTGGAAGCTACGCAACCATATCGTTGCGTTGTGGCCCGGCAGTGCAGGTGATGGAGCGCTTAGCCAAGTATATGGTGATGCGGCGGAGATACGTGGAGTGGTTACTGGTGTCACGAAAATTGTGGCCGGTGATGCGCGATAACGACGGCATAGCCAAAGTGAAGGCTGAAGTTAAATCAGCAAGGAGATGGTGTGCGACAGACGCCGAGCTACCGAACTATCCAACAAGGAAATGGATGGCTGGGTATATTGACGCAGACGGGTCGTTTACAGGAAACACCAATGAAGGAGCTTTCTATCCGAAGTTGAGTTTTGTAACCGAACCATTTGACACTGAGGCGGTGCGACTTTTGCATAAGGCTTTTGGTGGTGCGGTCAACATCATGAAAGACGGAAACGTCTCATACAACTTGGCGCTGGGAGACCCCAGCAAAGTGATAAAAGTGATGGAGTTTTGTGCCGATCACCTAGTCGCAAAAAAAGCTGTAGCATACTTTTTACTGGGCTGTGCAAGGATGGGTAACTTCCGAGACGGAGACACCATCAAGCAGATAGTTAAACAGCTAAATTCGCAGGAGCAGAGACTAAGTGACCCGACATCAGAGGCAGCAAGATTGGTATCAACAGTGAATTTTGGCATTCCGAAGCGTCCGCAAGGGCGTCCTGTGGGGGTCAAAGAGTTGAGACCAAGGGCTCCGAAGATGAAGCGATAGTCCGACGGCGTTTGCCGGTGGCGAAAAATTTTACGATGCAACAGTTTTGGCAGCAATCAGCAACACGAACTATCAAGGTGAAATTTCCGGACAAGGCGACCTGGTCAAGATTCGCACGGTGCCTGATCTGGTCATCAGCGATTACTCGTCTGGCCAAACTTTGGTCAATCAACGCCCTACTAGCTCTGTTATCGAGCTGTTGATCGACAAGGGCAAGAGCTGGTCGGCAATTGTTGACGACGTGATCGCAGTACAGACCGACATCGACATGATGAACCTGTGGTCTACCGACGCGTCTGAGAAGATGAAGATCGCAATCGACCGCGATGTTCTGGGCGTACTCGGTCCCCTGGTCGCTGCCGCAAACCGTGGTGCAACTGCTGGGCGCATTTCTGCGAACATCAACCTCGGCGTGGCCGGTACTCCGGTGGCGTTGACCAAGGTGAACATCATCGACTTCCTGGTTGATGCGAACGAGGTGTTGCAGCAACAGAACATCCCTGAGTCGGGCCGCTTCGCAGTATTGCCGTTCTGGGCCATCTCGCTTCTCAAGAAATCTGATCTGAAGGATGCCTCGATGTCTGGTGACGGCGTGTCGGTGATGCGTAATGGTCGCGCGGGTATGATTGATGGTTTGACGCTGTACTCCAGCAACAACCTGCCGAACGTAACTGACAGTGGTGGTCAGACCGGATGTTCCAACATCTACGTCGGGCACAAGAACGCACTGACCTTTGCATCGCAGTTGGTGAAGACCGAGACTCTGCGTGCAGAGTCCACCTTTGGCGACATCATGCGCGGCTTGCAGATATTCGGGTACAAGATGATTGACCCGACCGCCATGGCTTATGGCTACGTGTACAAGGGCTAAAAACTGACGGGGGGCAGGTTCCCCCCGATGATTGAAATAAGGAGAACTAAAATGGCAACAGCCTTTACTACTTACACCGATGGCGAGGTAGTCGCCAAAGCATCCGGCGGCAATTATGCCGGCGCGCCAGTCCGTACTGTCCTGACCGGGTATTACGACTCAACCCGCCGCAACATGACCGTTGACGGCGACACGATGGAAGTCGTGAATATTCCAGCGGGCACTCTGATTGAGAGCGTCATTCTGGAAGTCATCACGGCAGAAACTTCGGCGACCCCAACCATTGACGTTGGTGACGGCACTGATCCTAATGGATGGGTTGCTGCCGCGTCTTCGGCAACTATTGCCAAACTTCTGGGGGCTGGTGCCTATGTGGTTGCTGGCGGCAAGTTCTACGCCACTGCGGATACGTTGGACATCGCGATGCCTACCGGCGATGATGCCACCACTCTGGTGTGCAAAATCCACGTCATCTGTACGATTGTGTAGTAAACTTCAGGGGGCGGGCAACCGTCCCCAACCAATTCTTTAGGAGGCAGTGATGGCGCAGATGCTCAGACACAAAGTCACAGGCGAACTGTTCGTATACACCGAACTTCTGTCAAGGCTCTCCGAGCTGGAATTCGTTGTCGAGGACCCTGTTGCGGCAGTGATTGCCGAGATACAGGCCAAGATTAAGGCGAGCGAACCAACTGATATGGAAATACCTGTGTTTGCCCCAGGTACTCCGGCAGAGGAAGTTGCAATGAAATCTACTCCAGGCTATATGTCCAACAAAGACAAGGGCCGCAAGGCTAAATAACCCATGACCGGCGCTGAGCTTCTTGCATACACGCGCACAGACGTTCTTCGGGACGCCGCGACACCGTATCTGTGGTCGGACGCGCTGATTTACCGCAGACTCTCGGAAGCGCAGGAGATTCACGCGCGGCGCACATATTCAATCATTGACGAGACGACAACGCTGACAACAGAGATTGGCACTTCTGTATATGCCAACGAGGACACAACTTTATTTATCTTATCTGCCACGCTGTCTACAAGCTCCGCAGACCTTAGCAACTACACCCGCAAGGCGATCCCGTCACATTTGCTGACCAACACAGGAGAACCTCGGATATACACGCTGGACGAGGCTACGAATAAAATTCGTCTGTACCCAGTACCTGACGCGGAGTACACCATCAATCTGCGTATCGCCAGACTTCCACTAACCTCGATAACTTCTTCTACTACGCCGGAGATTCAAGCGCGGTATCATCTTGATCTGGCCGAGTACGTTGCGTGGCGGTGTCTCCAGGACAACGATGTTGACGGACAGGCAAACAAAGCTGCGGAGCGTCACCGGGTCGACTGGGAGCAGCGTGTATCTGACGCCAAGCGCGAGCTGTACCGGATGCAGTTAGGCAATAATCCACGAGCCACGTCCAGTTGGACAGGCAAGAGGAACTGACCGTGGCGGCTGCACAGTCTTATATTGATCCAACCAAGCTGAATACTTTCGGGGGGCTGAATAACGTCGCCGACCCGATGCGCGCTGGATGGGAATTCCAATCAGTGGCGGATAACGTCAACGGCACTGACTCTAACGGCATGGAACTGCGCGAAGGGTATCAGGCGTTCCTATCCACAACGAACGTCACGGGATCGTACTCCACGACAGACTACTCGCGGATGTTCATCGTCGATAATGGAAGTTTGAAGCGAGTTCATGCTGACGGCACGGCGCTGACGCTGTACTCAGGACTATCCGGCACGCCTCACTGGACCGAGATGAACGACGTAGTGTACCTGTCCTGCGGAACGGCGAAGCTGCAGATTGAACTGGACAACGAAGTGCGTGAGTGGGGTGTGCCTATACCGGCAGATCCGGCGGTCACGGCGACGACCGGCAACCTGTTCGGAGGGTTGTACCAGGTGTGTTTAACCTATACGGACAGCCACGGACGCGAAGGCGGCCCCAGTGTTCCGATCGAAATTACTCTCCTTGACGCATCTGGCATCACAGTGTCAAGTATTCCACAAGTAGCCGGCTATATCTCGAACCTGTACGTGACTGATATGGACGGCACGGTGTTCTACCGCGCTGATATGCCGACAGGCGTTACAGCGCACACACTGACATGGCCGGCATCCGGTCGCGAGCTTACCCTCGGGGGAGTCGATCCACCTCCAGTAAACGGTGAATATCTTGCGGTGTTCAGATCGAGCATCTATATGTCCGAGTACATGCCCGCTGCAGACCAGACAATAGTGTGGTTCAGCCTGCCGCTTGGGTACCATCTGTTCAACATGAGCGCGGATTATTTCCTCGTGCCTGGGGAAGTGACACAGCTACATGGATCGGAGACTGCTCTCGTCGTTACCACACAGACACGCGTCTATTTGTACGATGGTGCGAAATTAGCTCAGGCGGCTGAATACGGAACTGTTTCAGGTCAGCACGCTGACCTTGGCGCTGACGGGAGGATTTATTTCTGGACTAAGCGAGGGTTGTGCCGCGCAGCGCCGTTTGAGAACCTCACCGAGGCAAGAATTTCAATTGCGCCGGGGGGGCAGGCTGGTGGTACAATTATGGAGCGCAATGGGTATCGGAAGTATGTGGCGGTAATTCGATCTGGCGGAGACGCCTTCAACAACAGGTAAAGGAGAAAATCATGGCTGTTCGTATATCAACAGGAATGCGTAATAAATTGCTGGATGGGGGGGCTGCTGGAGGCATTAAAGGGTATTTTTCGGGGGTTGCAAACGCGATGATCCAGATTCGTACAGGTCCGCAGCCATTAACAGCCGATACTGCCGCTACAGGTACTCTGCTGGGCACCGTAACGGTCAACGCAGACGGAGTTACGGGATTGACATTCGACGCAGCGGTGGATGGCGTGATTTCAAAAGCTGCTGCCGAAGTGTGGAAGTTTACAGGTGTCGCAGCAGGTACATCAGGCTGGTTCAGGGTATACCCGGAGAATGGCGATCCGGCGATTCTCTCCACTACTGAGGGTCGTATTGACGGTAATATCGCTACCAGTGGCGGGGATATGAACTTGAGCAGCATCAGTGTAGCTGTCAGTTCGCCACATACAATCGATACATTTACGTTTACCATGCCGGCTGCGTAATTGAGGGGTGTGTGTCACTCTTTATACACAAGACGATCCTGGGAGACACGGCGAAGTGTGCTGTTTATCTCCCATTCGCGCTGAGCAAAGTCCGGTATCTGTACCAGATCAAATCTGTTCAGACACAATCTTTCGAGATCGACGGAATCAAGATCAGATGTCACGTTGTCGGAGATCAGGGGTTTGTCAGACTGGACGGCGGATGTTTTGCTGATATAGAGGCTGGGGCGCTCGAACTAGGCTCGACATCATGTACATACATCGAGAGTGTCAAAAGTTGCGCGGTATATAAAGACGGTGTGGCAAGCCTCGGCGAAATTGCCGGAGTGTCGGTGACTCCGCTGCCAGTTGACGATCCTGCACATTCAGAAAACCCGCAGTACACATCGAAAGTTTTCAGGCTCAAAGAACCAGCAACGCCACTTCCTATAATGCCTGTGCCGAAGTTGGAGGATTACTGGACACCGATGGGGAACCCGGATTATTGTGGATGGCGCAAAGCCATGTATCCAGACCAAGCTGAGCTTCGAGACAAAAAATTAAAGCTGGAAGCAAGGCTGAATCCATCGAAATACACCGGAAAAATGCGCATGTTTATGCAGGCCATCGTGGGCTGTAAGAACGTGTTCGACAGAATAAAAACACAGAGATTTCCAGATGGTCAAATCATAGAATATCTCGATAATTATCTTCCGTTGGAAGAGACTAACTATATCGTGCGGGATACCGCAGGGGAATACTGGATGTTCTTCAGTGGAAAAACGTATGTATGGAGAATGCTGTTTCATTCTTGCGCTGATAGAGCAAAGGTAATGTTACGTGCTGGAGGGTTGACCCGCGAGGAAGAATCGAAGTTGGAGGCAGTGTTGTTTTCCTTCGTGTATGTCGATCAACACGACCAAGCATTTATAGATGCTTATTACGAGGGCGATTTTCTCGACCTTAAACTTCCGCCCCCACCGCCAAGCGCAGTTGCGTATACATGGCCAGTGGCCTACGGAAGCGCGTATGAGTACGACTGGCATTTTGCGTACCAGAAGCCGACGGCGCTGCGTGTAGGCCACATCAGTAAACCGACTGAAAATCCGCTTGATCCTAATGAGTGGATCGCGCACGCGCAGATGGAGGAGATCACTTTTTTCTCGACCGCCGATGTAGCGGGTGAGCCGCAGCCGCCGACAGCATCGCTACGGTTGCTTGAGCAATCGGACTGGTCTTACATGGCCGCGTACAACGCTATCTGGCTTAATGTATCAGACTATCACTGGATACCCGTTCCATACGACCACCCGGCGGATGGGGCTTGTGATGCGCCCATATATGCGTTCTACGGAGCCAAGGACGAACACGTTATAGTGCGGTATAAGAAATCAGAAAAGAGCGCGGAAGACGAATTACTCCTGGACGAGGATTATGGTTCGTGTGAATATGGCACACAGTCGTCTGGAAGAAAGATACTTGCCGGGAGCCTCACAGGGGGTTTTTACGTTACTAGAGATGGCGCCACTGTGTGGGATGGGGTTGGAGCGGTAAAAAGAGAGTCCAGTTCATACGCTATCAAACGCTGGATAGAAGGCGAGGAATATCTGATGGACTTTAACGGGTATGTACTTGATTTGTATAAAGAACGCATAGTTATCCATAATTGGGAGTTGTTGACTACGTATACTGGCACTTATGCCGGGTATTATGTTGGGCAGGGATGTGGTGCGCTGGACTCATCATACGGTACGTCCGGAAGTATAGATATTATTTCAAATAGGATCACATTTAGAATACATGAAAAAACAGAGTATGAGACAGAACCGCTTAGACATGGGGCGCACTCTGTTGTTATGTTTCCGACCGACAATCCAGACGCTGTATTTGTAGGCCTCAAACAAGAAGTTGAATATCAGAATACTGTAGATCATGCGACTATGAGGGGCGGGTTAACACATGTTGAGACACAATTTTGGCATCCGTCATATCCTGACGACCCTACGCATATGATAGGCTCAGCCATAGAGACAATACCGTTTTCGAGTGCTTCTATGAATTATGATGGGGTTGATTATGGTGAACCGTGGGTAACCGATACATACGTCGAACGTAAACTTGAGCGTGTGCAAGACATTTCGCTTATCGCTCAACTTGGGGAGCATACATTATCTCACACAGAGACCATGTACCTCAAAAAAGATGGGGATGTTTATTCATGGATAGATGCGACGCGGAATCATCCGTGGCAAGCTTTCGTCGCCCCTCCAAGGGCTATGACAGACAAAGAAGATTATCCCGAATACAGATTTAACGCGCGAGAGAGCATAAATGGTAAACTATGGTATGTGAGCGCACCAGGAACTCAACCAAACAACGTAGCTAAAACGAATTTTGAAGTTAACAATCCTGATGACACGAGCGGTTACTTTACGGGGTGGGCATAATGGCCGGACTATTCAGATTCTACGACAATTTCTTCTACGGCCTCGGGCGCAGCCGGTTCAACTTCGCTACCCCTGACACGCTGAAACTCGCGCTTCTAACCAGCGCGTATGCCCCTAATACTGGCTATGGTTCTCGTGGCGGGATGTTGAATTACGTTCGCGGCGACGTGATCTACGAGACGGCATATACCTGCTTCTTTGTCTGCACAACACCCGGGCAGTCCGCGCTCGGCGCGCCCACATTCAATACCACCCCGGCAGCGACTACCGCTGATGGGACGGTTATCTGGACAAGCTGCGGTCTGGCTCCGCCTTCAGCTCATGCCGTGCTTGCAGACGTAGTGGCCAGCGAATTCTCTGGTGCCGGATACACTGCTGGAGGCGCGACGTGCAGCTACACGCATACCCTGACTGGAAGGCGCACCACGCTCGGAGTGTCGGAGAGCGTTTGGCCCGGCTCGTCGATCACGGCCAAGTACGGCGTACTCTACAAAGTCGGTATAGTTGACTCCGTGACAGACCCTCTGATCGGGTACATCCTGCTCGACACGGCTGGAGTTGACCTGTCATCCACGTCTGGAGATTTCCGTGTGAGATTCGGCAACAACATCGCTTACGAACTGGCGGGGGCTTAGATGTTTGACATGAAATTCAATTCGGCAGATAAGAGCGCGAATATTACACTATCCGGTGGGGATTTTATTGCCACGGCGGCGGCTGGCGGAGCTATCATAGGAGTTAGAGGCACTCAGGGGCGTGGGGCGGTAGCGGCAGCGATGCAGGGGAAGTTTATATTTGAGGTAACTATAAACGCTATTGGGGCATCAAATAAAATTAGTGTGGGTGTTGGTTCGACCACGGCGGAGGTACTTACAACGGAAGCCGGTAATCATGCCGAGTCGATGGGGTATAGAACATCCGATCATTGGATCGAAGCGTTGAACAATGGCACGTTAATAACGCCTTCTTGGGCACAAGCGGTAGCCGGGGATGTTTTAGGAGTGGAATTCGACAACATAACTTCTGACAGTTACGGAGCTGTTAAAGTATATAAGAACGGTGTTGAAACGGCTACTGTTGTCTTCGGGATAACCAACACTCCATCAGCCCCATATCCGCTGATAACATTGTTCGATATTAACGATCAAGTCATGATAAATTTTGGGGCAACGCCTTTTGCGTTCGAGTATCCTCATGGAACGAGCCCGTATAGCACGGATGTTAGGCCGGTGCACCCTATGTCCAGATCAAAAGTGCAGTCCAGTCGTCCCATCCATCACATTCGTTTATAAAAAGGAGAACTATCATGGCAGGAATCTTAGGTGTAGCACAAACAGTTGAAGTCGCGCTTGTGGCAGCAACTGCGAAAACAATTATCCAGCTTGTAGCACCGGCCAACCATCGGGTAAAAGTTCTTGGATGGGGGATATTCTTCGATGGCGTGAACACCGCCGGAGAGCCTGTCCAGGTGCGTGTGCTTCGCCAGACTACGGCGGGTACGATGTCGTCTCTGACTCCAGTTCAGATCATTCCGGTATCAGAAACCATCCAGGCATCCGCACAGTACGGCGCGACAGCAGAGCCTACCGTAGGAGATGTGATTGACATGGTCGAGTGCCATCCGCAACAGGGCTATGAAGTGAAGTTCCCGATGGGGCAGGAGATCGTTATCGCCGGTTCCGGGCGGCTTGGCATTGAATGCACTGCGCCAGCCATTGTGAATTGCCGCGCCAAGTTCTTCTTCGAGGAGTAATCTTCGATGGCCTCTGTCAACAGGCCGCTAAGTCGTAGGTACGGGCCGAAGTTCAACTACGTCGAAATGATCTCGCTGGTTTCCAGCGATGTCCCGACTACGCTCGTTATTCCGATCACGTACCCTGTCGAGGTCAATGACTGGAGCGTAGCGAACCTGACGCTGCTCGGCTCGTTCGTGATCGAGTCGCAAGTATCTTCGTTCGTGAACGGTGTAGAGGTGACGCTACCGGCGATCACTTCTGAGGCATACAGCGGAGGTCGAGTCGGGGTATCGCTGTCTCCCCTGACGGGTTCCTCAACAGGAACATCAATTGGTTGGATAACAGCGAGCATGACGCTGCCTTCGCTGACAGCTTCTGCTACCGGGACAACGGGGTCTGTCGGGTTTGCCGCACTCACTTTGTCAGGGGCTTTCAGCCTCTCTGCTTACTCCGGCGCGCAAACAGTGCTTGCTATCGCTCCATACGGATATGTCATATCCAGTGCAGGAACTTCAGGGTCTGTTGGCGGGGCAGAACTCACGCTTCCCGCGCTACAAGGGGCGGCTATTGTTACCGCCGAAGGACATGGCAGCGCGAATCTCACCCTCCCAGCACTCCAGATGGCTCCCGCAGGGCAAGCGTGGCTCACGCTGCCAGCCCTCACGATGCACGCTGTCGGCCACGAGGTCGTCACAGTCACATACGAGGCATACGCCATCAACCTGACGACCGGCGCGGTGACGCACTACACGAATTATCCGTTCGACAATATCCTGCGGTTCGGGGCGAAGTATTACGGCATCGCACCTACAGGCATTTTCGAGATCGGCGGAAGTACAGACCTTACTGCTCAGATCGACGCGCACATCAAGACTTTCGCCACGAAATTCGGCAGTGACAAGATGAAGCGTGTGCCGTATGTGTACTCGTCCGGACGATCTGGCGGCGGGGTTGTCGTCGGGGTCACGGCAGACGAGGGAACGACTTATGAGTACGAGTCAGACTGGGGCGAAGTTCTAGGTTCTACGAACCACAGAACGCAGGTTGGCAAAGGGATACGCGGCGTGTATTATGCGTTTGACGTGAAGAATGTTAACGGTGGCTCGCTGGAGCTTGACGGTATCGACGTCAGAGTAGAGAAAACCGAGAGGGCGATATAATGGCAGACACTGCTGCAATAATTTCCACGATTATGTCGAACGCTGCGTCGATGCGCGGCGAAGCGTCTGCCGCACTTGGTGCGGCCATAGCTACGATCACGCCTCCTGAGAACTTTAATCCAGATCCTTATAGTTACACTGGATGGTACGGATATTCGGTGGGTATAGGCGAGGTTCCTGTGTATACAGGGGCGCCTTACCTCGCGCCTGATAAGGCTTTCGGCTCCGCGCCGAGCGTAGAACCGATCCCGGTGACTGACTACGGTATTACCCCGATACTTACGGCTGTAAATCCTGGCTTTACAGCTCCTACAGAACCGGCGGAACTGGATGGGTTCGATGTTCTTGATCCGGTTACAGACCCTATCACCATACCGTTGTTGCCTGGTGCGCTTGAGTCGATAGATGTAACGCCGCCAACGCTTAGCGTGATAGTCGTGCCGCCGGTGCCGAGCGTCACGCTGCCTGAATTCAATGCGGTTGTACCAGATACGACTATATCCGCGCCCACCGATTTTGCTGCGCAATACGCGGCCAATTACGCAAGCATGTCTGTTTCGATGCGCAACTCGCTGAACGATGCGATAGATGCGGAGCTCGTGAAGCTCAACCCCGAATACCACACGCAGATGGCGCTGCTGGAGTCGAAGCTCACTACATATATCAACGGCGGGACTGCGCTCACGGAAGAAGTCGAGCAGGCTATCTACAATCGCGCAAGAGATAAGACGAACGCGGAGTATTTGAAAACACGCGACACCATATTTACCGAGGGCGCTGCGCGTGGGTTCACTATTCCAGGAGGAGCACAGTTTTCTTCGCTGGCGCTGGCCCGGCAAAATGCGGCGGACAACAACGCGCGCGCCGCGATGGACATCGCCATCAAGCAGGCCGAGATGGAGCAGAACAATATCCAGTTCGCCATCACGCAGTCAGCCAATCTTCGCGCAGCGATCCTGGGGACGGTTATGTCGTGGATGGGTGGGATGATCCAGCTCAACGGGCAGTCACTCGAATACGCGCGAGATGTTATGCAGGCATCGATAGCGCTCTACGAGACGATGGTAAAGATTGTGACCGCGCGCATCGAAATATACAAGGCGCAGGCGCAGGTCTACGAGATAGAGCTGAAAGCGGTACTGGCTGTGTACGACGTTTATCAGGCGCAGATCAAGGCGCTCGAATCTCAGGTCAATGTGGATCGCGCCAAGGTAGATGCTTTCAGTGCGCAGATGGCGGCTTACGGAGCCTTGGCGAACGCGTACCAGGCGTCTATCCAGGGCGCGGCGGCTGCGGCGCAGATAGAAAAGCTGAAAGTGGACATCTACGAGGCCAAAGTGCGGACGTTCGGCGCAAAGGTCTCCGCCAAACAAGCGGAGTGGCAGGCGTTTGAAGCGAAGGTTCGCGGTGAAACAGCCAAGCTGTCCGCATACGAAACTGAGGTCAAGGCATATTCTGCTGAAGTGCAGGGGTTTGAGTCCACTGTGCAGGCGTACAAAACACAAGTGGACGCTGTGTCCACTAAAAACGAAGCCGCTTACAAAATATACACTGCCGCTGTGCAAGCATACGTCGCGGAAGTTCAGGGCGCGAGCGAATCCGCGAAAGCTGAAATCGCATCGTTTGAACTTACGCTTGATGCGTGGAAGGCCGGCCAAGAAGCGTGGCAAGGAGCCAACAGAATAAATCTGGAGAGTATGCTCGGAGAGCAGCGGCTGGCACAATCTCAGTACGCCATGAACGCCGACCTCGTAAGAAGCACCGCTTCCGCATATAGCGCGTACACATTACAGGCATCTTCTGCGATTATAAGTGCCGCCAATGTATATGGGAACATGGCCGGTTCGGCAATGGCCGGGGTTAATGGCCTGGCCGCGTCGGTTGTAAACGAATAAGGAGAATTGAAATGGCTTACGAATTAACAGAAACCGAAAAACGCATGGGAGCTATTCCCGAGCAGATGACTGAAGGGGCACAGATGTTGTCTGACTCGGAGCGAAGAGTTCGTGCAATCGCTGCTGATCGTCCGGCATACACACCACAGTTTGGCTCGCAGGGAGCGGTTTCGCAAGCGCCGGAACGTCAAATAGAGCAAGCTGATGTACAACAACAAGCTATCACTGGCGCGTTCAAACCAAATCAGAGAATTAGCGCAAATGTTGAGAAGCAATATGGTCCGCAAGGAGAACTGCTTGGTTATGTGGGACGTGGAACCGGCAGACCGTCGCCGGCGCAGCAGGAACGGGACAAAGAAATGGCTGGGCGTGGAATGACCAAAGACATCTACGGTAACTGGGCAGCCCCCAAGCGGTTTGAGGATATGACGCTGATGGAGGCAGCAACAGCTATTCGCGATCAACGACGGGCACAATATGAAAAATCAAAGGCGCTGGAAGCAGCACAGAATGCACCGTATCGTGAGGCACAGATTGAAGCTTTGAAGGGACAAACTGCGCTTGCGAAAACGCAACGAGGAATTGCTGAGCTTGGTGCGTACGAACCGCGAGCGAAAATCGCCTTGATGAAGCAGTTGGAACGCACAGATATTTCAGCAGAGGATCGTACGAAGTTCGAGACTGCGTTGAAAGAAATCAATGAGCGGGCAATGCGCCAAAAAATCGCGATCGAAATTGCAAAACAAAACGCCGCGCTAGGGGAAGAAGTAGAATTTACAGAAGGGGGACTCGTCCGAGGCTACGCCGGCGGAGGAGCTGTGAGTCGTGACTTGGCGCAGCCAGCCCCGCAGGTAAACCCGCTGATCGCACAGTACGGACAGTATTTGACGGCAGCAGCATCCGCCGGTGTGCCGCCTGTTCCGTTCGCACAGTATCAGAACCTGCTCCAGACAACACGCACCTCGATGCAAGGACAGCCTCCTGTAGGGTTCGCAGATGGTGGCGATGTATCTGCATTAGGGCGAACACTTGAGGGTCCCGGCACGAGCACCTCTGACTCGATCCCGGCGGTGATCGACGGCAAGCAGCCAGCAGCCCTGTCCAAGGACGAGTTCGTATTCCCCGCCGAGGTGACGAAGTATTACGGCACCAAGTTTATGAACGACCTGATCGCCAAGGCGAAGGCTGCGCTGTCCGTCGAGGGACTTGAAACACCTGCGCCGCAGAAGACTAAATTTGCTGATGGGGGTGTTTGATGGCTGAGTATGATTTTGACGAAGAATCGTATCTGGCGTCGGTGCTGCGCAAGCCACTTCCTGCGCCTGTGCAAGCTATACCTGTAAAAACACCATCCGGCGCTTTTCGTAGACACATTATTGACCCGACGCTAAGCGCTGTGGCTGGAGCAACGGAACTTCCGTCGCTCGGGGTGGCTCTTGCGGACATTCCAACTGGCGGCTACGCTGGTAAGACTGTCGGGTATCCAATAAAAGCAGTATCGGACTGGGCAACAAAAGGCGTAGAAAGCTGGATGTCCCCCGAGGCGCAGGAAGGCCAAGCGGCTATTGCGCGCAGAGCGGAAGAAGGCCGTGCCGCCGCAGAATCGGTGGGCGCAGGTAAAGGCGGGCAGTTTTTGTCTGAGTTTGGTGGGGCGTTAGTAGGCGCGTCAGAAAACCCGCAGGCAGGTATAAATACCGCCATCAGGTCTTTTGGGGGGATGAAAGCTATTGCAAAAGTCACCGCACTTAAACTAGCGCCTATTGCGGCCAAATTAGAAGCTCAGGTAGCTGCGAAAACATTATCGAAATCTGCTGCTGACGCACAGCTTCGCAATTTGGCAACAAAATACTCCGCCGCTGGAGAAGGTCTGCTGGGCGCTGGTGCTATCTCTAAAGGTATAGGGGAAGGGGATGATGTAGGGTACTGGGATCGGTTCGCGGCTGTCCCTGCCGGTATGCTTACAGCCGGCATAACAAGAGGTGTGGGCAGGATACCAGGGCTTGGAGACGTTGAAGCACAGATGGCGTTGCGCAGTATCGGCAAAGAAAGTGCGGGGAGTCTTACAGGGGGATTTATCAAACGAGGCGCAAAGGCTGCGTTGTCAGAAGGGCTTCAGGAAGGTACGCAAGAATTTCAGGAAACCGCATGGGAAAACGTCGGCGCGGGACGCGATTGGCTAAACAAAGCCGGATATTCGACGGCGATGGGAGTTGTGTCGGGCACAGGAATGGGAGCGACTCTGGGCGCAATCGCTGGAAAAAAGAAAGACCTCACAGAACAGCCTCCACCTCCTCCAGGAGAACTCTTTACCTCCCCACCGGCAGGGGCACGCACAATGATTGACGAGAGATTGTACACGAGCCTTCGCCGCAATGGTGCAGACCACGAAAGCGCCCTTCTGGCAGCGCGCAGGGACGAGATCGGGATTGCCATGAGGCAGGCATTGGAAGAAACCCTGCCAGCTCCGGCAACATACCGCAAGGATTACGAGAAGCAGTTGACCGCCGCAGGCGCGAATATCGAAGATGCGACCAGGGCGGCTTTTAGCACGTCTGATGCGAAGCAGAACTACCTGTACTTGCGCAAGCTCGGAATGCCCCGAGCGGCAGCCATCAAACAAGCACTGACTTTACCGCTGGTCGGTTCTGAAGCGCAAGGGATGTTGTTCGACAAGAAGGGGTCACGTATCGCATACCCCACCGAGGGATTTGAAGAGAGTGCGAGATTGCGTGATGAGGCTTTGCGTAGATATGACGAAGCACAAGCTCGCAATCTTCGCCGTGCTGAGGCAACTCCTGGAACAATTCAAAATATATTCGCACCTAAAGACTTTACGCAGCCGCGCCCGCCTGCCGTAGTGCAAATTCCGGCGGCGTTGGCTGATGTGACCTTGAGCCAGGCGGGGTTCAGGACCAAGACGTCGAGAAAAGAACTCGCTGCTGCGTATGCAGCGGGAGACTTTGATAGATCAGCTACTATGCTTCAAGATCATTTATCTGCAGGAGTGCCTAAAAAGGCCGCGAAGAACATAGAGAAGCTACAACGGATAGTTGAAGCAGCGCGTGCCAGAAAAGAAACGTCTCAAGAAGCTGAAATAAGTGATTTTGCTGGAAGGGAACATCGCAAGCAAGGGAAGCTGCTGACCGCAGCGGGCAGGTCAAAGACCCTTGCTGAACTCGGCAGTCAAAAAGGAACTCAAAATGCCTTATCAATCGGAAGCACAGCGCAAGAAATTCCACCTGTTGGAGAAGCGGGGCAAGTTGTCGCCGAAGGTGGTACAGGAGTGGGACCAGTCGTCGAAGGGACTGAAGTTGCCCCAGAAGTCAAAGGGACTGAAGTTGCCCCAGAAGTCAAAGGGGAAGGAAAAGTAATTCCGTCGTATACGGAGCTGCTGGCAGAAATGCAAAAAGAAGAATCTGTGAAACCGGCCAAGCCTGCAAAGAGCGGTCGTGCTTTGGCGGAAACATATCTGGATTTGCAGACCGCGTTTAACGAAACCGGCGACAGCACCGAGCTTGATGTGTTTGAATACGAACACCAGGAAGACCTGGCGGCTATCGTAAAAGCAGCGGCGCGCATTGAAGAGCCGCACGCAACGGCTGAAGAAGCCTCTACAGAAGACGTCGTAGACGAAGAGACTGCCGACTCTGGCAGAGATTATGAAGGCGACCCAGAGGATTTGCTTTTTTCAAAAACCGCCGGCGCAAAAACTCCTTCAGATGCCGGAACAATTCGCTCGAATCTGAAGAAGCTGTTCTTCTCGCCGAAGAAATTCGATACCATAGTCACGATATACGCGACACAGGCGGAGGCGCGCACAGACAATAAAGACCTGGACGCCTCCATGAAGATCGATGGCGGTGGGTTTGTGGCTGGATTCAAAACCGCCGATGGCAAGATCGGCCTGATAGCGGAGAACATCGAGCAAGGCAAAGAACTTGGCGTGTTCCTGCATGAAGTTGGCGTACACCTCGGGATGAAGAACCTGATTGGTGCAGCCAACATGGCGTGGCTCAAGAACAAGGTCGGTGAGTGGGCTGCTAGAAACAACGGATCGAAAGAAAGCCTCGCTGCGAAGCGCGCCATCAAACGAGCCATGGACTCCACATCGGCAAATAAAGATGAAGAATACATCGCCTACATGGTTGAGGAGCTGGTCAAGGAAGGAGTTGTGCCGAAAGCCGTTGACGGAAAAGCGGAAGGCTGGCTGTACAGACTTGTTGGAGCTATGCGCGTGGCATTGCTGAAACTCAACCTGAAATGGCTCGGATACTCAGGGCAGAATTTGGTTGATCTTGCCTTCGGTGCTGCCGGTATCGAGCTAGGGGCAGTTGAGCGTCCGTCTGAAGCCGTATCACAGCCGACGAGACAAGGAGAACTGGCATTTTCTGAAATAGGAGCTGAAGCAGCAATAAACACGACTATCAACACGATGCGCGCGCGGATGAAGTCAACGTCATGGACAGCCAAACTTGCGGCGATAATTCCGTTCACCCACGATCTCGTGAACGCAGCCAAGAAATACATGCCTAGTGCGACAGCACTGTGGGACGCTACCAACGATATGATGGCGGAGACGAAGAAATGGTCTGACACCATTCATTCCGCCGCGCAAACGATGTCAATGCTGCCGGAGAACTCGCAGGATAAAGTGCAGACGTTTCTGCACGACGGAAAGATGGCTGGCGCGTGGGGGTTCAAATTCGACTGGATTACAGACCGTGGAGTACACACGTCTGTTGCGATGGAAAACAAGTGGAAGGCGCTTACTCCGCAAGAGCAGAAGTCTGTCGAGCAGGTTTTGAAGTTCTTTTACGACGCGCGAATCGAGCACGTCAATGCTGTCGAAGAGAACGTCAAGTCGATGCGCAAGTATACCAAGACACTGATGGATGAAGTTACAAAAGAAGCGCTGCTCAAGGACATCAACGATGAGATGGCCAGGATGAGCTTGTGGAAAAACTACACCGGGCCGTATGTGCCGACCGTGCGGTTTGGGCGGTGGGCGGTGGAAGCTAAGTCGAAGGAGTTCATCGAGGCCGAGTCCAATGGCGGGGATTACGCGTCGATGAAGTCGGATGCGTCGAAGTATCGGTATGTGCAGTACGAATCCGAGCACGCAGCTATGTCGGCAAAAGCAGAGTTACTCAAGACGTTCAAATCTGGCAGTGTTGAAGTGGATATAAAACTGGATTCTCCACAAGGTCGCAGAGAAGACTTTGCCGCATTGCTGCGTCTCGAAACAATGATAAGGAAGCGCGAGGGCGACGTCATTTCTACAGAAGCCGTCAAGGAAATGCTGGAAGTGTTGCGCGTGATGACTCGAGAGCTGTCCGACGAATACTCGGAAGTGCAGTCCCGCCAGCAGTTCAAAGCGGTGGCTGGTGCAAAGTATGAAGAGGTGATGCGCGGAGCGATTTTGAGAGGGGAACAGCTTGCATTCACCATTGGCAGGTTGAAACACAGTCGTCGCGTGTCGGGCGCACTGTACGATATGCGTGGTGAGGTGGAGACGTCTGGCGACAAGACAAAAGCAGGTATTTTGTGGAACGAATTCAACGCGCGCTACAAAGGCGGGATGGCGGAGAAATCCCAGGATGAGGTCATAAAGACCATCATGGGCGGAGCTGCGTTTTACAAGCTACTGACTCAGCCGATGTATTTCTTGACGCAATTGATGCAGACACCTCAGTACACGATTCCCAGCATGTTGAAGTATGGGTTTGATTATGGTGCATCGTGGAAGGCGTGGATGAATAATCTGCACGTCATCAACGAGGTATGGACGCAGGGCAAGATCGTCAAGGGCATCGTCCGCGATCTTGATTTGCTGACACACCCGCCCGGCAAGAAAGTGACGGCTGCCGAATTGACGCTCGCTGACGAAAAGAGAGAGCTGCTCGTGTGGCTGCGCAACAGAAACCTTCTCGATATGGGAATGGAGTCCGACACAGGGGCGTTTGATGGTACGCATCCAGCGAAACGAGCTGCGCAGCGATTACTGCTGACGCCGCTCAAGAACGCCGTGCAGAACGTGGAGATTATCAACCGCGTAAGCTCTGCTCTTGCCGTGTACGATATGTCGAAGATACAAGGTAAGTCTCTCGCCGAGATCAAATCTCTGTCAGAAAATATCATCAGGGATTCCCACGGCATATACGCTGGATTCGCATCCCCGAGGTACTTGAACACCAAAGGTATCATGCGCATACCGATGCAGTTTCGACGGTTTCAGTTAATACAGGCTGGGTTCCTGTACAAAAATATCTGGCTTGAAGCCCAGAAGCTGAAAAATCCGGGAGAGCGCGCGGCGGCACTCAGGACGATAGCGGCAACGCTCGGACACACTCTGGCTGTCGCGGGATTGAAAGGCTCTGTATTATGGGTGGTTGTTCACGGGCTGATGGCATTAGCCGGAGCGGGTGATGATGATCCGAGAGATGCCGAAACCCTTGCGATGGCTGTTCTCTCGGATAACTTTTCGCCGGAGTTCGCCGATCTGCTTATGAAAGGACTGCCTACACTTGTCGGGGTGAACATATCCGCGCGCGCATCTCAGAACCCGTTCTCTATTCTGCCATTTGAAGGGCAGTACGCGCTCCAGGCATTCGAGTCCAGAGAAAAGCTGATGAAGAGTGCATACACGCTGTTTGGCGGTGCCTCTGGAGGCGTTCTAGGAGACATGGTGGATGGGTATGATCTAATGTCGAAGGGGAAGTATTACAAAGGCATGGAGATGATGCTTCCATCAGGTCTAAGAAATATGATGCGCGCCGGAAGATTCTCTTCTGAGGGAGTGACCAATAGAAACGGCGTTGTCATGTTGACTCCTGAAGAGATGAGTATGTGGGATTTGATCCAGCAAGGATCAGGGTCGGCTCCAGAGAAAGTGCAGAAGGCGTACTGGACGCAAGAGAAGCTTCGTAATGTGCAGACGAAGTTCTCTGAGCAGGCGCAGAGGGCAGATGACGACTTCGTGGAAGCCTACGAAGCCCGCGACAAGGAAGGGATGCGCGCAGCGCGAGATGATTTAATAAAGATTCAGAAAGCGATGCGCGGCGTCAAGCTAAAGCCGTACCCGCTGTCCAGACTCATAGGAGCCGTTACAAGCAAGCGCAAACAGGGGCGGCAGATAGTGAGGGGTGTCAAGACAACCGCGTCAACGCGCAGATTTGTGGAGGCTCTTCCATAAAAATCCCCGGACTAGCCGGGGATCAGGGTGCCTCAGTTCAAGGGAGGAGGTTTGAACTGCGGAGATGTTAAACCAAGACTTACCAAAATGCAAGCGGTGTCAGCCACCTCCTTTGTTGCACAGTTTAACTACTTCGGCCAGCATCGGCGATACGTTTGTTGAGTTTTCCAGCTTCGCCCAATCAAGAATAAAGCATCTCACCTGCCCCATCGCATGGTTCGATCCTTTGCCGGGATAGCGCTTTTCTGAGATGCCTTTGTTGAGCACCCATCCCTGCGCAACACCGGCGTTAATCGTGGCTTTCGGGTCGATCTGCCGCTTACAGCACCAGTCAAGCAGTGCGGGCTGAGATAGGTATCCTACGCCTGTATTCAAGATAGCCCTGCCGGTATACGGCGCGCGGGGTTCTTTGATGACGAACGCCTCTCTGCCTCCAGTACCTCTACCACCTTCGATGTCTGTGACCATGATGCCGGGGGACAGGTCGTTTATCATCATCCCGAAGCACTCTTCTGGAGTAGATACATTGGCAAGTATCTCGCCGCACATTTCGTAGTGGTGTCTGACCACCCATGTCATCAATGCAGCCATATCAAATTGGTGGAGTCCAAGCCGCTTGGCGATGGTCAGCCCGACAAGAACCGCCACGTATCCGGCAGACCAGAATCTCTTGTCGCCTGTCAGGCTCAGCTTTCTGTCCAAAAGAGTCTGCGTCTCGACGAGAAGCCGTTTGACCTCAGCCTGGTTTGCTACGACGTACTTCACAAACACTACCCCGGCGTGCCCGTAGTGCTGGCGCAGTTCCCGAAATATCTCGTCGGCCAGCACCTTCTCCAGCTTGTGCGCCGAGGCGCAGTCGAATTCTATGAG
>Ga0209342_10001117_pt1 | contig 30284 bp, 26 predicted proteins | sample RifCSP16_2_FD_184023 | JGI IMG/M metagenome (GOLD analysis project Ga0209342, IMG submission 184023) | Soil microbial communities from Rifle, Colorado - Rifle CSP2_sed 16_2 (SPAdes) (version 2) | ecosystem: Environmental > Terrestrial > Deep subsurface > Rock core/Sediment | place: Rifle...
CATCGAGAGCGGCCGTTGACGCTGCCGGCCCGCTGCTGCTACCATCCAGTCAATCGTTAGCACTCTGGCATGGAGAGTGCTAACCGTTCGATCCACACGGGAGCACAGGCCTTGGCGCGACGGATCCGCCGCTCCACCGGCCCCCTGGACCTCCGGGCACAGGCGATCCTTCGGGCCGTCATCGAGGAATACGTCACCACGGCAGCGCCGGTCGGCAGCCACGCCCTCGTGGACCGCTACCGGCTCGGCGTGTCGAGCGCGACCGTCCGGAACATCCTCGCCGAGCTCGAGCTCGGCGGCCTCCTGACCCACCCGCACACCTCGGCGGGCCGGATCCCGACCGACGAGGGCTACCGCTGGTATGTCGAATCGATCATCGACGCGGCCCCCGTGCCGCAGGTCGAGCAGCTGATGATTCGCCACCAGTTCGGGCAGGTCGAGTTCGCCAGCGAGCACTGGTTCCGGCTGGCGGCATCCACGATCGCCTCGATCACCCGCGCCGCCGGCCTCGCCACCCCGGCCAAGCCCGCAGCCGCACACGTCCGGCGGATGGACCTCGTCTCGATCAACGACCGCCTGGCGAGCCTCGTCCTCGTGCTCCGCGAGGGCGCTCTCAAGCAGGCCCTGGTGACCCTCGACGCGAGCGCCGAGCAGGAGACGCTGACCGCGGCCGCGGGGCTCCTCAACGACCTCGTCGACGGCCGGACGGCCGCCCAGATCGAGCGGGCCCTGGCGGCGATTCCCGATGACCACCCTCAGGCCGAGCTTGCCCGGCGGGTCGGCGAGAGGATCGTCCGGACTCTCCGGGAATACGACGGCGAGGCCGTCGAGGAGGTCTTCAGCGACGGCCTCCTCAACGTCATGGGCGCGCCCGAGTTCGCCCAGAGCGACAAGCTCCGGCGCGTCTTCTCGGCCCTCGAGAACCGGACTTACCTCGGCGCCCTCGTCGGGACGGTCGCGGCCGGCGGCCGGGTCCGGGTCTTCATCGGTCACGAGAACGCGGCGGCCGACATGCAGGAGGTCGCCCTCGTCCTTGCCCCATACGGCCGGCCCGGCCGTGCCGTCGGCGTCGTGGGCGTCCTGGGCCCCACCCGCCTCGCCTACCCCCAGGCGATCGGGACGGTCCGCTTCGTCTCGGGGCTCATGAACGAGCTCGTCGACCATCTCTACGCCTGAGCGTCGGATGCCGCACCATCGCGAACCCCACCGCGAACCCCTCGACCGGCGCACCCGGGCGCAGCAGCGGGCCGACGAGATCGACATCTCGCCGGCGAAGCTGCTCGCCGACATCGAGCGCCTGACCGGCGAGCGCGATGCCGCCGCCCGGGAGAAGGACGAGTACCTGGGCGCCCTGCAGCGGGAGCGCGCCGAGTTCGTCAACTTCAAGCGGCGGACAGCCGAGGAGCGCCAGGCCATGCTCGGCCTGGCGGCCGAGGGCCTCATCAGCAAGGTCCTCGCCCTGGCCGACGACTTCGACCGGGCGATCGAGGCCCGGCCGGCGACGATCGCCGACGACCCCTGGGTCGAGGGCATCGCCGCGATCGACCGCAAGCTCCGCCTGCTCCTCGAGAGCGAGGGCGTCTCGGCGATCGAGGCGGTCCCGGGCACGCCCTTCGATCCCCGCGAGCACGAGGCCGTGGCCAGCGTGCCGGGCACGGCGCACCCCGCCGGCGCGATCGTGGGCGAGCTGCGGCGCGGCTACCGCCTGCGCGACCGCGTCCTCCGGCCAGCCCTCGTCGCGGTCGCCGCACACGACGACGCCACCGCAGCGACCGGCGACGCCGGGACCGCCTCCGACCAGCCCATCCACTGACACCGACCCAACCAGACCACCGACAGGAGCCAACGAACGTGGGAAAGATCATCGGCATCGACCTCGGCACGACGAATTCGGTCGTGGCCGTCATGGAGGGCGGCGAGCCGACCGTCATCGCCTCGGCCGAGGGCGGCCGCACGGTTCCGTCGGTCGTGGCCTTCACGAAGACCGGTGAGCGGCTCGTCGGCCAGCTGGCCAAGCGCCAGTCGGTCACGAACCCCGGCAACACCGTCTACTCGATCAAGCGCTTCATGGGCCGTCGCTGGGACGACCCGGAGGTCAAGCGCAGCAAGGGCCTCGTCCCGTACACCGTCGAGAAGGATGCCAAGACCGACGGGATCATGGTCAAGATCGCCGAGGGCAAGGCCTACTCGCCGCCCGAGATCAGCGCGATGATCCTCCAGAAGCTCAAGGCCGACGCCGAGGCCTACCTCAACGAGAAGGTCACCGAAGCGGTCATCACCGTCCCCGCCTATTTCGACGATACCCAGCGCCAGGCGACCAAGGACGCCGGCCGGATCGCCGGCCTCGACGTCAAGCGGATCATCAACGAGCCGACCGCCTCGGCCCTGGCCTACGGCCTCGACAAGAAGCACGACGAGAAGATCGCGGTCTACGACCTGGGCGGCGGCACGTTCGACATCTCCATCCTCGAGCTCGGTGACGGGGTCTTCGAGGTCAAGGCCACGAACGGCGACACCCACCTCGGCGGCGACGACTTCGACCAGCGGGTCATCGACTGGCTCCTGGCCGAGTTCAAGAAGGACCAGGGCATCGACCTCTCGAAGGACCCCCAGGCCCTCCAGCGCCTCAAGGAGGCGGCCGAGAAGGCGAAGATCGAGCTCAGCTCGACGATGTCGACCGAGATCAACCTGCCGTACGTGACCGCCGACGCGTCCGGCCCCAAGCACCTCGTCATGAGCCTGTCCCGGGCCAAGCTCGAGGACCTCGTGGGCGACCTCGTGGACAAGACAAAGGGCCCGGTCCAGGCGGCCCTCAAGGACGCCGGCCTCAAGCCGGCCGATATCGACGAGGTGATCCTCGTCGGCGGGATGACCCGGATGCCGGCGGTCCAGGAGCTCGTCAAGGGGCTCTTCGGGAAGGAGCCGCACCGCGGCGTCAACCCCGACGAGGTCGTGGCCGTCGGCGCGGCGATCCAGGCCGGCGTCCTCGGCGGCGAGGTCAAGGACGTCCTGCTCCTCGACGTCACGCCGCTGTCGCTCGGCATCGAGACGCTCGGCGGCGTCATGACCCGGCTCATCGATCGCAACACGACGATCCCGACCTCGAAGTCGCAGGTCTTCTCGACCGCCTCGGACAACCAGAGCCAGGTCGAGATCCACGTCCTCCAGGGCGAGCGCGACTTCGCCCAGGACAACAAGACGCTCGGCCGCTTCATCCTCGACGGGATCCCGCCGGCCCCTCGCGGCATCCCCCAGATCGAGGTCGGCTTCGACATCGATGCCAACGGCATCCTCGACGTCAAGGCCCGCGACCGGGCGACCGGCAAGGAGCAGCAGGTCCGGATCACGGCCTCGTCGATGCTCGACAAGGCGGCCGTGGACCAGATGGTCCGTGACGCCCAGGAGCACGCCGAGGAGGATCGCAAGCGGCGCGAGGAGGTCGAGACCCGCAACCAGGCGGAGCAACTCACCTACCAGGCCGAGAAGACCCTCAAGGACCTCGGCGACAAGGTCTCGGCCGAGGACCGGGCGGACGTGGAAACGAAGGTCGCGTCCCTCCGGGAGGCGCTCAAGGGCGCCGACCTCGACGCGGTCAAGTCGGGCGCCGAGTCGCTCGTCGAGACGCTCTCCCGGGTCAGCACCGCCGCCTACCAGGCGGCCGCCGCGGCCGAGGGGGGCGCAGATAGCGGCTTCAACCCGGAGGGCGCCGAGGCATTCCGGAGCGGCTCTGGCGAAGCCGGCGATGACAAGGGCGCCGGCGAAGGCGAGGGCGCCGGCGAGGAAACGGTCGAGGGCGAGTTCAAGGAGGTCTGACCGGGTCCGGGTTCGGGTGCAGTCCCGGCGAGCCATCGAGTGCCGGCCGGGAGACTCTCCTGGCGGCCTACACGACCGTGCTCCCCCAAGGCCCGAGCGAGCCGTGCCGCTCGTCATCGATGACTGGAGCGACTGGTCGTCAGCGGTTGTCTGCCCGAGACGACGGGGGCGACTCGATGACGACGAGGTCGCCTCGTCGGCCTGCGGCCCAGGCGCGATGCGCCGCCCCGTGCCGCCCGAGGCCGTGACGTGGAGTCGCCTGGGTTCTGGGTGACGACCGACTGCCTGTCGGGGGCTGGCGCGCCGCCCCGGCCGTGACGACTCAGCCGTGCTCGACGAAGGTCGCGACGAGACGGCGGCGCGTGCCCGGCCCGATCGCGAGGCTCGCGTCGAGGTAGCCAACGAGCGTGCCGAAGCCGCGGCGCATCTCGTCGAGCGCCGCGTCCAGATAGGCGGCCTGGACGGTCATCATGGGCGCGACGAGATCGAGCTCGTCGCCGAGCCCGAACCGTTCCGCGAGCTCACGCTGGAGCGGCTCCATCTCGAGATTGCTCGCGAGATAGTCGGCGAGCACGTCGGCCTCGGCCACGCCGACGAGCAGCTGGAGCATCGCGACCGCCCATCCGGTCCGGTCCTTGCCGGTCGTGCAGTGGACGATCGCCGGCAGCCGGCCGGGCACGGCGAGGTCGGACAGGAATCGGTGGTACGCACGACGGGCGCTGGCGAGATTGACGAACTCCCGATACCGACCGAGAAAGAGGCGGTCGCAGCGGCCACCGCCGAATCGTTCGCGGATCAGGCGCCGATCGGACAGCAGCGGCAGGAACTGGGCCGGGGTCCCGTCCGGCGCGTCGCCGAGGACGTCGGCGACGACGTAGTCGACGGTTGGCGGGAGACGGTCTGCCTCGGGCCAGAGCTCACGCTCGGCCTGGGTCCGGAGGTCGAAGATGGTGCGGATGCCGAGGCCGGCCAGCGCCTCCGAGGTGGCAGGGTCCACCCGCGCGAGGTCGGTCGAGCGGTAGAGGAGCCGGCGCCGGACGCGGCCGCCATCGCGAGTCGGATGACCGCCGACGTCGCGGAAGTTCCGGATCTCGATGGCCGTCGCCGGATCGCGATCCGGACCGGGATCGAGCAGTTGGACGGGCAGCGAGACGGACGGCGGGTCGGTACGCACGGCGACCCGGACGTTACGGCGCGGCCGCCATCCATCGGTACGGCCGGATGGCACGATCTCGCCCGACCGGGCGGCCCACAGGATGTCCTGCGCGGCATCCCCGGCAGCAGTCACGGCCCACGGGTCCCGAGGCGGCGAAGGGGTACGATGCACCGCCCATGTCCGTCGACAGCGCGTCTCAGCCGCTCATTCATGCGCGTGGGCTCACGAAGCGGTTCGGCACGTTCACGGCGGTCGATGCTGTCGACTTCGACGTCGCCAGGGGCGAGGCGTTCGGGTTCCTTGGTCCCAACGGCGCCGGCAAGACCTCGACGATGCGGATGATCGGCTGCACCTCGCCGATCAGCGACGGCGAGCTCGGCGTCCTTGGCCTGGACCCGCGTCACCACGGCCCCCAGATCCGGGCCCGCCTCGGTGTCGTGCCCCAGCACGACACGCTCGACAACGAGCTGACGGTTCGCGAGAACCTCCTGATCTACGGCCGCTACTTCGGGCTGACCCGCGAGGAGTGCGCCCGTCGGGCCGACGAGCTCCTCGACTTCGTCCAGCTCGCCGATCGCGCCGGCGACCTGGTCGAGCCCCTGTCGGGCGGGATGAAGCGACGACTCACGATCGCCCGGAGCCTCATCAACGAGCCCGATCTGATGCTCCTCGACGAGCCGACGACGGGCCTCGACCCGCAGGCCCGGCACCTCCTCTGGGACCGCCTCTACCGGCTCAAGCAGCGCGGCGTGACGCTCGTGCTGACGACCCACTACATGGACGAGGCCGAGCAGCTGTGCGACCGACTCGTCGTGATGGACAAGGCCCGGATCGTGGCCGAGGGCTCGCCCCAGCAGCTGATCGCCCGGTTCTCGACGAGGGAGGTCGCCGAGTTCCGCTTCGCACCCGGGATCCAGGAGACCCTCGACGGCCAGTTCGAGGGGCTCGCCGAGCGCGTCGAGCGGCTGCCGGATCGGGTCCTCCTCTACGCCGACGACGGCGAGGACGTGGTCCTCGCGGCGCGGGACCGCGGGCTCCACCCGGAGACCGTGCTCGTCCGGCGCTCGACGCTCGAGGACGTCTTCCTCCGGTTGACCGGCCGCTCGCTGATCGAGTAGCGAGGTGCCCGGCCGATGGCGACGCTGACCGACGCACGCGGGCGGACTACGGCGCCCGTGCCGGAGCTCGCCTCGAGCCTGGCCACGATGGCCCGGGTCATCGAGCACCGGGCGCTCCAATACCGGCGCACGTTCCGGGCCTCGCTCTTCAGCTCGTTCGGGATCCCGGTCCTGTTCCTGACCGCGATGGGCCTCGGCCTCGGCGGCTACGTGGACCAGAATCCCGACCCGTCGCTGGCGGGCCTGACCTACCTCCAGTTCCTCGCCCCGGGCGTGCTCGCGGCGACGGTCATGCAGGCCGGCTCGTTCGAGGCCGCCTACCCGATCCTCGGCGGGCTGCAGTGGAACAAGATCTTCCACGCCATGTTCGCGACGCCGATCCGGGCCCTCGACATCGTGCTGGGCAACCTCGCCTGGGTCGCGATCCGGTTGACGATGATCTCGGTCGCCTTCTCGATCGTCGTGGTCGCCTTCGGCGCGAGCCGCTCGCCGCTGCTCGTCGCGGCGATCCCCGCCGCGGTACTGACCGGGCTGGCCTTCACCGCCCCGATCATGGCCTTCACGGCGACCCAGCGGACCCCCGACCGGTTTGCCGCGATGTTCCGGTTCGGGATCACGCCGCTGTTCCTGTTCAGCGGCACGTTCTACCCGATCGAGAGCCTGCCCTCGCTCCTCCAGCCGATCGCCTGGATCTCGCCGCTGTGGCACGGCGTCGACCTGTGCAGGCGCCTGATGCTCGGCACGATCGACCGGGATCCACTCCTGGGGCTCATCCACGTGGCGGTCCTCGCCGGGATCACCGTGCTCGGCGTCGTCGCCGCGTCACGGACGTTCGAAGCCCGGCTGATGAAGGGGTGATGGGTGTCCCGGTGACCCGATGACCGCCCTCCGGATCACGCCCCTGTTCGCCTTCGGCAGCCGCCGGGCGCTGCGGATGATCGAGCGCAACCTGCTCGTCTACAAGCACGGCTGGATGGTCTTGCTCTCGGGCTTCTTCGAGCCGCTCTTCTACCTCCTGTCGATCGGCTTCGGGCTCGGCCGGCTGGTCGGCGACGTCGCCGGCCCGGGCGGCCAGCCGATCCCGTACGCCCTGTTCGTCGCCCCGGCCCTGCTCGCCGCGTCGTCGATGAACGGGGCGATCACGGAGAGCACCTTCAACTTCTTCTTCAAGCTCAACTACGACAAGACGTTCGCATCGATCCTGACGACGCCGATGTCGCCGGCCGACATCTCCCTCGGCGAGCTGGCGTGGGCGCTCATCCGGGGTGCCCTGTACTCGATCGGGTTCCTGGCGGTGATGGTCGTGTTCGGGCTGGCCCGGTCGCCGCTGATCCTGCTCACGCTCCCCGGCGCGCTCCTCATCGGCTTCGCCTTCGCGGCCGTCGGGATGGCCGCGACGTCGTTCATGCGATCGTGGCAGGACTTCGACCTCATCCAGCTCGTGATCCTGCCGATGTTCCTGTTCAGCGGCACGTTCTTCCCGCTCGACAGCCTGCCCCCCGCGGCGCAGATCGTGGTCCAGGTGACGCCGCTCTACCACGGCGTCGACCTCCTCCGGACGCTGGCGGTGGGCTTCATCGGGCCGAGCACCATCGTCCACGTCGCGTATCTGGCGATCATGGGCCTGGCCGGCCTGGCCATCGTCTCGCGGCGGCTCGACCGGCTGCTGCTCAGGTAGCGCGCCGCGGTGATGTCGGCTGAGCCCGCCGAGCGACGGCGGTCGCTGGCCGCCCTGCAGCGCGAGATCGTCGAGTGCCGTCGCTGCCCGCGCCTGGTCGCCTGGCGTGAGCAGGTCGCCCGGGAGAAGGTCGCCCGCTTCCGCGACGAGGCCTACTGGGGGAAGCCGCTGCCGGGCTTCGGCGACCCGGACGCCCGGCTCCTGATCGTGGGCCTCGCGCCGGCCGCCCACGGCGGCAACCGGACCGGGCGCGTCTTCACCGGCGACGCCTCGGGCGACTTCCTGTGGGCGGCCCTCCAGGAGCTGGGGCTGGGGAGCCGCGCCTCGAGCCGGCGAGCCGACGACGGGCTCACGCTTCGAGGCGTCCGGATCGCGGCGGCCGTTCGCTGCGCACCGCCGCTCAACAAGCCGACGATCGAGGAGCGCGAGGCCTGCGCGCCCTTCCTGGCGCGCGAGCTCGCGATCCTCGACACGGTCCGGGTCGTCCTCGTCCTCGGGGCGTTCGCCTGGGACGCCTTCCTCCGGGTCCTCTCCGGCGCCGGCGAGCCGGTGCCGCGTCCAAGGCCGCGGTTCGGCCACGGGGTCGAGGTCGAGATCGGGCGGCGCACCCTCGTCGGCTCGTATCACCCGAGCCAGCAGAACACCTTCACCGGGACGCTCACGGCGCCGATGTTCGCGTCGGTGCTCGCCCGCGCCCGCGACCTGGCGGGGCTGCCCGGGATCGAGCCCCGGCACCTGCAACCCTAGGACGGCTTCAACTCCGTGGCCCGAGCCGCCCGCCGCAGCGTCACGTCCCGCCCGACGCTCCCGGTGACGAGCGCGAAGCCGACGAGGACGTGGAGCAACTTCGCGATGAGCGCGATCGTCATCGGGCGGGCCTCCGTCCGATGATCGTACGGCCGGCGACGGAGCCTCGAACCCCTCTGGCCGTCACGCCCCGTAGACTCTCGCCTGCATGGCCACGACGACCGACTACTACTCGACCCTCGGCGTCCCGCGGGGCGCGTCGGACGCGGAGATCAAGAAGGCGTTCCGCAAGCTCGCCCAGCAATGGCACCCGGACGTCAACCAGGATCCTGCCGCCCACGACCGCTTCAAGGCGATCAACGAGGCCTACCAGGTCCTGTCCGACCCCGATCGCCGCCAGCGCTACGACATGTTCGGGACCGCCGGGGTGGAGGGCGACCCGGGGCTCGGCGGCTTCGGCGGCTTCGCCGACATCTTCGATGCCTTCTTCGGCGGGGCGCCCGGCGGGAGCGCCGGACGGCGGGGCCGTCCGGCGGCCGGCTCCGATCTCCGGTACGACCTCCGGATCACCTTCCGGGAGGCGGTCCTGGGAACCGAGAAGGAGATCGAGTTTCCGGTCCTCGGCCGCTGCGAGACCTGCTCCGGGACGGGGGCCAAGGCGGGCACGGAGGCAACGACCTGCCCCCAGTGCAACGGCCGGGGCGAGGTCCGCTCGGTGCGCCAGACGATGCTCGGCCAGATGGTCAACGTCACCGCCTGTCCGCGCTGCCACGGCGACGGCCGGATCGTGGAGACCCCCTGCGAGACCTGCCGCGGCGACGGCCGGACAGAGCGGCGGCGGACGCTCCGGGTGACGATCCCGGCCGGGATCGACGAGGGCCACCAGATCCGCCTCTCCAACGAGGGCGAGGTCGGGCGGCGGGGCGGGCCGGCCGGCAGCCTATACGTCGCCGTCCACGTGGCCCCGCACCCCGACCTGAAGCGCGACGGCACCGAGCTCTACTTCGAGACCTCGATCGGGATCGCCCAGGCCGCGCTGGGGACGAAGATCCTCGTGCCGACGGTCGAGGGCGACGAGGCCGATGTCGAGATCAAGCCCGGGACGCAACCCGGGACCGAGATCCGCCTGCGCGGTCGAGGCGTGCCACACCTCCGTCGGGCAGTCCGGGGCGACCTCCACGTCATCGTCGACGTCGCCGTCCCGACTCGGCTCTCGAAAGCCGAACGCGAGGCCCTCCACGCCTACGCCCAGGCCTCCGGCGAGATCGTGGCCGACGGCGGCGGGATCCTCGATCGGGTCCGTGACGCGCTCGGCTGATGCCGGACTGGCCCCGGCGCCCTGACACGGGCGGGGCCCGACGGTCGCCCGGCCCCGCTCGCGCCGGGCGGGGCACCGACGTTTCCCGCCTGTCTCGCCCCCGCGCGGACCGCGCCATGACATCGCGCGCGTCGCCCGCCGCCTGGCTCGAGCTGGCGGTCGAGGTCGACATCGAGGCCGTCGAGGCGGTGAGCGAGATCCTCGGCCGGGTGGCGCCCGGCGGCTCGAGCGTCGAGCCGGCCTTCGAGCTCGTGGACGAGGGCCTCGGGGCGCGGCTGGACCCGACCCGGCCGGCCATCGTGCGGGCCTACGTCCCGGCCCGCGACGCCGCGTCGGCGCACCGTGCCGCTCGCGAGGCCGAGGCCTCGCTCGGTCACCTCCAGGCGTTCGGCCTCCGCCCGATCGGCGAGCTCCGGACCCGCCTCGTCGACGAGGCCGACTGGGCCGACGCCTGGAAGGCCCACTTCCCGGTCCTGCGGGTCGGGCGGCACCTCGTCATCCGCCCGACCTGGCGGCGGCATCGAGCGGCCGCCGGAGACATCGTCCTGGCGCTCGATCCGGGGATGGCCTTCGGGACGGGCTTCCACCCGACGACCCGCCTGTGCCTCGCGGCGCTCGAGGTCGCCGCGGTCCACGGGGGGCTGGACGGCGCGCGGGTTCTCGACGTCGGTTGCGGCTCAGGGATCCTGTCGATCGCGGCGGCCCGGCTCGGCGCCCGGCACGTCAGCGGCCTCGACATCGACCCGATCGCGATCGAGGCCACCCGTGCCAACGCCAGGCGGAACCGCCTCGGCCGGCGGATCGTGGCCCGCGTGGGATCGCTCCCGAGCGGCGAGCCGCCGTTCGACCTCGTGGTCGCGAACCTGATCGCGTCCGTCCTCGTGGCCCTCGCCGGGCGGCTCCGCGACGAGGTCCGGCCGGGCGGCCTCCTCGTCGCGTCCGGGATCTTCGAGGACCGCGAGGCGGAGGTCGCGGCCGCCTTCGCCGGGACCGGCCTGGAAGTCGTCGAACGGTCGGTCGAGGGCGATTGGGTGGTGCTCTCCGCGCGCCGGACGGCTGCTTCGGGGTCCCGCCCCTAGAATTCGCGGGCAGATGCCGCCCTCCCTCTTCCCCATCCTCCTCGTCGTCCACGTCGCGCTCGCCGTCAGCCTCTTCCTGCCGTCGCTCCTCCTGCCGTTCGCCCTCCGGGCTCGACGGGCCGCGGTCGATTCGGAGAACCGGCTGGTCCGGTTCCTCCTGTGGATGCAGTCGGGCGGGGCGGTCGTCGTGGGCCTCGGGCTGGCCCTGACCGGCGCCGGGCTCGTGGCGATCCTCGGGACGCGGCTGCTCAGCCAGCCCTGGCTCCTCGTCGCCCTCGCCATCTACGCTCTCAACCTGCTCCTCGCCTTCTTCGTCCAGCGGCCCAACCTGATCCCGTTGCTGCGGGTGCGGGCCGGCATCGACGACCGCGTCTGGGCCGCGCGCGCCAGGCGGCAGCGGTACGTTTCGTACGTCATGGCCGGGCTCGTCGGGACGATCGGGTTCCTCATGAGCGCCAAGCCGCAGCTGTGGTGAGCTTATGAGCCTCGATCGTGTCGCCGATTGCCTCTTCTGCCGGATCGTGGCCGGCGAGATCCCCTCGACGAAGGTCCACGAGGACGACGTCGTCCTCGCAATCCGCGACATCGCGCCCCGGGCCCCGACGCACATCCTCCTCATGCCGCGGCGGCACGTCGCGTCGGCGGCCGACCTGACGCCCGGAGACGGCGACCTGCTCGGCCGGATCTTCGGGACCGCGGCCGACATCGCCCGGAGCGAGGGGATCGCCGGGCCCGGCTACCGGGTCGTGACGAACGTCGGGGCGTGGGGCGGCCAGACCGTCGACCACCTCCACTTCCACCTCATGGGCGGTCGCGCCTTCGAGTGGCCGCCCGGATGAGCGAGGGGTCGGCGGGATGAGCGATGAGCTGCCGCCCCGACGGCCGGATCCCGGTCGGAGGACGGCGGCGGGCAGCGAACGCCCCGCCTCGGGCGAATCGGGGGGGCCGGCCCCCGGCCCGGGCGACGACGACGGCCCGCGGCCCTCACCGAATCGTCGCGCTCTGGGGCTGGCCATCGTGGCCGTCCTCGTGATCCTCGTGCTGGCGGCCCTGGTCGGTGGCTCGGCCGAGCCCGGTGGCGCGACGTTCCCGCCGGCCGGCGCGACCACCGGCGTCGCCGGAGGTGCCGCGGCCGTGACCCGGGGCGAGGTCGCCCGGGCGCTCGGCGCTGCGGGCCTCCAGGTCGAGGACGCGACACGTGCCTATCGGCCGGCCGAGGCCCCCGGCTTCGCGACGGCCCCCCGAGTCGTGATCCGGGCGATCCTGCCCGACGACCCGGACCACGGCCTCATCGTGATCTACGAGTTCGTCGACCCGATGGCGGCCTCCGCGGCGGCCGAGGCGCAGGCCTCCTATGTCGCGAGCGGCGTCGGGCGCGTCCAGTTCTCCAACGACACGCAGTTCGTGATCCGGACGCTCGGCTCGACGGCACTCTTCTACGCCTGGTCGCCGGCGGTCTCGACGGATCCCCGGGCCGCCGCGATCGCAACCGCGCTCGAGACCGTGGGGGTCGGGGTGCCGGTCCCCGGCTGAGCCGGCCCGCTGGACTGTCGTCGAGCGAGATCAGCCGATGAGCGCCGTCTCCCGCGGCACGCCGACCGATGCATCGGCCCGCTCATCGGCCCGCACCGCCGGCTCCACGTCGAGCAGGTAGCCGATCCCCTGGAAGGTCCGGATCCGGCCCGGCTCGCCCGGCGCGGCGCCGAGCTTCCGGCGGACGCGGCTGACCCAGACGCGGAGGTACTGGAGGTCGTCGCGATACTCGGGACCCCAGACCTTCGTCAGCAGCTCCGTGTGGAGGACGACCTTGCCGGCGTTCGCGGCCAGGTGCTGGAGGAGCAGCCACTCGGTCCGCGAGAGCTGGACCAGCTCGCCGCCCCGGGTCACCATCCGGCGCTCGAGATCGATCTCCACATCGTCGAAGCGCAGGACACCGGCGCCCGGCTCGGCCCCGCCCGATCGGCGGATGACGGCCCTGACGCGGGCGGCGACCTCGTCCGGATGGAACGGCTTGGCGATGTAGTCGTCGGCGCCGAGATCGAGGCCCTTCGCCTTGTCGGCGGTCGAGCCCTTCGCGGTCAGGAGGATGACGGGCACCGGCCGGCGCTCCCGGAGCTGGCGCATGACCTCGATGCCGTCGAGGTCGGGCATGACGATGTCGAGCAGGATGATGTCCGGCCGGACCTCCTCCGCCTTCTGGAGGGCCGCCTCGCCGCCGTCGGCGGTCACGACCCGGAAGCCCTCCTCGGCGAGGGCGATCGCGACGAGCTTCGTGATCCGGGGCTCGTCATCGGCCACGAGCACCAGTGGCTGTGTCGACACGATTCCCTCCTCGTTGCTTGGCAGGTGTGAGTGTGCGCGTCGTGTGCAAGATCCCGATCCGACGGTCGGTAACGCGGCGCCACGCCGGCCGCGAATGATCCACCGGGTCGGCTGCCGGGGGCGGAAGCCGACATTGCATCCGCGTTGCATCCGCATGACAGCCTCCGGGCCGCAGCACGACGGCCCGCCCCGGCCCAGGGTCCGTCACGCGCGTGACACGCCGGGGCGAGGCATGATGACCGCGTCCGGCGCGCCCGGCCCCTAGCCTGTGGATCGCCGCGAGCCGGTTGTATGTCGCGCCCGCCGCCCCGGACGCGGCGAGGAGGAAGTCCTGCGGTGCGCACGCCTGACTCGGTCGACGCCGCCCCGGCCGGTCGAGGCACGCCGCTTCGGATCGCCCAGGTGGCGCCGCCCCTCGAGCGCGTTCCGCCCGCCGGCTACGGCGGCACCGAGCGGGTCGTCTTCGAGTTGACGGCCGAGCTCGTTCGTCGCGGCCACGACGTCACGGTCTTCGCCAGCGGCGATTCGGAGGTTCCTTGCCGGCTCGTCCCGACCGTCGACGAGGCGCTTCGCCCGGCCGGCTTCGGCGACGACCCGAGCCCGTACTTCCTCGAGACGCTCAACGCGGTGTTCGCCCGCGGCGCCGACTTCGACGTCGTCCACAGCCACCTCGAGTGGTGGAGCCTGGCCCTGCCGCGGGGGCTCCAGGTGCCCGTCGCCTCGACCTTCCACGGCCGCCTGGACGTCCCCTGGTCCCGGCGCCTCCTCGCCGGCCGTCCGCCGGGCCTCGTGGCGATCAGCCGGAGCCAGGCCTCGGTCCACCCGGACGTCGACTGGACGATCATCCACAACGGCCTCGCCCTCGACTCGATGCCGACTGTCCCGGACCCTTCCGACGCCTTCTGCTTCGTGGGCCGCGTCGAGGCGGCGAAGGGCATCCTCGAGGCGATCGAGATCGCCCGCCTGACCGGCCGGCCGCTCCGGATCGCGGCCAAGATCGGCACGACCCCCGAGCAGCGGGCGTACTACGACGATGTCTTCCGGCCCGCGCTCGAGCAGGCGGGGAGCCTCGTCGAGTTCCTCGGCGAGCTCGACGGCGAGGACCGCGACCGCCTCCTCGCCGAGAGCTACGCCGCGCTCATGCCGGGCGCCTGGCCGGAGCCGTTCGGGCTCGTGGCGATCGAGGCCCTGGCCTGCGGCACGCCCGTCCTGGCGCGCCGCGTCGGCGCGCTCCCGGAGATCATCCGGGACGGAATCGACGGGTTCTTCGGCGACGACGCGATGCACCTTGCCTTCCTCGCCGACGGCGTGGCGGGCCTCGACCGGCGGGCCATCCGCGAGCGAGTCGTGGAGCGTTTCTCCGCGGCCAGGATGACCGATCGCTACGAAGAGCTCTTCGCCCGGCTCGTGGCGGCGGCCCGGCCGGCCGCTCGCGTCGAGGTCGGGCGCAGGGAGGTCGGCCTGGCGGACGCCGGACACGGGGACGCCGGTGGCGCGGCAGCCCGGCCTCCGGCCGGTGCACGTCCGCTCGCGCCGGTCGGCCCCGGCCGTGAGCCCAACGGCGGCTGACCCGCGTCCCGTCGCGTCGCCGCCCTGCCTCGCCGCCACCGACTGACACGCGTTCGAAAGGCCTCGCCTGGCCCTGCCGGGCTGGCTGCGAGGCGCAACCCCCAAGGTCAGGTGGGCCGGTGGCCCACCGCGAGGTTGGACACGTCGGTCCGGTCGCGATCGGGGGGGGGCGCGGCCGGACCGGCGGTGGGCCGCCCCACCGAGATCGGAGCCGCGCAGGCCGAGTCGAAGCCGCTGCCTGGAGCCAATCGCCGCTCAGGACGCGACCGTCCGAGGGGGTGGCGGACGGTCAGGGGAGGGCGGGTCGGCGCGAGGGCCGACCCCAGGGGGAGGAACGGGGCGATTGGGGATCGCCGCGCCTTTCGGCAGTCTGGCGAGCCGCCCCGGTCCTGGGCATGCTGACCCGGACCGATGGCGTTGCAGACGCATATCGGCTCTCGCCGCCTGTCTCGGCCGGTGTCGCCCCCATCCGGCCCTGGCGTCAGACGCGGATGATGAGCTCGAGGTCACCGCTCCGGCGCAGGACCTCCGCGCTCGTCGTGCCCCGCCAGCGGTGGAACAGGAGGTCGACCGTCTGGCCGCCCACCCGCAGGTTGTGAACGGTGACCTTGCCGAGCCACGTGGGCAGATGCGGCCGGTCCAGCTCGAGGATCCCGTCCGCGGCGCGGGCATGCATCCCGAGCATCGTCTGGAGCAGGGACAGCGGCGCGGCCGCCGCCCAGGCCTGCGGGGAGCAGGCGACCGGGTAAGGGACCGGCAAGGATGCCGGGTCGCGGGTGAAGCCGCAGAAGAGCTCCGGCAGCCGGAACTCCGGCGATTCACGGGCTGCCTCGAAGATCCGGGTCGCGATCCGGCCAGCCTCGTCGTGGCGGCCAGCCCGCTTCAGGCCGGCCGCGGCGAGGGCGTTGTCGTGCGGCCAGATGCTGCCGGTGTGGTAGCCGATCGGGTTGAACCCCGGCTGGCCGGCGGCGTACGTCCGGATCCCCCAACCGGAATCGAGCTCCGGGCCCATGAGCCGCTCGGCGATCTGGGCCACCCGCTCCTCGGGCACGATCCCGCTCCACAGGCCATGGGCTGGGTTCGAGGTGATCGATCCGACCTGCCGCTTGTCGGCGTCGAGGGCGACCGCGTAGTAGCCGACGTCGGACATCCAGAAAGCGGCATCGAAGCGTCGCCGAAGGTCGGCGGCCTCGGACTCGAGACGGGTCGCCAGGTCGGGCTGATCGATGAGCCGGGCCAGCTCGGCGACCCGGAGCTTGGCGTCGTAGACGTAGCCCTGGACCTCCACCAGCGCGGTCGGCGGCTGGGCGATCGAACCGTCGCGATGGCGAATGGAATCGCCGGAGTCCTTCCAGCCCTGGTTGAACAGGCTCTGCGGCCCGCCCCGAACGTACTCGATGAAGCCGTCACCATCGATGTCGCCGTCAGCGTCGATCCAGGCCAGCGCGGCCAGGACGTTCGGCCAGAGCTCTCGGACGAGGTCGAGGTCGCCCGTCCAGCGGGTCGTCTCGCCGAGCAGGACCAGCCACAGGGGCGTCGCGTCGATGCTGCCGTAGTACGGTCGGTGGGGAATCTCCCTGGTCCGGACCATCTCGCCGAATCGGAGCTCGTGGAGGATCTTGCCGGGCGCCATGTCGCGGCCCGGATCCCGGTCGGTCGCCTGCCAGTCGGCGAGGACGCGGAGGGTCTCGACCGCCAGGTCGGGCATGAACGGCAGCGCCTCGAGGGCCGTGATGATCGCGTCCCGCCCGAACAGGGTCGTGAACCACGGCACCCCAGCGGCGATGTAGCGGAGGCCCGGGCGGGGGCCGTCGTTCATGAGCAGCCGGAGATCCGCGACGCTGCGCTGGATGGCGAGGTCCAGGAGCTCGCCGTCGGAGTCGACCCGCGTCGCCCGATCGGTCCATATCCGGTACTGCTCGGCGGCGTGCTCCGAGGCCGCGATCGGGGCGGTCCGCGGCGTCATCGCATGGACGGGATGGCCGGCGGCGAAGGCCCGCTCGTCGTCGACCGATCGCGGGGCGGCGACCGCGGCAGGTGTCACGGCGGGCGCCTTGGCGGGCGTCCGACCGGCGGGATTCGGCCACCCCGCCGGGATGGCGGCCACGGCACCTCCGGCGGCGATATCTGGCGCACCGGCCGCCAGGAGGTCCGTCCAGAGCCGCCACTCCACCTCTGCGCTGGCACCGACCGGGATCCGGGCCGACCAGCGGATCCGGATCGAGCCCTCACCGCCCTCACCCAGGGCGACGTCGGCGTCGTCGAGGTCGCGACGGGCCGTGACCTCGGCGGGCGTGAATGAGAGGTACGAGCGTCGGATGAACCCGTCGAGCCCGACGTACGAGAAGACGAGCGAGCGGTCGGTAGCCGCCGTGTCCAGGAAGCGACCGCGGGCGGCCCGCGCACGGCCTCGGACCTCGAAGATGTCGGCGGCGTCGACATCGACCTCGAGGTCCAGGGCGATCTCCTGCTCGGCCGGGCTGAAGTTCGTGGCCGTGATCTGCTCGCCCAGGCCGTCGCCGATCCAGCGATGACGGAGGATCGAGAGGGACTGCCGGGCGACGGGCTCGCCGAGCTTGTCGTCGAGGTTGCGCCGGAGCTCCGGGTTCGTGAGCTGGATCGAGCCTTCATGGTTGGCCGAGACCTGGGAGCGCAGCAGCGTGGGCCGGCTCCCGTTGAGCCTGAGGACGGCACACGACAGCACCCGCGTGTCGAGGTCGTAGAGGCCGAGGCCACGCCCGTCGGGGTGGATGTCGCCGAAGGCGTCCGTCAGGAGATAGAGGTTGCCGTGCTTGAGGACGCCGACCCCGCCGAGATCGGTCGCCGGATGGATGGTGGGGCTGGGACCGGGCAGCCAGCGGACGTCCGCCGCCTGCGTCCGCTGCCTGGTCGTCGTCGGCTGGGCCACGGGGGGATTGTCGCCCGGATCGAGTCACGGCGCGACCCACGGCCGACGATGCGGGCCTCGCGCGCGCCTCACAGGCTCGCGATGAGGGCATGGCCGGGCCCTGCCGGGCCTCACCGTGACCCGGCTGTGACGCGGCTGCAAGGCGTTCGATCGAGGGCGACGATGGGCCGGCCGGGATCGCCCGGCGTAGGATCTGGCCCGGTCGTGGCAGGATGCAGGGGAAGATATGAGCGCCCTGGGCGACATCGACAAGGCCGCGCCGGCCCGGACCTCACGGACATTCCGGCCCGAGCGCCTGGCCGGCGTGGTCAACGCCGTCACCGATCCGATCACCGTCCAGGCCGCCGACGGCCGGGTCGTGTTCGCCAACCTCGCGGCCGCCCGGGCGGTGGGCGTCGAGTCGCCGGACCAGCTGGTGAGCTCGCCCGAGGCGATCGTCGAGTGGTTCGAGCTCTTCGACGAGCTCGGCCGATCCGTCGATCCCGAGGAGCTGCCGGGCCGGGTCGTCCTCAGGACGGGCCGTCCGCAGGCGCTGACGGTCCGGTATCGCGATCGCCGGACGGGGGTGGAGCGCTGGTCGTCGATCTCCGCGGTCCCGCTCCTCGACGACGACGGGCGGCCCGAGTACGCGGTCAACATCGTCCACGACGTCACCGATTCGAAGTCGGTCGAGGAGGCCCTCCGGGTCAGCGAAGCTCGATCCAGGCTCCTGGCCGATGCGACCCGGGACCTCGACGAGTCGCTCGACCTCGATCGGACGATCGGAACGGCGATGGCCACCGCCGTCCCCCATCTCGCCGACTGGGCCACGCTCGACCTCGTCCAGCCCGACGGGTCGGTCGAGCGGGTGGCGGTCGATGTCGCCGACCCGAGCCGGGCCGAGATCGCCGACCGGATGTGGGCCTACTCGGTGGAGCCCGGGGCCGGCCGGGCCGGCGACCGGGCGATCGACGAGCGCCGCCCGGTCATCGCCAACATGTCGCCCGAACGGCTCGTCGTCGACCCGTCGCGACCGGGCCTCGTGGAGACGATCCGCGAGCTCGGGACGACGAGCGCGATGGCCGTCCCGCTCGTCGCGCGGGGGAGCGTCGAAGGTGTGCTCTTCCTGGCCGCCTGCGATGACTCGCGCCGCTACGAGGACGCCGACGCCGCGTACGCCATGGAGCTTGCCCGCCGGATCGCGCTGGCGGTCGGGAACGCCCGCCTCTACGCGGCGGAGCAGGCCGCCCGCCGCGCCGCCGAAGACGCGGCGACCCGGGCCGAGGCGCTCCTCGCCGACCTCGAGAGCCAGAGCAACCGGTTCGAGACGACGATCCGCAACCTGCCGAGTGGCGTGATCGTGGCCGAGGCGCCATCGGGCCGGACGATCATCGTGAACGAGGCGGTCGATCGCATCCTCGGCCCGGCCGAGGTGCCCGATGCGCCACCCGACGCGGTGCCCGACGCGGTGCCGGACGAGGCGCCGGACGGGGCGCCTGAGGCGGCCAAGCCGGCGACGCCGGCGACGCGTGGCGGGGCTCCCGGTGGCCTGATCTGGGAACGGATCCTGGAGGGATCCCGGCCCGACGGAACCCGCTACGGGCCGGACGAGTGGCCCCTGGCGCGGACCGTCCGGACCGGCGAATCGGTCGAGGACGAGGAGATCCGGATCACCCGGCGCGACGGCTCCGAGGCCTGGATCTCCGCCCGCTCCGTGCCCATCACCGATGGACGCGGCAATGTCGTCGCCGGCGTCGAGGTCTTCGAGGACATCACGGCGCGGCGCACCCAGCAGGTCCGGACGCAGTTCCTCGCCGAGGCCAGCGCGATCCTCGCCTCCTCGCTCGACTTCGAGGAGACGATCGCCGTCGTGGCCCGCCTGGCAGTCCCTGCCGTGGCCGACTGGAGCGCCGTGGACGTGCTCGCGGAGGACGGCCGGCTCGAGGCCCTCGCGCTCGTCCACTCCGATCCGACGCGCGTGGCCGAGGTGACGGCCCTGCGACGGCAGCTCGAGGCCGTCGGAGTGGAATCGATCTCCGAGCAGGTCGTCCGGACCGCGACGCCCGTCGTTCTCGACATCTCGCGGGCAACGATCGAGGGCGCCCTGGAGACGCTTCCGGCCGCCGGCCTCGCCGACGAGACCCTCGACGCCCTGCGGTCGCTCGACGGCTCGTCGCTCGTGTGCGTCCCGCTCCTGGCCGGTGGCCGCCCGATCGGGGCCTTGACCCTCGCCTCGTCCGGGAGCCTGCGGCGCGTCCACGAGGAGGACCTGCCGTTTGCCCGGGAGCTCGCCGCCCGTGCGGCGGCCGCGATCCAGAACGCCCGGCTCTTCCGCGACGCTGCCCGCTTCCGGACGATCCTCGACACGGTGCGCGACGGCGTGACCGTCAGCGACCCGGAGACGCTCAGGATCAGCTACGCCAACGACGCCGTCCTGGAGCAGCTCGGCCGGACGCGCGACGAAGTCCTCGGCCGGGCCACGCCCGACTGGACCGAGGGGCTCTCGTCCGAGGAGCTCCGTGCGGTCCTGGCCCCGATCGTCTCGGGCAAGGAGATCTCGCGGAGCCTCGACATCGTTCGCGTCCGGGCCGACGGGAACCGGGTGCCGGTCGAGATCCGCTGGCAGATGGTCGAGCTGCCGGGGGTCGGGCCGCAGCTCGTCGCGATCAGCCGCAACATCCGCGAGCGAATCGAGACCGAGCAGCGCCTCACCCACCTTGCCCGATCCGAGCACGCCCGGGCAGCGGAGCTCAACGCGATCATCGGCGCCATCGGCGAGGGCCTCATGGTCCTCGATGCGGCCGGCCGCATCACCCTCGCCAACCCGACGGCACAGACCCTCCTCCAGCCGCTCGCGGACTGGACGATCGATGCCGTGCTCGCCCGGCTCGACGACCCCGACGGGACGGCCCTGGCGGCCCTCACCAATCCCGGGACGTCGGTGACGGTCCGCCTCCGGAGCGGCTCGCAGCCCTGGATCGAGATCAGCAACTACGCCGTGGAGGACGAGCCCCTGCCCGACGGCGAGCACATCGTGATCCTCCGCGACGTCACCGTCGCCCGCGAGCGCGAGGCCGTCCGGGACGCATTCGTGGGCATCCTCTCGCACGAGTTGCGGACGCCGGTCACGACGATCTACGCCGGGGCAAAGGTCCTCTCCCGGAGCGAGGGCCGCCTCAACGAGGCCGACCGGCGGAGCATCTTCGAGGACATCCACGCCGAGGCCGAGCGGCTCCACCGTCTCGTCGAGGACGTCGTCGCCCTGACCCGGTTCGGGGAGGGCGCCCTCGACATCGGGAGCGAGCCGGTCCTCCTCCAGCGGGTCGTCCCCGCCGTCGTCGGCTCGGAGCAGAGCCGCTGGCCGGAGGGCCGCTTCGAGGTCGAGCTCGAGCCCGGGCTGCCGCCGGTGGCGGGTGATCCGACGTACGTCGAGCAGGTCATCCGGAACCTCCTCGCGAACGCAGTGAAGTACGGGGGCAGCGAGGCCCGGATCCGGCTCATCGCCCGGGCCGAGGAAGACGAGGTCCGGGTCCAGGTCCTCGACGGCGGCCCCGGGTTTCCCGAGGGCGAGGCCGATCGCCTCTTCGAGCTCTACTACCGCTCGCCCTCGACGGCCCGCCGGGCGAGTGGCTCGGGGATCGGGCTGTTCGTCTGCGCCCGGCTCCTCGACGCGATGGGGGGCCGGATCTGGGCCGTCAACCGGCCCCAGGGTGGAGCGGAGTTCGGGTTCGCCCTGCGGGTCATGACCGAGGATCGCTAGCTCCCGACTCGGTCTTCAGTGGCCAAGGCCCAGCAGCACGGCGGCGACGCCGGCGAGCACGCCAACCGCGACCTCGAGGATCCGCATCGAGTCCGGGCGGCTTGTGCGCAGGCTCAAGGCCGGTGATCCTCGCTGGGCTCGTGGTAGCGACCGCACGAAGCGCATCGGGGGATCCCGTAGAACCTCGCGGCCCGGGCCTCGAGCTCCGCCTCCTTCCGGAGCTGCTCGAGGCGGCAGTGGCCGCACTCGGGGCAGCTGCCGACCGGCAGCAGGCGAAGCATCGCCGCCACCCCGAAGAGGGCCATTGCGAGGGCCGTGATGACGCCCGTCGACTCGATCATCAGGCGTCGCGACCCTCTACGGGGTCGTAGCTCAGGAGGGAGTCCTCGGCCACGGTCAGGCCCGTCGAGTGCCCCCGGGCCGGGGGCAGGTCGGCTGCCGCGCCGAGGTCCGGGCCGTCGAGCGATCCCGGCTTGCTCATCCGGTCGAGGCCCTCGAGGGCCTCGAGGGCATCGGGCTGCGAAGCCAGGCCGCGCGCCCGAACCCGGCTCATCGCCATCGCCCCGATGACGACGGCAAAGCCGACCATGAGGGCTGCCCCGACGAGCCACGCCAGGGCGGGACGGCGCGGCCGCCCGCGCAGGCGGTCGATCTCCGCCTCGGCCCGCCGGCCGAGGCGCTCAACGGATGCCAGGGTCGCGCGGGGAGGTCCGGCGAGCGTCTCGACCAGATGAGGGGTGCTGCCGTGCGGGGACTCGTCCCGGGCGGGCTCGATGGCCCGGAGGATGGATCCAGTCATCGTGATGTCCTCGTGCGGACGTCGATCGTCGTCGAGCGCGCCCCGCATCCGGGACTACGCGTCGGGCGGCCGGGCTTGCAGCCGCATGTCGCGGTCGACAACCGGGCATCGGTCGCCGGGCGATGGCACCGCAAGGGTGGTGTAACCCGTGCCCGGAACGCCGAAGCCGGGCGGCAAGCCGTCCCGTTGCAGGCTTGGGCGGACGCCGAGGAGGTCCGCATGAACCCCGCACCCGCCGGCGAGCCGTCCAGCCCCGCAACGTAGGTGGCCGTCGTGCAGCATGCCGCGCCGCCCTGGCGGGGCGGGGGGTCGCGCCCCGACCCCGACATCGGGCCGCTCAGGGAGCTCGCCCAGCAGCTCCGGGTCGATTCGATCCGGGCGAGCGTTGCGGCCGGTGGCGGCCATCCGATGGACGCGCTGGCCGCGGCCGAGCTGATCGCGGTCCTCGTCGCCCGCCACCTGCGGGTCGATCCGCGCTCGCTCGAGGATCCGGCCCGCGACCACCTGATCCTCTCGGCGGGCCGCGCGGCGCCGCTCCTCTACGCGGCCCTCCTGGCGATCGGGGCGATCGAGGAGGGTGAGCTTCTCGGCTTCCGGCAGCCGGGCAGCAGGCTCCAGGCCCGGCCGATGCCCGATGTCCCGCTCGTCGATGCGGCGACCGGATCGCTCGGGTTCGGGCTCGCGGTCGGGACGGGCATGGCCCTCGCGATGCAGCGCCTCGAGCCCCGCGCCTCGCGGATCTGGGTGCTCGGCGGGGACAGCGAGCTCGCCGACGGCTCCGTCTGGGAGGCGGTCGAGGCTGCCGGATCCGAGCGCCTCGACGCCCTGACGGTGATCGTCGACGCCAGCCGGCTCGGGGCCGGCCCGACCCGTCACGGCCGGGACGTCCAGGCGCTCCACCGCCGGTTCGAGGCCCTCGACTGGCGGGTCCTCGAGATCGATGGCCACGACGTCCGCGCGATCGACGGCGCCTACCGGACCGCGAGCGAGACCCGCTTCCGGCCGGCGGTCATCCTGGCCCGGACGATCCGTGGCCGGGGCGTCCGCCGGGTGGTCGACCAGGCGGGCCTCCACGGCCGGCCGCTCATCGATCCAGATGCCGCGATCGCCGAGCTCGGGGGCGTCCGCCACGTCCGGGTCACGCCCCCGACGCCGCTCGGCGCCCGAGCTCGAGATCGCCGCTCGGGCGGCCGCCAGGGGATTCGACTCCCGAGCTGGCCGGTCGGGGTCGGGGTCGAGCTGCCCGACGCGGTCGGCGAGGCCCTCGTCGCCCTCGGGACTGGACGGCCGGACCTCGTGGTCCTCGACGCCGACGACGGTGAAGTGAAGCGGCTCGGCCGGTTCCGCGATGTCGATCCGCAGCGCTACTTCGCGGTCTTCGCGGCCGAGGCACTGCGCTCGGCGGCGGCGATCGGCTTCGCGGTCCGCGGCTGGACCGCCGTCGCCGGCGTCGCGGGTGCTGCCCTTCTCCGGGCGGCCGACGTCGTCCGGATGGCCGCCGCCGGCGGGACGCCGGTGCGCCTCGTCGGATCGCCGGCCGGAGCCGGGCCGGAAGGCGACGGATCGTCGTGGATGGGCCTCGAAGACGTGGCCGTCCTCCGGGCGATCGACGGGTCGGCCGTCCTCGAGCCGTCCGATGGCAACCAGGCCGCCGGGCTCCTCCAGGCGATGCTGGAGTGGCCGGGCCCCAGCTTCCTCCGGATCGGCGGCGATCCGACGACCGTCCGGACGCCGCCTGGGACGCGCCTCCGGATCGGGGGCAGCCGCGAGGTGGCGAGCTCACCCGACGATCGGGTCGCGATCATTGCCTCGGGGACCTCCGTCGACGAGGCGGTCCGGGCGGCGGAGATCCTCGAGGCCGACCGCCTGCCCATTCGGATCCTGGATGCGTACTCGGTGAAGCCCCTCGACTCGGCGGCCGTCGAGGCGGCTGCGATCGCCGTTGAGGGACGGATCGTGGTCGTCGAAGACCACCGCCCGGAAGGGGGGCTCGGCAGCGCGGTCATGGAGGCCATGACGCAGCGCGGCCGGCCGCTGCGGCTGGCCCACCTCGCGGTGCGCGGCCCGGCCGGCCGCTCCGGCACGGGACGCCCGTCCGAGCGCCGCGCGGCGGCCGGCATCGATGCCGCCGCGATCGCACGAGCCGTCCGGAGGCTGGCCAGCGACGGCTCCCCACCTGCCGCACCCCTGCAAGGCTCGTCTGCGGGCGAGGGTGACGGTCTGCAGCCCGATTCGACCGATCCTGAGGGTGGATCCGCGCGACTCGCCCAGGGCGGGTCGAAGGACCCCGCGCGGAGGATCAGGTCATGAGCATTGAGCACCTCAGGCAGAGAACGACAGAACGGGCCGCTCCACCGACCCACAGCGTCATCGTCGATCGGGAGACCACGATGAGCCCGAGCGGCGGCGAGCTTGCCCGCCGCGTGCTGGCCCTGATCTTCGGGATCATCCAGGCGCTGATCGGGCTCCGGATCGTGCTCCTGCTGCTCGACGCCCGCGAGGCGAATGCCCTCGTGGCGTTCATCCTGGACATGAGCCAGCTGTTCGTGGCCCCCTTCGAGGGCATCTTCAGGACGAACGCGCTCACCTCGGGTGGGTCGATCCTGGACATTGCGGCCATCGCCGCGCTCGTCGGCTGGACAGTCCTCGAGGCGATCGCCTTCTGGATCGTCAACGTCTTCCGGCGCGAGCCGGCCTGACCGAGCAATCTCCCCGGTCGGAGCGAGTCCACGCACGCTCCGACCGAACCGTGGTGCCGGCCGCACCAGGACCAGGCGAGCGACTCGCCGGCCCGGGTGGCGGCCGGTGCCGCCTTTCCGGGAGGCGGCCTCCGGACCTCGTCGCGGAGGCCTCCCCATGCCGGCGCAACCCGCGGGCCGCCTCGGGCGTCAAGGAGCCATGAAGAATCCCGGTCGGCTGCTCGCGGGGCCCGCCCCCGCCGCGCTTTCCCTGGCCGCGCTCACGATCGCCATTGCCGTCGTCACCGCCGCCTGCTCGTTCCTGCCGGGGGCGACCGCGGATCCGCGGACCGAGCTGCAGCGGGAGGTCGCCGCCCACGCCGCCCGGTGGGAGCTGGCCGCCATCGACTCGTACTCGTTCACCATCACCCGCGGCTGCTTCTGCCCGCCCGAGTCCTCGGGGCCGTTCCGGGTGACCGTCGAGTCGGGCGCGGTCACGGCGGTTACGTATGACGGCCAGCCGGTCGCCGGAAACGCGGTGGCCGGGTTCCCGCTGACCATCGACGCGGTCTTCGTTGCCCTCCTCGCCCTCGGGCCCGAGGCTGCCCTGAGGGGTACGTGGGACGAGGCGCGTGGCTTCCCGACGGACGTCTCGGTCGACCCGATCCCCAACGCCGCCGACGACGAGTTCACGATCCGGATCGAGGCTTTCGAGCCGGCCGGGTGACGACGCCCCGTCCGGGACCCGACGAGCCCGGTCGCCCCCGGCCCGGTCGCCGGCACGGACCCTGACAGGCCGCCCGCGGGCGGCTATCGTCGGGCGCCATGGACGGGCGCCCTGAGCCGACCGCGCACCGCCGCCGGGAACGCCGGCTCGGCGGGGGCGTCCCGCGCCTGCCGTGGCGCCGGCTCGTCAACCCCTTCCGCCCGCTCGAGATCCTCTCGGAAGAGCAGCTCGAGGCGATCCACCGGGCGTCGCTCCGGATCCTCGCCGAGATCGGCGTCCAGGTCCTCGGCGACCGGGCGATCGATCTCCTCGCCGCGGCCGGGGCGAGCGTGGATCGCGCCGAGCGGCGGGTCCGGCTCGAACCGGGCCTGGTCGAGGAGCGGATCCGGACGGCGCCGGCCACGTTCACCCTTCACGCCCGGAACCCGGATCGGTCCATCGAGATCGGGGGGCGGCACCTCGCCTTCACCTCCGTCGGCGGCCCGGCGTTCGTTGCGGACCTCGATCGAGGCCGGCGGCCCGGCAACTCGGCGGACCTCCGCGACTACGTCCGCCTGATCGGCGCCCTCGATGTCATCCACCAGGAGGCCGGCGGGCCGCTCGAGGCGACCGACCTGCCGGTCCTGACCCGCCACCTCGACCTCTACGAGCTCCTGGCCACGACCCTCGACAAGACCTGGCAGTGCGTCGGCTTCGGGCGCGTGCCCGTCGATGACGCCATCGAGATCGCGGCCCTCGCCCGGGGCGTCGGCCGCGACGCGCTTGTCGCGACGCCGAGCCTCATGACGATCATCAACTCGAACTCGCCGCTTCGCCTCGACGGCCCGATGTCGGACGGCCTCATCGAGATGGCCCTCCACGGCCAGGCCGTCGTGGCGACGCCGTTCACCCTGGCCGGGGCGATGAGCCCGGCCACGATCGCCGGGGCCCTCGCCGAGCAGAACGCCGAGGCGCTCTTCATGGTCGTCCTGACCCAGCTGGCGCGCCCCGGCGCCCCGGTCGTCTACGGCGGCTTCACCTCGAACGTCGACATGCGAACCGGATCCCCGGCGTTCGGGACGCCGGAATACGTGAAGGCCGCCTTCGCGACCGGCCAGCTGGCGCGCCGCTACGGCCTGCCGTTCCGATCCTCGAACGTCACGGGCTCAAACACGGTAGACGCCCAGGCGGCCTATGAATCGGAGATGGCCGTGTGGGGCGCGGTCATGGGCGGCGTCAACCTCCTGTACCAGGGGGCGGGCTGGCTCGAGGGCGGCCTGACCGCGTCCTACGAGAAGCTGATCCTCGACGCGGAGATCCTCCAGATGATCGGCGAGGTCCTCCAGCCCCTCGTCGTCGACGAGGCCGAGATCGGCGTCGATGCGATCGCCGCCGTCGGGCCCGGTGGCCACTTCTTCGGCGCGGCTCACACGCTCCAGCGCTTCGAGCACGCCTTCTACCGGCCGATGCTCTCGGACTGGCGGAACTTCGAGGCCTGGCAGGAGGACGGCTCGCGGACCGCCGCCGAGCGGGCGAACCGGATCTGGAAGCAGCTCCTCGCCGAGTTCGAGCCGCCGCCGCTGGACCCGGCGGCCGGCGAGGCGATCGCGGCCTTCGTGGCCCGCCGCAAGCCGGCGATCGAGGCCGCCGCTCGCGGCTGAGCGCCCGCCGCGAGATCCGGCCTGTCCGCCGGCGCGTACTGCATCCGACGCCTACCGCATGCCAGGAGACGCCGTCGATGCCGACACGCCGAGATCGCCATGCCCGCCCCGCGACCGATCATCCGCGGTCGTGACCTGCTGAGCCCTCGACAGCCGACGGCGACCGGACGCAGGATTCACCCATGGCTGGCGTGGGCGTGCCTCGATGAGCCGGGACGTGCACGATCCGGACGACGGGCTGCTCCTCCGACGGGTGGCCGGCGGTGACGAGGCGGCGTTCATGACCCTCTACGATCGCCACGCCGACGCGCTCTTCGGGACGACGGTCCGATTCATGCGGGATCGCGAGTCCGCGGCGGAGGTGCTCCAGGACGTGTTCGTCTCCATCTGGCAGCGGGCGGACCAGTACGACCCGCGCCTCGGCTCGGCCTTCGGCTGGCTGGCCGGGATCGCCCGCAACCGGGCCATCGACCGGCTCCGGGCGGAATCGCGCCGCCCGCGGGCCGTCCATGCCTGGACCGGCGACGCCGAGCCGGGCGACGCGGTCGACCTCCTCGACTGGGCGGGACGTCGTCGTGACGGGCCGGTGGAGGACGATCCAGTAATCGAGGTCGACCGTCGCTGGACCCGGTCGCTGGTCCGGACGACGCTCGCCGAGATGCCGCCCGACGAGCGCGAGGTCGTGGTTCTTGCCTACGACCAGGCCCTCAGCCAGTCCGAGATCGCCGAGCGCCTGGGGATGCCGATCGGGACGGTGAAATCGAGGACCCGGCGGGCCCTCGCCCGGCTCCGGACCCGGCTCTCGGACGTTCCCGACCTCCGGCCCGGCCAGTCCCGGGAGACCGCCGTCCCCCGCCCGCCGGAGCGCGACCGATGACCCCGTTCGAGCACGCCGAGGCCCACGAGCGCCTGGCCGACCTGGCCCTCGAGCCAGGAGCGCTGGACCGGCTCGGGTCGCCGGGCACGGACCTGCTCGGCGCCCACGTCGCCGCCTGCGAGACCTGTCGCCGCGATGTCGAGGCCTGGCGCCGGACGCATGCTCGGCTCCTTGAGGCCCGCGGCCCGGCCGAGGATGGTCTGGGCCTCGCCGACCTCGCCGACGCCGAGCCGATTGCCGCCCCGGCCGAGGTGCGTGATGCGGTGCTCGCGGCGGCTCGCCGATCGCAGGGTGCCGGGAGGTCGCCGGGTGCCGCCGGTGCGACGATGGTCGTCGGCAGCGCCACCGTGGTCCCGGGCCGCGGCGCGGGCTCGGGGACGGTCGTCCGGCTCGCCGACCGCTCGCGGCCCGCCCTCCGCCGGATTCTTCCGCTCGTCGCGGCGCTCGCGATCGTGGCGGTGGGTGCCGGGGTTCTCGTCGACCAGGCCGCGCGCCTCGATCGGGCCAGCCGCGAGGTCGCCTCGCTCGAAGCCGTGGCCGCGAGCCTCAATCGGGTCCTCAACGACCCCGACCACCGGACGGTCGATCTCCGCGCCGCCGACGGCTCGGCGGCGGGGACCCTCGCCTGGTCGAGCCGCGACCTCGTCGTCCTCACGACGGTCCTCGAGCCCCCGCCGCCCGATCGCGTCTACCGATGCTGGATCGAGCGCGACGGCAAGCGCTCCCCGGTCGGCCAGATGTGGTTCGCCGGCGACACCGCCTTCTGGAATGGGACCCTGGACGAGTGGGCGACGACGTCGATCGAAGCCGGCGGCACGTTCGGCGTCAGCCTGGAGCCGGTCGTGAAGCCCGAGGGCAACCCGGCCGTGCTGAGCGCCGACCTCGACGACTGAGGCCCCGCCGGGCCGGTCTCAGCGGGTCACGCTCGGATCGGCGACGCGGCCCATGAACACGACGGCGCCGGTCGGCACGTCGCGCAGGATCACCAGGAACGGCCGGTCGACCCTGAGCTTCACCGGCTCGGGGCCGCCGCCGGTGACGTCGAAGCCGACGACCGTGGCGGCCGCCGCCTCGGTGCCCTTCTCGTCGACCGTCATGTTCGCCTGGTGGATGACGGTCGCGATGCGCAGCGCCTCGGCGGTCGTGATGCCCGAGAAGTCGGCGTCACCGCTGAAGGCGGTCGGCATGCCGAGCGCCGCGAGGAGCTCGGCGAGGTCGGCCCGCGACTCGATGTCGAAGCGCGGCAGCCAGAGCTCGACGCGGCCCGGCTCCAGCGACCCGACGATGGCGTCGAGGCGATCCGCAGCGAACTCGACTTCGAACCTCGCGAGCTCGTCAGGGACGACGATGAGCATCGCCAGCTCGCGGCCGACGTACGGCAGCTCCACGGCCGCCCAGCCCTCGCCCGATCCGTACTCGGCATCGAGGCGACCCTGCATCGTCGGGACCGAGACCGTCGTGCCATCCGCGAGCCGGAAGTCGGCCAGGGCCGTCAAGGTCTCGATGAACGGAGTCTGCCAGGCAGCCTTGAGGTAGATCGCGTTGGCGAGGGCGAGGCGCCAGGCTGGCGTGACGTCGCCGGGGTTCAGGATCGACGGGATCCGGTCCTGGGTCTGGTCGGCGACCCAGGCATTGATCGCCAGGCGTGCCGCCTCGGGGTTGGTGGCGAAATCGACCAGCCAGGCCCCGGCGCCAAACCGGGCCGCCATGGCCTCGAGGAAGGCCGGCTCGAGGGGCATGTCGTGCTGGACGAACTGGGCGTTCGCGATCCTGAGGATGACCTCATGCGCTTCACCGGTCATGTCCGCGTATGAGCCGGTTCGGGCCGCGAGCGCCGCGTCGAGGGCATTCGCGGCGTCTGCCAGCTCATCTGAGCCGAGGCCCCGGAGGACGGCATCCATCTCCTCGGCGGTCTGGCCACGGGCCCCGGTCCGGGCCATCGCCAGCGCGATCGCGATGCTCGCCGGCGAGAGCACGAGGTTGCCTGGTTCGACGGCCATCCGGCCGTAGAGCTCGAGCCCGAAGGCGTTGATCGCGTCGGCCGCTACGACCGCATGGGCGGGATCAACAACCGCCCGATCCACGCCCGAGCGGGCGAGCTCGATCGTGCCGACCG
>Ga0209342_10001118_pt1 | contig 30274 bp, 23 predicted proteins | sample RifCSP16_2_FD_184023 | JGI IMG/M metagenome (GOLD analysis project Ga0209342, IMG submission 184023) | Soil microbial communities from Rifle, Colorado - Rifle CSP2_sed 16_2 (SPAdes) (version 2) | ecosystem: Environmental > Terrestrial > Deep subsurface > Rock core/Sediment | place: Rifle...
CCTACGACTCGTCAACGGCGACCTGGACGCTGATGGCCCCGGCAGTTGCCCCGTCCGCCCGGCAGGCCCATCGGATGGTCTACGATGCGGCGTCCCGCAGGATCGTGCTGTTCGGCGGCTCTTCTGCCGCCGGTTTGCGCGACGATACATGGGCCTACGACCCCGTCGCCGATGTCTGGACCGATCTCAGCGGCTCCGTTCGACCCACGGCGCGCTACAACCCCGGGCTGGCGAACGACGTCGGGGCCGGCAAGCTCGTTCTCTTCGGCGGAGGCGACGGCATGGCGAGCCTGGGCGACACATGGACGTTCCCCGGTGCGGAGCGGATTGCGACGCTGGGCAACGTGCTCACCTTCACCGACACAGGGCTCACAAACGGCGTTACGTACTACTACCGCGTCGCCGCCAGAAACGCCGTTGGGCTCGGACCGACCTCGGACGAGGTGAGCGCCACGCCCAGTGCGGCCCCGCCCTGTGAGCCCGGGACCGGACCCGGAGTCTGGAGCGAAGTCTTCCCGGTGACGAAGCCGTCGGCTCGCAGCGGGCTTGGGATGGCTTACGACAGCGAGAGCGACAGGGTGATCCTGTTCGGTGGCCACCTGAGCGGCGGCGGGAGCAGCGGGGAGACCTGGGCGTTCGATCCATCGGCGGGGACGTGGGCGAACATGGCGCCGACGGTAGGGCCGGGCGCCCGCGAACACTACAAGATTGCGTACTGGCCGGCGATGGATCGCGTGCTGCTGTTCGGCGGCAGCGAGGCCGGCTTCGTCGCGCTGAAGAACGACTTGTGGGCCTACGACTTTAACACGAACACCTGGACAAACCTCGCGCCCGGCGGGACGCTGCCGTCCGCGCGCCAGCCCGGTGGCTTCGCCATCGACACCCAGAGCGACAAGCTCATCATGTTCGGCGGCCACTCCGGCACGATCGAGTCCGACACGTGGTCGTACGACCGCACGATGAACGCCTGGACCCTCCTGTCACCGGTCGAGGCTCCACCGGCTCGCACCAACGCTGACATGGTCTACGACGCGCAGAGCGACCTCATCGTCCTCTTCGGGGGCGAGGGGCCCGTCGGGGGCAATCTGCTAAGCGACACGTGGACCTTCAGCAATGACTTCAACTGGTGGACCGACGTGACCCCGGCCTCGCGGCCGAGCGCCCGTGAGCTTCATCGGATGGCCTACGACGTGCAGAGCGACCGAGTGGTGCTCTTCGGCGGCGCACCCAGGTTCAGCGGCGGCGAAAGCGACACTTGGGTTTTCGATGCAAACGGTAACATCTGGTCACAGGAGGCTCCCGCGCTTTCGCCGCACGGCCGCGCGTCGCATGGCATGGCATACGCGTCCACTGGGGACACGACCGTCACGTTCGGTGGTTCGGACGGGATTGGGTACAGGGATGACACGTGGGCCTACGACATGCCGGCCGCCCGGTGCCCCCCTACCGTGGCAATCACGGGTCCTCCAGCAGGGTCCCTCTATGCCGTCGGAGAGTACGTCACGTTTACCGGTGAGTTTGCGGACCCGGACATCTCAGACCCCCACACCGCGCAGTGGACCTTCACGTCTGCCTCGTCCCCGATCAGCATTGAGGGGACGGTCACAGAGAGCGGCGGGAGCGGGACCGTCAGCGACGCGTTCGCGTTCGCCGCCGCGGGCGTGTACCGCGTCATGCTCTCCGTGACCGACGATAACGGGGAAACGGGCACCGCCGACGCGATCCTCGACCTCGATGCCTTCGTCGTCGTATACGATCCCTCGGCCGGCTTCGTCACTGGCGGTGGCTGGATCAACTCCCCGCCGGGCGCGTATGCACCAAGCCCACTGTTGACGGGCAAGGCGACCTTCGGCTTCGTGGCGAAGTACCAGAAGGGCGCGTCGACTCCGACAGGCCAGACGGAATTCCAGTTCAAGGTCGCGGACCTGAACTTCCACAGCACCTCGTACGACTGGCTCGTCTGCGGCGGACCGAAGTGCCAGTTCAAGGGACAGGGCACGATCGACGGCGTCGGCGCCTACGGGTTCATGCTCAGTGCAATCGACGGCGCCCTGCCCGGCGGGGGCGGGGAGGACAAGATTCGCATGAAGATCTGGGACCTCTTCACCGGCCAGGTCGTGTACGACAACCAGATGAGCACTGACGATTTCGCGGACCCCACGACGGTCCTCGGCGGCGGGAGCATCGTGATCCACAAGAAGTAGCGGTCCCTCGCGAGCTTCGCTATGCTACCCGACCGGGACAGCCAGATTAGCCCGCTCTCGCAGGATACTCTCAGTTGTCCGGCGAACGACGTGTTTCGGTCTACCTGTAAGGGGATGCGTGGGCCAGGATTCGAACCTGGGAACCCCTACGGGACAGCGACCTCAACGCTGCGCCTTTGACCATGCTGGGCGACCCACGCAGTGGCGCGACGAACCGCCGCGAATCTATAATGGTTTCGAACGAGGAAAAGGGAAAGGTCCGGCGAGCGCCGACCGCCGTGGGCGGGGGGCCAGCGCTCAACCGGAACTGCGGCGGGAGGGCCTCAGGCCGTGGCCTTCGTCGGGACCGGCTTGCGCGTCGGACGCGCGATCGTCAGGGACAGGGTCCCCAGGCCGAGCGCGGCGCCTGCGAGCGCGACGGCCAGGAAGATCGCGATGTACGTCGGGTAGGCGGCCATGATCTCATGGACCTGCCCCGCGTTGAAGCCGAGGCCGCCGAGGTTGGTCGCGATCGCCGCCCTCCCGCCGCGGAAGCCCGCGTGCATCATGAGGAGGGTGCCGCCGACCACGCCGACGTTCCACATGAGGATGTGACCCCATGCGGAGACCGTCGCGAGGCCGCGGAAGGGCTTTTTGAGGCGGACCTCGATGTACTGATAGAGCCACGAGGTCAGCGGGGCCCCGACCATGCCCAGGAGCAGGTACCCGATGAAGCCCATGGTAAACCACGTCCCGGCGCCGCCTCCCGCGACGATCCTCGAGGCCGCCGGCGTCCCGAAGACCGCCTCCCACAGGAGATAGGCCGTCAGGACGATGGCGATGCCTCCTTGGATCAGCGTCGCGTAGACCCACCGGGTCGCCCACTTGCTCGCTTGCGGTGCTTCCATCTGTGCGTCCATGGTCCCCTCGTCGCACTTCCCGCGATTAAGCGCTGGCCCCGAGATATATATGGACGAACGTTACGTATATACACGAACATATCGAGGACGTAGAACACGGGCTCAAGGGACGACCGGCAGTCGGATGACGTCAACCCGGGAGACCCTCGCCTCGAGCACGTACGCCCTCACGCCCTCGCAGTACGCGAGCTCGCGGTCCCCGAAGATTGAAGGATACGGACGCCCGAGTGCGGTGACCGCGAAGGGCTCGATGGTACCCCCGTGGCTCACCGCCAACGCGCGACCGCCTTCGGGAAGTATGGCGGCGATGTCCAACACCGCCGCAAGGGCTGGCCGACCGACTTCCGCCAAGGCGGTCCTCGCCTCGGGGATCGCGAACCAGGCGGTGACGGCGTCCATCCCCGCGGACATGAGGGCCTCGTGGCGGTGCGCGAACGGTTCGAAGGGCGGTCGGGGGCGGGGGGCGAGCCTCTCTTCGACGATTGCGGGGCCGCCGCCAAACGCCTCCATCGTGAGCTTCGCCCTCTTGGCGGGGCTGATCAAGTAGGCGTCGTACGGAAACTCGAGCGTCCTCTTGGCGGCCGAGCACTGTTCGACTCCCTTGGCGGCGAGGTCTTCGTTCGCGTCCCGTTCCGCGTGGCGGCGGAGTTCCACGATGCGCACGACGCTGAGGGGGAGATTCGAACTCCCGCGGGCCTCGCGGCCGACCGGTTTTCAAGACCGGCGCCTTGACCGGGCTAGGCTACCTCAGCGGCGCGTCGTAGCGACAACGCCGCCAAAAGCTTTGCGCGGTCCGAACGAATCCGCGCGAATTCGTCGAAGCCTATCGAAGTGAGGCGACGTCGATCTCGAACGCGACGACGGGATGCCCGAGCCCGTAGGCGGTGACGACGCGCGGATGGACCTCGCCGAAGAAGCCCACCGAGCGCTCCCCGATGAGGACGGACGCGCACCGCCCGTCGATGAAGTTCGCGTCCTCCGCCGGCTCGACCTCAAAGGTCTTCCCCACATCTCGCAGGAGGCCCTGGACGAGGCTCTTCACCTCCGTGAAGCCCGCGCGCGCGTGGATGCTCCCCCCCGCGAGGAGGCGGACGTTCGCGCCCTCGCGGACCGCGTCGCCGATCTCGAACAGGCGCTGGGGCAGGTCGCGATGCTTGTTCAGCGCGAGGATGCCCAGCACGCTCGGGAGGAGGGAGGCGCGCAGCTTCGACTGCTCCACCGCCACGGGGTTGAGGATCGTCACGCGTTGCGGGCTCTCCCACGGTTCCTCGGGCGGCGCGACCGTGAGGGACATGATCTCGTGGTACCCGTGGCCGACCATGAGCGTGCGCAGCGCGTCGGTGAAGTCCGCAAGGCGCGTGGAGTGTCCAGCGGTGTGGCGGCGCGGGAGCGTCGTCGGGATCCGGTCGTAACCGTGCCCGATCGCCACGTCCTCCACGAGGTCGAACGGGTGGAGGAGGTCCGAACGAAATCGGGGGGCCTTCACGAGGACGCGGTCGCCTTGCGGCTCCGCGTCGTACCGCATGCGCCGCAGACAGTCCGCGACCTGATCCGCGGAGAGATCTAGGCCGAGGAGCCCGTTCGTCACCGCCACGTGGAGCGTGTACTCCCGCGGCGCAAGGTCGGGGGAGCGTCGCACGCCTTCGGGAGTGCGGAGTTCCACGGACTCGATCGTCGCGCCCCGCTCCGCGAGCGCCGTGGACACGATGTTGAGGGCGACCGTCACCGCCTCTTCGTCGGTGCCCGTGACGTCGAGGAAGAGGTTCCGGGTCTCCCGCGAGAGCTGCGTGACGATCCCGTTGATGATGGGGGGAAACGAGAGGACCTGACCCTCCGCATCGGCGATGATCGGGAAGGCGGACTTCCCGGCCAAGGCGTCGCGGTATTCGATCCCCTTCTCGTGGCGGTCAAGGATCTCCTGAAGGTCCATCGCCTCTGCCCGACCGAGCGGGACGAATCGAACCGAGTCTGGCGGCACCGCGCGGTACGTGAACGGTGGACGGACCGTGTCGAGGTCGTGGATCCCGATGGCGACCTTCCTCCTCCGCCGCCCGTGCGTCAGGTGGAGGTTCTCCTGGAGGTCGATCAGCGACTTCAGGAGCGGCTCCGTGAACTCCACGCCGCGGACCACGCCGCCGACCGCGAACGGCCGCACGTCGCGCACGCTCGGGTCCACCTCGAACACGACCGGGCCCGCGGCCATCTCGTACCTCGGGAGGCCCGTCTCGAGTCCGAGGACGCCGCGGAACGATCTGGCAATCCCTTCGATCGACAGCCAGTCGGGCCGGTTCGGGTTGATGTCGAACCGCTGGCGGGTCCCCTGGATTCCCTCCGGGGCGGCGCCCATCATCGAGACCTTCGCTTCGACCTCCTCCAGGGAGAGGCGCGTGCCGATGAGGTCGAGGAACTCCTCCTGCTCGAACTCGACGACGGTCACTCCCAAGTCATCACCGACCGACCATTAAGCCTTCGTCCGCGGCACGCACCAGTCCCGTCGTCGGTGTTCAGGAGTGCCTTGTCAGAAGCGCGACGTGTATGGCCATGCCCAACGCAGCGCCGAACACCGCGAATATGAAAACTGCGTTCATGGGAATGGACAGGAGCCAGAAGACCAAGAGGATGAGGGGCATGCTGATCACGAATGTGAGTGGGATCATGATCGCCATCCTCGCGCGAACGCTCCAATCGCGGATCCGGCGCACGCAGGGACAACAAGAACGGGCGTGAAAAGCCATTCCCTGTGGACTTGGGTAAGGGATGGACCGAAGGGGATGGGCCCGGCCAGATTTGGACTGGCGACCTCCCGGTTATCAGCCGGGCGCTCCAACCGGGCTAAGCTACGGGCCCACGGAAGCGGCGCAGCATTTTGCGGTGCGGTAATAAGCTTTCGGCGCGCCCCTCGCCGGGCACAAATGGAGAATCCGAAGGGGAATAACCGCGCCGTAATCCTTTTAACGGGGCTAGGGAAATCCGACGCCGGTGCCCCATGGAGGTTCTGGAAGCCGTAAAGGCTTCTCGTAGCGTGAGCAAGTTCCGACCGATGCCGATCCCCGAGGACAAGGTCCAGGCCCTCGCCGCCGCCGCGCGGATGGCCCCCTCGGCGGAAAACCTCCAGCCGTACAAGTTCATCGTCGTGAGCGACGAGGACCTCAAGCGGAAGATCGCGGGGGCGTGCTCGAACGGGAAGAAGCTCGCGGACGCGCCGGTCGTGCTCGTCGCCTGCGCGCGCCTCGATGAGGCAGAGGCGACCATCGGCGGCTACATGAACTCGTACCCCGTTGACGTCGGCATGGCGATGTCCTACCTCTCCCTGGCGGCGGTGAGCGAGGGGCTCGGCACCGCGTGGGTGTTCGCGTTCAACGAGGAGAAGGTGCGCGACGCCCTCCACATCCCGGCGGACGCCGCGCGCGTCGTGGCGATCACGCCCCTGGGCATCCCGGAGGCGTGGGACCCGCCGATGGGGCGGAAGCCGCCGTCCGAACTCCTCGCCTTCAATGGATACGACTGAGACCATGTCGCTCCGCATCAAGACGCAGGCCGGGGGATTCTGTTCGAGCTGCGGGGTGTCCGCGGAGTCCGTCACGGAGCTGTGCGTGGGCTGCGGCCAGCCGTTCGAGGCCGAGGTCCCGGGATTCGTGTGTGCGCGATGCGGCCACGTCGTGGAGGCGGGCCCCGAACGTTGTCCGATGTGCAACCTGGAGCTGCCCGCCCCGCCGCCACCGGCTCCCGGGTCGGAGCGCGGCCTGCCCCCGCCCTTCGTCCCCCCCGCGGCGCCTCCCTCAGAGCCCCTCAAGGACACGGTCCTCGGCAAGTTCCTCGAGTTCCGGGAGCAGTCCCGGTCCGACGGAGCGAAGCTGTCGCACGAGGTCTCGGCGCTCCCGGAGCAGTCCGAGGCGCAACTCCTCGCGGAGCTCGAGTCCCTGTGGAAGCTGAGCGAGCCGTTCGAGCAGGTCGTGACCTCGCGTCGCAGGCGTCTGGAGCAGATGGACCGCCTGATCGCGGGCGCGCGTCGCCGGATCCGCGAGCTCGAGGAGAGCGAGCTGCCGGAGGAGATCCGCGAGCGGGAGGAGCTGAAGAAGCAGCTCGGGCAGGTCCTGCAGGAACGGGACGAGATCCTCAAGATCGAGTTCGGGATCACGGAGATGGAGCGCATCTATCGGAACATCATCACCCTGCAGCAGAAGGAGCTCAAATCCAAGGAGGAGTCCCTCAAGGCACGGCTCGAGGGCTTCCGCAAGGAGATCCAAGTCCGCGATGAGGAGCGGAGGGAGCTCGCGGACCGCGAGAAGGATCTCTCGGAGAAGGAACGGGAGCTCGCGGACCGCGAAAGCGACCTCATCCGGAAACTGGCCGAGGCGGGCGAGGCTCGCCCGAGGCCCTCGGCCCGTCGGGACCCGGACGGGGTGACGCGCTCGGAGTGGCTCAAGGCGCAGCAGGACATCCAGGAGTCCTTATTGAAGCTCCGAGAGACCGAGGGCGAGGCAGCGCTGTCGCCGAGGGCCTCGACCGTGCGGGACCTGCAGGTGCGCGTCAGCGAGCTCGAGGAGCTCCTCGAGAAGACCGTGGAGGAGAAGACACATACGGAGAGCGCGCTGAAGGACGTGCGCGCGGCGGAGGAGGTCGCGCGAGAGGTTCTCAAGGTCCTCGACGAACTCCTCGGACAGCTGCCGGACAAGACGATCCGAGAGTTCGCGCGATCGAAGGCGTTCGCGGGCTATGAGCAGCTCTTGAAGCACCTGGGATTGTGAGGGACATGGGACTCCGCGACAAAGCCCGGAAAACGCTCGAGGAGGGCGACGCGGTCGTTGCGGAGCCGGTCGAGACCCCGGAACCGCCTCCCAAAGCCGTCGCGGAGCCCGCGGACGTTCCCGCACCGCCTCCCAAAGAGGCTCCGGCGGAGACGGTCGCCAAGGATGCGCTTCGCCATGAACTTCAACGCGCCCGCACCGCCTTGGCGGCACGCGAGGAAGCCTGGGCGAAGGCGGAGGAGACGTTGAAGGGGGAGGCCCGCCGGCTTTCGATCGAGATCGGGGCCGTTCGTCGTTCGTTGGCGGATCGGGAGCGCGAGCTCGACGACCTTCGCGGGACGATCGCTCGGGAACGGAGCAGCGCGCGAGAGGCGCAGACGGGGAACGAGCAACGCTTCGAGGCCGTGGCGCAGGAACTGAACGCCGCCAAGGGCGTCGTGAAGGCGAAGGAGGAGGAAGCCCTCCGGGTCGAGCGGGAACTCACCGCCGCCAAGTCCGACCTGACCGCGGCACGGCAGGCGGTCGAGGCGAAGGACCGCGATCTCCAGGCCGCAGTCCGGCGCTCTGAAGAGGAGACCTCGGGGGTTTCGCGCCGCCTCGAGGAAGCGACGGCAGAGATCCGGGACCTGACCGCGAAGCTCGAGCAGGCTAGGAAGATTGCGGACGAGCGGGAGAAGGAGGAGAAGGCTGCCCAGAAGGCGATCCTCGCCCGCGAGGCGGAGGTCGAGCGGCTGCAGGCCGAGGTCTCGAAGCTCTCGAGGCGCGAGGACGAGCGCACCCGGGACGGAGAGTCCACGCAGAAGGCGATCGAACGGCTCGAGGCGGAGGTCGCGAGGCTCCAGAAGGTCGCGGGAGCTCTGGAGCAGGACGGTGCGTCCGCGCAGCAGACGCTCCGCGCAAGGGACGAGGAAATCGGCCGGCTGGGCAACGAGGTCGCGAAGCTCAAGCGAGAAGCGGAAGAGCGGGGAAAAGAGCGGGACGCCGCGCAGAAGGCCATCCTCGCCCGAGCGGGCGACGTCGATCGGCTGCAGGCGGAGCTGGCATCGTTCCGGAAGGCGATGGAGGCGCGCACCCAGGATGGGGAGTCCGCGCAGAAAGCGGTCCTCGCGCGCGAGGAGGAGATCGCAAGGCTAGAGGGCGAGGTCGCGAAACTCCGGAAGCTCGGGGACGATCGAGCCCGGGAGAGTGAAGCCGCGCAGCACGAGGTCCTCATCCGCGATCGAGAGATCGAACGACTTGGGGGGGAAGTCTCAAAGCTGGAGAAGATCGGCCAGGAGCGGGAGAGGGAGGGAGATTCCGCGCGGAAGGAGGTCCTCGCGCGCGAAGAGGAAATCGAGCAGTTAGGATCGGAGGTCACGAAGCTCCGGAAGCTCGGGGAGGAGCGCGCGAGGGAGGTCGAGTCCGCGCAGAAGGCAGTCGCGGCCCGCGAGAGGGATGTCGAGCGGCTCGAAGCCCAGCTCGCGAATCTGGAAGCAGACTCCGCCGACCGGGACAAAGGCCGTGCGGAGTCCGAGAAGCAGATCCTCGCCCGCAACAGCGAGGTCGCACGACTCGAAGCCGAGGTCGCGGAGTTCCAGAAGGTCGCTGACGAACTCACCAAGGGTGAGGGCGCCGCGCAGAAGACGGTCGCGGCTCGCGAGAAGGAGATCGAACGCCTCGAGGGCGAACTCGTAAAGGCCCGCAAGGCGGCCGAGGCCCGCGCGAAGGACCTGACGGAGCAGGAGCGCGAACTGATCGCGCGCGAGGCGGAAATTGAGAAGGCCCGGAAGACCGCGGAGTCTATGGAGAAAGAGGCCGAAGGGTTCGTCCGAAGGGCGGAGGCCCTCGACAAGGAGGTCGTCGCGAGGGAGGATCGGCTTGAGGCGAAAGCCGCAGAGATGAAGGCGCGAGAGGCGCAGGTGCAGGACCTCGCCGCCAAGGTCGCCGGCGAGGCGGGAGCCCTCGCATCGCGCGCGCGGGAGCTCGACGACGCGGAGAAAGCCTTACAAAGGGAACGGACGGGGCTGGAGCGGAGCTCGGAGGACGCGTCCGCGAGGCTGACGCAGGTGGCGAAGCGCGAACAGGCGCTCGACGGGGAACAGCGCGAGGTCGAAAAACGCAGGAAGGACTTCGCGGACTTGCAGGTGAAGATCGACCGACGGGAGACGGCCGTGGGGAAGCGCGAGGAGACCGTCGGGAAGCGGGAGGCCACCTTGGAAGCGAGGGCCCGCGAGCTCGATGAGATGAAGGCCAAGATTCGGGAGGAACGGGAAGTCCGGGACGCGGACCGGAAGGAGTTCGCCCAGCAGCGCTCGGAGCTGGAGGCGGTGAACGAGGACGTGTCCGCCCGGGCGAAGGAGATCGAGGCTCTCGAGGCGAAGGCGAAGGAGATCCAAGAACGCATCACGACCAAGGAGGCCGAGCTCCGCAAGCGCGAGGAGCTCGCGGAGAAGACGAAGAACATGGCGACGGAGATCATCGCCGCGATGGAGATGCGTGGGCGGGAGCTCAAGGACCGTCAGAGGGAGTTCGAGGCGAGCGAGGAGGCCCTCGCGGCACGAGAGCGCGAGATCGCGGAGATGTCGGAGAAGCTCGAGGCGCGGGAGAAGACGATCGCGGAGACGAGGCAATCCATGGACGAGTCCCAGGCGGACCTCAAGATCTGGGAGGCCGACGTGGAGAAGCGGGCCTCTGCGCTGGCGGCGCAGACGGAGGGCGTCGCGAAGCGCGAGAAGGCCCTTCTGGATCGTCAAGAGGAACTGGAGGAGGAGAGGACCCGCGCGGACCGGGCGTTCACGGACCTCGCGAAGAAGTCCCGGGATTCGGAGGCGTTGGAGAAGAAGCTGGGAAGCCTAGCCCTTTCACTCGAGGCGGAGCAGGAGAAGCTGCGCGCGGCGGAGAAGGAGGCCGCGGCGATGCTCCGCGAGGCGGAGAAGCGAGAGGAGCGTTCCCTGGAGATGGAGAAGAAGGCCGAGGCCGCGCGCGCCGACGTCGGGGCGAAGGACGACCTCCTCGAGAAGCAGAGGCGGGAGTTCTCGAAGCGCGACGACGGAATGCGACTGCAGCAGATCCAACTTGAGAAGCGCGAGAAGGAGTTGGACGCGAAGCTCGCGACGATCGCAAAGGAGAAGATGGCGCTCGATGCGCTGCAGAAGGAGATCCCGTCGAAGGTGAAGGCGGCGGAGCGCGCGATGGACGACTCGGAGCGCCTCCGCGAGGAGGCGGTGAAGCGCGCGAAGCAGATCGAGGTCGACAGCGAGCGCGTGCACGGGGACCGCGAGCGCCTCGAGAAGGAGCGGAAGGAGCTCGCCGACATGAAGGAGAAGGCGCTGAGCCTGCTCCGCCACGGCGAGAAAGAGGTCGAGTCGAAGCACCGCGACACGCTCGAGCGGATCGAGGAAGAGAAGAAGGTCCTCGCCGAGGAGCGCGCACAGGCGCAGGCGATGCTCAAGGAGCGCGGAGCGCTCGAGAAGGAGGAGAGGGACCTGGAAGCGCGCGCCGAGGACTTGCTGGAGCTGGAGCGCCGCCTCGTAAAGCGCGAGCAGGAGCTGGAGGGCGCCGCGGACCAGATCGCAAAGGAGCGTCGGGAGCTCTCCGCCGTGTGGAAGCAGGTCGAGTCCGAGGCGAAGAAGACCGCGGACAAGGAGGAGCGGGTGGAGCAGCTCGTCGTCCGGATGCTCGAGAAGGAGAAGAAGGCGTTGAAGGACGAGGAGGCGAGGCTCAAGGAGATGATCGCCGGCGTGCGCGAGAAAGAACGCGCCTCACGGGAGACGGAAGCGGAGATCCGCCGCACCGCCGAGACCCTGGAGACCTTGCAGCGGACGCTGGAACGTAAGGAGAAGCTGATCGAGAAGCGCGAGAAGGAACTCGACGCGAAGAAGGTCGAGCTCGACGAGCTCCGGGCGCAGCTCGAGCGCCTTCTGTGATCACTCGTCGGGCGCCCGCCCCGGCGTCTCCGTTGGCGCGGTTCCCGGCGTGGGGAGTCCGTGCAGGTGGAGGGCGAGGAGTGTCGTCCCCAGGATCGGGGCGAAGAGGAGGCTGCTGAGGATGTGGATGAGCGTGAAGGGGATCTGCATCACGTACACCTCCTGAAGCGTCAGCCCGAACCGCGAGCCGAGGAACAGCCAATCCCCGAAGGCGGTCCAAACGTCGAACGCGACGGTCAGCGGCACGGAGATGGCGGTGAAGATCGCGATCGTCTTCGTCCGCCAGACGAGGCGGCGGCGCATCGCAAATCCTCCCATCGCCGCCACGAACACGAAGCCGGAGTAGACAAACGCCGCGAGGCCGAGGATCGCGAACGTCGAGTACTGTCCACTGTAGGGGCCGAGGTAGAAGTACAGGTCGCTCAGGCCCATGATTGCGACCGGGACGACGATCGTGTAGTAGGAGCCGAGGAGAGCGCCGGCAAGCATCGAGAGGACGAGGACGGGCTCGATGTTGGCGGCGCCCGCGAGGAGGATGCGCCCGATTACGCCGACGGTGATCATGACGAGGGCGAGGTGCGGCTTCGCCAGGTTCCGAACTCGGAAGGTCATCGGCACAGTTCGCTCCCTCCCCCCGGCGCGTACAACCAGCGGACGACGTCCCCGTTGGCGAGAACCTGATGGAGGGCACCGAGCGTCGCGTACCGTCCGTTCACGCAGTAATGCCAATCGTAGCCGGAGACATCCCCGCTCCGCGTTCCGTTGATGGACGTGATGAGCACGTCGTCATACGGCCATCCGTACGCGACGTAGTCGAAGTCGACACCGAGATTCGCGGACGCCTCCTTCATGAGAAGGAACGCGGTGCCATTCGTCGTCGAGGCATCGTACTCGATCGTCCAGCCAGGTCCTTCGATGACCATCGTCACGCGGACCTCCGACGAGGCGATCGGCGGCGCGGGCACGACGACACCCACCGCCGCCACGACGGCGGCCATCGACGCGAGCCAGGCGGCGACGAACACGGCCGCCTGTGTCCGCTCACGCATCTGGTGGACCCTCCCCCTTCCGGCGGTGCCGACGACGAGCAGCGATGACGAGGAAGACGATCGCCGTTGTCGCGGCCACTGCGATCGCGGCAGTGAGCCCTAGGTCCGGACCGGGCACGGAGGCGGGTTCCCATCGAAAAGTCTCGCGTCCCTCGATCGCCGGGTAATCGCGTCCGGCAAAATCCCGATAGGTCAGCGAAGCCGTCACGTTCCACGATGTATAGTTGCTCAACGCCTCGACATTGAGCGTCTCCCGGTAGACTCCCGAACCCAGGGCCCCCAAGTTGAAGGGGAACATTCGCGAATGTCCTGCCTGCGCAGGGGTCTCGTTCAGGAGCCGCAGCCCTTCGGGCAGGGTCACGCGGAGCGTCACGTCGCGGATAGCCGCGCTCCTTGCAATGGAGACGGTTAGCGTCGTCTGGGCTCCGGGGCGGACCGGCGTTCCGGCGGAGATGGTGACGCTCGCAAGGGCGTGTTCCGCAGGGTCTGCATCGCGATAGGCGATGATGTTCCCGCTGTCGGAGACGACGAAGAGCGTGCCGCCGACCGCTGTGGGAGAACCCAAGATGTACGCTCCCGGGATCGGCAACAGATTCCTGCGCCAAACCTCCTCCCCGTCGGACGTACTCAGGCAGAAGTGATGGCCGAACTCTGCGTTCGTGCCTCCGCACACGAGGCGCCCGTCGGTGACGACAGACGCCTGTACGGCCCCGGACACCTGCGCCTGCCACGCCTCGTTCCCCGCGAGGTCGAACGCGTGTACGAACCCCGTCCCGTTGAAACCCCCGGAACCCACGAACAGCCGGTCACCCGCGAGGGCCGCGCTGCTCGTGCTAGAGCCGATGGGCTTCCGCCAGGCGAGGCTTCCATCCTCGCGGATCGCGTATAGGTCGCCCGCCTTGTCCGACACGAACGCCGTGGCGCTCGCGAGGACGGGGGAGGCGGCAACGGGACCGTCCGTTTCGAAAAACCATCGGAAGTCGCCGTCGAGGGTCAGCGCGAGCAGCCCGTGCGGGGCATCGTACCCGACGCCGCCGTCGTAGGTGCCCATGACGCCTACGTACAACGTTCCGTTGAGGATCGCGGGGGAGGACATGTGAATCGCGCCCGGAGATGCGAACTCCCACGCGACGGTCGCGTTGTTCAGGTTCACGGCGACGACCTTCCCCTTCCCGCCCGCAGACTCGTTGAACGTGCCGACGTACGCGCGGCCGAGGTAGATCGTCGGAGACGATGCGATGCCCGTGGATCCCCCGCCGGGTTCGAGGAGGAGGTCCCACAGTTCCCGACCCGTGTACGCGTCCACCGCGTGGAGCCTCCCTTGCGCTCCTCCGAAGATCAGCCGCCCGTCGTAGACTGCCGGCGTGGAGAGGAGGCCGCCGAGGCTCAGGTTCGACCACGCGGTCTCCCCGGTGTCTACGTCCAGGGCGACGACCCAATCGCGCATCACGACGAACACCATGCCGTACGCGACGACTGGCGCTGCGTCCATCTCCAAGGGCATGAGCCAGCAATCCGTTCCGGGACACAGGTACCGGCTCCACGCCTCGCGGCCGGTGACCGGGAGCGTGCCACGCGCCCCGCCCCGGTTCGCGAGGTCCCCCCGGAAAGAGGCCCAAACGTCGCGGAAGTCTGGCGTAGGGGCGGGTTCCGGGGCCTCATACGTCACCGGGTCATCCACCGCCAAATTCCACGCGATCGCGTCCCCCTCGACCACGTCCGTATCCGAGGGGCCCAACGCCGCGAAGTCCCATGTGCGGGCGGTCCCGTTCCATGTGAAGAAGTGCCAGTACAACGGATACGCGGGGTCGCGATTCCCCAAATCATCCACGAAGGCGCACGGGGTCCTCAGGCAGAACGGGCTGTCGACCCAAGTGACCTCCAAGGGCGGCAGACCCCAGAAGGTGTTTGCTAGCTCCGTCGCCTTCAGCGCCGTCTGGTTCGCATCGGGGACGTCGACATCTCCCCAGAGGTACGTCCCGTCGCCAAAGTCGACGAGAACGGAAACGTGGACCGCTGCCGCTGTGGCTGGCGGGGCGGGAACCGGGATCAAGAGGAGTAGGAACAACACCGCCAGAGCGACGATTCTTCGGCCCACGCCTCGCCTCCGATTCAAGTACACTTGACAAAAGTTCGGAATACTTGACGGACATATAAGGCTATCGCGGAAGGCTTTAGGCGGCGATGGAGATGCGGGGATGTGCGCCTGCTCCGCGATATCCGGGAGGGAACCTTTGTCCTCCTCTTGTACGAGGTCACGAGCCGTCGCCACGCCCGACTCAAGGGTCTCGCGGAAAAGCTTGGGATGACCGTGGCGGGCGTCTCGGAGTACGTGAAGGCGATGGAGGCGGATGGCCTGATTCGTCATGTCGCCGGCGAGTATCGCGCGACGAAGAAAGGGGTGGAGTTCCTCCAGGAACGGTTCCGGGCCCTTCGGACCTTCGTCGAGTCCTCCTCCCGAGAGATCGCGATCATCGACCAAACGTTCGCGTTGGCAGCAGAGTCGCTGGAAGAGGGCGACCGCGTCGGCCTTTTCATGGAAGGGGGAACGCTCGTCGCACGTCGGAAGGCCTCGCCGTCCTTCGGCGTGGCGGCGGGGAGTGCGGCGCGCGGCGATCCGGTGTCGGTCCGCGACCTCGAGGGAATCGTGGAGCTGCGGCCTGGGAAGGTGTCCATCGGACGGCTCACCGTCAAGTCGAGCCCGGACGCGCTACGGAGGATCCTGCTCCGCACCAAGCCGAACCTCGTGGCGGTGCTGGACATCCAGGCGAAGGCGCTCGCCGCCAAGGCAGCGGTGAAGTCCGTCGTTGAATTCGCGGTCGTCGCCGCCACGATCGAGGCCGCGCAGCGAGGGCTGAGAATTCTCCTCCTGGGCTCGGAGGACCGTGTCGCGGAGGTTGTCGCGGGCATCGAGGCGGCGAACGCACGCTCCGAGGACAAGATTCCGTACGAGACCCTCACGATTTGATGATCTACTCGAGCACGTGAATATCGTCGAGACGACCGTCCCCGTCCCGATCGAGACCGTGTACCACGCGGTAAAGCTCTCCGCCCTCGTACCCCTTGAGGAGGGCGTCCGTGTGGTCTGTGACCGCGAGCAGGCCCGCGATCGTCCCCGGATAGTGCAGACCCGCGACGAGGAGGATCCAAGCGTCCTCGCGCCAGGGGTTCCTCACCTTCGCGACGAGTCCGACGGCGTCCTCCGTGTACGCCTTCCCCGTGCGCGCGGAGCGGAGCCGCCAGACCTGCGACCAGTCGAACGTCACCGCCAGGCGGGAGTTCAGGTCGAGCGTGATGATGTTGGCGACGGGCCCCCCGACGAGGATCAAGTTCCCCTTCTCGAGGCCTTCGGCCTTCACCTCCGTGTCCAGCTTCACGACCATCCCGCGACGGATCGCGAAGTGCCGGCCGAGGAACAGCCCGAGCTGCGCCGCGTACGGGGAGTCCCTGGCGGCGGTGAGGAACGGACCGTGGGGCGTGGGCGCGCCGAGGACGATCCACGCGTCGAGCGTGCCGTCCGTCGCGAAGTCCTCGAGGAACGCGCGGAGCGGGCCCACGAGCGGCGCAGCCCCCACGACCGGGGTCCCGCCCCCCGGGAGGGCGATCGCATAAGCCTCCGCGGAAGGCGCATACACGCGGGCGACCGCACCCGGACCCACCTCCTCGCGCACGACCTTCAAGAGGCCTGCCTCCCGGAGCCGGTTGACGTGGTAGTACACCTTTTGCTCGTGCATCCGGAGGCGTTGGGCAAGATGGCTTGGATAGTCGGGTTCTCTGGAGAGCTCGGACAGGATCCGCCAGGCGACTGGGTGCGTGGCGGCCGCGAGCCCCGCGGGCTTCTCGACGAGGTGGGCTTCCCGTGCGATCCGTCGGGACCCTCGCGATTCCACGAGCGTCGCGTCGGCCATGAGAAGGTGGATTACCTCCCTATTATAAAGATTCTCGTAACACCAACGGGAATGTTATAGGAATTATTATAAGAAGGTCCGTGTGTGGGACTGAGCATCTCCCACGTAGGAGGTGCGAACGTTGGATCATGTTATCGTGTCGGATAACGGGCGCGAAAGGAACATACCCGCCCCTCGGGGTCGCGCTGCGGACGAGGTGCACCGATGAAGGCCGTCGTCCTGGCGGCGGGCGAGGGCGCCCGCATGGGCCCCTTCACCGCCTCCGAACCCAAGGTCATGATCCCGGTCGGCAACAAGCCGATCCTCGAGCACGTCGTCGAGGCGCTCGTCGAGAACGGGATCCACGACCTCGTCTTCGTCGTCGGGTACCGAAGGGAACGGATCCAGTCCCACTTCGAGGACGGTCGGAAGTTCAACGCGCACATCGAGTACACAGTGCAGTCGAAGCAGCTCGGCACGATGCACGCGGTGTGGGAGGCCCGCGAGCTGGTACGGGGTCCCTTCCTCGTGGCGAACGGGAGCAGCCTCGTCGACGCGCAGGCGGTCGCCGACCTCCTGGGGTCCGGCACGGCCCCCGCGCTCCTGATCGCCGAGAGCGAGGCCCCCGAGAAGTACGGCGTGGTCTCTGTGAGCGGACACTACGTCGAACGCATCACAGAGAAACCCCGCCAGCCCGAGGGCAACCTGGTCAACACGGGCGTCTACGCGTTCGACCCGTCCGTGATCCCGATCATGGAGTCCCTCCTCGGCGAGGGGCACTACGACCTGCCCAGCCTGCTCTCCGCGCTGGCGGCGAAGACGCGCGTTCGCGCGGTTCGGACGAAGGGCACGTGGATGGACGCCCTCTACCCGTGGGACCTGCTGAAGCTCAACGCCCACGTGCTGAACGGGATCGGGGACCTGCAGAGCGGCACGATCGAGAAGGACGTCACCCTCCGCGGGAAGGTCGCCATCGGCGAGGGATCCCGGATCCGCTCCGGGACGTACGTCCTGGGCCCCGCGGTCATCGGCCGCGGCTGCGAGATCGGGCCGAACGTGGTCGTCTACCCGAGCACGAGCATCGGAGACAACGTCAAGCTGCAGGCGTTCACCGTCCTCGAGAACAGCGTCGTGATGGACGATGTCCTCGTCGGCCCGCACTCTGCAATCTCGAACTCCGTGATCGCGAGCGGCGTCCGTGTCGCGTCGAACCTGATGGCGTCCGCGGACAAGGCGAACGCACAGGTCGAGGGCGAGTGGCACGTCGTGGATCCCCTCGGAGCCCTCGTCGGCGAGGACACGGAGATCCGGGACGGCGTCGTGATCGAGCCGGGCAGCGTCGTCGGCGCCCGGTGCCACATCGGACCGCTCAGCCGGGTCCGCGGCAACGTGCCGAACGGCACGAACGTGATGTGATGTGCGGGATCATCGGCTACGTCGGGTATCGCCAGGCGCTTCCGATCCTCATCGACTCCCTGAAGCGGCTCGAGTACCGCGGGTACGACAGCGCGGGCGTGGCCGTCGTCGAGGACGGCGTGAAGATCGCGAAGGACAAGGGGTATATCGCGAACCTCGAGGCGACGCTGCCGAAGTTCACGGGCGTCGTCGGACTCGGCCACACGCGGTGGGCGACGCACGGGCCGCCCAGCAAGGAGAACTCGCACCCCTTCTACGACTGCAAGGAGAAGATCGCCCTCGCGCACAACGGGATCATCGAGAACTACGCGGACCTGAGGGACGAGCTCAAGGGCCGCGGCCACACGTTCCGCTCGCAGACGGACACGGAGACGATCGTCCACCTCGTCGAGGAACTGTACGACGGGAACCTGGAGGACGCCGTGCGCAAGGCGCTCGGGCGGTGCACCGGGACGTTCGCGGTCACGGTCGTGCACGCGGACGAGCCGGACAAGCTCGTGGCGGCGCGGAACTTCAGCCCGCTCGTCGTCGGCCTCGGCAGCGACGAGAACTACGTGGCCTCGGACATCCCGGCCCTCCTCAAGTACACGGACAGGGTCCTATACATTATGGACCGCGAGCTCGTCGTGCTCCGCCCGCGGTCGGTCCAGATCTTGGACTTCGAGGGTCGGCCCGTGACCCGCGAACCCCAGCGGATCTCCTGGTCCCTCGAGGACGCGGAACGCGGCGGCTTCGAGCACTTCATGCTCAAGGAGATCCACGAGCAGCCGCAGGCGATCCACAACACGCTCCTAGGCCGCATGACGGAGGTCGACGCGAACGGGTTCTTCCAGAACGGCTTCACCGGGGTGAAGCTCCTCGCGTGCGGGACCTCGCACCACGCGAGCCTCATGGGGAAGTACATCCTCGAAGAGATCGCGAAGGTGCCGACGACCGTGGAGCTCGCCTCGGAGTACCGCTACGCGCCGATCCCGACGGAGCGTCCGCTCGTCCTCCTCGTCTCGCAGAGCGGGGAGACCGCGGACACCCTCGGGGCGGCAAGGGAGGCCAAGCGGCGCGGGTGCAAGACCCTCGGGATCACGAACGTCGTCGGCTCGAGCCTGACGCGCGAGACGGACCGGACGATGTACACGCGGGCGGGCCTCGAGATCGGCGTGGCGGCGACGAAGACGTTCACCGCCCAGGTCGTCGCCCTGTTCCTCGTCGCGATCCGGATGGGCCTGGAACGGGGCACCCTCGACCCGGAGGACGCGAACCGGCTTCGGGACGAGCTGAGGGCGCTCCCCCGCCACGTGCAAAGCGTGCTCAACCGCGCGGAGGACATCGAGGCCCTCGGCCGAACGCTCGCGGGCGCGCGGGACATGTTCTTCCTGGGCCGAGGGATCGAATACCCTGCCGCCATGGAGGGCGCGCTCAAGATGAAGGAGATCTCGTACATCCACGCGGAGGCCTACGCGGCGGGCGAGCTCAAGCACGGACCCCTCGCGCTCCTCACCCCCGAGACGCCGACCGTGGCCGTCGTCCCGCGGGACCGGAACTACGAGAAGATGATGAGCAACATCGGCGAGGTGAACGCCCGCGGGTCCCCCGTCCTCGCGATCGGGACCGAGGGGGACAAGGACCTGGCGCGTTTTGTCGACCACGTCGTGTACGTCCCGAAGGTCCGGGACATCCTGTACCCGATCTCCGTCAGCGTCGTCCTCCAGCTGTTCGCCTACTTCGCGGCGCGGAAGCGCGGGTGCACGATCGACAAGCCTCGCAACCTCGCGAAGACCGTCACCGTCGAATGAGGACCGCGAGCTGCGCGCGGCGGCACGATGGCGCGACCGCAATGCTTATCCGCCTGCGAGCTAATGACTCGCACGGGCCCGTTGTGGAAGAGGAAGTCCCACAGGGCACCCCGACGGTGAACCCGCGCGGGTGCCCCGCATGCGGCGGTGAGCTCGGAGAGTACGATTTGGTGTACCGCATCTCGGGACCTCCATGGGGTCAACTGAGCGCGGACGCATCGCCCTAGCCCGTTTCCCGCGCGATTCGCTCCAGCATCGGTCGGATCTCGCCGGAAATCCTCTCGAGGTCGGTCCCCGGAGGCAGAACGAGCACGACGAGCGCGCGCCGGCCGGCCTCCGCGATCACGAGGCGCCCCTCCGCGGTCTCGAGGACGATGCGAGACGGGTTCGTGCGCCGGAGCTCCGTCGAGACGGTCATCCCCGCCCCGTGGATCGTCGCGCACATGATCGAGAACGTCTCCCTCGACACCGAGGGAGGAAGGTCGGCACCCAGGACCGTCCCATCTCGACTCACGATCGCCACCGCCGTCGCGCCCGCGCCCTTCAGTTCCTTCAACGTCGCCTCGAACGCCATCACAGACCTCCTGCCCGGAAGACGCAATGGAGGCTCCCCGTGCTCTCGCACTCGACCTCCGCGTACTTCGCCTTGCCCTTCCCCTGGAGCTCGTGGAGCCGGGAGACGACGCCCCTCAGCCGGTGGCACGTCTCCGACTCGCTCCCCGGGGTCACCTCGATCGAGCCTCGCGCACGCGCCTCGCTCCTCCCGAACTGGATGTCCTCGACCCAGCCACGGGAGATCAGCACGCGTCGCGCGCCGGCGAGGAGGTCCTCGGTCGGGGGAATCTCCTTCGCCACGGAGTCCGCGATCGACTCGCCCTCACGGAAGAACAGGCCGTGGCAGGCGTACGACATCACGCCCTCGTACAGCTTCCGCGCGGACGCAAACTCCTCCTGAGAAACCTTGACGAACCGCATGGGGACTTCTCGGAACCTTACCCATGCACTATAAACGTTGCGCGGAGATTTCGCGGTCTCGCGGAGGCGGCCTGACAGCCACCACCCGCGAATGTCACAGAACCCGCGGCGAGAATCATCGCTCCCGGCACTCGGGACCGAGGAGGAGCTTCCCGTCTCGCATGAGCTGTGTGCTGTACACGCCGCAGGAATCGCAGTGGCCCTCGACGGGCCCCGGGCCCTCCTCGAACATGCCCGCGCGCGCCCACTCGCGCGTGACCTCGACGAGGTGGGGCCACACGCGGATGATGTCGTTCTCCGTGATCACGCCGAGGAGCTTCCCGTCCTGGACTACCGGCAGGCGGCGGATGCGGCGCTTGCTCATCCGGCGCGCGGCCTCCTCGACCTCCTCGTGCGGGTGGACGGAGACGACGGGCGACGTCATGACGTCGCGGACCTTGAGCGTGGAGGCCTTCCGGTCCTCCGCAGCGACCTTCGTCACGATGTCGCGCTCCGTGAGGATGCCGACCGCCTTCCCGCCCTCGACGACGATCAGGCTGCCGACCCCACGGTCGCGCATGACCGACGCCGCCTGCGCGACCGTCAGGTCCGGTACAGCGGTGACCGGGTCGCTCGTCATGACCTCGAGCACGGGGAGTCGCGCGGACTTCATCGCAGGCACGACCGTCGTATCCCGTGGTCGCGTATAACGATACCGTCGCGACCGAACGTCGCGGCCACGCCCGACAATCTTTATGCGCGATCGGCCGTATGGCCCGGACGATGTACACGGATGCAGAGGGCCAGCTTGCCGTCCGTATGGCCCGCGCTACGGTCGACGCGTACACGCGGGGCGAATCCGCCCCGACCATCGAGGTCCCCGCATCGTTCCACCGCGAAAATGGCGTGTTCGTGACGATCAACACGTATCCCGCAGAAGAGCTGCGCGGGTGCATCGGCTACCCGTCGCCGATCTTCCCCCTGGCGAAGGCGATCCTGAAGGCCTCGGAGGGCGCGTGCGAGGACCCTCGGTTCCCGCGGCTCGCAGCGGAGGAGTTGGACGCGGTCGTCGTCGAGGTGTCCGTCCTCACGCCGCCGGAACTTCTCGCAGGGAAGAAGCCGAAGGACTTCGTGAAGCAGGTCCGCTTGGGCACGGACGGGCTCATCGTGGGCCGCGGCCGCGACCGCGGACTGCTCCTGCCCCAGGTGCCAGTCGCGTGGAACTGGGACGTCGAGGAGTTCCTCGCGCAGACGTGCGTGAAGGCGGGCCTCCTGCCGGACGCGTGGCTCGAGCCCGACACGCGGATCTGGCGGTTCCAGTCGGAGATCTGGACGGAGACCGCGCCGAGGGGTCCGATCGTCCGACGGGCGATGGCGGAGCATGCTCGTCCTTGAGGGCCGCGTCTTCTTCCGCGGCGGCCTCGAGCCGCTCGCGGTGGGCATCACGGACGGCCGCATCGTCAAGATCGCAAAGACGCTCGAGGGGGACGAGCACCGCGACTTCGGGAGTCGTCTGATCCTGCCCGGCGGCGTAGACCTCCACGTCCACTTCCGAGAGCCCGGGAGGACCGACGCCGAGGACTTCTTCACCGGCACCACGGCGGCGGCGATCGGGGGCGTGACCGCGGTGTTCGACATGCCGAACACGGACCCGCCCGTGACGAACCGGTCTGCTTACGAGGACAAGATGCGCGCGGTTCGCCGCAAGGCGAACGTGGACTTCGGGCTATATGGGGCATTGCGTGTACCGCGCGATGCGAAGACGTTCGCGTCCCTGGACGCCCCGGGCAAGATGTACATGGCGCACAGCGCGGGAGACCTTGAGGTCACGGACGCCGGAACGCAACGCGAGATTCTGGCCGCGGTCGCGGAGTCGGGTACCTTGGCGGTGGTCCACGCGGAGGACCAGGCAATGATCGCCGCCAAGCCGGCAACCTCGCTGCGGGGACACGACCAGGCTCGCCCGAGCGAGGGTGAGGCCTCGGCCATTCGCATCCTCCACGAGGCCGCCAAGTCCCTCACGCGGCCCTGGAGGGTCCACATCGCGCACGTGACGTCGCGCGCGGCTCTCGACGCATGTGGTGCCACCGGTTTCACCACGGAGGCGACGCCCCATCATCTGTTCCTCGACGTGACGAAACCGATCAAGTCGTTCGGAAAGGTGAACCCGCCCCTGCGAGCGCCCGAGGATCGCGAAGCCCTGTGGCAGGCGACGGTGGACGGACGAATCGACGTCGTCGCGAGCGACCATGCGCCACGGGCGTTGGAAGAGAAGGACGCCCCGTTCGAGGCGGCCATGCCGGGAGTCCCGGGCGTGGAGACCATGCTCCCGCTCCTGCTCCGCCGCGTGAAGGCGGGAGACCTTCCGCTCGGTCGGTTTGTGGACATCACCGCCAGGAGGCCCGCGGAAATCGCCGGACTCGACCTCGGGATCATGGACGTCGGCAGGCCCGCAAGCCTCGTCGTCGTCGACCCGCGCGACGTGACTCCCGTGCGCGCGAAGGACCTTCACAGCAAGTGCGGATGGACTCCGTTCGAGGGGTTCGAAGGGGTGTTCCCGCAGGCCGTGTACGTCAGGGGCGAACTCGTTGCCGAGGGACGCTCGCTCGTCGCCGAACGGGTCGGAAGGCCCATCCCCACAAGGCCGATGACCGCCTGATCAACAGCCGCCTTCAAACCATGTTGCGTAGCGCCGCTGATGTCTCGTGGCCGAGGATGGGCTCGAAACCTTCATAGCGACCTCGCCAATCGACGCGCATGTCCATCCTCGGCGACCTCACGAACTTCATGGCTTCCGGGGTGGAGGCGCTGGGGTACCCGGGCATCTTCCTCTTCATGTTCATCGAGGGCGCGATCACGCCGATCCCGAGCGTCGTGATCGTCCCGTTCGCGGGAGCGTTGGCGGCGCGGGGGGCGATGAGCCTGCCGGTCGCGGTCGCGGTCGCGAGCCTCGGCACGATGGCGGGCTCAGGGGTGGCGTACCACATCGGGCTGCGCTTCGGACGTCCCTTCGTCGTGAAGTACGGCCGCTACCTGTTCCTCGACGAGTCCGACCTCGTGCGCGCGGAGGGCTGGTTCCGGCGGTGGGGGAACGCCGGCGTGTTCCTGGCCAACTGCTTCGCCGGTTCGCGCTCGGTCGTCGCGTACCCTGCGGGCGCGGGCAGGATGTCGTTCGTGCCCTTCCTCCTCGCGACGTTTGGCGGCTCGCTGATCTGGAATTCCGTGCTCGCGGTCGCGGGCTTCCTCCTCTTCCAAGAGTGGGAGCGCATCGTCGCCACATTCGAGCTCATCGACCTCGTTGCGTTCCTGGCGGTGCTGGGGGGCATCGGCGCTTGGGTCTGGTACAAGAGGCGGGTCGCCGCCAAACCTGCAACGGAGACCCCGTGACGGCGAGTCCCCGGAAGACGAACGCGGAACGACAGAGGGTGATCACCCGGGCTTTTCGGGCGTGTGGTACCGGACGTTCCGTCCGCGGCGCTCCGCGCGCACGAGCCCCCGCTCGATGAGCTTCGCCATCTGGTATCCCAACGTCGACTGGCGCACACCGAGGAGAGAGACGAGCTCCTTCTGCGTGATCCCCGGGAGGTCGCGGACCGCGTGGACGATCCGCGCCTGGACCTCGGACAGGACGCCGCCGTTCGTCTCCGGCGGCCGGACGCCCGTGGGGTAAAAGCGCTTGTACACGCCGTCCGTTCGGGCGGTGACGAGGCCGAGGCGGCTCAGGACTTCCAGGTGATACGTCACGGTCCCCGCGCCGAGACTGAGCGCCCGGCAGATTCCGTGGAAGTGTTCTCCGGGGCTCATCTCCACATACTGGTACACGCGGCCGCGCGTGTAGTCGTCGAGGACGTTGTCCCGCCGGATCCGCGTGAACAGGGGCAGGAGGAGGGCGAGGGCCGCGTACTTCAGGGGTTCGAGCCCGAGCAGAGTGGCGGCGCTCAGCGCAAGAACGGAGCCCAGCAGGATGAGGCCCCACGGCATCGTCCAGGTTCCTTGCGTCGGCGGCAGGACCACGCCGCTCACGACGACGGTGACCTCCCCCGGCGCGTCCAGGGGAACGAAGGCCTCGCCGAACCTTCGTTCGATCGTGGCCCGCACGGTGAAGGGCGAAAGCGTGGAATCCGCGGCGACGGTCCGCGACCGCACGAGGAGGGAGCGCGTCGGGGCCAGCCCTTCCGCATCTGTGAACGCCTCCGCCGCCAAACCGCCGTTCCGGTCGCGGACCTCGATGAAGGCGCCCGGCACCGGGGCACCTCCCTCGGACACAACGCGAAGCGTGAGGCTTCGGTACTCCCTCACCCACGCAGCGCCGCCGAGGCTTACGGAGTCGAGCCGCGCGTCGTACGCGAGGACCGGGGAGTCCGATACGCTGAGGCTGGAGATCGTAGTTCGTGTGAAACTGTAGTAGAGGCCGGGTGCGACGTTGTCGCGGACGACGGCGGGACCGCCGCCGACGAGCGTAATCGCTGCCAGGCCGTCAATCGCAAGCCGGTTGGCGGCGATGATGCCCGAGAAGTTCTCGCAGTCGACGCCCGTGGAGCCGCCCGTGACATCGTTCCCCTCGATCCGCGCCGCGGAGCGCACGCACTCGATGTTCCCCGCGTTCCCCACGAGGGCGTTGGCGGTGACGTTCCCGTCCGCGTCCACGAGGCGGATCGCGATGCCGTTCTGCTCGAACGCGTTCGCGCTCACGTTCAGGTCCGACCCCAGGACCTCGAGCGCCCGCCCGTTCCGCCGGAACACGTTGTTCGTGAGTCGGAGCGCGGGCCCGTTCTCCACGATCACGCCGACCTCGTTGTCCTCGACGACGTTCCCGTCGAACTCGAAGGGGGTGAGGGGGAAGTCCGGGTCGTAGTAGTACGCGACCTTGTTGTACCGGAAGGTGTTCCAGTTGAAGCAATTCCGAAGCGTCGAGTCGAAGTCCTTCGCCCCGTATCGCGTGTTGTACGTGATCACGTTGTAGCGCACGGCGTCGTTCGACGCGTGGTCCGTGACGACGCCGTACTCGCCCCGCGTGATTACGTTCCATGCAGTGAACGCCTCGCGCGTGCGGTTGAAGTACAGACCGGTCCCGTAGTCCGAGACCGTATTGTACAGGATTCTTGTGCCGTTCACGCGATCGACGAAGACGCCATACGTCGCGTTTGCGATCGTGAGGTTCGAGATTTCGACAGAGTCCGCGACGACGAGGAACGCGATGCCCGAGCCGCCGCCATCGACCCGGATGGAGCCGCGCGAGAGTCCCGTGATGCGCACCCGCTTGTCCACGACCACGTGCTCCCCGTAAAAGCCGGCGTACACGATGACGCCGTCCCCGTCCGACGCGTTCGCGAGCGCTTCCCCGAATGTCGGGAAGCACGGTGCATTCCCTCCGCAGACGCCGTCGTCGTCCACGTACACGGTCGGGCGCTGCAGGATCGTGAGGTTGCCTGTCTGGTTCGAGACGGTCCCGCTCCCCGTGTCGAACATGGCGGTGGCCCGACACGTCCCCGCGCCGACGGCGCGGAAGGTCGTCGAGGTCCCCGGCGAAGATGCGCTGCACACGCTTGGCTGGGCGGTGGTCCAGTTCGCGGAGACGTCCCCGGCATAGGAGCCGTTCGCGTCGTATCCGGCGGCCCAGAACGCGTCCGTGTCCCCGACGTAGTACGTCACGTCGAGCACGACGCTTCCCCCGCCGTTCGGCGAGTCCCTGATTTTGAGGTCGATGACGGGGTTCCGGAGGACGGTCAGGGGGCCCGTCATGTTGACGGACGTGGTCTGGTTGCCCGGATCCCCGCAACCCCCGCCGGGCGGGGTCCGCTGGCAGAATGCGTTCACGCGGACCGTGCCGGTCTGCGGACCGGCCGTGAAGTTCGTGCTCGTCACGTTGACCCGCGGCTGCACGTCGCCCGAGGCCGGATTGTCGACCCACCAGTAGGCGGGGATGGGGCCGACCCAGCCGAGGCTGTCATTGTAGCCCACGAGCCAGAAGACGTCCGCGTCCGAAATGTAGTACGTGCCGTTTGCGACCCACGTCCCGTTCGCGCTGGGGTCCCGCTGGATCACGACCCGATCGATCCCCGGTCCCGGGGGTGCGGCTGCGGGAGGCATGAGCTCGAGGAGCGCCGTGCCGAGGACCAAGGCCAGGGTGACCAGAACCCACCCACGAAACGCGACGCCCAAGACCTCGACCACTCCCTTGGCGGCGATGATGGGGCTGGGCGGATAAGGGCATTTTGGAACGGTTTTCGATTCGTCGGGCATTGTGCCTGCGAGGTGCTTCGGCAGGGGGGCTAGGACGCATCCCCGAGCGGTAGCATTAACTACCCATCCCCGTTGGCCGGCCTCCGGTTGGTGAGGAGCATGAGGAAGAGCGTTTGGATGGTCGTGGGAATGCTACTGATGGCAGCTGCCTTTGTCGCGTTGCCGGCCCGCGCGGGGTTCGACACGAACTTCCCGGACCCCGCCGGAGACACGTTTAGCACAGGGAACCCCCCGCAGGCGATGCGGGACGCCATTGACGTGACCGCCGGGACGTCGTCGGCGACGGTGACGGACATCACGATCGTTCTGACGACGGCCGGGGCAATCGGATTCCCCGGCGCGACCCTCACATACAACCTCGGCGCCCACGGACCGGATGCCTCGATAGACATCTGGATTGACGGGACCACCCTCACATGCTATATCTTCTGCATGTACGCGTACGACTACACAGCGTCGGGCGGGGGAGCCGACTCCGGGAACGTCGTACCCACGGTGGTCGGGAACACGCTGAGCGTGACCGTGCCCAGGTTGTGGGGCGGAAACGAGCTGACGTACCTCCTGGACTTCTCAACGTTGGCCTATGATGCAGGCTTTACGCAGTTCTCCTCTGACGACGGAGGTCAGCTGAACCAAGCGCCGTCGATCACGAACCCGCCCGGCGACCCGGTGAATATCCCGGTCGCGCCCTACTCCTACCCGTTCACCGCCACGGATTTCGAGAACGACCCCCTAACCTGGTCGCTCGACACAAACGCGCCTTGGCTGTCCATCGGCCCTGCGACTGGTACCCTGACAGGAACACCGCCGGGGCCGGGGAGCTGGGACGTCACCGTGACGGTGACCGACCCCTTCTCGAACACCGACTCCTACTCCTTCACCCTGAACGCGGTGTCCTGCGGGACGAACGCCGACCCCGTGATCACGAACGACGTCAGCGGGACGCAGACGATCGGACCCACGGGCACGTACACGCACGACTACGCCGCCACGGACCTCGAGGACGACACCCTTACCTGGTCGGTCTCCGGCTCGATCTACGCGGGGATTAACACAGACACTGGCTTGCTCACCTTCATCGCCATCGGCGTTCCGGGCACGTATCCACTCACGGTGACCGTCACGGACGAGTGCGGCAATACCGACACCTCCGCCGTGACGATCGTCGTGTCCTCGGGCACCACGGACACGGACGGGGACGGCATCCCGAACACGACGGACAACTGCCCGAACGTGGCCAACCCCACGCAGACCGACACGGACGGGGACGGCATCGGGGACGCGTGCGACACGGGCGGCGCGGCAGCCGACCCCCGGACGGTCACGGCCGGACGGACGAACGCGATCACGATTACGGTCACGAGGAACAGCGTGAGCTGGACCCAAAGCGGAACGACCGTCACCGTAAACTACAACGTCGATGGAACGACCACGGGCACCGTCCACCATCTGAAGCTAGTCTTCATCACGGAATACCGCACCGGAAGCCCGGACGTCTCCGAAGCCATCGAAGAGCTCGCGGACTTCACCTACAGTGGGTTGTCCTTCGGATTCCACGGCACCGGTACCGGCGGATCCCGAGCGAGCTGGCACCACCACCAATCCGGCACGTTCACTGCCAGTTCCGGCGATCCGAACGTGAACGACGCCAACTTCCGGCGAGGTGTCGCGTGCTACATCGCTTATGGGGACGCAGCAGAAACGCAGTGGAACCTGGCTTGCATCGTGGTCCTCGGCGAGGGCGCGGGGAACACCGGCTCCGGGGATCAGACGGGCGGAGTTGGAGGCGCCGCGCCCAGCAACGTCTTCAACCTCCTCCTAATCGTCCTCATCATAGTCGTGATCGTCTTCCTCATCCTGGCGGTGGTCCTCGCGCGGCGCCGCAAGGGCAAGGTCCAGGTGCCGCCCCAGCAACCGCTGCAGCCGCCACCTCCACCGCCTCCGTGAAGTCGCGGCGGGCGGGCGGTCCGCTCCGACCACGGTTGTCAGCCCGATCAAGGGTCCGCCGAAAAGTCTCTCTCCTGGGGGATGCGGGCAGGTCCAGCGTGCGCCGGCAAAGGAGAAAGGGGAGGGGCGTTCGCCCCTCCGTCGCGCTGGCTCTGGGAGAGATCTTCAGTCGGGCGAAGGCGAAGAGTCCGGGCGGCGTCGGCGCCGGACCCAGCCTACCGCGAAGCCTGCGACCGCCGCCAAGAGGACCCCCGTCCACGCGAGCCACGAGGGGACGTCGGCGGACGGTGTCGGTGCCGGTCCGGCTTCCGAGATCGTGAACGCGAACCGATACACGGGCTCCCAGGGCCATGGGGACTGGTGCATGTTCAGGTACGGCCACGCGTTCGAGCCTTCGTGGATCTCGATGGTGTGGACCCCTGGAGCGCCGACGACCGGCAGGGAGACATCGACGCTCCCCTTCCCCGTGAACGCGGATATCCATCCGGACAGGGCGCCGTCGTACAGGATGTCCCAGACGGAGGTGTACTTCTCCCAGCCGAGCCCGGTCCCGTGGATCTCGATCCGGGTTCCGTCCGGGCTCAGCCCGGAGGTGAACCTGGGGATGATCCACCATTCCGCGCTGGCGAGGGCGTTCCCGTCGACGACGGCTTCGGCAATGTGCTGTCCGCCGAAGTCCATCGGGGTCGCGAGGGTGCCCGACGCCTTCCCGGTCGCGTCGACCGGGACCGTGGCAAGAGTCTCGCTGACCGCGGTCGCTTCCCACCCGTTGAACTTGTCCGCCAGGGCGCCGCCGATCTTCGTCTCCATCGTGACGGTTTGCCAGCGGATCTCGACCGCTGCGTTCGGGGAGAATCCGGCGAGGGCGTAGGGCATCTGCCCGCCCGCGACGGCCTTCCCGCCGTTCCCGAGGGTAAGGTGCGGGGTCCCGTCGAGGATGGGCACGGCGGCGAGGTTGGGGATAGCGAGGCTGTCCGGCGCGGTCACGTCCCTGAGGTCGATCCCTGCGTTCCGTGAGATGCCGATGCCCGAGGTCACCGTGAAGGTGAACTCCTCGATCGCGTACGGCGTCGGTGCGTCCTGCGGGTTCATCATGGGGTGCTTCCACGGGGTGGGTCCTTCGCTCGGCCCGTAGTACAGCGCCGGGTAGACGCCGAGCACATGCGGCCCGACGCCACCGACCGCCTGGACCCAGACCGAGATGTTCCCCTGAGAGTTGAACGAGCAGGCGA
>Ga0209342_10001120_pt1 | contig 30251 bp, 25 predicted proteins | sample RifCSP16_2_FD_184023 | JGI IMG/M metagenome (GOLD analysis project Ga0209342, IMG submission 184023) | Soil microbial communities from Rifle, Colorado - Rifle CSP2_sed 16_2 (SPAdes) (version 2) | ecosystem: Environmental > Terrestrial > Deep subsurface > Rock core/Sediment | place: Rifle...
CCCTCGTTGGACGTCGAAACGATCCAAAGCGCCTGCGCCGCGTTTACCGGGGATATTATGCAAATGCCGCCGATGGTGAGCGCGGTGAAGGTGGGCGGCGAACGCCTCTACAAGAAAGCGCGGCAAGGCGAGATCGTCGATTTCAATTACGCCGCCCTCATGCTCTTTGGGTACTCGCGTGATGAGATGCTGGTCCTAAACAGCGCGGAGCTCTATGCCGATCCCAAGGATCGCCAGATCTTCCAAACAGCTATTGAGAAAGCCGGGGCGGTGCGCAATTTCGAGGTGAGGCTCCGAACGAGGACTGGGCTGGAGATGGTGTGTCTCCTCACGGCAAGTCTGCGTCATGGGCCGGACGGCGAGACCCTTGGGTACCAGAGCATCATACGCGATATTACCGAGCAGAAGTCGGCACAGAAGGCGCTGCGCGAGAGCGAAACCCGCTTCCGCAGCGTGGCCGAGACGGCAGTCGATGCCATTGTACTCGTGGATAACAACCGTGAAATCCTTTACTGGAACCCGGCGGCTGAGACCATCTTCGGCTATCCTCCCCAAGAGGCGCTGGGCAATCAGCTCGCCGTGCTGTTTTCCCGGCAGGGGAAGACCGGGGCCATTGTCCAAATCGAGAAACTACTCGAGTCCATTGCAGATCAGCCCGGCAGGGTTTTCGAGGTAGTTGGTCGGAGAAAGGGCGGTGAGGAGTTCCCTTTGGAGCTCAGCCTCACGGCATGGGAAGCTTCGGGCAGCCGATTCTATAGCGCCACGATCCGCGATCTCAGCAAAGCGAAGGAGGCCTTGCAGCTCGCCCAAAGCCAGGATCGTTTGGCGGCGGTAGGGCAGCTGGCGGCCGGAATAGCTCACGACTTCAACAACATCCTTGGCACTATCATGCTCTATGCCGAACTGCTGCTGAAGCGAGGTGAGCTCCCACCGGAAGATCGTGAGGAATTGGGCACGATTTTCAAGCAGGCCCAACGAGGAGCCGCTCTTACATCGCAGATCCTGGACTTTGGCAGGAAATCGGTTATGGCCTTCCAACCAGTAGACCTCATCTCTTTTCTGAAGGAGATGGTGGACTTGCTCTCGCGCACCCTTCCTGAAAGCGTCCGCTTGAGGATAGAACCTGAAAGTGGCCGGTTTGTCGTCAATGCGGACACGACCCGCCTGCAGCAGGCAATCATGAACCTTGCGTTGAATGCCAGGGATGCAATGCCACAAGGAGGCGAACTTGATTTTGAGCTCGGGGTCGCAGAGTACGGCCCGACTGATGCACCCCCCTATCCTGGCATGCCTCCAGGAGAGTGGGTGTGGCTGCGGGTCTCGGATACCGGCGGCGGGATCCCTGAAGCAGCCCTTGCGCACATCTTCGAGCCTTTCTTCACGACAAAGGCACCAGGCGAGGGCACAGGTCTCGGGCTAGCCCAGGTATATGGCATCGTCAGGCTGCACGGTGGTTATATCGACGTAACCAGCCACCCAGGCAGAGGCACATCCTTTGTCCTCTATTTGCCCGAGACAAGGGAACCGGTCGCTCCCAGCTCGGCCCATGATATTCCAGAGACAGCAATCGGGGGTGGCGAGACGATTCTGGTAGTGGAAGATGACGCGGCCACACGCGAGGCCGTTGGGAAGATCCTGGTCTCCCTTCAATACCAGCCGCTCTTTGCCTCCACCGGTGAGGAGGCGCTGCACATCTATACGCAGCACCCGGGCGAGATCGATCTGGTGCTGAGCGATCTGGTGATGCCCGTCCTGGGCGGAAAAGCTCTGTATGAAGCGCTGCTCCAGGTGGATCCGCAGGCCAAAGTCGTCTTGATGACGGGCTATCCGTTGGGAAAGGGGACCAGGCAATTGATCGAGGAAAGGCGGGTGGTATGGCTCCAGAAGCCCTTCTCTACTGATACTGTGGGCCGAACGCTGCGCCGTGTCCTGAAGAGAAGGGGCCCAAGCCATGAGTGAGGTTTCGCTTGGAGGGCCTCTGGAGCGGGACAAGACCAGGTATCTCACAGGCCGGAAGCGGGGAGGACTAGACCAGCGATGTCAAGCTCGTTACGAGTGTTGATCCTGGAGGACCATCCCCCCGACGCCGAGCTCGTGGTGGGCGAGCTGCGTCGCGCCGGATTCGACCCGGACTGGCTGAGAGTTGAGACTGAGGTCGAGTACCTGAGCAAACTCGATTCGTCATGGGACCTCGTCCTTTCAGACTACACGCTGCCGCAGTTCGATGCCCTGCGAGCCTTACTCCATCTGCAAGAGCGAGGCCTCGAGATCCCCTTCATTGTGATCACCGGAGGCTACGAAGAGTCCGCCATTGCCTGCTTGAAGCAAGGCGCCGCAGACTACCTGATCAAGGACAGGCTGGCGCGCCTGGGAGAGGCTGTCAGACAGGCATTGGAGGAGAAGAAACTCAGGCAGGAGAAGCACCAGGCCGAGGCGGCCCTGCGCGAGAGCGAGAAGCGGTTCCGTAGCGTGGCTGAAACGGCCATCGATGCGATTGTCATCACCGACAGCATGGGAAACATCCAATACTGGAATCATGCCGCGGAGCGGACGTTCGGATTAGAGAGGAGTGAAGCCATTGGCAGGCCTCTGGGAGAGTTGGTGCGGAGACCACGCCCCGGAGGCGATCGGGCCGATGGATTGACCATTGCAGGTGAAACCGACGTTGTCGGCAGAGCCGTGGAACTGATTGGAATAGGAAAAGCGGGGCAGGAGTTCCCTGTGGAACTTTCACTGACTGAGTGGCAGGCCGAGGGCCAACGATACTTCAGTGCGATTATCCGAGACATGACGCAGGCACTGAAAGCTCAACAGCGCGCCCAGCAGCAGGACCGCTTGGCCTCCCTGGGTCAGCTTGCAGCCGGAATAGCGCACGATTTCAACCATGTATTGGCGTCCATCATTCTCTATAGTGAGATGGTGCTCAGTTCTCTGGAGCTGAGCGACAAAGATGAGGAACGGCTGCGGACCATCCTCAAACAAGCTGAGCGCGGGGCCTATCTCACCCGGCGGATTCTAGACTTCAGCCGGCGAGCGATTGTGGAACTCCGTCCAGTTGACCTCGTCCCTTTCTTGGTCGAGTTCGAGAAGCTTCTTGGACCGAGCCTCAAGAGGAACGTCCAGGCCCGGTTTTCCTTCGAGAGGGAGCACCACATCATCTCCGCCGACCCCAATCGCATGCAACAGGTCTTCATGAATCTCGCCTTGAACGCCCAGGACGCCATGCCCAGCGGCGGGGACTTGCGTTTCGAAGTACACAGCATTCGCACGGGCCCCGGCGACCCTCCGCCGATCCATGACATGACCCCAGGGGAATGGGAGCGGATCCGTGTCAAGGACACGGGCACGGGGATATCAGCCGAGGACATCCCGCATATCTTCGATCCGTTTTTTACGACCAAGCCCCCAGGGGAGGGTACTGGCCTGGGCTTGGCTCAGGTGTTTGGGATCGTGAGCCAGCATGGGGGCCAGATCACGGTAAGTAGCCAACAGGGGAAGGGGACCGAGTTCACGATATACCTGCCAGCGAGCAGTGCTTCCATGACACAAGATCCGGGGGCCCTCCGACCGCAACATCTGAAAGCCAGTGGCGAGACTGTTCTCGTTGTGGACGACGACGAACCCACCCGTCAGGCCATCGGGCAAACTCTGAAGTCGCTTGGCTACAGGATCCTACTGACCGCCGATGGCAAGGAAGCCCTCCAGATGATCGAGCACAAGGCAAAGCATGTTGACGTGGTTCTCACCGACCTTGTGATGCCCACGATTGGCGGCGTCGAGCTCTTCGATCGTCTCAAGGAAAGGTACCCCGATCTTCCTTTGGTTCTCATGACGGGCTACCCATTGGGGATGGACATCCACCAGGTCTTAGACAGGGAAAGCGTCACTTGGCTTGAGAAACCCCTCAACACAGGTACTCTCGCTCGGGCTTTGCGCCAGGTACTTGACCGTAACAAACTTCGATTGAGCGAACAGGTCCCTTGAATGTCTTGGCTGGTCGATATCCTCTCGCCGATCACAGGCCTCCTGGTTGCGCTCGGCTTGCTGGCCGTCTCTGGGATCATCCTCACGGGCAGGCGCCGCAGACGCCAATGGACATCCGAAACCCAAAGAATAGATGGGTTGGAGGGGACTCGCCAAGAGGAGCAACTCGAAAGGATCGAGCGTGTCCAGAGAGCAACGGACTTCCTTAACGACGCATTAATCCGGCTCTACTATCTGATTGCCGTCCTGTCCGCCGCCATTCTCATCCTGCTTCCTTTCTTTCCCATCGAATTGGGCCGTAAGCGAGGCGTGTATCTTGCGCTGACAGGGATCGAATTCCTTGGGGCGCTGACGCTCCTCTGGCACTGGCACGGATGGGACGACGATCGCGAAAGCCTTCTACGAAGAAAGCTCCGCCAAGCCCAAGAGGAAGCCCACCTACGGCGCGGACTGGCAGTGCGCGATGAACTGACCGGTCTATACACGCTGGATTACTGGCTCCACTCTCTTGAGCTTCAGATGAGCAGGATCCTGAGGAAGCCAGTCCCCATCTCGTCTCTCATGATAGACATAACCGGGTTGCCTGATCTTCGAACTCGAAGGGGGGTAGCCGTCGCCGACGACCTCGTCGTACGCGTCAGTAAGGAGATCACACGCAACATACGGGCGAGTGACCTCGTCTGCCGATACCGAGGGCAGCGATTCATCGTCGCGTTAATGCGATGTCCAGAAGACTGTGGACGGATCGTGGCAGACAGAGTGACTCGCAACATCTCGCTTGTCGCGCTTGAGGGCGAGAACAAGAGGTACGGGAGCAATCTGTCGCTTCAATGGGCTTTGGCGACGATGCCCGGCCAGGCATCGTCACCGATGCAACTCCTCCGGGTGAGTGAAGCTGCCTTGGACCTCAAGAAATCGCTCGTGCTTGTGCTTGATAAGACAGAAGGCGAAACACGGCCTCGGGCGCGGTGATCCTTGATCGGTTGTCTCTCGCAGGACACATCCGCCCGGCTATTCTCCTCGGTCGCTTTCCCTGACGAAGCCACTTTTGAGACCTCAGGATTCCCGCCCTGAAGTCCTGCTGACTACCCGAGCCAGGGTGAGCTTTTCAACTTGTATTTGCGTGACTCGAGCCAGGCTTGCACGCGCATGTGGCGTCTTATAATACCGGTATGCGACAAGACGTGGCCGCCAAACTGCGGCAGATTAACCGGGAATTCTACGAAACCTTCGCCGAGGAATTCGCCAGCACGCGCCGCCGGCTGCAACCCGGCGCACTGCGCGCCATCCTTGCGGTTTCGCATCAGGCGAGTGTGCTCGATCTGGGGTGTGGCGCGGGCGAACTCGCTCGCGGCCTGGCCAAGCGCGGTCATCGAGGGCCTTACCTCGGCATCGATGCCAGTCCATTCATTCTGGACCTTGCCCGGGAGCGCGCCCGTTTCCCCTGGGCCCGGTTCCGGTTGGCCGATCTCACGAATGACGAGTGGGCGGGGGAAATGACTGAACGCTATGGTCACATTTTTCTGCTGGCCGCCCTGCACCACATTCCCGGCGACGAACGCCGGATCCGCTTGCTGAAACAGACCGCCGAGTGTCTCGCCCCCTCCGGGAGCCTGACGCTTTCCGTCTGGGATTTCGGCGCCAGCCCCCGCTTGAGAAAGCGGGTCGTTCCCTGGGATGTGGTAGGACTTACGCAGGCCGATGTCGATCCGGATGACCATCTCATGGACTGGCGACATGGGGGCGTCGGCTTGCGTTACGTGCACCTGTTCTCCGAGAGTGAACTGAGCGCCCTTGCCTTGCGCACCGGTTTCCAGGTGGTCGACGGTTATCGTTCTGACGGTGAGGCAGGCCGTCTCGGCCTGTACCAGGTCTGGAAACGGGAGGATAGAGCGCGGAGTGCGACCGCTTGAAGAGCGGCCTTGGCGGAATGGCCGCACGAGCGGGGTGCATTCCAAATTGGGGGGCATGGGGCCGGTCCGCTTGCGTGTGACCTCGGCCATCCCTGGTTGAACCTTGACTTCGAACCTTGGAGCAGCTGGATTCAAGCAAGGTCACCGTGGCACGGCCGAAGCCGCACTCCAAAAAGGAGCGGCCGAGCAAGACATCTGATGGCCCGACCCGCCAACGGCCGCTCCGCGAAGCGCCCCCGAAGGGGGTGGAGGGGGTGGGCCGTCCGTCCCGTAAGTTCTTAGCGGGAGGGGTTGGGGGTCGCAGGGGGAGAGGGGGGTGGGCGTGTAAGGCCCCTTGCCCCCTGAAATGGAATGCGCCCACTCGAGCGACTTTCTTTGACTCGCAATTTTCGGCATGGTAGAATGCCATGATTCGGGAAGGGAGCCTCCGGGTCCGGAGGGATGGCCGAGCGGACTAAGGCGGCTGTCTTGAAAACAGCTGTGGGGCAACCCACCGGGGGTTCGAATCCCTCTCCCTCCGCCATGATCAATACGGGGAGGTGCCGGAGTGGCTGAACGGGGGCGCCTGCTAAGCGCTTGTAGGGGTTTAATGCCTCTACCGAGGGTTCGAATCCCTCCCTCCCCGCCAGGCCGTATCCGAGCTATGCCGGCTGCGGCCGAGGTTTGCAGCGCAGCTCCATTGGCCGCGCGGATTCACGGTTTTCTGCCTTTACTGCCCTCGTAGCTCAGCGGATAGAGCACTTGCTTGCGGAGCAAGGGGTCGAGCGTTCAAATCGCTCCGAGGGCGCTGGTAAGCCAAGCAGCCAAGTCTTGGGGGGCCTTTAACGGCCTCCCAAGATGATTCAAGCGCCTTACTCGCGCATTCGTCTCCTTTGGAACGTCTACCCCATATGTGTTCCACCAAATGCCAGGCGGTAGCTGCTCCCGGCATCGCCATCTGCTCCGACGGTTGTTGCCCCGTGGCTCAGGACTGCGGGCTGTTGGGATGCCTGACTTCGGCGCGTGGCGATGAATGATTCCGCCGGGCGCCGGCCCGACGACGCCCCGGAATCCCCCTCGGTCAAAGTCTTGTACATCGCCGGCTCAGGTCGTTCTGGAAGCACGATCCTGTGTCAGATCCTGGGAGAGATCGATGGTTTCTTTTGCACCGGGGAACTGAGCGACTTCTGGGATCGCTACCTCGCCGAGAACCGGATGTGCGCGTGCGGGAAAGACTTCGGGGCTTGCAGGGTGTGGTCCCACATCATTGAAGTAGGCATGCCCGGCATCCTCCCCTCCGAAGCCCTCGACATCGCTAGGCTACATATGCGGATCGCCCGGACGCAGCAACTGCCGTTGCTGCTGGTACCTGCGTTGAGGGTCCTCGTGCAAGGCCGGCTCACAGGATACATGACGCATCTGGGGGCCCTCTACCGCGCCATCCGCGCCGGAACCGACTGCCGGGTCATCGTCGATTCATCCAAATTCCCTTCATACGGTTGGATCCTGGGACAGGTTCCCGGTATCGAGTTTTTCGTCGTGCATCTTGTACGGGATCCACGTGCCGTCGCCTATTCATGGACTCGGATGAAGGATCCCTCTCCCGCGGGCGACGGGTTAGAGACCCCTCGATTCGGGCCGGTGTCAAGTTCTCTCCGCTGGGTTTCCCGCAACGTGTTGGCCGAAGGGTTGTGGCGCGGCGATGCTCGACACTACACACTGCTTCGCTATGAAGACCTGGTGGCCGACCCGGCCAGAGAACTCACCCGGATTCTTAAGCTCATCGGCGAAACGCCTGCGGCGTTGCCCCTTGCGGGGGATCGGGTTCGACTGGGCGAGAACCACATCGTCTGGGGAAACCGCTCGCGTTTCCAGCGAGGCGAGGTGGAGCTCCGCCTGGATGCCGAGTGGCAAACACAGCTCAAGGGTTCATCGAGGCGGATCGTCGAGGCAATGACCTGGCCCCTGATACGCAGGTATGGATACACATCCCGAATTCCCTCGTCTTCCGGCTCGATCCCGCCCAAGGGACCCACGTGACTAATGGTCCCTGTGTAGCACAAAAACAGCTGCCCCACCGCCGCTTTGGTCGGTCCGAGGCTTGGAGCTGGAGCTCAACCAGAAAGGCGGCAATCTCGCTGCTTGCCGGACGTGGATCACCTGGATGAAGATCTGCTTCTTTGGAACCCGGATGGATCTCATCTCAGGACATTCACGGCCCGCGTTTGAGCTCGCCTCCAGATTGACGGATCGCGGTCACGAAGTACGCATCGTTTCAACGTCGCTCGACCCCGTCAGGATGGCACGGCACGAAACCGCCCTGGCCCGGTCACCCCACCTCACCCGCATCCCAGTCAATCGGCCCTTCGCCGATCTGCGCGGGATGGTTCAGGACATACGACGGTCGAGGGCGCGCCTCGACAACCTGCTCGCAGGCTGCGATCTCTTGCACGGCTTCAGTTTCAACGCCTTGAGCATCCTCAGCCTGATTGTCCCTCTCCGATTGCCTCTCGTCTTGTCCGTCAACACCGACATCCGTCCGCCTCTCCACGACTACCTCAAGGCGCTGGGCCGGGCACCCTACTATCTCCGACAGCCTCAATTCGTCGCCGGCATGTTCCCCCCGCACTTCCTCCTCAAGTTCCTTCTCTTGCGTTTCGACCGTGTCATCTGCTGGTCGCGATTCCTGCAAGATCGGCTTCGGAGCATCGGTCTCCCCAAAGACAACTCTGTGAGAATCCCCGTTGGCCTCGACAAGACCAGATTCAACCTTCACGAGCGACACAAGGTGCAGGGATCGCCAGTCTTCCTCTATGCCGGGCTGCTTTCCAGCTTGAGAGGCATCCCGACACTGATACGGGCTTTCAGGGATGTTGTCCGAGTTCAACCCCAGGCCAGGCTCATCATCGCCGACCGAGGTCCACACACCCCAGGAGACATCCCCGTGCATGCCGGCGAGAAGCGTCGCCTGAAGCGTTTGATCGCCGAATACAGGCTCACAGACTCGCTCCTGCTGACGCACTTCGAAGACAATCTATCTCCGTGGATTAACGCTTGCGATGCGGTCGTGCTCCCTTTCAGCACTACGATCGGCTATTCTCAGCCCCCGCTTACGATCCTCGAAGCCATGGCCCACGCCAAGCCGGTCATATCAACCCGTATCGGGAGCATCCCTGAGCACGTGGAAGACGGCATCTCCGGGATTCTGACGGAGCCCGGCGACGCCGCTGGTCTGGCCAGAGCCATGATCCGGCTGGATCCCATGGCTCAGCGGGAAATGGGTGAGAATGCCAGAAGACAAATCGAGGCCAATCATGATTGGGACGATATCGCCGCCATGACAGAGAAGATCTACGGCGACGTCATCCGTGGTGCGAGCACCCCCTCCGTGCAAGCGTAGAGTCTCTCTGGCTTCGATCAGGTGAACACCGTCGATGGAAGCTGTCCACCTCACAACTGGATATGGAGCGAGCGGGTCTCGTCGGGGAAGGGCAAGGCGGATCTAGACCCTCCCGCAGTCGGCTGCGTCCGGCGGCCGGGTGCATCCCGATTTCCTGGGCAACGGAGCATCCTGCCTGCCCTAGCCGAGCCCCTCGACTTGGCTCCCTGGCCTGCGGCCTGCCTGCACCTGGACGCCCTGGCCGGACAGGCCAGGGCGGCTTGGGCAGGCAGCGTGACTGCCTCTCTTCATTCGCCAACTTTCGTGGAATGTACCCCGGCGGCCCGCCTGATTTGATAGCCCGGCCGATCCGGCTTAGAATTGGGGGAGTATGGATGCCGGTCATCCCCGATCGGCAGATTCCGAGGTGGGGCTACAACCATGCAATCACAAATGGGTGAGCTCAGGCGCCTTCTCGGCGAAGTCAAGGACCTTCAAATGGCGGCCGCCGTCCTGGAGTGGGATCAGGCGACTTTCATGCCGCGCGGTGGAGCCCCTGGGCGTGCGCGCCAGCTCGCCACGCTGACCCGGCTGGCCCACGAAAAATCTATCGACCCGGCTTTGGGGGGGCTCCTCGACCTGCTGCACCCCTACGAAGAGAGCCTTCCATACGAGAGTGAAGACGCCAGCCTCATCCGCATCGCCAGATACGACTTCGAGCGGGCCGTCAGAGTCCCTCCGAGTTTCCTGGCCGAGTTCACGGCCCACATGTCCGAAGTCTATCAACGCTGGACAGTCGCCCGGCCGGCGAACGATTTCACTTCGCTGATCCCGGCCCTCGAGCAAACACTTGACCTCAGCCGCCAATTGGCAGACTTCTTTCCCGGTTACGAGCACATCGCCGATCCTCTTATCGAGTATTCAGATCGGGGCATGACCGTTTCCACTCTCAGGCAGCTGTTTGCCGAGCTACGCGAGGGGCTGGCCCCGATCGTGAAAGAGATTTCCGACCTTCCACTGGTCGATGACAGCTGCTTGCGCCAGACCTTCCCGGAGGCAGCCCAACTCGCATTTGGCCGCCAGGTTGTCGAACGTCTCGGGTACGACTTCCGGCGCGGCCGTCAGGACAAGAGCCCGCATCCCTTCATGACCGGCTTTTCGTTGGGAGATGTAAGGATAACAACTCGGGTGGATGAACACATGCTTTCACAAGCGCTGATGGGGACCATCCACGAGGCCGGCCATGCGATGTACGAACAGGGGATCAATCCCGACTTCGAGGACACGCCTCTCGCCGACGGCGTCTCCTCGGGAGTTCACGAGAGCCAGTCACGCCTGTGGGAGAATATCGTAGGTCGAAGTCGTCCTTTCTGGGAGTTCTTCTATCCCAGACTCCAAGCCGTCTTCCCAGATCAACTCAAGTCGGTGTCTGTGGATACGTTCTACCGGGCCATCAATCGAGTGAACAAGTCATTAATCAGGACCGAAGCCGACGAACTCACGTATAACTTGCATGTGATCATCCGATTCGATCTCGAGATCGAAATGCTCGAAGGACGGCTTGCTATCCGCGACTTGCCGGAAGCCTGGCAAGAGCGCTACCGATCCGACCTGGGTGCCGCCGCGCCCGACGACAAGGACGGCGTCCTCCAGGATGTTCACTGGTATGGTGGGTGGATCGGAGGCGCGTTCCAGGGATACACCCTGGGCAACGTCCTGAGCGGACAGTTCTTCGAGGCCGCGCAGGCCGCCCATCCTGAGATCATGGCCGAGGCCCGCGCCGGCTCTTTCACGACTATGCACAACTGGCTGAAGGAAAACATTTACACCCACGGCCGGAAATTCACGACCCCGGAGCTCGTGGAGATGGCCACCGGTAAGCCGGCCTCAGCCGAGCCTTATCTGCGCTACTTGCGAGAGAAGTTCGGCGAGCTCTACCGGCTCTAGGAGCATGCTGAAAAAGGCCGCGGGAGGGAGAGGAAATTGCATATGTGGTGGTGTGGGCTTCGCCCACACCACCACATATGCCCTCATTTCTGCCCTGTCGGACCTTTTTCCGCAGCTGCTAGTCTTCCATTCGGGGGCGTTGTCCCGGACGGTGCAGTCGGCAGGGATCGTCGACGGCGGAAAGTGGCTGCAGTTCCCACTCCCAGACTTGTGCCTTCGCCAACGTAACGTCATAACTATCGATCAGCTGTCACACAGCCAGAAAACCGAAACTTGCGGATGAATCCGCTGCACAGCTGGCCAGCCTGTTTGTGATCAGGTAGGTCAACTGAGCCGATACCGATCGTTCGGCAGGAGTCAAAGAATGACCGATAGAGACTGCGAAGTCGCCATCGTCGGGGCTGGGCCGGCAGGCCTGGCCACGGCCATGCATCTGATCCGGCTTGACGCGACCTGGGCCGATCGGCTCGTCGTCCTGGAGAAAGAGGTGCACCCGCGTCACAAGTTGTGCGGCGGGGCGATCACACGCTTCGGGCTGGACCAGCTCAGCCGGCTCGGATTGACCCTTGATGTCCCCTTCGTCCCGATCGATGAGTTGCGGCTACAGTACCGGAACCAGGCGGTGAACGTCTACGGTCGACCGATCGTCGCCGTGACATGGCGACAGGAATTCGACGCGTGGTTGGCGTCCACAGCTCGCAATAAGGGCGTCGCCGTTCACGAAGACACTCCGGTTCAGGGACTCGAACGGCAGGGGAACAGGATCCTGCTCCACACCCCTCGCGGCAGCTACCGCGCCCGAGCCGTCGTCGGCGCCGACGGATCCACCGGGCTCGTTCGCCGATGGGTCGGAGCCCGCGAGCGACCGCCGCATGTCGCAAGATTGCTGGAAGTGGTCACCGAAGCCGCCGGTGACGAGCCAGAATACCGGTATCGAATGGCCCGGCTTGACTTCAGTGGTCTGCGGGCCAGGCTACAGGGATACTATTGGGACTTCCCCAGCCTGATTGAGGGCGATCCTCGAATGAACAGCGGCGTGTATGATGCCCGCGTCGACACGAGCAGGGCGCGCGCCTCGCTCCCCGACCATCTCACGGTGGGCATTCTGCACGGTGAGCGCCGGGGCGAGAAGCTCAAGGTGCAGGGCCATCCCATCCACTGGTTCTCCCCTGCAAACCAGTTCTCGGCTCCAGGGGTCGTGCTGGTCGGGGATGCGGCCGGGGCCGACCCGCTATTCGGAGAAGGCATCGGCGTCGGGCTGGCCTATGGGACCGTGGCGGCGAATGCTATCCGGCGCGCCTCCCTGCGGCACGACTTCAGCTTCGCGAGCTATCGGCGAAGGCTTCTCGTATCCAGCCTTGGCCGCTATTTGATTCGGCGATGGTTGCTTGGGTTGGTATCTTATCGCTTCGGAGGTGTGGATCTTTTCGTGCGTGCATTGTGGCGCACCGGCAAGCTGTTTGCCCCCTTGGCGAACAAGAACTCCCCCTCCCCGGCCATCCGCTCACCCCTGGAGGGCGCAGGGGCGCGCCCGCCGGCCCCCGAAGAGGCAGCCATTCGATCGGCTAGACGCTCACGGTTGCCCGCCTCTGACACCATTCAATCGCTGGGTCAGTTTGGCGGCAAAACGGAGTGACCCGAGCCCGGGGGTACACCTCAGGCGGCCTCGTCCGAACTAGTCGAGCGCCGGACCTTCGCGCACTTCCAGGCCTTACCTGAACCAGGACGCTCTTGTGCGCTCGGAAAGCCCGACGCGTGAGCACGGATATCCCGAAGAAGATCAGGAGCACCGCCCACACCACGCCCCAATTCGTTGGATTCTCCAGACCAAGGCCGATCAAGACCGCAGCCAGGGACAAGTGCCCGCCGATCTGTCAGCGGTATATCGGGCAAACGGCCCGAATGACGACCTCGAGCAAGATGATCCCACCTGCGCCGAGGAAAACCAGCGACCATACGCCGACCGGCGATCCACCATTCCACGGAGAGCCCTCCAGGCCCCTGGGCAGACCATCCAGCTGGCCAACGTTACTCGCCAAGCAGACCAGCCCGACCCAGATGAGAATGAGGGACGAGATCATTCCTCCTAACGGGTCGCGATGGCGCCTGGCCTTAGATCCCCGCGCCGACACGGACTCGAGTCCCTGCGTCACATTCTGAACCTCAGTCTCCGTCGTTCGATCCAATTCATCGGACATGACCACCTTCGTCCAGTGAGCCGCTCTTCATCATCACGATAGCGGCCCACGCCGCGCATCGCAAGGCAGCGCACGACCAACCGACGGTTGTGCCGGCTTCGAAATGGGAACTCATGATTTGACAAGTTCAATCGATGTCGGGTGAGGCGATATTCAGGGAAGGAAGTTCAAAGGGTTGACGTGGCCGTATATGTCGCTCAGCATTTCGAAGTGCAAGTGAGGGCCCGTGCAGTTTCCGGTGCATCCCAAGTTGCCGATCTGTTGACCTTGGAAGGCAGGGTCGCCGCATCCGACCTTCAGCCCGCTCAGGTGGCCGTACAGAGTCTGCCAACCGTTCCCATGATCGATGACGATCACGTAGCCATAGCCGGAGTTGTTCCAACCGGCATAGACGACCACCCCGGAGTCCGAGGCATAGATCCCGTTGCCCTCACCACCTCCGATATCGATCGCCTCATGCACACCGGGAATATACGGGTAGCCGGAAATCCAATGTGAGGGTGTCGGCCAGACGAAGCTTCCGCCTCCGATCGGGCCGGTGTAGATCGATCCACAAGCCCCCGGGCCCAGGATGCTGGCAACGGCCGGGTTGGCGCGCGTGATCCGCGGCGAACGCCAGTCGACGACCTCTCGCTTCCCGTTCGGGATCACCAGAGTTGTCCCGGCTTTGATTTGCGGGTCGGACAGGTCGACGGCAGGATCGAGGCCATTGCCGGGCCAGTCAATAATGGCATCTGGATCGACCTTGAACGCCGTCGCTACGCTCTCCAGCTTGTCGCCATCCTTCCATTCGTAAGACGCTCCATCCACGGGCAGGATTTCCAGCTCCTGTCCTGGACGTAGGCTGTGAGGGTCGCCGTTCAAGAGATCGAAGTTCCCCCAGAAGATCGTCTCCGGTTTTAGGCCATACCGATCGGCGATGCCAAACAACGTATCGCCCTGTTGTACCTGATATTGGATGATGTCGAAGCGCGGCCGGGTGGGAATTTCCGTGTGCCCATTCGCCAGGCGAGGGATTCCCAGGCTCACCTCCGAGGATGGCTCCTGGAAGGGGGGGAGATCCGCCAGCGAGAGCAGGCCCCCGGCGGCCGGTCCGGCCGTTGGAATGACGGCGACCGAGTCCTCTCCGCCCGATCGCTGTCCGGCGCCCCATGCGCCCAGGCTGACTGCCAGGACGATCGCCAGCGAAACCCCGATCCTCGCCGCCGTTGAGCCCTTAAGGAGCGCCTTCAGGCGGGCCATTCGATAGCCGCCAACACTTCGGTCGCCGTTGTCCTCAGACATAGTGCCCGAGTGTGATAGCGAAACTATAGTCTGAGGAAGGAAGCGAAATCCCTCCTCGGTCGCGGCTCGCCGGGCCCTGGTTTCCGCCGACTAGGGCAGGAAGTTCCACGGGTTCACCTTACCGTACGAGTCATTCATCATTTCGAAGTGCAGGTGCGGACCGCTGCAATTGCCTGTGCACCCCATCAGACCCACTGTCGTCGATCCCTGGTAGACAGAGGCACCACATGATACGTTCACCTGGCTGAGGTGCGCGTACAGGGTCTGCCAGCCGTTACCGTGATCGATGACGACCACCAGGCCGTACCCCCAATCATTCCAACCCGCATAGACGACGACACCATTGTCGGCCGCGCCGATCGCATCGCCGCTCCGTCCGGCAATGTCGATCCCGGGATGAACTGAGCTGTAATCGAACCCGGATAGGTAATGGCTGCTCGTCGGCCAGACAAAAGATCCTGTACCAACAGCTCCGTCATACAGGGCGCCGCACGCGCCCGCCCCGAGGATCTTGGCCACGCCGGGGTTCGATCGTGTAATGCGAGGCGCCGACCATGTCACGAGCTGGCGATGCCCTCCCGGGATGACCAGCGGAGTGCCAGAGGCGATCCCCGGCGACGTCGGATCCGTAGCTGGATCGAGGTTGTTCCCCGGCCAGTTGATGATATCTTCCGCGGTGACCCCAAAGAATTTGGCGACCCCGTTGAGCCCATCGCCCTCGTTCCACTTGTACAGCGTCCCGTCGACAGGCAGGATGCTGAGCTTCTGGCCCGGCCTCAGAGTATGCGGATCGTCGAGAAGCACGTCGTAGTTGCCCCAAAGGACGGTCTCAGGCTCCAACCCATACTTCTCGGCGATGCCGAAGAGCGTGTCGCCTTCCTGTACATCGTATTCGGTGAGTTCGATCCGTGGCCTGTCCGGAAGGACGGTGTGCAGATCCGCCTGGCGAAACACAGCAGCCTGACTGGCGTCCGCGGGCAGGAATGCAGGCAGCGACGGCAGCACGGCCCCCGCCGCGCCAGGGACAGGTGCCTCGAGCGTCGGCTGCCCCTCTTCACTGACCCGGGCAGCCCCGGCGGGGAGTACGTCCAGCCCTTGCCGAGACGCCAACACCCCCAGGACCAATACGGCCACAAAGGACAGATGCGCCGCGTAGCGCATCAGCGCCTCCCGACGACCGTGCCGCGAAGCGTTGGCCCACAAGCTGGCCGAGCTCATAGGCCTTGGGTCGGAGGTTGTTTGAGTTGGTCGACTTGGTTCGTTGTGGGTCATCATCAACAGCGCAGAAGGCGGCCTCCCAGGCGGGCGGGATGATATCAGCCGGCCCAGTCCCAGTCAAGGTGCATACTTATGTTGAGAAGTCACCGGGCCGGAGATGGTCGAGCAGACCGACCGCGATTGGCTCTGGCGCTCTCTCAGGGCAAGACGAAGTGGGGGTTCACAAACCCGCCATCAAGGCGAGTTTCGAAATGCAGGTGCGAGCCAGTCGAGTTGCCGGTCGATCCGATCGCCCCGATCGTGCTCCCCTGAAGGATGCTCTCTCCGCAGACCACCCGGACTGCGCTCAGGTGGCCATAAAGCGTCTGCCAGCCGGTACCATGATCGATCATGATCATATAGCCGTAGCCCACGGTCGACCATCCGGCGAATACGACGACACCGCTGTCTGCGGCCCACACCAGGTCCCCCGTGGCCCCGGCGACGTCGATGGCCAAGTGACCACCCCAGTAATCATTCCCCGAGACGGAATGGTTAGCGCTGGGCCAGATGAAACCCCCGGTCCCGATTGCTCCCCCGGCGTAAGACTCCCCGCAGCCCCCCGGGCCATAGGCCGAGCCTACCCCAGCCTGACCTCGGGCGATCGCCGGGACGAACCACTGACGGAAGGAGCGCTTGCCTCCGGGGATCACCAGCCAGGTGCCTGGCTGAACCTCGGGATCGAGAGGATCGAGCGAGTTGCCCGGCCAGTCGACAAGGTCTTCGAGATCCACCCCGAATCCCTCGGCGACGCTCTCCAGCGTGTCGCCCGTCTTCCACTGATAGTAGGTTCCGTTCACAGGTAAGATATTCAGTTCTTGTCCTGGCCGCAGCATGTGAGGATCGTCGTTCAAGACATCGAAGTTGCCCCAAAGGAGGCTTTCCGGCTCGAGGTTGAAACCTTCGGCGATGCCGAAGACCGAATCGCCTTGCTGGACGGTGTAGCGTATGACTTCGAGACGCTCACGTTTTGGGTGGACGGTCAGCGGTTCGACCAGGCGGGCGATGGAATTCGAGCCAGGCGCACGTGAGTACGAAGGGAGTTGAGGGAGATCGCTGTCAGCGGCCATCGGCCACGGGGTTGCACTCGGCCAGCCAGAAGACTGCACCGGGGATCTCAAGTCCGCGTTTAACCTGACGATCCAAAGCGCCGCCGCAAGCGCGGCGAGCGAGAGCGCCGCCGAGAGGACAGGCAGCCGGCCTCGATACGGCATTGAGGGTCGAGGCACCCTAAGGCTGGGCCTCCGTTAGGGCCTCGAGGAATTCCATGTTGTTCTCGCTCCGGGAGACCCGCTGGATGATGGCTTCGGTGGCCGCAGACGAGTCCATCCCGGCGCCGCTCGGGGATGGAGTGATCATGTGCTGGAACATCCTGCGCATCAGCCACACGCGCGGCGTGATGTCCGGTCCGAGCAAGATCTCTTCTCGACGGGTGGACGAACGTTCGATATCGAACGCGGGGAAGACACGCCTCTCCTGGAGACGTCGTGACAGATGTAGTTCCATGTTGCCGGTGCCCTTGAACTCCTCATATACCACGTCATCCATACGCGATCCGGTGTCGACTATACAGGTGGCGATGATCGTGAGCGAACCCCCATCTTCGATATTCCGGGCGGCGCCGAAGAAGCGCTTGGGCGGATAGAGTGCCGCCGGATCGAGGCCGCCGGAGAGGGTCCTGCCGGAAGGGGTCACCATCAGGTTGTACGCGCGCGCGAGACGGGTTATTGAGTCCATCAGGATCACGACATCCCGGTCACACTCGACCAGGCGCTTGGCGCGCTCGAGGGCCATCTCGGCGACCCGCACATGGCTGGTCACCGGCTCGTCAAATGTCGAGGAAATCACTTCGGCATCGACTGAGCGGTCCATGTCGGTCACTTCCTCCGGTCTCTCGCCGATAAGGGCAACCATCAGGTGCACCCCGGGGTACTTGGTCGAAATGGCGTTTGCGATCTGTTTCAGGACGGTCGTCTTGCCGGCCTTCGGCGGCGAGACGATCAAGCCGCGCTGCCCTCTGCCGATCGGGGCGACCAAGTTCAGCATCCGGGTGGCCAGGGTGAAGCGATCTGTTTCCAGGTCGAACCGCTCCTCGGGGAAGATCGGCGTGAGGTCTTCGAACTTCGGACGGTTCTTGGCTTCCTCCGGGTCGAGGCCGTTGATCGACTCCACTCGCAATAGTCCGTAGTACTTCTCCGAGTCTTTGGGCGGTCGGATCTGACCTATGACCATGTCGCCCGTCCGCAGGCCGAACCGGCGAATCTGGGATTGAGAAACGTAGATGTCGTTCGGGCCTGGCAGATAATGGTCGGCCCGCAGGAATCCCATTCCTTCGTTCATGACGTCGAGCACGCCCCCGCGAAGCTCCAGCCCACGCCGCTCAGCATCGGCCTGCATGATTCTGAGAATCAAATCCTCTTTCTTCATGCGTGTCGCGCCTGGGACGTCGAGGTCTTTCGACATGGCGCGCAAATCGGCTAGTGTCATAGATTCCAGTTGAGCGATGTTCATCGAGAAACTCCACGCGGGGGAAAAGGGATTGCTTGACGCGCTTCAAGGCCTCAAGACTGAATCACCTAACCAATCAGAAACCGTCAGGCGAAAGTGGGCGACACAAGTGTCTGGTCTTCGATGCGGGATGGGGAGGGTACCAGAGAACAACCAGTCCTCTGAACGCCGAGATTATAACACGCCGAGTCAAGCCGCGCAAGGCGAACCGAGGTTCCATCCGATTCGCCTGATTTGACTTCCAGCGTCGACCTGATCGCGGCTCCTCGCTTCAGAACAGATCGGCTCCGCCAGGTTCACCCGGTTCCCCGCTCGGCCCGCGGGGCGCGACGCCCTCGGCCGGCCTCGTCAACCGATCCGGTCGTATTGGATTTGGCTCACCGCCATCAACTTCTCCCAGCGGTGGGTGGCGATGATCTCTCGGACCGTCCCGGTCTTGGCGCGCATTACAAGGCTGTGGGTGCGTGCGCCTCCACCGAAGTACTTTACTCCCTGCACCAACTCTCCATCCGTGATCCCGGTGAGGGCGAAGAACACTTCATCGCTGGATACGAGATCATCGATCTCAAGGATCTTGTCTAGATCGAAGCCTTGGGCACGCGCAGCCGCGGTTTCAGCCTCGTCTCTGGGGTGCAGACGCCCCTGAATCTCCCCGCCGATGCACTTCAGGGCGGCAGCGGCCAAGACGGCTTCCGGAGTCCCGCCGATCCCTGCCAGGATGTCTATCCCCGATTCGGGCCTGGCCGTCATGATCGCCCCGGCGACATCACCGTCGGAAATGAGGCGGATGCGGGCGCCGGCCTGGCGGACCTGCTTGATGAGTTCGGTGTGGCGCGGGCGGTCGAGGATGATCACCGTCAAGTCGTCGACATCCGCCCCTTTGGCCCGGGCGACGGCCGCGAGATTGTCCTTGATCGGGGCATTGATGTCGATGTGGCCTCTGGCCTCGGGGCCCACGGCCAGCTTGTCCATGTAGACAATCGGACCTGGATCGAACATGGCGTGTCGTTCGGCTATAGCCACGGTCGATACCGAGTTCGGGAGGCCCAGCGCGAGCAGACGGGTCCCTTCGACCGGATCCACGGCGATGTCGACCTCCAGCCCTCCCGCACCGAGCCTCTCTCCGTTGTAAAGCATCGGGGCTTCGTCTTTCTCACCTTCCCCGATAACGACCACGCCGTCGATTTCGATGGAGTTGAGCACCAACCGCATGGCGTCTACGGCTGCCTGATCGCCAGCTTCCTTGTCCCCTCTGCCCATCAGCCTGCCTGCAGCCAGAACGGCGGCCTCGGTCACCCGGACCAGGTCTAGGGCCAGGTTGCGTGAGGGTTTTTCCATGTCCCGTTCTCCCTTCCCACGCACGCTATTGTCGAATCCGACTACCGCGCCAGCAGGGTCGCCAGATAGAATGCAAGTACCCCCGCCCACAATAGCGAGTCGATCCGATCGAGCGCTCCCCCGTGACCGGGGATGAGGTTGCCGGTGTCTTTGACGGCGACCTCGCGCTTGATCATGCTGATCCCCAGGTCTCCCAGCGGCGATAGCAGGCCGATGGCGGTCCCCAACACCGCCCCGTGGGCACCGGTCACGAGAGACGACGCCCCGGCGACGAGACCTAGAGCCAGGCCCAATGTACCGCCTCCCAGGGCGCCGCCCAGGACCCCCGCAAGATAGCCCTCCCAGGTCTTCTTCGGACTCAAGCGGGGTGCCATCTTGTGCCGGCCGAAAGCCCGCCCCACGAAGTAGGCCGCCGAATCAGACAGCCAGGTCGTCGGAAGGGCCAAGAGAACCCACCATTCTCCATCCGGGATCCGCCGGAGAGAGACAAGGTACGACGCCAGCCAACCCACGTACAGGGTTCCGCTCAAGGTGACGGCGAAGTCCGTCCCCGACTTCGGGGCACCGCGCTCATAATCGGCCAGGTGCCAGACGATTCCGGCCAGACACAGACCAGCCAGTACGACCGGTACGTTCGCAAAACCTGAAGTACCGATGGTTACGCTGAACGCCAGGGCGCCACCGACCATGATCGCCAGCGAAGGTCGCAAGCCCTGGCTGCGAAAGAGCAGGCCTAACTCGGCGACTGCGATACTGGCGACCAACGCCACCATGATTACATAGGGCCAGCCCCCGACCGTGATGAGCCAGATAACCGGCGGGAGGACAAGCAGCGCAACGACAACGCGCTCACGCAGCATGCGTCATGGGGCTCACAGATGAATGGTTTTGTTCGTGCCCTGCGCATTGCCAGCCCCGACAACGTCGAGCAGCCGGAGGCGCGGCAGCGGGCTAGCGATGCCCCACCGGAGTGCGCACCCGCCCGAAGCGCCGCTCACGCCGGGCGTATTCATTCAACGCCTCGAGCAGCTCCTGGCGGCCGAAGTCGGGCCAGTACACCTGGGGGAAGTACCACTCGGAATAAGCGGCCTGCCATATCAGGAAGTTGCTCACACGCATCTCACCTGAAGTACGGATGACGAGGTCGGGATCAGGACAATCGGCTGTGTACAGGTAGCGGTGGATCAGATCCTCATCAACCTGCTCCGGCCGTATCCCGTCGGCCATCATCTGGCGGACGCCCCGGACGATCTCATCCCGTCCGCCATAATTCCAGGCGATATTCAATACGATCTTCTGGTTGTGGTGGGTAAGCTCGATGGCACTGCGCACCTTTTCCTGGAGTGCGGGCCCCAGGCCTTCCAGCCGCCCAAGGTGCCTCAACTGAACGCCGTTCTCATGAAGCTCGTGCAGTTGCTGATTGATGACATCCTCCAGGATGTTGATGAGTCCACGAACTTCATCCGGCGGGCGCTCCCAGTTCTCGGTGGAGAACGCGTAGATCGTCAGGTACCGAATGCCGAACTCCGCACTTGCCTCGAGGACCCGCCGCAGATTATCCACACCGGCGCGGTGCCCTGCCAGGCGAGGCAGGCCGCGGGCGCGCGCCCAGCGACCGTTGCCGTCCATGATTATTGCCACATGGGCCGGTATCTTGTCCGGGATCCTCTCGTCTTCAGGTTTCACTTTCATACCTACCGACGGTTCTCCAAACCCCGAGCGCCCGACCTCTTGCCGCCTGTGCTTGCTTCGGCCATCCCTTCAGCCCAATCCCGGATGCCGCGTATACCAAACGCCGCCTCACGGCAGCCCCCCCAAGCAAAAATGCGGGGGTGCTAAACCTCGAGGACCTCGGCCTCCTTGCGCTGGCCAATCTCGTTGACCTCTTCGATGTGGCGATCGGTGGTCTTCTGAAGCTCGGACTCACCGCGCTTGAGTTCGTCCTCAGAAATGTCCTTGTCGCGCTCGAATTCACGCAGCGTGTTCTGGATGTCCCGCCGGACATTCCGCACCGCGATCCGGGCATCCTCACAGCGGCTTCTCACCAATCGAACAAGCTCGTGCCGCCGTTCCTCCGTCAGTGGAGGGATATTCAGACGTATGATCTTGCCGTCGTTGTTCGGTGTCAGCCCCAGGTCGGAAGACTGGATCGTGCGGCTGATCTCCTTCAGGGTTGTCACGTCGAACGGACGGATCGTCAAGAGACGAGGTTCTGGCGCCGAGATTGTCGCCAACTGCATCAACGGAGTCGGGGTGCCGTAATACTCAACCAGGAGGCGTTCAACGAGCGCCGGTGACGCACGCCCTGTGCGGATGGAGGCCAGGTCATCTTCGAGCGACCGGCCGGCCCCGTTCATGCGAGATTCAGCCTCGGCGAGCGCTTCACTGACCATGCGGAGGCTCCTCAGGCATAGGTGAGCTAGCTACAACCACCTCAAGGATAGCCCAAAACCGGAAAAAATGCGTAGTCGCTGTGAAATCCACGGCTGAAGGGCTCAGCCGCTGATGGTCGTCCCCACTTGTTTTCCCATGACTGCATGAACCAGCCTGTCCTCATGCCACATGTCGAGGACCACTATCGGGAGATTATTGTCCATGCACAGGGAGATCGCCGTGCTGTCCATCACTTTTAGCCGTCGGTTGAGGGCGTCGATGTAACTCAGTTTGTCGAACCGGCGCGCCTGCGGATCGACTTCCGGATCCGACTCGTATACCCCGTCAACCTTGGTCGCCTTGATCACAATATCGGCATCGATTTCCATCGCCCTCAGCGCAGCCGCCGTATCGGTCGAGAAATACGGGTTCCCCGTCCCTCCGCCAAGGATCACAACCCGGCCTTTCTCCAGGTGGCGGATAGCCCGCCTCCGGATATAAGGTTCGGCCACGGCCCGCATTTCGATGGCAGACATGATACGGGTGACGATGCCGGCTCGCTCAAGGGCGTCCATCAAGGCCATCGAGTTCATGATCGTGCCCAACATTCCCATGTAATCGGCCGTCGCTCGCTCCATCCCGCGGGCGATACCTTCCCGCCCCCGCCACAGGTTCCCGGCGCCGATAACGATCGCCACCTGGACGCCGAGATCCATGACCCGCTTCACCTCGACCGTGACCGCTTCGGCGCGCAAGGGGTCGATACCGAATCCCTCCGGGCCGGCCAGGGCCTCCCCGCCCAATTTCAGCAGAATACGGCCATAAGCGGGTTCACTTCCGGCGAGCTGCGCGTGCATCTTGCCTGCCCTCCCGTGAATCAAATCGGGCCAACCATCTGGGTTGGCCCGTGTCACTCAAACCAGCTCCTCTCCGACACTCCAGCGCTCAAACCGCCGGATGCCGATGTTCTCGCCAGTCTTGGCGATCATCTCCTGCAGGACTTCAGCGACCTTTCGGCCCTCGTCACGGATGTAGGGCTGATCCAGCAGGCAATTCTCCTGGTAGTACTTCTCCAGACGGCCCTCGATGATCCGCTCGATGACCTTTTCCGGCTTTGCGTCATCGGTGCCCTGCTTGCGGGCAGCCTGGCGTTCCGCTTCGACGACTTCCACCGGTACATCCTCACGCTGAGCCCAGCGGGGCGAGGCGGCCGCGATCTGCAGCGCGATCTCATGAGCGAAACTGCGGAACTCGACGGTGCGGGCGACGAAGTCGGTCTCGCAGTTGACCTCGACCATGACACCGACCCGTCCCTCACCATGTGAATACAGATCGAGGACACCATTGCGGGTTTCGCGGTCAGCCCACTTGGCAGCCGCCGCCAGCCCCTTCTGCTGCAGCACGGCAATCGCAGCCTGCAGGTCCCCCTTGCTTTGTTCCAGCGCGGTCCGGCAGTCGAGCACGCCGGCGCCGGTCGCCTCCCGCAATTCCTTGATCTGCGAGGCCAGTATGCTCATTCCTCGTCCTCGTCATCTTCGTCGTCATCTTCGTCGTCGTCCTCGGATTCTGTCTCGTCGTCCTCGGATTCTGTCTCGTCGTCCTCGGACTCTGTCTCGTCGTCATCGGATTCTGTCTCGTCGACCTCATGCTCGTCCGGCTCTTGGGTGACTTCTTCCGCGATTTCGTCGGCGGAGTCCTTCGCGACAGAGCCGGACCCTTCCGCACCGAAGGCTCCTGTCTGGAGCTTGGCCAGCGTCGCCTCCCCCAGGAGTTCCTCATCGCTCAAATCCAGGCTTGCAGCCACCTGACGTTCGGCTTCGCCGGTTGCCTCTTCTTCAACTTCTTCCTTCCGAAGGGCTTTACCTTCCAGTACGGCATCGGCGATTTTAGAGGACAGCAGCTTAATGGCTCGGATCGCATCGTCATTGGAGGGGATGACATAGTCAATGCCGCGCGGATCACAATTCGTGTCGACCAGCGCGATCACGGCGATGTCGAGCAAATTGGCTTCGTGGATGGCGGTCTCCTCCCTTTTGACGTCCACCACGAACAGCTGTGCCGGAAGCGTTCGCATATCGCGGATCCCCCCCAGACGCTCCTGCAGGCGTTCGATCTTGCGTTCCTGCATGAGGGCTTCTTTCTTTGTCAGATGCTCGAACTGGCCCGAATCACGCCGCTTTTCGAGCATGTCAAGCTCGTCAATTCGGCTTCGGATGGTCCGCCAGTTAGTCAGGGTTCCGCCGAGCCAGCGCGCGTTGACGTACGGCATCCCGCAGCGGCCCGCCTCGAATTGGATCGTCTCTTGGGCCTGACGTTTCGTCCCGACGAAAAGGATCGATCCGCCAGCGCCGACATTGTCACGGATCAATGCATAGACTGAATCGAGTGATTCGAGCGTCTGTTGGAGATCGATAATGTGAATCCCGTTCCTCTCGGTGAAGATGAACGGTTTCATTCGGGGGTTCCACTTGCGGGTGCGGTGTCCGAAGTGAACACCGGTTTCGAGAAGCGCCTTCATGCTGATCACACCCATTGTACTTAGCCCTCCTGTGCGTTATGCCTCCGCCTTCCTCATCCCTGCCTGGAACCGGGTGGCACCCGGCACGCCCAAGCAAGTCGGAAGGCGTGTGAGATTTCTCCCCTCATGGGGATGGCCCTGTTTGGGCACAATTCTCCCGCCAGGCCGCGCTTCTCTGGCGGGAGTCGAAACAGTATAACATGCCGGCCTGGCCTCGTCAAAGGTCGGTCCGTGTTCCTGCCCCTCTCTGGCTCTGGACAGCACTCGGACGGCCCTCGAGCCGGGTTGGCGGTTGGGCCAGTCAGCCAGATCCGGCCCGCCCACCTTTGACCCGTTTGGCTTCGACACGCTTCATGAAGCGGTCTACGTCGATCACCACCCGGCGGTGCTCAGCCTCGCCGACCAGCTCGAACTCGTCCCAAACCTGGGCGCGAAAGACGATCTCCCGGCCGTCGACGGAGGTGACCTCCACCCGGGCCTGAACCTCCGCGCCGATCGGCGTCGGGGCTAGGTGGCGTATCTGAATAGCGGTGCCGACAGTCGACTGCCCAGCGGGGAGCATCGGCTGAACGAGCTGCTGACACGTACGCTCGATGAACGCGACCATAGCTGGCGTGGCAAAGACACCCATGGTCCCGCTGCCCAGGTGGGCCGCGCTCTGGGTTGCAGTGACTTCCTGGGCGGCCTCCCCGATGAGGCCTTGCTCGATCGCGAGTTGGCTCATTGCGGAGTCGAACCGAGGGATCCTGGCTCCAATGTCTCTGCGCTCTCCAGGGCCACAGCGACAGCGACGGCATGCTCGTGGGTGTGGCTCAAACTCACCGCCCATGATATCAGACCGAGCCACTCGGCCCGCTCTTGGGCGCGGCCGTGCAGTCTCAACATCGGACGCCGCGATGGTCCGTTGACGATCTCGATCTCTCGCCAGCCCACATCGCCGATCCCCGTACCCAGGGCTTTGGCTACGGCCTCTTTGGCGGCGAAGCGGGCCGCCAATGCCGGCGTGCGACCGCCCGAGTCAATGAGTTCTTGAGAGGTGAAGAAACGATTGAAGAAGCGCGCTCCGTGGCGCAGGATCGCCCGATCGATCCTTTCGATTTCGATGATGTCAACCCCGGAACGCACCATCTCAGGCTGGATCTCCTTCAGGTCCGGCTATGGCGATCACCAGCTTGTCTGGGTCGATGAACCGACGGGCGGCCTCGAGGATTTCATCGCGGGTGATCGACGCGATCAGGCCGGGGTAACGCTGGTAGTAGTCCAACCCAAGGCCGTAGCGCTCGATGTTCACCAGCGCCGCGGCAACGCCCTCGTTCGACTCAAGCTGCAGGGGCAACCGGCCAATGAAGTTCGCCTGATTGTCGGTCAATTCTTGCTTCGTAACACGCTCGTCCACGAACCGCTTAAGCTCGTGCAGGGTGAGCTCGATCGCCCGCTCGGCGTTTGCCGGATTGACCCCGGCGATCACCTGCCACGGGCCTGGTCCCGGCCCGCCGGTCAAAGTGCTGTAGGCGTAGTAGGCCAGGCCAGCCGCCTCGCGGACGGCATCACCGATACGGCCGAAGAGTCCGAACCGCCCGAGGATGTTGTTGCCCAGCACAGCCGGGAGGAATTCCAGGTCGAAACGACTTGGTCCAGGAGTTCCCAGGACGATGTCGGATTGGCTCTTGCCTTCGAGCTTCACTTTACGACGGACAGTCTGGGTCGGCGGCGGCATCCCGGGGACCTTTGGCCGCCGGGCACGCGGCCCGCCTTTCCAGCCGCCGAGATGTTTCTCGACTGCATTGATGGCTTTCTCGGGGTCAACCGCGCCTACGACTGCCACGACCGCGCCTCGGGGGCCGTAGTAGCGGCGGTGAAAGGCTTTGAGCGCGGCGGCATTAAGGCCGCCAACCGTCTCCCGATAGCCATCAGAAGGAAACCGATACGGATGATCCGGATAGGCCAGATCGTCAAATGTCAGTTGGGCGACGGACCCGGTATCTTCATCCCTCATCGTTAGTGCGGTGAGTTTCTCTCCCCGCAGTCGACCGACCTGGTCCGTGGGGAACACCGGATGGCGGATGACATCCTCCAGGACCGAGAGCAGGACGGTCAGGTCTTCGGCCAGCGACTTTCCTCCGAAGGACGTCGACGTGGTCCCAGCGCCGAAACCCAGGCTGGCCCCGATCGACTCGATCGACTCGTAGATCTGGTCGAACGACCTCTCTTGGGTACCGCGCATTAGAGCCGAAGCAGTGATGTCGGCCAGGCCGCCCCGCCCGGCGGGGTCATCGATTGCCCCGGCTTCGAGGAACCCCGAGACGACCACCGAAGGGCTGGATTGATTCTGGCGGGCGAGCACCACCAGGCCGCACTCCAGCTCCCGCCGGTGAATCGTCTCCGGTCCAGGGAAGGATCGCACGTCCAGTTGCACCAAAGCGGGTTTGGCTTTAGCCACCGCGTGCCCCGTTCTTCGGTCGGTAGATTCCGACAATACGGTTCGATCCGACAAGGTATTTCTGGGCGATGTCGAGCACATCACCGACTTTGACCTCCGAGAGACGATCAAGGTAGGTCTCGAACCACGAATAATCGGCGAACATCTCGCTATACCCCATCCAAAAAGCCTGGTTGGTGATGCTTTCACTGCCGTACGCAAACAGCGCTCTGGCCTGCTTGATCGCCTTGGAGAGTTCAACAGCGACGATTTTCTCGTTCAGGATGCGGTCGATTTCCCAGTCGAGGACTGCCAGCGCCTCTTCAGGTGTGCGATCCGGCCTCACAGTGATCTCAATCGAGTAGAGATGAGGGTCGATCGTCGCCGAGAGCTGGCCGCGGACAGAAGCGGCGATGCCTCCGGATACGAGGGCCCGATAGAGCCGAGAGGTCTTGTTGGGAATGCCGGATCCGAACATGTTCAAATTGGAGGCGCCGCCCAGGACGCTGTCCAGAACGGCCAGCGGAAAGAAATCCGGGTTCGCCGCATTCGGGGCGTGGTATGCGACCTCAAGATGGATAGTGTCTTCGACGCCTTCGACAATCACTCGCTTCTCGCCGCGCTGCGCAGGCTCAGGACGGATCTGGGGAACCGCGCCCGCCTTGCTCGGGATGTCTTTGAAGAGCCCGCGGATCGTTTCCAACATGGAGCGTGTGCGGAAATCTCCGGCGACGGACAGGACCGCGTTACCTGGATTGTAATAGCGCCGGTAGTGATGGTAGAGATCGTCACGCGTCATCCTATCCAGATCGGCCATGTCGCCGATCACTTCGTGGTGATACGAATGGACGCGAAATGCCGCCGCCTGCAATTCCTCCGCCAGACGGAATGTGGGATCATTCTCGTGGCCCTGCCGCTCGGAGATGATTACCGTCCGTTCAGATTCGACCTCGGCCTCCTCGAACAGGCTGTTCACCATTCGATCGGCTTCTAGCCTCAGGCCCAGGGATACCTTGTCGGCCGGCATCGTCTCGAAATACGCGGTCCAATCGACCCACGTCATGGCGTTCCACATCCCACCGTCGCGCGAAATCGCCCGGTCCAAGATGCCCGCTGGGAAGGTGGGCGTCCCTTTGAATTGCATATGCTCGACCCAATGTGATATCCCGGTTGTCCCGGGCGTTTCGTTGCGCGAACCAACACGATACCAAATCCAACTGCTGATCAGGGGGGCGGTGTGGATCTCCTTGAGGCGCACCTCCAGCCCATTTCGGAGCCGGGTCTTCAGAACTGTGTCGGGAGCAGTGCTCATGATACCTGCCTTCCCATCCTCTGCCCCGCGCCGGGCTGCTCGACGGGCTTGCCGTCGGCTCCGTAACCTCGCCCCAATCCACGGTAGCGGAACCCGAGCCTGGCCATCTCCGCCGGGTCGTAGATATTTCGACCATCAACGACGATCGGGCTCCGCATGGCGTCCCGCAGCCGAGCAAGGTCGAGTTGCTTGAACTCATTCCACTCTGTACATACGACAACCACATCACATCCTGCCGCCATGGCATACGGATCCTCGGCCATCTCGATTTCGGGCATCAAGACCACCGCCCGCTCCATGCAGACCGGATCGAAGGCGCGGACATGGGCCCCGGCGTCGATCAGCCAGCGGCTTACTTCAAGGGCCGGCGCTTCCCGCAGGTCATCCGTATTCGGTTTAAAGGCGAGCCCCAGGACGCCCACGGTCTTGCCCGAGAGCTCGCCCACCAGCTCAATGACCTTCTCGACCAGCTGCCGGCGACGATCGGCGTTGATATCCATTACAGCCTGAAGGAGCTGCGGGTGACGACCTTGATCCGCCGCCATGAATGCTAGCGCCTTGACGTCTTTCGGGAAACACGAACCGCCATAACCCAGACCCGCATCCAAGAAGTGCGGGCCGATACGGGGATCGTATCCCATTCCGGTGGCGACTTCCTTGATGTCAGCCCCGAGCGCTTCGCAAATGTTGGCGATCTCATTGATAAAAGAGATCTTCGTAGCCAGAAAAGCGTTCGACGCATACTTGATCATTTCGGCCGTTCGCAGATCGGTGATGACGATGCGTGAGCGTAAGGCCAGATGCAGCTGGGCCACTCTGTCGGCGGCCTCAGGATCGAGAGATCCAACAACCGTCCTCGCCGGGTTCATGAAATCGAGGATCGCCGATCCCTCTCGCAGGAATTCCGGACACGAAACGACGGAGAACGGCACGGACTTCGGCTGACGCGCCCGAACGATGTCTGCTACCCAGTCGCCCGTCCCGACCGGAACGGTGGACTTGTTGACGATGATCAGAGGTGAGAGCATGACATCGGCGATCGCCTCGGCGGCCTCCTGCACGTGCTTCAGATCGGCCTCGCCGTCGACACCGGACGGAGTGCCGACTGCGATGAAAGCGAACTCCGCCTGTTCGATCGCCTCCGCATAAGATGAGGTGAAACTCAAGCGCCCGGCGTCGACATTTCGCGCGACCAACTCTTCCAACCCGGGCTCGTAGATCGGCAGCTCGCCCCGCTTCAATCCGGCGATCCTTTCCTGGTCGATATCGAGCGCGACGACCTTGTTCCCCAGATCAGCGAAGCCCGCCCCGGTGACAAGGCCGACATAGCCCACCCCGACGACTGCTATGTTCTTCACGTCGCCTCTCCTTAGCTCACTCGGCTGGCAGAATCGCGTCAGCGGGGATCTTCTCGTGGGGCGCGCGGCCGGCGCCTCCGCCGCAAAATGCTCACTTGGAGTAGTGCGCCACCCGAGATGACTGCCCGAAAATCATACCATGCCTGCCTTCCCGGGGACACCCGGCCGCACATCGGGTGGGAGATGAGGCCGGCCAGATCTGCTATGAACATGGTTCTGTCCCGGGCAGGCCCCATTCCGGGGCGTTCACCCCGGCGGCCTGGAGAGGGAAGGTTCAAACGGTCAGTTCGTCAAAGGTCATACGGGCCGGGTGACAGTACTCACTTGCCGCCTATTAGCTGGCTAGCGTACACTCCATTTGAAGGCGATAACTCCTATCGTGATGGGTGGAGTATTGGCCTCTTCTGGAGGAGAGCATGCAAATCACACGGCAAGCAGACTATGCCGTCCGGGCCGTACTCTATCTGGCCAGGATGGACAACGG
>Ga0209342_10001123_pt1 | contig 30213 bp, 26 predicted proteins | sample RifCSP16_2_FD_184023 | JGI IMG/M metagenome (GOLD analysis project Ga0209342, IMG submission 184023) | Soil microbial communities from Rifle, Colorado - Rifle CSP2_sed 16_2 (SPAdes) (version 2) | ecosystem: Environmental > Terrestrial > Deep subsurface > Rock core/Sediment | place: Rifle...
TCGGACGGTTTCGGTGTGGCAGTGGGAGCGGCTCCGGTGTGACTACCAGGCGGTCTACGACCCGCCCGGCTCCGGCTGGTACGGTTGCACACTGGAACTCTATTCCAGCCCCGACACCGGCTGCCCCTCCACCGGCAGCGTGGCCGGGTACTTCAACACGACCGTTTGCGAAGGTTGGCCGGGCGACTGCGGGAGCCTGCCTTGCTCAATATCGGTGTCGCCCTCCACCGTGGGCTGCACTGAGGGTGAGCCGGGATGCACGGCGGTCGAGCATTTCACGACGCTGCCCGAGGCCAGCATCAACGGGTCGGTGTCGTGCGGCGTCCCCGGGTACAGCGGTTGGTGCCTCAGCACCGCCGCGCTGAGCCTCTCCGGCAGCGAGCCGCTTTCCGGTTACAGCATCTTGGCTCTGGAGGGCACGCGCAATATCATCCCCGCAGGGGGCGGCGAGACCTTCGCCTGCCCGGGCGACGCGTGCGCTGTCCCGCTCCCGGAAGGCGGGAATGACTTCACCTTCTGGGCGATCTCCTCGTGGGGAGATACCTCGCAGATGGGCTCGGCGACCGGCAGGGTGGACACGCAGCCACCGGCGATCTCCGGCTCGATCTCGGGCGTCGCCGGCGACAACGGGTGGTATGTTTCGGACGTTGTCTTCACGGCGAGCGCCAGCGACGCTTCACCGGGGTCGGGCCTCGCCAGCCTCGACCTCTCGCTTGACGGCGGCGGCTGGTCTGCCTACACTGGCCCGCTGCTGCTATCGGATGGCAGCCACACGGTTGATCTGCGCGCGGCCGATGCGGCCGGCAACGTGAGCCCGGAGAGCCAAGTGGTGCGCGTCGACACCCAGCCTCCCACCCTCGGGTTGAGCACCGGGGGCAGCACCTTCTGCCCGGGGTGCGGTCAGACCCTCGAGGTGACGCTCGACGTGCAGGATTCGCTGAGCGGCGTTGCGGGGTGGGTGCTGTCCGCCGATGGAACAGTGATTGCAGGTGGGAGTGCCCCCGGGAGCCAGACGCTGGCGTGGAATGGCAGCGGGTTGGTCGGAGCGGCGCCCACGCTGCTGCTGGAGGCCCGAGATGCCGCGGGCAACACGCAGGAGGCGAGCGCGCCCGTGACGCTGCTCGCTCCGCCGCCACCGCAGGCGTCGAGCACGCCGTCCCATCCCGGCTGGACGCCCCAGGCCGCGTCGCCGACGCCTACATCCACTGGGCTACCGACGCGCACGTCGCGGCCGACGAGCACGGCCTCGGTCTCGGGCTTCGGCCCGCCGGTTGCCCCGGTCGGCCCCGGTGCGAGCCCGGTTGCCGGCGGTGAGGGCGGTCCATCGTCCGTGGTCCATGGTCCATCGTCCATTGTCGATGGTCCGTCGTCCGGTGTCCTGTGGGGCGCGGCCGCGCTGGCGCTGATCGGCGCGGCGACGGCGCTCGCCCTCGACGCGGCGAGGAAGCGCAAGGAAGAGGAGGAGCGCCTGAGGGCAGAGATGCAGGCGCGCAACGCGGCCCAACGCGCGAAGGAGGAGGCGGCGCTGGCGGCGGCCTTCGCCGCAGCCAACGCTGCCGCTGCGGCAGCCGAAATCGCCAAAGAAAACGACAGGAACACGCAGGACTGGCAAGAGGACGAGCTCGCGGCGAGGTCTGAGAGGAGAGATCAGGCGAGAGAAGCTCACGAAGAAAGAGTGAGCCGAGGAGATGACACGTCGCCGCCTGTGGCGAATCTTCCGGAGTCCGTCTTATTGGAGCCAGGCATCGTCGACTTGCCGCGCGACCAGATTTCGCCCTTATTGGACGATGTCGCTGTGGAAGTGCCCCTCCAGGGCGAATATCGAATCCCACTGGTCCCCACCTCTCCGCTTACGAGCACCGAATACCTGATCAGCTACAGACTGCGGCTGAGATCGCCGGCTCAGACCCCAAGTGTCATTCTCAATCCTGACGGCTTCCAACTCCCTCAACGAGAACGGTCCCAGATCAGGGGGGATTGGTCGTACAATCTCCGCGACGGATCCACGACCGCCAGACGATCCGCGCCCTGGACTATCCCCATCCATGGCTATGACAATTCATTCGCACAACTTCGATGGTCCACATCGTGGGGGATCGACGACTATGACGGCGAGTTCGGAGTTCGTATGTCGCTTAGTCTCGATTCCCGTGTGGTGATTGGAGGTTACGAGATCAGCAACGCCGCGGCGTCACTTGTATCCACCGCAAGGTTCCGGCCCATTAACGCGCTGTATCAGTTCGGAGGCGAGGCGATCGGCGTATTAGCGTACATCGCTGGTGCGCCTGCGTGGGCCGCACTGACAAGTGCAGGAGGGTCCGCACTCAGATGCCCCGGATGTGCTCCGCCTTGAGCGAGCGTCCCGTTGGCGGGAGGTCGGTAGACTGATGATGACCAACGAGCAGGTTGTTGGCGCAATGGCGAGTGAAGCCGAGCGGCTTCTGAGGAGGAGAGACTATCGGCACGCGATCGTTCTGTATGACAGCCTCTTGCAGCAATCGCCTCTATCAGGAGCGGCGTGGCTTGGGGCCGCGGAAGCCGCCCTCGAAATGGACTTTGGAGAGAGAGCTCTAGATCTCTTGAAAGAGCCAAAGCCCTTCTACGATCAGGTACAGAGAGAGAGGTGGGTCAACCTCCGGTCGGAGGCCCTAAGACGCTTCGGTTCGAGCGAAGAGGGGATCGCATTCATCGCGGAGTGGCTAAATCAGTCGGGACCGGAGACACAGACGAAGCTTCTCCTTCGCAAGGCGACTTTCCACCTGCTGCAGAAGGACACCGCGAAGGGCCAGGCAACCACCCGTGAGGCGTGGGAGTCGCCCTTGAGCAGGAGCCCTTCGGTGTTGCCGTTCGCGGCAAACGTGGCATTCATGTCAGGCCTTACCGAGGTCGCCGCGCAGGCCGGCCGCGAGATGATGAGATCGGGCAGTCGCCTGGCCGGGCTTTGTGTGTTTCTCTCGAGCAAGTTCTACGGAGTCCGTGCGCCTGTCGTTCGAGTAGCCTTGTTTCTGTTCTTTGCGGCAATGGTCTTCGTGCCACGTCTACAGCCGTTGATGATCGCCTTGGCTGCTGCGCTCGCGCTTGCCTCTCTTATCACGTGGCGGCGACTGCGTCCGTTCGCGTTGTCCTACGCCATGCCATTGGTTGTTGTGTTGGCAGCGTTCGCCCTGCTTATCGCCACCAAGCTCGAGCCCCTTGGCAATGCGATTGGCATCGCGATTCTCCTCTTCATTGTTGGCGGCGCGGCTGTGGCGTTCTGGAGAGGGAAGAGAGCCAAGCCGAAGCGGGTGTCCTGACGCCTTAGTCAACCCCGGCACCGGGCAGCACGGCCGGATCAAGTCTTTCTGGTTCCAAGGCACCCGAATGGTCCGCCGCGCCCATCGCCTCAATCCCACTCGCTCGGCTCCAGCCCATCTCCTTCCTGGCGACTGGGCCCGCACCGGCCCCACGCCTCTTCCCCCGCCCTACTCTAGGCCCCCCGCCCTCCCCCCGCCCCAGAAGGGGCATTGACAGCCCAAATCCATGGCGACAATAATGACGAAGAAACCGAGCGGCGACGGCTCTCATGACCCGCTTGCGGCCGCTTTGCGTGGGACTGGGGGTGCCCATGGACTACTTCGGCGACACGGACATCCTGGGCGTCTGGATGGGCCTTCTCTGCTCGCCCCTGGGGGCAATGCTCCTTGCCCTGTCGGTGTTCAGCATCCTTGTCAACAGTCTCACGCGCCCCCGACGGCGGGGACCCCCACGGCGATGAACCAGACATTCCTCGGCCGAGGACAAGCCCCTCAGGTGAGCGATGATCCTCGTCCAGGTCCGTAAGCGGAATTGCCCTTGCATCCGGCCGCTCATTTGCGGCAGCGATTACGCGTGGGGAGAACAGAATGAGCACCACTGCGGCCGTTGATCCGGCTCGTGCCACAGCACCGGCAGCCCCCATGGGCTTGGAGGAGGCACGGCAAATCCTCTGGCTTAGTAGCAGGCCTAAGCCCTTGGGAGAGCTGCTCGACGAGGGCTACCTCGACACGTCGCGCCTTGAGTGGGCAGCAGAGAATGCCTACAATCCGCGTTTGAAGGAAGCCGCGCGAGTGCTCCTTGGGTGGCGTTCTTCCGGGACGAAACCGGGCATGGGTTCGGGGAAGCCCCAGGCTGCACCAGCCAAGACTAAGAAGCCGTTTCGCGTCGGGATCGGGCTCGAGGAGGCCCGATCGATCCTATGGCCCTTTGGCCCCCTTCGTGGTCAGCCGATGGGGGTCTTGTCGGAGACCAGGCGATTGTCTCTCAAGGACCTGGCCTACGCGGTCGAGAACGCGTGGGACCAGCGAGTGCAGCAGGCGGCCGTTGTGCTGATGCTTACCCGGCTGGATCAGGCACTCGAGGAGCCGCCTCCACCGGCAGGGATGATGCGTGTCGTGGCCGGTGGAAGGAGCTATGCCGAGCGACAGCAGCTCTCATTGGCGTTTCTCGAAGGCGCGATCGCTGGTGCAGGGCTCGCATTATGCCTGGCGTATCTGGTCACCTCACTCCTACAAGATCGCACGTCTGCTCGTCCTCGCATGACCCTAGCCGAGGTGCTCGCTTCGCCGGAATGGACCCTGGCATTGGCCATAGCCCTGGTTGTCGTAGCGGGCGTTGTCCTGCTGGGGCACTTCGTACTCCGACAGATCTTCAAGAGGCTCGATCAGCAGATCGAGGCATATCGTCGGGGGGAGGAAGGAGAGGAGCGGGTAGTCGAGGAAGCAGTACGCGCTCTGGATGGGAAATGGATTCTGTTCCGCAACTTGGTGCTTCCGGGAAGGAGGCGGGCGGACCTGGACATCGTGTTGGTGGGACCTCCGGGAGTCTGGACGCTGGAGGTGAAGGCGCTGGCGGGGAAGTACAAGAACGTCGGAGACGCTTGGGGATACCGGGCCGGGAATCGGTGGAAGCGGATGAGCAAGAACCCCAGCCAACAGGCTCGCAAGGGCGCCATCGCCCTTGCCGAGTTCCTGAGGGCCGACGGCATCAAGACGTACGTGTCCGCCGCGGTCGCCTGGGCCAATGCGGAGGGACGAGTATCGGTCGAGGATCCATTCGTGCCTGTATGGACGATCGATCGGCTGCAGGATGAACTCGGGAACCTGTGGAATGGTCAGCGCCTAGAGGCGGCTGCGCAGGAGAAGATCGTGGAGAAGCTCACCAGGCTGTGTAGGCCCCGCAACAATGGGCCATGGTGAAGCATCCGGGCGGCAAAGGGTGGCCCCCGCAGGGGCTATTGCGCTTGCGGCAGCAATGAGCAACAATGACCAATGTCGAGCAAGGGGGTCTTTCCGCGCCCCGGCCCCTGTGCCGGGGCAGGCATCGAGGCATCCATGGACGAGCAGCAACCCCCTGTAATGACCATCGCCGAGGTCGCCGCCTACCTGCGGATCCCGCGAGGCTCGGTGTACAAGCTCGCCCAGCGTGGGAAGATCCCGGGGCAGAAGGTGGGGAGGCACTGGAGGTTTCGGAGGGAGGCGATCAATCACTGGCTGGACACCCCGTCATCTCGGGTGATCCAGCTGCCAGGTCCGAGGAGCCAGGGGCAGGGTCCTCAGTGAGGTCTCCCAAGAACGCGCTCCCACCTGCGAGGGGAGGGCTTACCACGGCTGACCATGGGTGGCTTGCGCGCTTCGGGTTCAGCTTCGAAGAAGGAGGCGCTCACCTGGCCCGCAGTATGATGCTTGCCGACCTGCGTGCGCTCCTTGACCAGATCGACGATCTGAAAGCCACTAGGTCAGAATACGTCAACGCGATCGTGAGCGACAACTGCCTCGGCAAGCGATCCGGCATGGCGCGGAGCCTAGCCGCCAGGCACTTAGCCAACCTGTACGGCCTTGATCCTTCGGTCACACTCTTTCGCATCCTCAGGTACTTCTGGTCTCGGGATCCTCAGGGCCAGCCGCTTCTGGCGCTGATTTGCGCCTACTGTCGAGATCCCTTCCTAAGAGCAAGCGCCCCTTTCTTCCTTGCCCTTTCAGAAGGAAGCTCTGTCCAGCGGGTCGATGTGGAGAACTACATCGAGACCGTGTTTCCTAGTCGGTTCAGCCAGGCTACGATCAAATCAGCGGCGCAGAACGTGAGTACCACATGGACGGATTCAGGGCACGTGCGCGGCAGGGTGAAGAAAACGAGGGCGAGGGCAATCGCCACCCCGGGTTCGGTCGCCTACGCTGTGCTTGTCGGCTACCTCACGGGGCCGCGTGGCCCCGCGCTGTTCGGCACGGAGTATGCGGCTCTCCTGGACAGGCCCGGTGCGCTGACGACCGAACTAGCCCAAGAGGCCTCTCGGCAAGGGTGGATCAACATGAAGCGCGTGGGCCCCGTGGTCGAGGTGACCTTCGCGAACCTACTTACGGCGCAGGAAATGGAGTGGACTCGTGAGCAAGGTAACCCGACTACTTGAATCCTACGGTCGTCATATCACGGTTCCCTGGCGGCCCGATGCCGCGCCCGCTCAGCGGGTGATCTTCTGCGTCTATAGGCAAAGCGATGAGTTGCGGCTGAGGGCTAAGTTCGGTGAGTTCGAGCTCGCCACGCGGGATGCAGGTCATGGATGGGCGGCGTTCGACCTGACCGACACCTTTGCCTCATGGCTGGCTGCCGAGAAGTACGCCTCCAGGTACTTCGAAAAGCCTGAGCTTGTCGCCTCCATGCTGCCGAAGTATCTGGAACGGATTGTAGAGGAGTTCCGCCTCTTCCTCGCCGGCCAACGCGCCGACGAGAACTCGGTTGTGGCCCTTGTCGGGGTTGCATCGTTGTTTGGCCTGCTCAAAGTGAAGGAAGTTGTCGACAGGCTGGCACCGCTTGTGAAGGGCAGATTACTGGTGTTCTTCCCCGGAACCTTTCAAGACAACAACTATCGGCTGCTGGACGGCTATGATGGCTGGAATTATTTGGCAGTGCCTATCACAGCGGATCGAGACGAGTGAGGGAGGAGAACCGAATGCTCAATCGCGATGTCTACCTCAACGACCCTTCTAGGCGGAAACTAGCCAATGAAGGCGTCGCAAATGTCAACGACGACCGAAGCGCGCCCTCCCTCGAGGTATTGCGCTATGAACTCGAGACATTCGTGTGCGAAGGCCAGTACCGAAAAGGACTGGAGGACATCCTTTACACGTTCCTGCAGAACGTCGGCCAGGCCACACAGCCGGGAGTGTGGGTGAGCGGATTCTACGGTTCCGGTAAATCTCATCTCGTGAAGATGCTCCGTGAACTGTGGGTGAATACCCCGTTCGTGGACGGTGCTACCGCTCGCGGGATTGTGGGCCTCCCTGAGGAGATTGGCGATCTTCTCGTGGAACTGAGTAATGCAGCGAAGCGGCGTGGCGGGTTGCATGCCGCTTCGGGCACCTTGGGCGCTGGGGCCAGCGGAAGTGTTCGCCTGGCACTTCTTGGGATCGTGTTTAGATCCGTTGGTCTACCTGAACAGTACCCGAAGGCTCGGTTCTTGATGTGGTTAAAGGAAGAAGGACTGCTTGAACAAGTGCGCCGCGAGGTCGAGGATTCTGGTGGGCAATGGCAAGAGGAGCTTGACAACTTCTACGTTGCCGAGACGCTGCATGAGGCGCTGGTCATGGCGAAGCCCAACCTCTTTGCATCAACGGCGACATGCGTTGACACGCTCAACAACCTCTATCCGTTTGTCTCGGACGTGTCCTCTGAGGAAATGCTCAAAGCGATCCAACAGGCGCTGAGTCGTGAAGGCAGATTCCCCCTGACGGCAATTGTGCTCGACGAGGTCCAACAGTACATCGGTGAAGACAGCCAGCGGTCGACGGATGTTCAGGAGGTTGTTGAGGCTTGCTGCAAGAACTTCGGCGGCAGCCTGCTTTTCATTGGGACCGGGCAAACCGCGCTCTCCGGGACACCGAACCTCAAGAAGCTGGAGGGCCGGTTTACCCTTCGCGTTGAGCTCTCCGACACCGACGTGGACACGGTTGTGCGAAGGGTTGTCCTGGCGAAGAAGCCTCAGGGCGTCGAAGAGATCGCGAAGGTGATGGACAGCAATCTGGGGGAGGTGTCCCGCCAGCTTGAAGAGACGACCATTCGCCACAGGCAGGACGACATTGCCTGCTTTGCACAGGACTACCCAATTCTCCCTGTGAGGCGCCGGTTCTGGGAGACGACGCTGCGTGCCCTCGACCCAACTGGGACGGATAGCCAGCTCCGGAACCAACTGAGCATGGTTCACAAAGTGATCCAGACGAACCTTGATATGCCGGTAGGTCATGTCGTGCAAGGTGACTACGTCTACTTCGATTCGGCGAATCGGCTTCTTCAGGCGAGGATGCTGCCCCGTGGAGTCCACGAGCGCACAATGAAATGGGCCCAAGGTACCGAGAACGAGCGCATGCTGGCCCGAGCGTGCGGTCTGGTGTTTCTCATCAACAGAGTTGCCGCAGCGAACAAAGAGACGGGGATCAAGGCGACGGTCAACACGCTCGCGGACTTGATGGTAGAAGACCTTGCGGAAGGCAGCGCCGGTCTTCGAGCGAAGCTTCCAGGAATCCTGGATGGCTGCGAAATCCTGATGAAAGTGAAGGATGAATACCGGATCCAGACCGAAGTGAGCCAGGCCTGGAACGATGAGTTTGTCTCGCAACGTAGCCGACTAGCGAATGAAGCCCACTTGGTCGAAGCCGAGCGCAGCGACCGTGTCCGCAGTCGCGTCCTGGCCATCGTCAAGAAGCTGACCCTCACACAGGGCGAGTCAAAGGTCCCTAGAGAGGTCTATCCTGTGTTCGACCCCCAATTGCCCACTGACTCCTCCAGGCGAATCTATCTGTGGGTTCGGGACGGCTGGAGCACTGACGAGAACTCGGTCCGTGTTGATGCTCGCCAGGCGGGCAATCAGTCACCGACCATCTTCGTGTACATCCCCAAACTATCCGCAGACGACCTGCGTCGTCAGATCATCGAGTTCAGGGCGGCGTTGAGTACCCTCGAACGGAAGGGGGCCGCGTCTGGGCCGGAAGAAGTGGAGGCGCGAGCGGCGATGGAGACGAGCAAGGAAGTCGCCGACGCACGGGCCTGGGAGCTAGTGGAGGAGGCCCTAGCCGACGCCCGCGTGTATCAAGGGGGTGGAGCGGAGGTGCCGGGCACGGATCCCGCGTCAAGGATCCGGGAGGCTGCTTCCAATGGGGTCGCGCGCCTGTATCCTCAGTTCCTATTGGCCGACAACCCCAATTGGGACAAGGTGTATGAAAAGGCGAAGAAGGGGGCGGCAGATGCCCTGAAAGAAGTGGGACATGACGGGGACCCCACCAAGCACCCGGTGTGCAAGACCATCCTGAGTTGCATCGCGGGAGGGAAGACTGGCGCGGAAATCCGTTCCCTGCTTGAGGAGCCTCCATATGGCTGGTCGCGGGATGCCGTTGACGGGGGTCTCCAAGCCCTTCTTGTATGCGGCGCCCTCCGTGCACAGGACGCGCACGGTAAACCTGTAGAGCCGAAAGACCTCGAGCGAAAGGCCATCGGGAAGGTGCAGTTCAAGGTCGAGTCGACGACAATCTCCGCCGAGCAACGCATCCAGATCCGGAAGCTCTTTCAATTGCTCGGCCTAACGGCACGGCAAGGAGAGGAACTGGCGGTCGTCCCGGAATTCCTGCAGAAACTCTCTGTCCTTGGTGAGCGCGCCGGCGGCGAGGCGCCGAAACCGGTGCGGCCAGATATGTCCGTGTTGGAGGCCATTCGGCTGACGAGCGGCAATGAGCAGTTGCTTGCACTCTACAATCGGCGCGACGAGCTGGGCGGGTTGGCCAAGACATGGGATGCGCAAGCGAAGCTCGTGGAGACCCGCTGGCCGCACTGGGAGCGGCTTCTCGCGTTACTACGGCACGCCAATGAGCTGAAGGCCGCCCAAGAGGCTCGACAACAAGTCGAGTCGATCAAGCGTCAGCGTCTCCTCCTAGGCGAACCGGATCCAGTGCAGCCCCTCGTCCGCTCCGTGGAAGACGCTCTCAGGCACGAACTCGTAGGCGAGCACAAGCGCTACTCGGACGAGTTTGAGCAGGGAGTGGGAGCTCTGGAGGCCGACCGGTCGTGGGCCCAGCTTCCGGAAGGCGAGCGGCTGGCAATTCGTGCGCAGTGCGGCCTTGATGCTCCTTCGGATGTCAAGGTCGCAACATATGATGAGCTGCTTGGAACGCTCGGCCAATACCCCCTGAGTAGTTGGCGTGACCGGATGGACGCACTGCCTGGCCGCGTCCACCGCGCTAGGGAGGCCGCGGCGAAGTACCTCGTCCCGGAAGTGCGAGCATTGGAGATTCCACGTCGGACGCTCAGTTCCATTGAGGAAGTGGACACCTGGCTCGCAGAAGTGAGTGCGGTGCTCAAGGACGCGGTACGGAAGGGACCGGTGGTGTTGCGATGATGGACGTGCGGATCACTCTCGGCTCCGCTCCCCTCGACCGCGCACTTCGTACGCGTCTTGAGCGGGTGGTGATAGAGGCGCGGGAGGTAGCGGAGGCGGGAGCGCGGGCGGCGCTGGAGCAGCTAGGAGTGAGCCGGGGGAAGGCGGATGCGCACCTGTCTGGGGCAGAGAAAGGCTTGCGGCAGAGACTGCGGGCCCACGGCCGGCAGTTGGGAGATAGCCGGGATGCGAAGACGGGAACGCAATCCATCGACGAGCTGGTGGAGGAAGTGGCCTACGAGCATTGGCACCGGATGCTGTTTGCTCGGTTCCTGGCAGAGAACGATCTGCTGATGTACCCAGACGCGGAGCAGCCCGTGGCGGTGAGCCTGGAGGAGTGCGAGGAGCTGGCGGCCGGGCAAGGGGCGAAGAACGGGTGGGAGCTGGCATCGAGATATGCGGCGCGGATGCTGCCGCAGATCTTCCGGCCAGACTCGCCGGTCTTTGAGCTGGAGCTGCCGCCGGAGCATCAGCAACGGCTGGAGAAAATGCTGGCGGACCTGCCAAGCGAGGTGTTCACGGCGTCTGATTCGCTGGGGTGGGTGTACCAATTCTGGCAATCGAAGAAGAAGGACGAGGTGAATGCCTCGGAGGTGAAGATCGGGGCGAAGGAATTGCCGGCGGTAACGCAGTTGTTCACCGAGACATACATGGTGAGCTTCCTGCTGGACAACTCCCTCGGAGCATGGTGGGCAGCGCGGCGCCTAAGCGAAGCCGACCTAAGGACGGCGCAGAGCGAAGACGAGCTCCGGGAGAAAGCGTCGCTGCCGGGGATGCCGCTCGAGTACCTGCGGTTCGTGAAGGGGGAGGATGGGGCCTGGGCGCCTGCTGCGGGGAGGTGCGAGGGTTGGCCGGAGCGGCTGAGCGAGCTGAGGATGCTTGACCCGTGCTGCGGGTCCGGCCACTTCCTTGTGGCGACGCTGGCGATGCTGGCGCCGATGCGGATGGAGTTGGAGGGGCTCACAGCGCGGGAGGCGGTGGATGCGGTTCTGCGGGAGAACATCCATGGCTTGGAGATCGACCAGCGGTGTGTCGAGCTCGCTGCGTTTGCGGTGGCGCTCGCTGCGTGGCGCTATCCTGGGGCCGGAGGGTACCGGGCCTTGCCGGAGTTGAACGTGGCCTGCTCTGGGCTGGGGGTGACAGCCAAGCAGGAAGAGTGGCTGGCGGTAGCCGAGCATGCGGCGGACACTGTGCTCGAGAAGCAGCGGGAGCTATTCCCGAGCCCTGGGGAAGAAACGTTGTGGCACAACCGGCTGAAGGCGGGCATGGAGGCGCTGTATGAGTACTTCCAGGAGGCGCCCACGCTGGGGAGCTTGATCAACCCGGAGCACTTAAAGGGGGACATGTGGCGGGCGGACTTCTCGCAGCTGGAGGGGCTACTTGAGCAAGCTCTGCTGCTTGAGAAGCAGGACGACGAGGAGCATGAGCTTGGGGTACTGGCCCATGGGCTGTCGAAGGCCGCAGGGTTGCTGGCGAGGAAATACTACCTGGTGGCCACCAACGTGCCCTACCTGACGCGGGGCAAGCAGGATGAGCTACTCCGAGACTTCTGCGAGACATACTACCCGGAGGGGAAACACGACCTGGCAACGGTATTCCTGCAGCGATGCATCGAATGCTGCGCTAGGGCCGGGACGACAACCGCAGTCCTTCCGGAGGGGATGTTGTTCCTCACGAACTATGCAAGGTTGAGAGAAGCACTCCTAAGAGCCGACCACTGGCAAGTGGTCTCGATACTCGGGCCCGGAGCGTTTGCCACGATCGGCGGAGAGGTCGTCAAGCCCGTGTTGCTTGTGCTGAGCACGCGTGACCACGACTCCGCTTCACCTGATCCCGCGACCGAACCCAATGCGAGCTGGATGATCTCGGGCATAGATGCATCTGGCGGGGCTAGTTCGACTGACAAGGCTAAGCTCCTTCGAAGTACCCTAGTGTCAAGGGCACAACAGAACGCCCAGCTGGCCAATGTGGACGCCCGACTCCTGTTCGAACACATGAGCTCCAGGGAGGCACCACGCGCTGGCCTCCTCAAGGACTTCGCGGATAGCTGGCAAGGGTTGGTAACCAGAGATACCAATCGGTATGTGCGCTCGCACTGGGAGCTTCCCGCCACCGGCGTGGATTGGATCTTCCAAGTTGCGAGTCCGGGTTCCGCCCGTGAGTGGACCGGTAGGGAAACGATTCTGTGGTGGCAGCAGGGTAAAGGCCCTCTTCATACTGAAGGGATGGCTCACAACTTTCCTCCGGAGATAGCGCTTGGCAGGAAGGGAGTCCTCCTCTCACAGGTGGGGAGGTTCTACTGCACGATCTACTGGGGGGAGATTTTCAATGATGGAAGTGTGCCGATAATCGCAAGTGACCCATCCCTCGCCGCAGCAATCTACTGTTACTGCAACTCCGAAGAATTCACGGAACAGGTCAAGAGGATTACTAGTGCACTGCGAGTGACTAACGAGTACTTCCTGAAGGTGCCATTTGAAGTGGACCGATGGCGCGGGCTGGCAGCAGAGAGATTCCCAAATGGCCTGCCAAAGCCGTATTCGGATGATCCCACGCAATGGATCTTCCATGGGCACCCAGGGCTCAGTGAGGCGTCCTTGCAGGTGGCCATGGCACGACTTCTAGGGTACCACTGGCCAGCTGAGGACGATGCGAAGATGGAGCTGTCGGATGAAGCCCGCGCTTGGGTGAAGAGGTCTGAGGAACTTCTCGCATACGCCGATGAGGATGGGATCGTATGCATCCCAGGTGTGCGCGGTGAGCCGCCCGCGGCGGAGCGGCTCCTGGGCCTCCTGGCTGCCGCCTATGGTGAAGATTGGAGCTCCGACAAGCTTACTGAGCTCTTGGCACAAGCCGACCACGCTGGCAAGACGCTCGAAACCTGGCTTCGAGACGAGTTCTTCATGCAGCACTGTAAGCTCTTCCACCACCGCCCGTTCATCTGGGAGATCTGGGACGGGCTGCGCGACGGGTTTTCCGCGTTGGTGAACTACCACAAACTTGACGGGAAGCTTCTGGAGACGCTGATCTACACCTACCTTGGCGACTGGATCCAGCGCCAGAAGCAGGAGCAGGCGAGCGGCGTGGATGGTGCCGAGGAGAGGTTGGTGGCTGCGGAAGGGCTTAAGAAACGTCTGGAGTTGATTAAGGAGGGCGAGTCGCCCTACGACATCTTCGTGCGGTGGAAACCACTGGCGGAGCAGCCGATCGGCTGGGACCCGGACATCGATGATGGTGTGAGGTTGAACATCCGGCCGTTCATGAGTGTGCCGGACGTAGGGAAGAAGGGCGCGGGGGTGCTGCGGGATAAGCCGAACATCCAATGGGGGAAGGACCGCGGGAAGGATGTGGCATCGGCGCCCTGGCATCCGGTGTTCAAGGGGGATCGCATCAACGACCACCATCTGACGCTCGCTGATAAGCGGAGGTCGCGGGAAGCGGCGCTCAAGAAGGAGGCGGGGTGATGCGAATCGGTGAGCGCTTGCAGCGCGCCGTCCGCGACGCCGCCATCTTCAATGCGGAGGTCCAAGTCGCTCCTGCCTGCATCCTTTGGCCCGACAAGGAACGGCAGTGGGAAGCAGTGATTCCGGATCTCCAACGGGAGATGCCGGAGCTGCTTGCATTGGGTCGTTATGAGGCGGGAGCCAGCAGAGGGCCCGCAATTTGGCTGCGCTGCGCGATCGCGGGCAAGGCGGCAAGCCACCAACGCAAGGATGACGTCCCCGCCGTTCTCTATCTGCCCGGAGTGAGCCGGCAAGACTTAAGAGCCGTGGAGGAGTGTCCGAACCACCTTAAGCCCCTAGCCGAGTTGCAGTATCGCGGCGTTATTTGGTCCCAGGTCAATGCGAAGGATTGGACGGTCCTTGCCTTCCTCAAGTCGGATCAAGGCGGCCTCGGGCTGGATGTCGCGCTCGATGATGGTACCAAGAGCGCCCTGCAATTGGCTGCACGCCGGCTCCTTGAGCAGGAGATCGACCATCTGACGGGAAAGCACCTTGACAGTACCTATTTCAACGAGCTCATAACCGGTGGGGACGGACCTCGGGACCTACTGCAGTGGCTGGACCAAGGCGAGACGTTTCGTGCTAGCCGAGGGGCAGACGAGTGGCAGGCCTTCGTACAAGTGTGCAAGTCCCAATTCGCCTTGGACCCGGAGAAGGATGGTCCGTTAACCGCTGCGGAGCGCCTGGCTGGCCGGCAAGGTCCCTGGCGCGCGGCGTGGGACCGGTTCTGTGAGGCCCCGAAGCGGTACCCCGGGATCCCGGACCGCATCCGGCAGACTCGTCTCCCAGCCGACATGTTTGCGGATAGGGGCGGATGGCCTCAATGGAACGACGAGCTAGAAGCCAGCCTCCGCCGCGACCTCGAGGCCTTGTCGCAGGTCCCGCCACACGCGGCCCGCGAGCAGATCGCCCGCCTGGAGCAGCGCCACAAGGGTCGGCGAGAGCTTCCCTGGGCGGAGCTCGGCCATTCAGATCTCGTCAAGGCGCTTGAGCACTTGGCGGTCATGGCATCAGCCACGAACTCGACGCTCGCTGCGGGATCGGCTCAGGATCTGGCGGGCGGGTACTTGGGTGGAGGATGGCAAGCAGATGATAGTATGCTTCGTGCTCTTGCCTCTGTTCAGAGGAGCGAAGATCTAGATCCACTGACTACAGCGATCCGGGCGATCTACCTGCCATGGGCCGAGGAGGCTGCTCGGCACTTGCAGAATGTCGTGGAAACCTCGGGCTATCCTGGTGGGGATTACACAACGCGCAGTGTGCAACCTCATGACAAGGGGGACTGCGTTCTCTTCGTGGATGGCCTTCGATCTGACTTGGGCAAGAGGCTCGCAGCACTACTCGCGGATGCCGGATGCCAGGTCCAAGAGCAACCGCGTTGGGTGGCCTTACCGACGGTGACGGCCACTGGCAAAGCAGCGGTCGCACCCGTAACGGCGGTTCTCGAAGGGAAGGATGCAGACTCCGATTTTGAGCCAACACTTCAAGAGACCGGCCAGCGCCTATCGGGAGGATCCACACTCGAGAAGCTTCTCGCCGAGGCGGGTTGGCAAACGTTGGAAGACAATGACGTGGGCGAGGGCAAAGGGCTGGCCTGGAGCGAGTATCGCGCAATCGATAAAGAGGGTCACGAACGCGGCTCGGGGGTCGCCAAGCAGATTGATGAGAAGCTGTGGGCCCTCCGTGAAAGGGCTCTAAGACTCTTCGATGCAGGATGGGCGAAGCTACATGTTGTCACGGATCATGGTTGGCTACTGTTGCCAGGCGGCCTTCCGAAGGTGGAGCTGCCAAGCGTAGTCGTGGAGAACAAGTGGGGTCGTTGTGCGGCCCTCAAACCGGGCGCAATCGCCAATGAACGGGTCTTCCCGTGGTACTGGAATCCAGCACGTCAATTCGCGCTCGCTGATGGCATCGCTGTGTACCGTGGTGGACGCGAGTACTCGCATGGGGGCTTAAGTCTCCAGGAGAGTCTCGTGTTGGATTTGGTGGTCCAGCCAGGCAAGGCACGTTCCCGCGGTGCGAGAATCTCCGGTTGTGTGTGGAAGGGATTGCGGTGTGCAATTGCCGTCGAGGGAGACGCAGCCGGCATGCTCGCCGACATCCGAACCCAACCCGGGAATCCTTCCTCGAGCGTCCTTGCTTCCACTAAGGCAGTCGCCGAGGACGGCAAGGTTTCGGTTGTGGTTGAGAATGACGAGCTTGAGGGTGAAGAGGCGGCCATCGTTCTGTTGGACCCGAGCGGACAGCTCCTGGCTCAGTATCCAACCGTGATCGGCGGAGGGAAGGCATGATCGAATTGGATGCGATTGACAAGATCGCTGCGTCCTGCCTCGATGGATATCTGGTTCGCAAGGACCTCGTTCGCACCTTCAGCCGGCAATTTCCGGTGCCCACCTATGTAGTGGAATTCCTCCTGGGCCGCTACTGCGCAAGCATGGACGAAAAGGAGATCAATGAGGGGCTGGAGATCGTCCAGAGGCAACTCAAAGATCGCACAGCACGTGCGGGGGAAGAAGAGCTCTTTAAGTCACGGGCGAGGGAGAACGGAGAAGTCAAGGTCATCGACCTGATTACTGCTCGGTTGGACGCAAGGACGGACTCTTATCTGGCATCGCTCCCGAGCCTCCAGTTGACGGACGCCAGAATCGAAGCGGAGCTCGTCGGCCGGCATGAGCGAATGCTGACCGGCGGTTTCTACGCAGAGATTACTCTGGCGTATGACTCGGTTATCGCACAGGAGAGGAACGGCCGTCCGTTTGGCGTTGCCTCCCTGCGGGAAATCCAGCTCTCGAAGCGGCTTGTCCTTGACGTATATTCCGCGGCACGCTACTCCTTCTCGGCCGAGGACTGGAAGAGCTTCCTGATCAGAAGCGTCGGCATAGAACCCCAGAGCCTGAGCGATCGGCAGAAGAATGCCCTGCTCCTGAGAATGGTTCCGTTCGTTGAGCGGAACTACAACCTCGTAGAACTCGGCCCGCGGGGAACGGGTAAGAGCCACCTCTTCCAGCAAGTGTCGCCGGCCGCTCACCTGCTTTCCGGGGGCAAGGCCACGGTCGCGCGCATGTTTGTCAATAACGCCACCGGTCAGCGGGGTTTGGTCTGTCAGTATGACGTTGTGTGCTTCGACGAGATCAGTGGCATCTCCTTCGACCAGAAGGATGGTGTCAACATCATGAAAGGCTACATGGAATCGGGTGAGTTCAGCCGTGGCAAGGAGAGCATCCGCGCCGACGGCAGCCTGGTTCTCCTAGGGAACTTCGAGGTTGACGTCGAGCATCAACAGCGTGTGGGGCATCTCCTTGGGCCACTCCCTCCAGAGATGAGGGATGATACTGCCTTCATGGACAGGATCCACGCGTATTTGCCCGGGTGGGACGTGCCGAAGATCCGTAAGGAGCTGCTCACGGACCACTTCGGGCTGGTGAGCGATTTCCTTTCAGAGTGCTGGAGCCAGCTTCGCGAGCAGAGCCGGTTACCTCAGTTGCAGAACCGAGTATTCTTTGGAGGAGCGCTCAGCGGGCGGGATACCAATGCCGCCAACAAGACGGTAAGCGGTCTCCTTAAGCTCCTCTATCCCGATGTCCAGGCCAAGATCCCCGATGAGGACATCGAATGGGCTGTGCGGATTGCGATGGAAGCCCGACGCCGAGTCAAGGAGCAACAGAAACGGATCGGCGCGGCGGAGTTTCGAAGCACGCACTTCAGCTACGTCATGGGAACGGATGGCGTTGAGAGGTTCGTTTCTACTCCCGAGCTCCAGAGCGAGAACAGCATAGCGGGCGATCCGCTGGAGCCCGGTCAGGTGTGGGCGATAAGCTTGGGAGGGCCTGAGGAACATCCTGGGCTATACCGCATCGAGGTAAACGAGGGGCCTGGCAGTGGCGTCAAGATTTTGAACAAGCCGGTTCCGCCCGCATTCAAGGAGAGCATGGGTTTCGCGGAGCAGAACCTGTACTCCCGTGGCGCTCAGCTCGTAGGCGACAAGGATCCGCGTCACCACGAGTACACGGTCCAATTGCGCGCGTTCGATGTCTCAAAGTCGGGCGCAAAACTGGGTATGGCAGCCTTGATTGCGCTGTGCACATCCTTGCTCAAGAGGAGCCTAAAGGGCGGCCTGGTCATCGTCGGCGAGATCAACCTTGGCGGGTCGATAGAGCCTGTGCACAATCCAGTGACGATTGCGGAGGTGGCCGTGGAGAAGGGAGCCACAGTGGTGCTTATGCCAGTCACGTGTCGCAAGCAGCTGATGGATCTTTCGGATGACATGGCGACCAAGGTGGATATCCAGTTCTACGCAGACTCGAAGGACGCACTGATCAAGGCGTTGCATGAATAGCCGACACGCAGTCGGGTTTGGGGGGAATGCGGGATTCACAGGGCAGGGAGGGGACGATGGGACAAATAGTCCGTATCGTGTGCCTGGCGAACTCCCGACGCCAAGGAGGTCGCTGTATCGCGGGCAAACTGGTCCGTAGGAATGGCATCGGGCCATGGATCAGGCCGGTCAGCTCTGTGGGCGATGGCGCGCTGTCGCGCACCGACATCCTGTGTGACGGCAGTGTTGAGCCCTACCACTTGTCGCTTATTGACATTCCGTTCCTCAGGGCATCGCCAAACCAACACCAGACGGAGAACTTCCTCATTGACAGAAGGAGACGGTGGTTGCTGGCTGGGGAGTTCCCGGCAGAGAGGTTGCCGGAGCTTTGTGACCACCCCCCCATCCTCTGGGAGAATGGCCACAGCAGCAGTGGGGGCGTGAATGACCAAGTCCCTGAACAGAGTGTATCCGCGATCACGGGCGGATCTCTTTTCCTTGTGAACCCATCGCGTCTCACCCTGACGCGCGAAATGGGTTTCCGGAGAATGCAGGTAAGAGCGGAGTTCGTGTATCAACAGGACAAGTATGGACTTGCCGTCACAGACCCACGTGTAGAGACGGCCCTTCGGCAAGTCGGCGCCGGGTCCTGGAAACTCGACCCAAACGCCCACTATCTCTGCATAAGCCTCGGTCTTCCGTTTGACGATGGGTATGCCTACAAGCTGGTCGCAGGCATCATTGGCTTCACGGGGGTATGACCCAAGCGTGAATAGTCTCTACACCATCGGCCATTCAAGCCACTCCTGGGACCAGTTTCTCGCCCTGCTGGAAGAACGCTCCGTTGATTTTGTGTGCGATGTCCGCTCGTCCCCTTATAGTAGACGGTTCCCGCAGTTCGACGGCAGAACCATGCGCCCGAGCCTTGAGAAGGCAGGGCTCAAGTACCTCTACCTCGGGGACATGTTGGGGGGTCGCGGAAAGACGTCAAGCGATTACGAGGGCGGAAGAGTCAGCTATACGCGCCTGGCCGCCAGAAAGGACTTCGCAGCCGGCTTGGACCGAGTGAGAAATGGGGTGGCTAAGTACAACGTGGCCCTCATGTGCGCGGAGAAGGACCCCGCCAACTGCCATCGCGCTATCCTCGTGTGCCGGCATCTTCGATCGGAGTCGTTCGCCATTAGGCACATCCTGTCTGACGGGTCGTTGGATGGTCACAAGGAGCTAGAGTTACGTCTGTTGCGGCTCAACGGTCTTCCTGACCGAGACATGTTCGACTCGACGGAAACCCTCATCGAGCGCGCGTATTCCCTGCAGGAGGCCAAGATCGCCTTCGCCCTGCCAGCTCCGCGCGGCGAACACGACGAAGCAGTCGAGGAAGAAGGAGGAGAGTGAGGCTCTATACGATCGGTTTCACGAAGAAGTCGGCCGAGGCATTCTTCGGTTCTCTGAAGATGGCAGGGGTCAAGAGGGTCATCGACGTGCGCCTGCACAACGAATCCCAATTGGCGGGATTCGCGAAAAGACGGGATCTCGAGTATTTCTTGAGGTCGTGCCACAGCATCGAGTACGCGCATGAGCCTCTGCTTGCGCCAACCGAGGAGATGCTCTTGTCATACAGAAAGAAGCGAATAGGCTGGGACCAGTACGCAGCAGAGTTCATCGCGCTTCTCCGGCAGCGGGAGGTTCAGACCAGGGTTGAGCCCTCCATCCTTGAGAATGCCTGCCTCTTGTGCAGTGAGGCCCGGCCAGAGAAGTGCCATCGAAGGCTGGTAGCGGAATACTTCTCACACCACACAAATGACTTGGAGATTGTCCACCTGTAGGGGCGCGAGACTGCAGAGCCGATTCCCAACCCAGAGTCCAAGAGACTGAGCTCCCGAGGCCTTTGGCAATCCGATGGCCGCGGGAGATAGCCGGCCCGCGGCCAACTCCCCGACCGCAACTACGATCCGCTCGAGGACACGGAGGGACCCAACCGAGGAGACCCCGAACGCCGTTACGGCCAGGGCGAGAGGCGGATCAACCTCAACCATGCCGGCGCGGTGCGGGGGATCCTGGTGTCTGAACGCAAGGGCCAATGAAAGTGGATCTGGGACTGGGGCCTCCTCCACGACGAAATGACGCGCAAGTACGGCTACGATCGCCTCCACGCCCGCTTCCGCAATCAGTACATGTTCCTCCCTACAATCGAATTTGAGCGGCCACCCCTCGCCGAAGCCCTCCAAATGCTTCTTCGGGATACACTCATCCAGGCCGATGACAACATGCAAATCACGGCGCGGAGCGAGTTCCAGGCGTTATCGATTTCGCGCACGAAGTCCCGGTGGTCTAGCGGGAGCACTCCGAGCGCAAGCGAGGAGCCGCGACGCGCTGCAGCAGCTGGGGGAGGCGCTAGGGGAATGAGGTCGCCCTCACCCTGCCCTCTCCCTCCGGGAGAGGGCGGAAGCCCGGTCGGGTCTGCGAGCCCGCCATCAGTGCGCTCGACAACCGCCTCTCTTGCCGCGACGGCCCGGGTCGGGAGGTGCTATACCTCTCCCCGCAGGGGAGAGGGTAGGGTGAGGGGAGATTCCGCAGAGTAGAGTCATGCCGAAGCCGGCGAAGACACATCGCATCCACCCCGCCCTCCTCGAGCGCACTCGGGAACTCCGCCATCCGCTCACGCCACCGGAAGCGAAGCTCTGGAGTGCCGTCCGCAATCGGCAGTTGGGCTTCAAGTTACGACGCCAACATCCGATCGGCCGGTTCATCGTCGACTTCTGATCCACCGGGGCGCCGTGAAGCCGCGGCGTCTTCTGCTCCTGCATGACCCGGCCTGGGACCGGCCGCCAGGCGGCCCAGCCAGGGGACCTCCCCTCTATCAACCGGAATCGAGAGCCTGACGGTGAGTCCATCCTCGGAAGAGCTCTGGCACGGCGGCGCACGGCCTCCCTCGGATCGCATCGCTTCAAAGAAGCCTGCGCGGTAGGGGATTGACAAGCACCCCGAACTGCTGTAGCTTTTATAGTGTAAAATACGATTTCATCTAGTGAAAGCCCCCTGCCGTCGGGTCGATCATGCCGACAACCAATTCCCCGGACCAGTCCTCGCCAGACCGTTACCACGTCCGCTCTGTGGAACGAGCACTCTCCATCCTAAAGCTCTTCCTGACCGGCGAAGGGGAGCTGAACCTCGCCGAGATCAGCGCTCGGATGCACCTGCCGCAAAGCACAGTGTTCCGCCTCCTCGTCACGCTCCGGTCTTCGGGTCTCATTGAGCATAGCAGGAACAACGGGAAGTACCGGCTCGGATCCACCTCCCTGGCGCTGGGTGGTGCCTTTCTTCGGAATAGCGACCTGAGACAAAGCGCCAAGGATTCCCTGGAAGCACTGCGCGATCGCTGCGGGGAGACAGTCCACCTGGCAGTCCTCGACAAGCTGGAAGTGATCTACCTGGATAAGCTGTCCGGTCTGCACCCCATCGGTTTGATGTCCTCCCGCGTCGGAGACCGGTCCCCGGCCCACTGCACAGGCCTGGGAAAAGCACTTCTTGCCCAACTCTCGGAGTCCGAACTTCGCGAGCGCTACGCCAACACCCCACTCCGCCGCTACACACCTAATACCATCACGCACCTGGGAGCCCTGCTCAAGAACCTGGCCGAGATCCGGGCGCAGGGGTACGCCGTAGACGATGAGGAACACGAACCGGGGGTCGCCTGCATCGCCGCGCCGATCTTCGACTCGGCCGGCGCAACGGCGGCCCTGAGCGTGGCCGGCCCCAGCCAGCGAATCAACGAACAACTCAATGCGAAGGAGCTGCCTCGGATCGTTCTGCAGGCCGCGGCCGAGGTCTCCGCACGCCTGGGCGGCGGAGAGAAAGCCGGAGCGCCCGCCACACGCTCGCGTCGCCCGGCGCTCACCCGTTTCAGCTCGTAAGGCCGCCTCGCGCGTGGGATCTCGCCGTCGGCCGGCCGGGCGCTCGGTCGAACAAGATAACCGGGGGGCTTGCCATCCTGGTCCGTGTGCCGCCCTGAGGGCACGCCCTGGCGCGACTGGCAATTCCACGGGAGAGACCGTATGACCGATGTCGTGACTTTCGGCGAGACCATGCTGCGGCTCAGCCCGCCGGATTTCCAGAGGCTGGAGCAGGCGACAAGCCTGAACGTGAGCGTCGGCGGCTCCGAGCTCACCGTCGCCGCCGGCGTCGCGCGCCTCGGGCTGAGCTCCGCCTGGGTGAGCCGCCTGCCCGACAACGCGCTGGGGCGGATGGTCCGCAACAAAGCCCGTGAGATGGGCGTCGACACGAAGCACATCGTCTGGTCCCCGGACGACCGGTTGGGCCTCTACTTCGTGGAGTATGGAGCTTCGCCTCGCGCCAGCAGTGTCTTGTACGACCGGTCCCCATCCGCCATCTCACGGATCCGACCCGGCGAGATCCCCTGGGAGTCAGTCCTTGAAGGCTGCCGGCTGTTCCATGTCAGCGGGATCACCCCGGCCCTCAGCGACGCATCGGCCGAAGTCACCGCCCAGGCCATCCGGGCGGCCAAGAAGGCCGGAGCCCTAGTCAGCTACGACCTCAACTACCGCGCCAAGCTCTGGTCGCAGGAGAAGGCCCGCCAGATCCAGACGCCCTTCATGCAGTATGTGGACAACCTGATTACAACCGAGGAGGACACCGAGCGCGTCTTTGGGATCAAGGCCGCGGACTACAAGCAAGTCGCCCGGGAGCTGGCAGAGCGATTCAGCCTGCCAGTCGTGGCGATCACTTTGCGCGGGACGCCGTCCGTATGGCGAAACACCTGGAGCTCGCTCGCCTACGCCAACGGCGCGTTCATCGAAGACGTGACTTACGATCTCGAGGTTGTGGACCGCCTCGGTGCCGGCGACAACTACACGGCAGGCTTCGTCTACGGCTTTCTGACTCAAGGCGTTGAGCACGCCGTGAGACTGGGGGACGCGTTCGCGGCCCTCAAGCACACCTCGTGGGGCGACTTCAACTTCGCCACGCGGGAAGAGGCGGAGAAGCTGATCAAGGGCTCGTCGTTGCGGATCGCTCGATAGGAGAGGACGGATGGAACGAGGGAAGCAGATCGACCGGATCGAGCAGAGTGGCATCATCGCCATCGTACGCTTCGACCGCTCCGAGGAGCTGGTGCGCGTAGCCCGCGCCATTTCCGAAGGCGGTGTCAACGTCATCGAGTTCACCATGACGATCCCGAGCGCCCTGAGAACGATCGAGGAGGCGGCCCAAGAGTTGGGCGATCAAGTCCTGATCGGGGCGGGCACGGTGCTCGACCCCGAAACTGCCCGGGCCGCGATCCTCGCCGGCGCGGAGTTCATCGTCGCCCCCACCTTGAATCGCCAGGTGATCGAGCTTTGTCACCGCTACGACAAGGTCGTCATCCCGGGGGCGTACACCCCCACGGAAATCCTCAGCGCCTGGGAGTGGGGTGCGGATTTCGTCAAGGTGTTCCCAGCAGAGATCGGGGGGCCTGCGTACTTCAAAGCCGTTCGGGCCCCGCTGCCGCAAGTCAAGTTGATCCCGGTGGGAGGCGTCTCGCTGGACAACACCGCCGAATTCATCCGGGCGGGGGCGGCTGCCATCGCCGTCGGGGGCAACCTGGTCGAGAGGAAGGCGGTGGCCGAAGGCCGGTACGCCCACCTGACGGAGCTCGCCAGGCGGTTCAGTGAAGCGGTCCGGAGCGCCCGCCAGAATGGTTGAGCGTCACGTGACCTTTCGCGTGCTCCCCGATCGTGGGGCCGAGTTCGAAGGGTTTGTGATCGATCGCTACACTCCGGCGATGGCCACCCAGCCTGGGTTCGCCGGCTTGCGCCTGCTGCGAGAAAGCGACACCTCGGGCCGGTATCACATGGTGATCCGATTCCACAGCCGCGAGGAATCCGACCTATGGCGGAGCAGCGACTCTCACAAGTACCTATCTCCGTCGCTGAAAGCTCTACATCTCGGCACCGAGGTTGTGGACTACGTCGTGACGCATGAAACGTAGAAGGAGACCGGCATCCCGGGGGCCGAACGTGGCGCACACCGAAGGAGCCGCGTGCCTATGGCCTTGCCGGCGAAGGAGGTGACGCGCGACTCGAGGGAAGGAAAACCGCCCTGCCCCATCCTGGACCATTCTGCGAAGGTTGTCGCACAACCCTGAGAAAGGGAGAAGAACGATGAACCGCAAGCTAGCACGCATGCAGGGGGTCATCTCGGCTCTGGTGTTTCTGGCCTTGATGCTCGCCGCGTGCGGCGCGCCCGCGACAGAGACCGGGCCCGCGCCGGAGGCATCCGAGGCTCCCGCCACGGAGGCCCCCGAACCGGAGACTCCACTCATCCGCCGTTACGAGGGCGAGACCATCCGCATCTTGATGTACGAGCAAGTACCGACCTACAGCACGCTCGACCGGCTCCAGGAGTTCACGGACGCCACGGGCATCAACGTGGAATACGAGCTTCTGGCCGAATCGGAGATGATCCGGAAGGAGACACTGGATTTCTCCTCCCACACCGGCACCTACGACGTGACCAACGTCCACTTCTGGTACATCCCGCAGTTCGCCCAGGCGGGATACCTGGAGCCCCTGGACGACTATGTCGCCAATCTGTCGGTGCCCGAGTGGGACTCGATGTCGGATTTCGTGCCCTCCTACCTGGACTCGCAAAGGTTTGAGGGTGGCCTGTATGGCCTGCCCTTCCAGGGCATCGTCCAGATCCTGTACTATCGGACGGACCTCATCGATCAGTTCTGCGGCGGAACGCCTCCGGCGACGATGGACGATCTGATGACGTGCGCCCAGGCCATCACCGAGGGCGGTGCCGGCGAGGTGTTCGGATACACCGACCGCGGATCGGCCGATGCCGCCACCTTCATGAGCCCTGCGGGGTGGATCTACGCGTGGGGCGTCAATTTCCTCGACGAGAACTATCACCCGCAGCTCACGACTCCCGAAGCCGTGGCGGCCATGACCCACTACGTCACCCTGCTCTACAACTACGGGCCGCAGGGACAGGCGGGCATGGGCTGGGCCGAGGCGGAGCAGGCAATCCTGAACGGGGTGGCCGCGATGCACGCCGACACGCACGATCTCGGCCCCGACATGGTCAACCCGGAGCGATCCCAGTTCCCAGACAGCATCAGCTTCGCCATGCCTCCCATGCAGGATCGGTATGCGCAGGACTTTTTCGCAAGCGGGCTGAGCATCAACGCCGATTCCCAGCACAAGGAAGCCGCCTGGCTGTTCGTCCAGTGGGCGACGGCCGCGGCCACCCAGGCCGAGCAGCTGGCTGAGCGCAGCGACTTCACGGTGGAGTCCATCCTGAACAGCGAAGCATACCGCTCCCAGGTTCCGGGAGGCGAGGTCATCCTACAGGCTGCGCAGGTCGCCGATCCGGCCTACTTCCCGGCCATCCCGGAGTTCGGAGCCCTCTCCGACGTGTTCTCCGCAGCCGTCTCGCGCATGGTGGCCGAAGGTCCCGACTCGGTCGAAGATGTGATGACGGCGGCGAACGCCGAGATCGAGGAACTGCTCGCGGCAGCGGGCTACTACGACTGAGAGCGAGGCCTGACTTGGCAGGCAAGGGAAGGCCCTCCCAGAAAGAGACGGGGGGCGAGTTGGTGGATCCAGGAGCTTTCGGTCGGAAACGAAGCCGCCTTTCCTCGGCGCTCGAGTCCCTGGCGTCGTGGGACGGCGGCTTCATCCTTCCGGCGACCGGGTTGATGATCCTCCTGGTTATCTTCCCGACGCTCTACACGCTGGGGCTGAGCTTCGTGCGCTGGAACCTCACCGAGGCTAGGCCGCCCACGTTCGTGGGGTTGGAAAACTACGCATTCCTCGTCGGGGAGACCCGTTTCTGGGAAGCCCTTGGCCGGACACTCATCTTCACAGGAGTCTCTTCCGGGGTCACCCTGGCCAGCGGGATGACCCTGGCACTCCTGCTCAACCGGCCCTTGCCTGCCAAGAACTTCATTCGCACGCTCTTGATCGTCCCGATGGTTGTAACCCCCGTCGTGGTAGGGCTCACCTGGCGGTTTATGTACAACCCCGAGCTCGGGATGATCAACTTCCTCCTGGGCGAGCTTGGGTTCGAGACGATCGCCTTCCTGGGTAAGATCGGCACTTCGTTGGCCTCGGTGATGGTCACGGACATCTGGCAGTACACGCCGTTTGCCCTCCTGATCCTCCTGGCAGGTCTGGAAAGCCTGCCGACAGAACCATTCGAGGCCGCGCGCATCGATGGGGCGTCCTCATTCCGAATGTTTTGGGCCCTGACATTGCCGATGATGAAGGGCCCGATCCTGGTAGCCACACTGTTCCGGGTGATGTTCAGCTTCAACACATTCGACACCATCTATGTCATGACCGGGGGCGGTCCTGGCAGAAGCTCGGAGACGCTGGTCATGTACGCCTACCGTCTTGGATTCGAGCATTGGCACATGGGCGAGAGCGCGGCCGCTGCCTTGATCATGTTGATCCTGGTGACCGTTTTCTCGCGGGTGATCCTGAAGGTGGCGCGGGCCTCGCGTTCCGAGGACTGAAGGAGTTCGTGGGTGAGGCAGAGAAGACGACTCACGACGGCGGTAGCCCTCTTTCTGCTGGCACTGGCCAGCTTCATCAGCGTTTTCCCTTTGTACTGGGTGATCACGACTTCCTTCAAGTCGCCCGTGGACGTGTTTCGAATGCCGCCCGTGTGGTTGTTCCGCCCCACCCTCGAGAACTACCAGGCGGTCTTGAGCAGCCGCTTCCCGGGCTACTTCGCCAACAGCCTGATCGTAAGCCTGGGTACGGTTACACTCTCCCTGCTCGTAGGCGTGCCCGCCGGGTATGGGCTGGCGCGGCTGCGCATCCGCCGCAAACACGACATCGACTTCTTCCTTCTCTCCACCCGCATGGCTCCGCCGATCGCCTTCATCGTACCCTTCTATCTCATGTGGAGCCGACTCCGCCTGATCGACACCTACCCAGGCTTGATCCTCGTCTACATGCTCTTCACGACAGCCTTTGTCGTCTGGATGTCGCGGGCCTTCTTTGAGGATCTTCCTCCCGAGCTGGACGAGGCCGCCTGGGTTGATGGATGCACCAAGTGGGGGGCGTTTTGGCGAGTGGCGGTCCCTTGCGTCCGCGGGGGACTGGTGGCCACGACGATCCTCGCCGTCCTGCTCACCTGGAACGAGTTCTTCTACGCACTGCTCCTTACAAGTTTCACCGCTAAGACGATGCCCGTCGCGTTGCCCGGGTATATCGGGTTTGTCCGGCTGCGCTGGGGTGAGTTGACGGCGGCGGCCACGATCGTCGTGGCGCCGGTGCTCGTCTTCGCGGCGCTCGTCCAGAAGTATCTGATGCGCGGCCTTGTGGGCGGTTACGGCCAGCGGTAAACCGCCCGCCGCAGGATCGGAGTAGAAATCGAGGGAGGTCCTCAATGAGCGGGAGGCTCTTAGGCAAGAAGGCGCTGGTCACAGGCGCGGCCAGCGGGATCGGGCGAGCCACGGCCGGGCTCTTCGCACTCGAAGGCGCGAGAGTGGTGCTGAGCGACATCAGCCGGGAGCCCGGCCAGAAGGCCGCCCGGGAGATCGGCGAGGGCAGCGCGCTCTTTCTTGAGGCGAATGTCGCAGAGGAGCTCGCGGTCAAGGCCATGGTTGCCCGGGCGCTCGAATGGCTCGGTGGCCTCGATATCCTGATCAACAATGCGGGAGTAGGCGGGGTAGGTCTGCCCAAACCACTGGCCGATCTCAGCCTCCAGACCTGGGATACGACCATCGATACCAACCTCAAGGGCACCTACCTGGTCAGCAAGCATTGCCTGCCACATCTGGTCGCCTCCGGCGGCGGGGCGATCGTGAACCTGGTATCCACCTACTCCATGGTGGGCGGACCGGGGCTGGGAGCGTATTGCGCCTCCAAAGGGGGTATCCTTGCGCTCACTCGCAACATGGCCCTCGACTATGCGATCCACAAGGTCCGCGCCAATGCCCTCGCCCCCGGTTTCGTGGATACGCCGATGCTCAGGGCGGACATCAACAAGGACCCGGACCCGGATGACGTCATTGCCGATATTATCTCTCGCATCCCGCAGGGCGAGCTCATGACGGCCGAGCAGGTCGCCCGCGTGATCCTGTTTCTGGCTTCCGATGATTCCCAGGTGATGACCGGCTCGCTTGTCGTCGCCGATGGCGGCTACACCGCCCGTTGAAAGGGGAGTGTCATGCCGGCGTCGGGCCTCCGCTGCGTGAACTGCGGGCAGAGCTATCCCCTCGGCCTGCATTACCGATGCGAGGGATGTGATTTCCCTCTCGACGTCGTCTACGATCTCCCGTCTCCCGAAGAACCATACGAGCTGCTAGGGAAGCAGGGGATCTGGCGCTTCGAACCTTGCTTGCCCCCGGTCGATGACGTCGCTCAAGTTAGTCTTGGAGAGGGAAACACACCGCTGATCGCGGCCTCCCGCCTGGGGGTTGCGTTGGGGATTCCCAACCTGTTCTTCAAGAACGAGGGAGCCAACCCGACCGGATCCTTCAAAGATCGGCCGAACTGCATTGGCGTCAGCGTCGCGAAATCCTTTGGGATAGAGGCGGTCGTGATGTCGTCCACCGGAAACGCGGGCGCCTCGTTGGCGGCCTACGGCGCCCGGGCCGGCCTGCGGTCGCTGATCATCGTCACCGAGCAGACGCCGCCCGCCAAGCTCACTCAGATGGTCATGCACGGCGCTCAGATCGTGGTCGTTCGGGGCTCGCTTAGCGATGCGTACTGGCTGGCTTATCACGCCGCGAAAGAGTGGAACTGGATGGATCTCACATCGACGTTCCTCTCCCCATATACTACCGAGGGTGATAAGACCGTGGCCTATGAGCTGTTCGGCCAGCTCGGTCGGGCGCCCGATGTCATCGTAGTGCCGGTCAGCGTCGGACCCCTCCTCGTCGGAGCCTATAAGGGCTTCGAGGAGCTCCGAAGCCGCGGGCTCGTCGACCGCCTTCCCCGCATGGTCGCCGCCCAGGCGGAGGCGTGCGCTCCGATCGCCAGGGCCTTCGCCGAAGGGCACACGGAAGTCCGCCCCTGGGAAGGTACAACTCTTACGGTTGCCGGCGGCATCGCCGACCCATTGCGGGGCTACGAGAAGGACGGAACCTACACGCTGCGCGTGGTGCGGCAATCCGGCGGTTGTGCTCTCGCGTGCGCAGATCAAGAAATCATCGATGCCACACGGGCGCTGGCTCGCGAGGAGGGAGTCTTTAGCGAGCCCACGGGGGCCGTCTGCGTCGCGGCGTTGGCTCATTGGAAACGGCAGCCTCAGTTTTCCCCGGAGCAGACCGTCGTGTGCCTGGTAACCGGGCATGGGTTGAAGCAACTCCGGTCGTTCGATCAAGAGGTGAGGCTTCCAAGAGCGGTCGATCCCACGCTGGACGACCTGCGGAAGGTGCTGGAGGAGTTCCCGGCCGGCGCTTGATGAGGGGCGAGATCTCAGGAGGGTTAGCATGAAGTGGATAGACCTTTCCCTTCCGATGACAGCGGAAACCGTTCACTGGCCGGGGCACCCCCGCTACACAGTGACCGATATGATGTCGATGAGCGCTGGGGACGCAATGAACGTCTCCTCTGTCGCCATGTGCTCGCACTTTGGCACGCACATCGATGCGCCGCGGCACTATGTTGCGTCCGGCACGGCTGTCGACGAAGTGCCCCTGGAGGTCCTAATCGGGCCTTGCCGGGTTGTAGATTGGCGGGAGAAGCAGCACATCCCGGCCGACTTTGTCCTCGGATTGGACCTGGGCGGGTTCGCCCGACTCTTGATCCGAACAAGGAATAGCCAGTTCATCGGCCAGCCCGAGTTCCACGAGGACTATATCGCGCTGACGCCGGACGCCGCCCGGGTCCTGGTCGCGCGCAAGGTGAGACTTCTGGGCGTGGACGGATACTCGATCGGCCCCTTCGAACCGTCGGTCGGGATGGAAGTCCACAGGATCTTCTTGGGCGCGAGCCCCGAGC
>Ga0209342_10001126_pt1 | contig 30164 bp, 30 predicted proteins | sample RifCSP16_2_FD_184023 | JGI IMG/M metagenome (GOLD analysis project Ga0209342, IMG submission 184023) | Soil microbial communities from Rifle, Colorado - Rifle CSP2_sed 16_2 (SPAdes) (version 2) | ecosystem: Environmental > Terrestrial > Deep subsurface > Rock core/Sediment | place: Rifle...
CCGGCCCGCTTTTTTTCGCCTTAACCTTTTGGCTTAATTTGCAGATTGTTCTTTACGGAGACGACGCCGGGGACATCGTCGGCGACTTTTTCGGCTTTCGCGGCGCTTTCAGCGGAATCGACAAAGCCGTTTAACTGAACCACGCCTCTGTATGTATCGACATCTATCTGGAGCGCTTCCAGCGACTGGTCCTGGATGATCCTGGACTTTACCCTGGTTGTCAGCGTCGCGTCATCGACAGACTCTCCCGCGCTCCTTCTCGTCTCGGTTGCCGCGCAACCGCTGATTGCGGCTATGAGCATGATACTGGCAAGAAATCTGAATACGATATGTCTGGTCATGTTTTAGCTCCTTATGTTTAAAATTTCCCTGTTTAAATCGTATATCACTATGGAAGCCTGTCAAGTTCAGCCCGGCTCGGGTGAAGAGATTTGAGCGGAGACGCAGATTGCAAAAAACTCCGTTTTTTGAGCAGGTTGCTGAAAAAGTTCCATATGCGAGGCGTCGAGGAGCGAGGAATGAGGCGTACTTTGTTTGTACGCTGCAATTGCGCGCTTTGAAGCCAACAAAGCAGATGGACTTTTTTGCAGCCTGCTACTTCTTTTTCAGTATCTTCATAAGTTCCACAAGCGGTCTCGTATTTAGAACATCCTTTTTCTCAAGCCAGCCCCTTCTGGCCGTATGGATCCCATACTCGATATTAGCTAAATGGTGTATTGAGTGCGAATCAGTGGAAATTGCGACCAGCACGCCCTTTTCCTTCGCTAGCATGCAGTGGCTGTCGTTAAGGTCGAGCCTGTCCGGGTAAGAGTTGAGCTCAAGAGCGGTATTGTATTTCTTCGCCTCTGCCATGACCTTCGCGAGGTCGATGAGGTACGGCTCTCTCTCCCCTATAAGCCTGCCGGTCGGATGTCCTATGATGTTTATGAGCCCGGTCCTTATGGCTTTTACGACCCGCTTGGTCATCTCATCCATGCTCATACTGAAACCCGAGTGCACCGAGGCGACGACGAGGTCGAGTTTGCGAAGAACGCTTTCCGGGTGGTCGAGGGTTCCGTCGGCCCTTATGTCCACTTCGGTCGATTTCAGGACGGTAAACTTTTTCTTCTGCTTCCTGAGCTTGTCGTTGAACTCGTCCACGGCCTGCATCTGCGCCATTATCCTGGCCTCGTCAAGCCCCCTTGCTATGCCGACGGCCTTTGAATGGTCTGTCACGGCCATGTACTCGTAGCCCAGTTTCATGGCCGCTTCGGCCATCTGCTCGAGCGTGTATGTCCCGTCGCTCTCCTTTGTATGGACATGGAGGTCGCCCCTGATATCAGATCGCTTGAGCGGCTCAGGAAGAGCGCCCTTCTCCGCGGCCTCTATCTCGCCGCGCATCTCGCGCAGCTCCGGAGGTATCCACGGAAGCCCTACCGCGGCGTAGACGGCCTCCTCTTTTTCACCTGCTACCCACTGCCCGTTTTCCCTGAAGACGCCGTATTCGCTGATTTTAAGCCCCATCCTCTTTGCCCTGTCCCGAATCGCCACATTGTGCGCCTTGGAGCCGGTAAAGTACTGGAGTGCCGCACCAAAGGCCTTTTTCTCAAGCACCCTTATGTCTACCTGAAGCCCGGCCTTAAGTACGACCGTGGACTTTGTCTCGCCCATCGAAACGACCTCCCTCACCTCCGGGTGCTTTACGAAATGGTCCATTACGGCCCGCGCATCGCTGCAGGTGGTGAGTATGTCGAGGTCGCCGACAGTCTCCTTCCAACGCCTGTAGCTTCCGGCTGGGACAATGTCGATTATGCCCGGGACCTTTTTCAGCCAGGCAACAAACGACAGGGCAAAAGGCGTTACAAATGAGAGTTTGAAAACCTGCGTCCTGGATTTCAGGTCTTTTATGCCCCTTAAAATCTTCTCTTCCGAGACCTGGCCGAAGCCCGCAAGTTCCTGTATGCGCCCTTCAGCCGCCGCCTTTTCAAGTTCGTCAATGGTCTTGACGCCAAGCTCCTTGTGAATGAGCGCGGCCTTCTTGGGCCCCACGCCCGAAACTTTCAGTATCTCCAGCATACCGGAGGGCATCTCGGTCAGGAGTTCCCTATGAAAGGCGCACCCGCCGGTTTCCAGCATCTCGATTATCTTGGTCCTGGTGGACTCGCCTATGCCGGGTATGCCCTTGAGCCCGTCCTCGCCTCCATCTTCGTACAGGGTCTTGAGACTCTCTGGAAGGCCGTCTGCGACCATTCCGGCGTTCCTGTATGAGCGGACCCTGAACAGGTCGCCGCCCTTCAATTCAAGTAGGTCGGCTATCTCAAAAAAGACCCTGGCAATCTCCGAGTTCTCCATCCGGACCGGCTCCTTTCCAAACAACCTCATATATTATATAATATACAGGGTTTTCGTCCCGGCAGTGCCTTTCGGCAATATGTTTTTCCGTTGACTTGACGGGGCTCTTTACCTAAACTTAGTAATTCAGTTGTGTATAGCTTTATCATTCTGAAAGGTTGTAACTTTGAACAACAAAAGCTCCATCGGAGTCTTTGATTCAGGCATAGGCGGGCTGACCGTCCTCCGTGAGATAACAAGGCTCCTTCCCGGAGAGAATACCATCTACCTGGGAGACACCGCCCGTGTCCCTTACGGCAGCAAGTCAAAGGAAACTATCGAGAGGTACTCCTTCGAGATTGCCGCCTTCCTCCTTAAGCACGACATCAAGATGCTGGTAGCCGCCTGCAACACGGCATCCGCCTATGCGGTGCCGAAGCTCGCAAAGGAACTGGATATCCCCGTGCTGGGCGTCATAGAGCCCGGCGCGCGGGCGGCGGTAGCCGCTACTAAGGCCAACAGGATAGGCGTCATCGGGACAGAGGGCACCATCAAAAGCAGCGCCTACACCTCTGCCATAAAGGCCATAAGGCCGGAGGCTGAAACTTTTGTCAAAGCCTGCCCACTGTTCGTGCCGCTTGTGGAAGAAGGCTGGGCGGAAGACGAAGTGACGGCCCTTGTAGCGTCCCGCTACCTCGCCGGGCTCAAAGACGCGGGGATAGATACGCTCGTTCTCGGCTGCACGCACTACCCGCTCTTAAAGGAAACAATAGCTTCTGTCATGGGCGACAGCGTAGCGCTGATAGACTCCGCGGCCTCGACCGCAATGGAAGTAAAGAAGATACTCGAAGAAAAAGGGCTTCTTAACGACAGCGGGAAAGACGCCTCGCACAGGTTTTTCGTGACCGACTCCCCAGAGCGCTTCATGGCCGTCGGCAGGCGCTTTTTCGGGGAACGCCTGGCTGACGCTGAACTCGCGGCTCTTACCGACAATTAAAGAGGTATTCAGGTGGCCGGAAAAAAAGGAAAGAAAAGCTTTTCAATACTCGTAATTGCCGCCGTGACTCTCGTCGCGGGAATAATCGTGCTCGCCTGGCTGGCCGGAAGGCCGACGGAAAAAGAGACCCGTGAGATAAATGTCTTTTTCAGCGACGAGGACGGCCTTTATCTCAAGGCCGAGAAACGCAGCATAGAAAAAGGCGAGCTTTCCTCAGAGGCCAGGGCAGCCCTTGAGGCCCTCATAAACGGCCCTTCGAGCGCTTCGCTCGGCAAGACGCTGCCCAAAGGCACGAAGCTCGTTGCCCTCGATATCAAAGGGTCGACCGCAGTCGTTGACTTAAGCCCGGAGGTCATAAAAAACCATGAAGGCGGCTCGTCAGGAGAGCTTCAGACCATCTATTCAATAGTCGACACGCTCAGCCTCAACTTCCCGGAGATAAAAGAAGTGCAGATCCTCGTGGGAGGCAAGAAGGAAGAGACCATCGCCGGACATATAGACATAAGCCAGCCTCTGGGGCCGGATAAAAAAATAATCAAGGACTAACAGGTTGCTAAAAAAGCTCCATATGCAAGGCGTCGAGGAGCGAGGAATGAGGCGTACTTTGTTTGTACGCCGCAAAGACGAGCGACAAAGACAACGCCGCAGATGGACTTATTTTCAAGCCTGAATAATAGGAGCGACTATGCCCAAGGAGAACAGCTACAGGCTTGAGCGTGATTCCCTTGGCGAAAAGCGCGTCCCGGCAAAAGCGTACTACGGCATACAAACGCTGAGAGCCTTTGAGAACTTTCCCATAAGCGGTATAAAAGCAGCCCCCGTCCTCATAACCGCCACGGCCATGGTAAAGCTCGCAGCCGCGAAAGCTAACGCGAGGGTCGGCCTCCTTGACAGGAAAAAGGCCGACGCTATTTGCAGGGCCGCAAGCGAGATAATAAAGGGCGGCTTCCGGGGCGAGTTCATAGTGGACGCCTTTCAGGCAGGAGCAGGCACCTCGCATAACATGAACGCCAACGAGGTCATTGCCAACAGGGCCACAGAGATACTCGGCGGCCGCCTCGGCGACAACTCCATCGTCCATCCAAACGACCTCGTCAACATGAGCCAGTCCACAAATGATGTGGTGCCGACGGCCCTCCGGGTGGCGGCCATTCTATCCTCAGACGGGCTTCTTGAGGCGCTCGACAAGTGCGAAAAAGCCTTCAGGCGCAAATCAAAAGAGTTCGACAATATAGTCAAATCAGGGCGCACTCATTTACAGGACGCGGTGCCAGTGAGGCTCGGCCAGGAGTTCGGGTCGTACGCCTCGGCCATGAAAACCGCCACAGAGAGGATTACCGACGCAAGGGAGCGGCTTAAGGAGATAGGCCTCGGGGCTACAGCCGCAGGCACGGGCATCAACACCCACCCCCGCTACAGGTACGCCGTATTGGCAGAGCTTTCAAAAGCATCGGGGATAAAAGGGCTAAAAAAAGCGCCGGACACTTTCGAGGCCCTGGCTTTCTCGTCAGACTTCGCTGCTTTTTCAGGGGCCATGCGCCTGGTGTGCATAGACCTTGTGAAGATATCCAATGACCTTAGGCTTCTTTGTTCAGGGCCCAACACTGGCCTTGCCGAGATATCGTTGCCGCCGGTGCAGCCGGGCTCGTCGATAATGCCGGGCAAGGTCAACCCGGTCATGGCCGAGATGCTCGCGATGGTGTCGTTTCATGTAATGGGCACTGACCATGCTATAGCCCTGGCCGCGCAGGCCGGGCAGCTCGAGCTGAATGTGATGACGCCTGTCATTGCCCACAACCTCCTTGGCTCGATAGGGATATTGACGAACGCCCTTAACTCGTTCACTGAAAAGTGCGTATCCGGAATAAAAGCCGATAAAAAACAATGCGCCTTTTATTTCGAGAACTCGGCGGCGCTCGCAACCGTATTGAACCTGTTTATCGGGTACGACAAGTCGACTGAGGTCGTGAAGGAATCTCAAAAGACCGGACAGAGCATCAAAGAGGTCGTACTCGCTAAAGGCATAATGACCGAATCTGAATGGGGCAGGCTCATGAGGCCTGAGAACCTGACAAGGCCCACTGACTTGAAAAGTCTTTTGAAAAAGGAAAAGAAGAAAAAGTAATGGCCTGGATATTCCTTTTCGCGGCTGGTTTCTTCGAGATATTATGGGCGCTCGGCCTGAAGCTCTCTCAAGGCTTCACCAAGCCCCTGCCCACAATCGGCACTGTAATTGCCATGGCCTTGAGCATGGGTTTCATGGCATTCTCCCTCAAGACCATCCCCATGGGCACGGCATACGCCGTGTGGACCGGCATCGGCGCTGTCGGCACGGCTGTGATCGGGATGGCCCTTTTCGGCGAACCGAGAGCGGCATTGAGAGTCGCTTGCATCGGCCTCATCATAGCCGGAATAGCCGGTCTCAAGCTCACCTCGAACTAACCTCTCTTCCTCAGTTTTCTAGCGCAAAAAGCCCTTCATGCTGTTTTCTGGCATACTCTAACAAGACTGAAAACATTAATTAGCAACAGGTTGTTCAAAAAGGTTCAGATGCGAGGAGTCGAGAAGCGAGGAATGAGGCGTACTTTTTTGTACGCCGCAATTAACGAGCTTTGATGACGACATGGCAGATGGACCTTTTTCAACAACCTGCAAAGGAGGGGAGCCATGAGCATAAGAGGTTTCTTAGGCGGCATTCTGGAAGGGCTAAAATCGAGCGCTTCGGTCTCGACAGTATATGGCAAACCGATACATGCTTCCGGAAAAACGCTTATTCCTGTAGCCAAGGTCGCCTATGGTTTCGGCGGCGGCGGCGAGACTGAAAAAAAAGGCGTATTCGGCAAGCGGGACATTGACACGGAAGAGGGCGGCGGAGGCGGGATCGCGGTAAAGCCCGTCGGCGTCCTCGAAGTAACGGGCAAAAGGACAAGGTTCGTGCCGATAAGCAGGAAGGCCCGGCTGCTGGGTTTCGTGGCAATAGGGTTTATAACAGGCATGGCCTGGTCAAGAGGAAGGCTTACGCACGCAACTGAAGGCGGCGAGCACCATTTTGGGCACGAGCTTGCCAGAGGCCACAAGTAGACGTGATTTCCGAACGAAACAATCCATAAATCGAATTGTTTAAAGACGAGATTCTTCGCTTCGCTCAGAATGACAACAAAGCGAAAGCCCCCTATCGGGGGCTTTCGCTTATTTATTCCCTACCCTGCCTTCCTTTTTTTCTCATGCGTCAGGTCGATATCCTCAAGCGTTGCTGTCAGCGCACCTTTCCTTTTTACTTCCTCCATTGCCCTTTCGGAATCGCCGGGCGACAAGTCAACGCCCTTTACGCCGTCGATAAGCACGGTCACTTCAAAACCATCCTTGATAGCGTCCAGAGAGGTTTCTTTAACGCAGTAGTCCGTCGCCAGACCGCCGATGTAAAAATGGTTCACACCGTCCTCTCGAAGCACTTCGGCAAGGCTTCTGCCTTTTTCGTCATGGCCGAAAAAAGCAGAGTAGCTGTCCTGTTTTGGGTCGTCGCCCTTTGACATGATGACAGCCCTGGGCGGGACTGCAAGGTCCGGGTGAAACTCAGCCCCATGCGTGCCCTGCACGCAATGAGGCGGCCATACCCCGCCATAGGGTTTGAAGTGAACTGTCACGGGCGGATGCCAATCTCTGGTAAAATATATTGGCAGGCCTGCTTGCCTGAAAATCTCGATATACTTGTTAAGTATCGGAACGACACGGTCGCCTTCGGGTACGCCAAGCGCGCCGGACGGGCAGAAGTCGTTCTGCATGTCAACGACGAGGAGGGCCTTCTTTGATATTGCGTTCATAATTAAAGAATATCATCCGCAGAGGGCGTGTCAAGGGCGGCCCGTGGCTGATTTGTGCAATTTATTCAACCAGTTATAGGTTGAAAAGGAAGGCGTTTTGTTTTATTCTTACCTGGCAGGCTGTTGAGAACAGCCTGCCAATGCAATCCATGGATGGATTGCCAAATTGCGAGACTTAAAAAGTTGAGCAATTTGTAAGATTTGGACGAATTCACTTCGCCAAATCGTGGTTGAAAAAGCCAGGGATGGGCTTTTTCAACCTCTGATAGATGCGAAAAAAGACGAATGGAGGACTCGATGATTTATAAGAAGCATATGGCCGTCGCCCTGTCGATATTGTTTCTGCTCATATTCATGGGAGGCGCGGCGCTCGCGGACCCCGCGAAGGTCTACAAAACGAAACTCGATAACGGGCTCACGGTCGTAATAGAAGAGGAGCACTCGGCCCCTGTCGTCTCGGTCCAGATGTGGGTCAAGGTGGGCAGCGCCGACGAGCCGCAAAAGCTCGCCGGCATCTCCCATGTATTCGAGCATATGCTCTTCAAGGGCACTGAAAAAAAGGGCGTAGGCCAGATAGCCACGATGATAGAGTCGGTCGGCGGCGACATAAACGCCTATACATCCTTTGACAACACCGTCTACCACCTCACCGTGCCGAGCAGGTATTTCGGGACAGGGCTTGATGTCATAAGCGACGCCATACAGCATTCGTCCTTTGACCCTGCGGAGTTGAAAAAGGAGCTCGAAGTCGTCCTCGAAGAGATACGGATGAACGAGGACAACCCCGGAAGGAGGCTCTTCAAATCGCTCCTGGGCACTTCATTTACAACGCACCCGTACGGGCGGCCCGTCATAGGGTATGTCGATACGGTCAAGACCTTCACAAGGAAGGACATCCTGAGCTTCTTTAAAAAGTGGTATGTCCCCAACAACATGGTGCTCGTCATAGTCGGAGATGTCGACCACGATGAAGCTTTGAAGGCCATAAAAGACTCATTTAAGGGCTTCAAGTCCGCGCCGGAGCCGCACAAAAAAAGGGCGGTCGAGCCGAAGCAGAAGGACCTGAAGACCGGCGTATTCGCGATGCAGGTGCAGGACGCGCAGCTCGGCATGACCTTTCACATACCGTCCGTAAAAAACGACGACACCTACGCCATAGATGTCATGGAGAGCATTCTCTCCGGCGGCGAGACTTCGCGCCTGTACAAAAAGCTCAAGCTCGAAGACGAACTTGTGCACGGGATATCGGCCTACTCCATGTCCCTGAAAAACCCCGGGCTCTTCTTCGTCACCTCCATGCTCAAGCCAGAAAATATCGGGCAGACCATTACCAATTCTCTGGAAGTCATGCAGAGGCTTGGGGCCGAAGGCCCTGACCACGAAGAGCTTCAAAGGGCCAAGTTCAACATGGAAAGCTCATTCGTCTACTCGAGGGAGACCATGGACGGCCTTGCCGGGAAGCTCGGCTTCTTCGAGGTCAACCTTGGAGACTACGCCTTTGAAAAGAAATATATCGAGAACATAAGAAAGGTCACGCCTGACGATGTCAAAAGGGTGGCGTCTAAATATCTGACCCCGGAGAACATGACCGTCTCCGTACTGATGCCATTGGGAAGAGAAGGCGAAATCACCAAAGACGGCCTTGCCGCAAGCGTTAAGACCGCTCAGGAGGCAAGCGCAAAGACAGTCAAAAAGGCGGCTGAAGAAGGCCGCACGACAAAGACGGTCCTAGAAAACGGCATGACCCTCATCGTAAAAGAGGTCCATTCAAACCCGACGGTAGCCTTCTACGCCACTTTTCCGGGCGGGCTAAGGTTTGAGGAACGGGCCAAAAACGGCGTCGGCAGCTTCACTGTGGGGATGCTCACCAGGGGCACCGTGAAGATGACCAGGGAAGAACTCTCAAAGGAGTTAGAGGACATGGCAGGCGGCGTTGGGGGCTTTTCCGGCTGGAACTCAACCGGAGCCTCGGGCAAGTTCCTTTCAATGTTCTTTGACAAGGGGCTCGCTACCCTCGCCGATATCCTGATGAACCCTGTATTCCCCGAGAAGGAAATAGAAAAGCTCAGGGCCGATACCCTCGCGGCAATAGCGCGCCAGGAGGACAACCTTTCCGGGTACACTTTCAAGCTCCTGTACCAGGAGCTGTATGATGTGCACCCGTACGGCATGCAGACAATCGGCACAAAAGAGTCGATAAGCGCGCTTAAAAGAGACGACCTCCTCAACCATCACAAGAGCTTTTTCGTGCCGGACAGGATGGTGCTGACCATCGTCGGGGACATTGACTCCGAGTACGCCAGAGAGAAAGTCTCCGAACTTTTTGCCGGATTCAATCGCGGCTCCGCTCCCCTGCCCTACCCGCCTGAAGACAGGCCAGAGACAACGATAGAAAAGACCGGGGCCGTGAAAGAAAAGGAGCAGACGCATGTAGGCATCGGCTTCAACGGCACCACGATAGGCACTGACGACAGCTACGCACTGCGGGTAATGGCGGATGTCCTTTCAGGACAGGGCGGAAGGCTTTTCATAGAGCTGAGGGACAGGAAGTCGCTGGCCTACACCGTAAGCGCCTTTTCTAAAGAGGCGGTCGACCCGGGCATGATCGGCGCTTACATCGCAACCGCCCCCGAAAAGAAGGACGAGGCAGTCCAAGGCCTGCTTGACGAGTTCAGGAAGCTTCGGACCGAGCCTGTATCAGAAGAGGAACTCACCAGGGCCAAGAGTTCTATCATAGGAAACTACGAGATAGCGCTCCAGTCTGTCTCCAGCCAGGCAACCGACATGGCTAACAACGAGCTCTACGGCCTCGGGTACGGCTTCTCGAAAATCTACCCGGAAAAGATACAGGCCGTCACAGCCGAAGATGTCATGAGGGTCGCGCAGAAGTACCTCGACCTTGACGCCTATGTCATCTCCATAGTAGGCCCGAACGGAGGAGCCCCGAAAGCACAGTAAACTCTTTAAACGGAAAAGGCCCGGCAGAGAAATCTGCCGGGCCTTTTTTATTTTGGCCATTTGCGAGGAGCTGCTTTAAGCGACGAAGCAATCTCCAGGTGTTTGATTTAACTAAAGACGAGATTGCTTATCTCGCCCCATCCCTGGGGCTCGACCCTTCGGGCCTTCTCGCTCACGCTCGAAGTTCAATTTTTGCTATCCTGCAAAAATTGTCGCTACGCTCGCAATGACGAGCTTTTCTGTTTTGAATTTTAACGGCACTCGGTCACGGCCACGATTATTCAGCGTATCTCATAAAGCGAGTAACCTCTGGAAGTATAGAGCGTCTCAAGGCGCGTATTGAAGAACGAAACGAGCACCTTTAATTCCTCTTCATTGAAGTTGTCGTTAGCGAACTTCTGGAAAATGGCTTCGTTCACCATGAGATGGGTTGCGCCGTAGCTCCTGAAGCCTGCCGCGAGCGAACCGGCGTCATGGGCGTTCTTCACGATCGCGTTCAGGAATACGCCTGTCCTGTCTCCGTAAATATAATCCCTGTCCCAGTAATAGCCCCTGTCACCTGTGAACAGGAGCATGACCCTGGCATCCTGAGGCAGCGCGCCATTCCCAAAACTTACAATTTCATAATCAGGCAAGGTTGCCTTCAAGTACCCTTCCCTGTCCATGCCTCCGGCAAAGTAGCTCACCGCGCCGGTCTTCTGGTAGAGGCCGAAGCCGTAGTTCAGGTTGAAGGCGATGAGGGCGGCCGCAAGAATGGCGGCTGGCCATTTTAGCGTCCGTGAGCCTAACCCGTTCCTGATGCCGAGCGTCACCAGTATGATGACCGCTGGAATAACCGGCATGAGATACCTTGTCACGAGGTCTACGGTAAGGGCCGCGAGCGCGAAAAAGAATATGGAAAACGCCAGCAGGAGTTTCGCGTCCTTTTCTTTTTTTAAAAAAGCGAGCGGTATGAAGGCCAGAAAAACGGGGTTCAAGACGCCGTCGAACTTCTCTATCGAGTTGTCGGCACCCTCCCAGAAAAGGCGGAGGGGTAGCATGACGAGGTCGAGCGCGCCTTCGCCATAGAGGAGAAACCTTTTGCCTACAGGGGCCATCTCGCCAGTGACATGCAGGCCCTCGCCCCTGGCGACCGAGGCCGCCGCGGTCTCGAACAGCGGATAAAAGGGGCTGCCTGTCCACGCGTAGTTCCGGATCAGCCAGGGAGACAGCACGGCAAGAGCGACGGCAACGAATAGGGCTGACTTTTTTATTGCTTCAGGTATACCTTTTTTCTGATACGAAACTGCCGCTACGAAAAGTCCGATTAGGAAAAACGACAGGAGAACATTGTACTTTGCCCCGAGCCCAAGACCAATCGCGACAGCTGAGACTACAAGCCACTTCAGAGCGCCTTCGTCCCTGAACTTCAAAGCGGCCATGAAAGAGAGCATCGAGTAGAAGGCGGCCCCGTGGTCTATATAGGCCATCCTCGAAAGGTTGAAAACAAGAGGGGTCGTCATGTAGATGAAAAAACCCGCGAGGGCGTACAATCTTCCGGCCCTCGGAAGGATGAACGAATAAACGAGCCCGGCCGTCAGGACAGCGAAGAGAAGGTGCAGGAGCCTCGGCGCTATGTCGCTGCCCAGCGCGAGCGGTATGAGGTAGAGCAGGTCGATATTTTGCGGCAGGTATGAAAAGCCGATATGCCTTATCTCCCAGATGCGGCCCGCGCCGATGTAGAGCTTGGGAAGGGCGAGGTGCTGGATGAGCTCGTCCCTGACAGAAGGCGGCATCAGGGCAAGAGGCATTATCAACAGGACAGACAGGACGCAGGCGGCCAGAAGGAGCTTTTCAACTGACGAAAATCCGTTTAGCTCCTTGAATGACATTCCTCTGAATGAATAGATAAACAAGACGGCGGCAGCTGCCGAGACAACGGCGAGAGAGGCCGGAAAAAGCAGGCCGGCGATGCCCAGGAAAAATACGGCGAGGCTCAAGCCCCCGAGGATAAACCCGGTTTTATAGATAAGCGGCATTGCGTACATCCGGCGCGGAATAGGCCACATTCAGGCGGCACACACCAAATATACCACACCATTACGGCAGCCAGATATACATAAATTCCATGCCTGCGCGCTTCGGGATGCCTGCCTCTATATTTATGATGTTTATCCCGGCAGGAGCTGGCTCTGCCATTGAGTAGATGTTGTTCCTGTATGCCCTCGGGGCGGCATAGGTAACGACACGCGCCTCTTTTACGCCTGCCGCCTGTTTTGCCCAGTCTATGGCGTCATCGAGGTAGCCTATTGAGTCGACGAGCTTCAAGTCCTTTGCCTGGGCAGCGGTATAGACCCTGCCATCGGCGATTTTCCGCAGCTCATCTCGCGTAAAACTATTCGTCCGCCCAAGCATCACCCTGTCGAGGAAGTTTTCGTACATGTTGTCTATGACAGACTGGAGCACCCTTCTCTCTTCCTCTGTCATTGGCTTCAAGGGAGAGCCTATGTCCTTCATCGGGCCTGACTTTATGGTCTGGTTTGTGATGCCGATTTTCTCCATGAGGCCGCTCGCGCTGACGCTTATCGCTATGACGCCAATAGAGCCCGTGACGGTCGTGGGGTGGGCTATTATCCTGTCTGCGGAAGAGGCTATGTAGTAACCGCCCGAGGCCGCAACGTCCATGAGCTCGGCCACTACAGGCACTTTGCGCTTCTTTTTGAAGTTCTCAATCTCGTGGCTTATGATGTCGCTCGTGGTGACCGACCCGCCCGGCGTGTTTATGCGAAGGACCAATGCCTTAACATCATCGTCCTTTGCGGCAAGTTCAAGCTCCTCTTTTATCCGGGCCGTGAGGTTGGGCTTTGACTGGCCGAAGATATTCGCGCTCTCCTCGTCTTTTATGATGCCGGATATGTCAATGAGGAGTATCTTCGCTTCCCCCACCCCAGCCACCACCTTTTCAGTAAGGGGCTGGACGCTGGGCAGGTTTATCGATACGCAGCCTGTAAGGGCAATAGCAAGGATGAAGAGCAAGAGTCGGAGTGGGCTGGACACGCGTCACCTCAGGAGAGTTGTTTTGAAGTACCAGATAAGTATATCAATGGGTTTGCGGGGGTCAAGGGTAAGGTGGTTGGAGGGTGGCTTTAATGCTCCACTAATACCGGAGAGGATATAATGGAACTCGTAAATTGGTTAACTTCAGAGATAAGAAAAGGAGGATAATGATATGAAGAAAATACATCTGATTATGGCTCTGGCCGTCGGAATGATTCAGCCAACAATTGCCGTGCTGATAGTGACTATAATGTAGCGGCTTTAAGCGGTTCTCGAAGCCTCATTTTGTGCGCTGCAGCGCACCAAATCGAGTCTGTGTTGAGTTACGCTTCGCTAACCCAACCTACGAAGCTGATAAGTATATCAATGGGTTTGCGGGGGTCAAGGGGGGTGTTTAGGAAAGAAAGCACAGCCAGTGTTTATCGAGCCAACCTGCTAAGTTTATACCTCAAAGACAATGTCTTCATCAAGCTTTCTTCAGTTGAAAACAACGAATAAGAATTAATATTCATCAAATCCAATTCTTTCAAAAAAGTAAATTTCTGACTTGCAGGAATAAGAATTTTCCAGCGGACATCCTGGCCATCGCGACCGTTTGAAAAAACTTCCTCATGACTTGCAAAATAAGCAATACTATCCCTTATTTGCATACAGAAACTATACCTGCTTTGCTGTAAAAAGTGGCGTTTATGAGTCTTTATATTAGGGCCTAATGTTTTTATCCAAGGCGCACTACTGGATGTAATTTTAACACTGCCAGCATTTTCTAAATAGGCATAGATTGCAACCTCATCATCCCTGTCCCCCTCAAAATCAAACGCAAAAAATAATGCCACATAGGGTGATTTAGTCCAATCCAGAAGCGGTGAAGGGAAGCCATGGTGTCGCAAATAAGCCAGGTACGAATAAAGAGCTGGTTTTGAAAAAAGATCATTCAGAAAATGCATATCAGTTTTGCTTGATTGGTCAATAAACTCCTCATAAGAAGGAATCTCCCAAGTATGTCCTGTAAATGTTTCAATCTGAGCCTTTACAATTAATATCATCCAATAATATTCATCTAGTTTGATTGGTTTATTAACATATCTATCCAAAGTAGTCGTTAATTCTAAATTGGGCTGGCCACGAAACAGCAAATCAGAAACCAAAAAAGCTTTATTTTTTTTCTTATTGTCAACTTCATCAGAAATGGCTTGAATCTTGTTCTGAAAATCTTTCCAATTTTCTACTCTGATTGGTTCCATAAGTTTTGCTTTCAGCACCTTTATAGTTCTTAATGGTGCGCGCAGCGCACCCTACAATGACAACGACAGATATTTACGGCAGGTTGCTCAAAAAGTTCCAGATGCGAGGAGACGAGAAGCGAGGAATGAGGCGTACTCTGTTTGTACGCCGCAATTACGAGCTTTGAGGACGACAAAGCAGATGGGGCTTTTTCAGCGACCTGCTACGTCATCTTCCCCATCTTCGTCAGAAAATGCCCGACAGCAACCCTCAGCATCGCGCTCAGGTCCCAGTCCTGCCCGAGTTTCTCTTTGTACTCCTTTGCCATCTCTTCGAGGGCAACGATCTGGTCAACTTCTAAGGTCACGAGGACTTCCCTTAATTCCTCGTCGTGGTCATCGTGGCCGTGGCCGTCGCTGCCGTGGTCGTGTCCGCATCCAGACATGTTCTTCTCCTCAGGGTATACCCTTCCTGTTCTTCATCCTGGCAAGCCCCTCTTTTTTCTCTTTGGGCTTCGCGCTCTTTATGAGCTTCATCTTCTTGTCCATGTGCTTGTTGATGATGGCGAGTACTTCTTTCGGGTCGTCGGTAATATCTATGTAGTCGAGGTCTTCCGGGTCTATGGTCTTGTGATGGAGCATGGTCTTCTTGATGAAGTCCATCAAGGGGGCCCAGTACTCTTTACCGAAAAGTATGATCGGAAAAGGGTATATCTTATGGGTCTGGATGAGGGTCAACGCCTCGAAGAGCTCATCGAGCGTGCCGAAGCCGCCGGGCATACAGACATAGCCCACGGCGTATTTCACGAACATGACCTTTCTGGCGAAGAAGTACTTGAAGTGCAGAGACCTGCTCTGGTACTTGTTGGCCTTCTGCTCTCTGGGCAGGGTGATATTAAGGCCTATGGACATGCCGCCGTTCTGGAGCGCGCCTTTGTTTGCCGCCTCCATCAGGCCGGGCCCGCCGCCGGTTATAACGGCGTAGCCGTTCTTCGACAGGAGGGTCGCGACCTCGACGCACTGCTTGTAGTACTTCTTGTTGCTCTCTATCCTCGCGGAACCGAAAATCGAGACAGCGGGGCCGACATCCGAAAGCTCGTCAAACCCCTCTATGAACTCGCTCATTATCCGGAATACGCGCCAGGTTTCCTTGCCCTTCAAATCCTCTACCATAATCGGGTCTACTCCCATTCTATAGTCGCGGGTGGTTTTGAGCTTATATCGTATACGACCCTGTTGACGCCCCTGACCTCGTTTATTATCCTCCTGGATATGCGCTCCATGACATCATAAGGGAGCCTCACCCAGTCGGCTGTCATGCCGTCCACGCTGTTAACGGCGCGCAGGGCCACGGTGTTCTCGTAAGTCCTCTCATCTCCCATGACCCCGACGGTCTTTATGGGCAGGAGCACGGCGAAGGACTGCCAGATTTCTGCGTACAGGCCAGCGGCCTTTATCTCTTCAAGGACTATGGCGTCGGCTTCCCTCAAGATGTCACACCTTTTTTTCGTGACCTCGCCTATTATCCTTATGGCAAGGCCAGGGCCGGGGAACGGCTGCCTGCCGACTATCTCTTCGGTCATGCCCATCTCACGGCCCAAGGCCCTCACCTCGTCCTTGAACAGCTCACGGAGCGCCTCAACGAGCTTGAGCTTCATCTTCTTCAATAGGCCGCCGACATTGTGATGGCTCTTGATCGTGGCGGAAGGCCCCTTGAAAGAGACGCTCTCGATGACATCCGGGTAGAGCGTGCCCTGCGCGAGGAACTTCACATTCTTTATTTTAGAGGCTTCCTCGTCAAAGACCCTCACGAACTCGCCGCCTATTATCTTCCTTTTCTTCTCGGGGTCTTCGACTCCCTCAAGCTTCTTCAGGAACCGGGCTGAAGCGTTCACCCTCTTGATGTTCATGTGAAAGGACTTTTTCAGGGTCGCCTCGACCTTGTCTGCCTCTCCCTTCCTGAGGACGCCGTTATCGACGAAGATGCAGGTCAGCTGGTTGCCGATGGCCTTGTGCACCAGGAGGGCCGCAACAGCGGAATCTACGCCGCCGCTTATGCCGCAGACGACTCGCGCATCCCCAACCTTCTCGCGGATAGCGGCAATCGAGGTATCTATGAACGACTTCATTGTCCACGAGGGCTTGCACCCGCAGACGCCCATGACAAAGTTCTTCAATATGCGCGAACCCTTGGGCGTGTGCACGACCTCGGGGTGGAACTGGACGCCGTAGACAGAGCCATTATCGCTCCGCATGGCGCATACGCTTGAGTTCTCTGAAGTGCCTATGACCTTGAACCCAGGAGGGACCTCTTCGACCCTGTCGCCGTGGCTCATCCAGACCCTGACCGCACCCTTGCCGAGCCCTGCGAACAGATCAACCTGGCCCTTGGGTATAAGGTCAGACGCGCCGTACTCCCTTTTCTTCGACCGCTCGACTTTTCCGCCGAGGAGCTTTGCCGTAAGCTGCATGCCGTAGCAGATGCCAAGGACCGGCGAGCTTATATCGTTGAAAAAGCTCTTCGGCAGCACAGGCGCGCCCTTATCGTAAACGCTCGACGGGCCGCCTGAGAGTATTATGCCCTTGGGGTTGAACTTCTTTATGAATTCGGCCCCGCAGTTATACGGGTGTATTTCGCAATAAACCTTCAGCTCCCTGACCCTTCTCGCGATGAGCTGGGTGTACTGGGAACCGAAATCGAGGATGAGTATCTTCTGTGCGTGTATATCCATATCGATTGAGCCGGAATGCGGCCTCAGACCTCCTGCTTGTAGTTCGGGGCTTCCTTGGTAATGGTCACATCGTGCACATGGCTTTCGCGCAGGCCCGACGGAGTGATCTTTACGAACCTGGCCTTCTTGTGAAGCTCGTCTATCGTCTTCGCGCCGCAGTACCCCATGCCAGCCCTTAAGCCCCCGATGAGCTGGAATATGGTTGAGGCTATCGCCCCCTTGTGGGGGACCCTGCCTTCTATGCCTTCGGGCACGAGCTTAAGTTCGCTCTCAACATCTTCCTGGAAGTACCTGTCCTTGCTTCCCTTTTTCATGGCCTCAATCGAGCCCATCCCCCTGTAGAGTTTGAAGGTACGGCCCTGGTAGAGTATGGTCTCGCCCGGGCTCTCGTCGGTTCCGGCGAAAAGGCCGCCTATCATTATCGAGTCAGCCCCGGCAGCCAATGCCTTGGTGACGTCGCCTGAGTACTTTATGCCTCCGTCGGATATGACGGGTATGTTCTTCTTGCTGGCGACCTTCACGACATCGGAAACGGCCGTTATCTGCGGGACGCCTATGCCGGTCACTATCCTTGTGGTGCAGATGGAACCCGGCCCCACGCCGACCTTTATGCCATCTACCCCGGCCTTTATGAGGGCCTCGGCCGCCTCTGAGGTGGCGACATTCCCTGCTATGAGCTGGCAGTTGAAGCTCTTCTTGGTGGATTTTACGGCCTCGAGCACGCCCTTGCTGTGGCCGTGGGCAGTGTCGATTATGATCACATCGGCCCCGGCCTTCACGAGAGCGTCTATCCTTGCTTCCCTGTCGAATGATACGCCGACTGCCGCGCCGACACGGAGCCTGCCGAAGCCGTCCTTGCATGAGTTCGGGTGTTTTTCCCTCTTCTCTATATCTGTAACGGTGATGAGCCCCTTGAGCTGATTTTTCTTGTCCACGACCGGGAGTTTTTCAATCCTGTGCTTGTGGAGAAGTTCTTTAGCCTTCTCAATGGAGATGCCGTAAGGGGCGGTTATGACTTCCTTCGTCATTATCTCGGATATCTTTTTGGAAGGGTTCGTCTCAAACCTCAGGTCCCTGTTCGTCAGTATGCCTACGAGGACGCCGTCCTTTACGATGGGGAAGCCGGAGATGTTCTCCTTTTTCATTATCTCCAGGGCGTCGGCGACCTTCTGTTCCGGGCTCAAGGTCATGGGCCTGGTGATGACGACAGACTCGTACTTTTTTACCTTGTCGACCATCGCGGCCTGCTCTTCGATCGTGAGGTTCTTGTGGATTATGCCTATGCCGCCCTCAAGGGCGATGGAGATGGCCATCCTCCATTCGGTCACGGTGTCCATAGCCGCGCTGATGAGCGGTATGTTAAGCCTTATCTCGTTCGTGAGCCTCGTTGACACATCCGTATCTCTCGGCATGGTCTGCGAGAACGCGGGCTCCAGGAGCACATCGTCGAATGTTAAAGCGGTCCTTATTCTGAGCGGTTCCATATATTAAAGCCTCCCCTCTATTCTCTTTATCTAATAGGTTGTTTGAAAAATTACGGTTTATTCTCGTGTCATTGCGAGGAGCGCAGCTGCGAAGCAATCTCAAAGCTTTTTGCCTCAATAAAGACGAGATTGCCGCGCTTCGCTCGCAATGACGAAAGCTAATATTTCAAAGCCGCGCCCGGATTGACCTTGTCGAGAATAATGCCCTCAAGAAGCCCGGCGTCGCTAACCTTTGCCTCGTTAAAGCCGAAGGCGTCCATGGCAAGAAGCGTTATGGCAGTCCCCGGCACTATGAGGTCTTCCCTGCCCTTTTCCAGGCTCAAGACCGTCTGCCGCTCATTGAGAGTCATCGAGCACAGGCGTCTGTACAAATCGGCTATCCTGTCCCTTGAAAGGGTATAATTGTTTATCCTGGCCCTGTCGTAGACCTCCAGGTCCTGGTCAATCGCGGCAAGGGTCGTTATCGTACCGGCGGTACCCACGAAAGACGCCCCCCTCTTGCCGGAGAAATCGAGCGGGTCTATCCCATCTCCCAGCATCCTGCCCCTGAGGTCTTTAAGCACCCCTTTTATCTCATCTTCCATCGCCTTCAGTTCGCTTTTGGCGGGAGGGTCGCTCAACAGGTACTTTTCAGTGAGGTGCACAACCCCCATCTCCATGGACCAGCCACCTGACATCTCCGGGCCGATCGTGGCGATAAATTCGGTGGAGCCGCCTCCGACATCTAGTACGAGCTTTTTGCCCTGGCGCTCGTCGATGACAGAAAGGACGCCCATGAGAGCGAGCCTGGCTTCCTCGCCGCCCTGTATGACGGTTATCTCCAGTCCGGTCTTTTTCCTGACCTCTTCAGTGAACCACTTCCTGTTGATTGCTCTCCTGACGACGCTGGTCGCGGAGGCAAGTACGGTAGTGACATTTGCCTCGTCTATATGGCGGCGGAACTCGCTTAATGCCGCGAAGGTCCGTTCAGCCGCATCAATGGATATGCCTGAGGCCTCGTCATAGCCGCCACCAAGTCTCGTTATCTTCCTCTTGTAGATAATCGGCCTCAAGCTGTCGCCGTCCAGCTCGGCGATAAGGAGCCTGAGCGTATTGGTGCCGATATCTATTGAAGCGTATCTCATCCGCTGGAGCCCCTATCTGGTCTTGTCGTTTTCCGCTGCTATTGAAAGGCGCTCCGCGCCCGAAAGCCTCGCCGTATCGAGCACCTTCACTATTACCGAATGCTTCACATTGCCGTCCGCCCTCAGGATGACGGTCTTGTCAGTACCCTTTTCAAATTCGGATTTCAGCGAAGCGGCAAGGCCTTCCATGACGACCTGCCTGCCGTTGAGGCTAAGCTCCCCGGTCTCGCTTATGGAAACGACCGCGCCCTTGCCTGTCTCGGAACCCGCTGAGACTGCCTTCGGGAGCTTTACCTTGAAAGAGCCGGACATTATGAGAGGCGTCGTCACCATGAAAATGACGAGCAGGACGAGCATCACATCAGTAAAGGGCGTGATGTTTATCTCCGACATCACCTTCTCGTGGCGGCTGCCAGTCTTCCAGGCCATTCTCAGCTGCCCTCCGAAATGCGGCTTGTGAACTCAGAGGCCGAGGCTTCGAGTTCGAGAGCGTGCCTTGAGGCAGACCTCACGAAATAGTTGTATGCCACGACAGCCGGTACGGCAACGAAAAGCCCGGCAGCCGTCGCGATGAGCGCCTCCGCTATGCCGTCGGCAACCGCAGCAGGGGATGCGCCCTGTGATATGGCGAGGTCGCTGAACGCCCTTATTATGCCAAGTACTGTCCCGAACAGGCCTATGAACGGCGCGGTGGAGCCAATGGTGCCGAGTATGCCGAGGGACTTTTCAAGCTTCAACAGCTCGCGCCTTCCGGCAAGCTCCATCGCTTCATTGACCTCTTCCTTGCTCCTGCCCGACCTTGACAGCCCGGAAAGAAGCACCTCGGACAATGGCGACGGCTTCGCCTTGCAAACTGCTGAAACAGCCAGCAAGCCGCCATCTTTCATCGCGTCTCTTATTGATGAAAAAGAATCGCTTAAAGCGCGCGCGAACCTGCTGAAGGCCCAGGCCCTTTCGAGCGTTATCGCTATGGAGAGGACAGAGAGGAGCGCAAGCACTACTACCGTAATGCCGCCTTTTTGCAGCAAGGCTAAAACAGATAGGTCCTGGAACATTGACTCCTTCCGGAGAGTCTTTCGGCGCTACACCTTTTCCGGCCCGGTATAATTCCTCGAGTACTCGATATAGTTCTGGGCTGACTTGAGTATCCTGGCCTTTTCCTCAGGCTTTAATGCCCTTACCACCTTCGCGGGGATACCGAGGACGAGCGAGCCCGGAGGCACTTTCATCCCTTCGGTTACAAGAGCGCCAGCGCCTACGATAGAGTCTTCGCCTATCTCGGCGTTGTCAAGCACTATCGCGCCCATGCCTATGAGGCACCTGTCCTTAACGGTGCACCCGTGGAGGACTACGCTGTGGCCGATGGTTATATCGTTGCCTATGATAAGAGGGTAGGTATCTTTCGTGACATGCAGGGTCGAATTGTCCTGGACATTGGTCCTGTCGCCTATCCTGATAAAGTGGACATCTCCACGGACGACCGCATTGAACCAGACGCTCGAATTGACGCCTATCTCGACATCGCCTATGACCTGGGCACTGTCCTCTATGAAAACGCCCTCACCAAGTTTGGGCCATTTCCCTTTATACTGCTTAAGCATTCACGACCCCTGAAAAGTAATAGTAAATTCTACAAATTTAACAAATTCACCAGATAATCTCAAGGAGAATAATGGTCAAGACTGCTCTTTTGTGAATTCCAGCTTCAATGCACGGCTGGTCTTCCTGCCGACGCTGAACAGCGCCGATTGCCTGAGGCCCGCAAGCCAGACTATCTCATCGCCAACAATCACTACCGGAGTCTTCTTTCTCTCAAGCAAAGTGACCTTGGCGTCGATGAAGATGTCCTTGAGTTTTCTGTGGCCTTCCATCCCAAAGGGCACCATCCTGTCGCCGGGCCGGGCCTGCCTGACACTAAGTTGTCCGGCCTCGATAAGGGCGTCATAATCGAACCATGCCGTATTGACGCCGCCCGTGAACTTCTTGGGCGTTTTCACCACTTTTGCATCGATTGTGCCTATGCCAGCCATGAGCGTCATACCCGGCACAATGAGGGCCTGCTCGAAAAGAGCAGCTTCTTCGGGCAGGCCAGAGTCGACTACCATCCTCCCGTACTCCCGCCTCGCTCTGGTTCCACCGGGAAGACTTATGGATGCGTTCGGCCTTACACCATCCATTATTTCAAAAAAAGAATCGACATGGAGCGAGCCGAGTTCAACCTCAACGCCAAGGGAGCGGACAGAGGCGAGAAAGACCCTGGAAGAAAGCGCCTTGTGCATGCGCTTCAATTTGCTCCTGTCGAGGACGATTGCACCGGCCCTCTGTTCAATTAGCGCTGCCTCAAAGGCCTTTACGGCGGCCTTTTCGATAAAATCGTCGTCGTTTGCAAGTAGATGCGCTGTCCTGGCGAGCGTCTCTTTTATGGAGGGGTTGTAGTCCTCTTGAAGCTTTGGGATAAGCTCGAGCCTTACCCTGTTCCTGAGGTACTTTACGGTGAGGTTCGTGGAATCAGTGACAAAGGCAATGCCATGCTCCCTGGCGTACTCCTCGATGGAGGCGCGGATTGACTGGATGAGCGGACGAACAAAAATGCCCCTGACCGGAGGGATGCCGGAGAGGCCGGAAAGGGAAGAACCTTTAAGGAGCCTCATGATTACGGTTTCGGCCTGATCGTCAGAGGTGTGCCCAAGGGCAACCCTTTGAGCCTTGTACTTCGCGGCAGTCTCCTCAAAGAAGGCATATCGTTTAATACGCGCCGCTTCCTGCGGCGAGCCGCCGAGACCCTTGAGCTCGCCTTTTTCAAGGAGTCTCGATGTGAACTCGAGGCGGCGGCTTTTGGCGAGTACCTTTACAAAATCGTGGTCGCGCCTTGACTCTTCAGCGCGGAGGCCATGGTCCATGTGGGCGACGATTAACCGCAGGCCCAGCTCTTCCATCAGCTCCATTAAAATATGGAGCAGCACGACAGAGTCAGCCCCGCCGGAGACGGCACAGACAACAGTCTCGCCTCTGGAGAGCATCTTCCATTCTTTTATGGTCTTTTTTACCTGCTGGATTAGGCCGGGCATCGTCTGATTATAATTGCCCGGCGAAGACATGACAAGACATTTGAGGGAAAAGTCAGTCCGTGGTGCTTTTTTCGGTCCGAAGCACTCTTCTCTGCTTGGCGAAAATGTACTTTATTATCTTGTCCCTGGTCGTCTCATCCATGTCAACATACTTTACGGCAACAGAGTAGCCGCCGCCGTCATGGGGAAGGGACCTTACAACTTCGCACTTTATCTTAATGACATGCGCGTAGACAGGAAGAAAGGTCTTCAATACGAGCTTCTGGCCCGCGTCGAATGCCTCCTTCGAAAAGAACCTGAGCCCGCCTCCGCTGATGTTCACTTCTTTGACCTCGGGCATGTTAAAGCCGTTCTTCTCGGATATGTGGTTCAGGAGGATGTTGAGCTTCTGGTTTATGTCGAACAGCAGCTCGTAGAGCTTGGGGTTTTCCTCTGCCCTTGGCTCAAGCTCATCAAACATGACCTCCCAGTCAAAGGCAGCCCTGCCGCCTTCGGCGTCGCCTTCCAGCTCATAGTAAACCGGGATGACATCGTTGGTCCTTACATATTCTCTTCTGGGCGCATCATTCTGGTTGACCTGATCCGGCATAAACTATCCTTTCAGGAGCTCGCTTACAACAAAGGCATCGACGACCTCGGGGTCGAACTGCGTGCCCCTGCACTTTACTATCTCGTCCTTCGCCACATCGAGGCTCAGAGCCTGTCTGTACGGTCTGGTCGAGGTCATGGCGTCGAAGGTATCGGCTACGCTGAATATCCTGGCTACCAGAGGTATTTCGCACCCGGCGAGCCCCTTCGGGTACCCGCCTCCGTCCCATCTCTCGTGGTGGTACAGGACTACCGCCCTCTCGGAGACAAGGAGGTTCAACGGCCTCAATATCTCCTCTCCCCGTACCACATGGCTCTTCATTATCTCGCGCTCCTCTTCGGTGAAGCCGCCCTTTTTGAGGAGTATGTCGTCTCTTACGCCTATTTTTCCAATGTCATGCAGGGGCCCGGCGAAGCTTATGCTGTCGACGACCTCCTGCGGGCATTCCATGGCTTTCGCTATCTCGACCGCATACTTCGTCACCCTGTGCGAGTGGTCCTTCGTGTATGTGTCCCTCGCGTCAAGCGCATTGAGGAGCGAGTTGAGCGCGCCTATTATGCTCGAAAAAATATTCTCGGACAAGGCTATATTCTCGAGCTTCAGCGAAGCCTTGGCCGTAAGGTTTAAAACGAGCGTCAGCGCGTCGCTTGATATCTCATTGCCCCCTGGCCTGCCCGCAAGCCCGAGTATGACAACCGGTTCCCTGTTTATTATCATCGGAGCGAGAAGGACCGGCAGAGGGCCGCCTTCCGGTACCAGGGTGCCAAGTGAGCCGCCGGGAGCCATGTAATAAGAGTAGCACCTCTTCGCGAGGACGCTCCTGAAAGGCTCGTCGGCCAGTGAAAACTCAGCGCCGATCATGTCCCGGTTATCATACCCGGAAGCCGCCTTGACTACAAGTTTTCCGTTGTCATGCTCGACAACCATGATGAAGGCCATGTCCGCGTCGGCTATTATCTGCGCTATGTCCATGGTCTTGCGGAAGATGTCGTCTCTTTCCGAAACCTCGTCCAGCGACTCGCTTATGGTATGGAGTATGGAAAGCTCCTTTATCTTGTCTTCCAGCCTTCTGCGCGCCATCTCGGGGAGCGTGCCGATGGCGCGGGTCTTGTCCCCGGGCCTTGGGGCGCGAACCGAGTTCCCTGCGGCTTTTCTTATGACTATCTCAAGCTCCTCGGCCTTGAAGGGCTTCTGGAGGAAATCGACGGCCCCGAATTTTATGGACTCCACGGCCAGGTCGATTGAAGGGTAACCCGTTATCATCACGACCGGCACATCCGGGGCCGATTCCCTCGCGAGGTGGAGAAAATCCATGCCGCTCAGGCCCGGCATGTTCACATCGGCGAGTATCACCCCGTAATTCTCCCGCTTCAGCGCGGTGATCGCGCTCTCAGCGTTCGAGAAATCCTCGACCAGCCAGCCCCTCCTTGAAAGTATCTCGGTCAGGGCCTCGCGGACGCTGTCGTCGTCATCGACGAGCATTATCCTCAGATTTTCAATTGGTAAGACGGCTGCCTGCACTCTATACTCCGGTTCATGATGTCTTTACGGCCTTTGTCGCAAATCTGTCAGCCTCACGGAGATACTCCTGGTAGCGGGCCGGTTTCAGCACCTCGCTTGAGGCCTGTTCCTGAGCCGCTGCGCCTGTACTTTCCTCCGGCTGAGTCTGCTCGTCCGCTGAAAGCGCCTTCTTCAATACGCCTATCTCACCGTAAGCCGTCCTGAGCTCTTCGAGGAGCGCCCTGTTCTGAAGGACCAGGCGGAGCCGCTCGCAGGCGTTCTTGATGACTATCATCAGCTCATCGAGCCTGAAAGGCTTGGCGATGTAGTCGTACGCGCCGCTCTCTATCGCCTTGACCGCGGTCTCTATGGTAGCGTACCCGGTGATTATGATTACAAGTATCTCCTTGTCGAGGTCCTTTATCTTCTGCAGGAGCGCTAGCCCGTCCATGCCGGGCATCATAAGGTCCGTGATGACGATGTCGAAGCGCTCCATCCGGAGCTTGCGCAGCGCCTCGTCCCCGTCCCGCGCGACCGAGACCTCGTAACCCCAGTTCTTTATCGCCTCGGTGAGAAGCTCCCGGAGGTCCATGTCGTCGTCGGTTATGAGTATCTTGAATTTTTCAAAAGACATGGCGCCGCCCTGATAAATTATCGATCGTATGCCTGCGGCCTGGTCAGACCTTCTTTTTGTGGTCTGGCCCGGACAGGCAGGCCATCACATGGCCCATTACCCGCCTCTTCTTGCCTTCCTCAGAGATCGTTACCTTATCCCCGGCGGCAAGGCTTTCGCGCGCCTGGTCTGGATCGCGCCTGGTCTTGTCCTGGAGAACGAAGCCCTCTGCCATGACCTTGTCGATCTTGATCATAGGAAAGTCCTCCCTGGTTTTTCTGACACTATAACTATCGGCAGGAGCGGGCGAAAACTTTAGGTGTTTTTTTGGGTTTTAAACTGTATTCAGGGCTTTTTTTGAGAGATGGAAGAAGGGTTGAATGGACATGCCAGCCGGGGTATCGCCCTTTAGCGGCCGGTTCAAGGCAAACGAATAAAAATGATTTTTCCGTTACCCAAGATTCTCCGCTATTTATGGCGGAGAATCTTGACAAGTGGGTCCGAATGAATCAATACCGTCCATAGGCCTTGACGGCGCTCATGCCGGTCTTGACCTGGCCGAGCCGCGAGCCTACGGCGTCCATGACCTGCTGGACTACGGCTGAGAGTTCACGGTCGCTGCCGGCAAGCTCTCTGGCAAGCTCCTTGAGCGCGCTGTCGGCCACCGGCTCGCCGGAAAGGTCGAGCATCGAGAAAAGCCCGGCCCGCTCAATCTGCGCGCTCAAGAGCTCTTCGATGCGGTTTTCCTCGACAAGGCGGCGCTGAAGGACAGATATCTCAAGGAGCCTGCCCAAAATCCCTGCCTGTTCGCGATTGTCAGGCGCCACAGCTTACGCTCCTCGCGGGCTCTTCCGCCGCGCGCTTTTGCCTTTCCGCGGCCACGGCTTCCCAGCCTGATTTTATCTCCAGCACGACCTTGTTGACCGACTCGATCGCCGCTGAGTCGCTCTTGAGGTTCGCCTCCGTAAGCGCTGAAGCGCAAAAATCATAGAGTTTGGAGAGGTTCTGCGCGATCTCGCCGCCTTCCTCCATGTTAAGGGAATTGGCCAGCTCGCCTATTATCTCAAGGGACCTGTTGATGTAGCCGCCCCTGCCCTTTATGTCCCCATCCCTGATTGACTGTTGGGCGAGCCTGTTGAAGCGCAGTATCCCGTCATAGAGCATGATAATGAGGCTCACCCTGTCGGCTGTCAAAACCTGTATGTTCTGGTACTGCCTCACCCTGTTCAATTACGCACCCCCGAAGTAGTTGATTAAGGCACTGCTCTGGCCCTTGAGGCTGGCGAGCATTCCCTCGAGCCCGGTGAACTGGCTTCTGAGCTGCTCCTCATAGGACACCAGCTGAGTCTCCTTCTGCCGTATGTCCTGGTCTATCCTGGTCATGTTCTTCTTGAGCCCGTCCTGGCGGCCCTTTATCCTGCCGTCGACAAAGTCATCTATCGAGCTGGCCGTCTGGTGGATAAGCTCGGCAAACCCGGTCGTCGCGGTCCCCTTGGTGAAAAGGCTGACGACCCCGTCAAAATTCGAATTGAGGGCGTTTTTGAGCTTAGCGGAATCCAGAGACATCACGCCTTCCCTGTCCGTCGACACGCCCACATGCAAAAGCCTGTTCATGGTGTCGGGAAGACCGCTCACCGAGGATGAAAAAACCCTCCTCAGGTCATCAGCTATGCTCCTGGCGACGCTGTCGCCGAAAAACGGATAAGCCTTCTTCGTGTCGGAATCATACCTGTTGTTCATCTTGATGTAGCTTGCCACGCCGTTGTAGGCGTCAACCAGCTTCTTGACGCTGTCGGTGATTGAATCGGTGTCTCTGCTGACCGTAACAGTAAGGGTCTTTGCGGGGTCAGCGGCCATGAGGTCGACTGTGACGCCTGTAATAATATCGGACGCGCTGTTGGTCTGCCTGGTAAAGGCCATGCCGTCAACCGTGAACGAAGCGTCCTGCGCGGCCTGGAGCGTTGTTGAAAAAGCAAGAGAGGTGTCGTTCTGGGTAATATTTACGCTGTTCGAGGTGCCGGTTGAAGAGCCGGTCAGAATGAGCCTGTAGGGGTTGGGGGCTGACCCGTCGTTTACGACGGACGCGCTCACGCCTGCGTTCAGCGCGTTAATCGAGTCCTTGAGGCTTGTAAGCGTAGTCGTAGCGTCAACGGCCACCGTCTGCACGGCGCCCGCGCCGACCTGGAAGCTGAAAGAGCCAGCCCCAGCGGCAATCGCAGAGGAGGCGGCAGCCACTCCGTCGGCGGCCATCTTATGGGATTTGGCAAGAGTAGAGACGACGATCGAGTGAGAGCCGTAGGAAGCGCCCGTACCGGCAGTGGCAGATATGGCGTTGCCGTCGGAAACGGTTGTCTTGAAGGAGCCGAAGGCAGTGGAAGTCCTCAGGGTGTCTGCCGCTGACACCAGGTCCTTTATCTTCGAGCTCAGGTTGGAGTACGCGTTATTGGTTATCTCCAGGCCCTTTTTGTCGGTCTGGAGCTGCGTGATCGACTGCCTTCTTATGCCTACGAGCTGGGTAATGAGGCTCTGGTAGTCTATGTTGCTTACAACGCCCGAAGTGGCTGATATGCTCATACCGGCATGCCTCTCGTTCTAAATGGTTTCAAGTGCTGGCGTTATAGAGGACGCCTACGAGGTCCTGCATCCTCTTGCGTATGGCAAGAAGCTCCTCTGAAGGTATCTGCCGGATGACCTCATCGTTTTCAGGGTCTACTATCTTCACGACGACTTCTTTTGAATCCGAATCGACCTCGAACCTCAATTCAGTGTTGAGCCTTTTAAGGTATATCTGGACCTCCGAGGCTATCGCCTCGACCTCGCCCGGCCTGGCTGCTGACTTCAGGCTTTTATCTTCCGCAGCTTCGGCTTCCCCGGAAACCTTCAGCGAAGTCTTCGCGGGCAGTTCCGCTTCAAACGGCTTGAAAGCGCCGTCAAATATCCTCTGTATGCTCATTATGTCCTCATAAGCGGGCGGGGGGTGTCCCCCCCCGCCCTTGTCATGACCCGCTTAAGCGGATGATTACCTCAGGAGCGACAGTACGTTCTGCGGCGACTGGTTAGCCTGGGCGAGAACGGAAGTGCCGGCCTGCACCATTATCTGGTTCTTGGTGTACTGGGCGGTCTCGTAAGCGAAGTCAGCGTCCCTTATCCTCGACTCGGCAGCCTGATAGTTCGTGTAGGTCACCTGGAGGTTGTTCAACGCCGAGGAAAGCCTGTTGGTGGAAGCACCATATATGGCTCTCGCGTCGTTGATGGTCTTAAGGGCCGCGCTTACGGAATCGAGAGCGCTCAGGGCGCCCGCCTGGGTGGATATGGCGCCGGAAACCAGGTTCAGGCCGCTCGTGCCGGAAGTCAGCACATTCAGGCTGATGGAGAGCTGGTCGTTGGTGGTGTTCTTGAAGCCGATGTACATCGTCAGGGCGGAGGTGCCGCCGTTGATGAGCTTGTAGCCGCCGAACTCGGTGGTGTTCGAGATCCTGTCTATTTCAGAGATGAGCTTGTTGTACTCGTCGCTGTAGTAGGACCTGTTGGTAGAGTCCAGGGTTCCCTGCGCGGAGCTGGCGGCAAGTTCGCCCATCCTGGTGACGATGTTGGTTATCTGTTCCGCGGCCTTGTCGGCGATTTCCATTGCGCTGACGCCGTCATTGATGTTCCTGATCGAGGCCTGAATCATCCTCGACTGGCTGCGGAGCTGGTCAGCCCTTCCGAGGCCGGCTGCGTCGTCGGCCGCGCTGTTGACCCTGTAGCCGGACGAAAGCCTCTGGACGCTCACTTTCATCTGCGCGTTGGAAACTGAAAGGTTCTGCTGTGCTACAAGAGCTGCTACGTTAGTGTTTATTACGAGTGACATTGGTGTACCCTCCTTAGTGTGTGTTCTTCCGGCATCCTTGCCGTTTTTTTTGTGTTCTCTTCTTACTGCTGCTTACAGGGTCCAGCTCCGGCCAGTTTTCCCTATCCCTCCTCTTCGGCCCGGTTTGGACTGAAGCTCCCTTAATTGTAATATCGGAACCCCGAATGTAAACCTTGAGGAAAAAATCACGCGTAAAAGTGAAAAAGGTTCTCTTCCATGTCATCGATAAGCGGCTTAAGCTCGTACTCGAGGATGTCGGCTGAGGCAACGCTGTCACGGCCGTCCCTTGCCTCGCGCAGTTCCTCAAGGCCCCTTATGACCGGGTTGAAGTACTGGGCCGGGTTTTCCCTGAACAGGTCCATCCTGTACTTCTCCCCTCCCCTGGCCAGAGCGTCTACCGTTTTTACAATTTCGATGAAGCCGTCGAAAACGGAGGACATGAGAGCGTCCGCTCGCCCGTTGCCAACGCGCAGGTCCTTGACGCAGGCGTCGATATTTTCTTTAGTGACCTTCATGTACTCCTGAACGAGGTCAAGGCCTTCCAAGGCGACCTCTTCCATCGAAGCGGTCTTGAGCTTGAAGTCGCTGTATATCGAAAGCGGCCTGCTCAGCACCTGGCTGCCTCTCCATTCCGGCATCATCTCGCCGTCTATCCAGAGCTCCATGACGAAGCGCCTGAGTCCGGCGAGGTCCTTTTCTATGGTATCTATCAACTCCCTGATCGTAGACCGGTTTTCCCTGTCCTCGAATTCGAGCCTCGTTCCGTCAAGGTAGACTTGTGCCATCTTCATTGCTTCTCCTTTGATTTTTTCATACCGCGGCTTCTGTAGCGCGGGACTCATGGGCGCAAGTCTACCTT
>Ga0209342_10001128_pt1 | contig 30149 bp, 26 predicted proteins | sample RifCSP16_2_FD_184023 | JGI IMG/M metagenome (GOLD analysis project Ga0209342, IMG submission 184023) | Soil microbial communities from Rifle, Colorado - Rifle CSP2_sed 16_2 (SPAdes) (version 2) | ecosystem: Environmental > Terrestrial > Deep subsurface > Rock core/Sediment | place: Rifle...
CAAGGTTCGAGCGGGGATCCGGGGCTCGCGCCAGCCGGCGAGGCGGGCGCGGTCAGCCGTTCAGCAAGGCGTCGATCCCGGCCTGGGCGATCTGCTCGTCCTCGTGCGACTGCACGCCGGAGACGCTGATCCCGCCGACGCATTCCCCCTCGACGACGATCGGCAACCCGCCGGTCACCGGCAGGACCGGCATCTTCAGGATCGCCATGCGGCCGCCAGCGATCCGCTCCTCCCAGTTCCGGGTGGAGCGCCGCGACACGGCCGCCGAGCGCCCCTTGAGCACCGCGATCTCCGCGTTCGCCGGCGTCGCGCCGTCCATCCGGTGGAAGCCGAGCAAATGTCCGCCGTCGTCCAGCACCGCGATGGCGACGTTCCACTTGTTCCGGAGCCCCTCGGCCTCGGCCGCGGCGAGGATTCGCTTCACGTCGGCGAGAGTGAGTGCCGGTCGGTTGCGCATCGTCGCCCTTAGGCCTTTCCCCCGACCGCCGCCCGGATCTGCTCCAGCGCGGCCGGGTCCTCGATCGTCGTCAGGTCGCCGGGATCGCGGCCTTCCGCGAGCGCCTGGATCGACCGCCGCAGCAGTTTGCCCGAGCGGGTCTTCGGCAGCAGATTCACGAAGTGCACCCGCGCCGGCCGCGCGATGGCGCCGAGCAGCCTGTCCACCGTCGCCATGATCTCCTTCTCGTGCTCGGCGCTCTGCGTCGGCGTCGCCACTTTGGAGGCGTCCTTGATCACCGTGAACGCGATCGGCATCTGGCCCTTGAGCTGGTCGGCGATCCCCACCACCGCCACCTCCGCGACGTTCGGGTGCGCCGAGATCGCCTCCTCGATCTCCCGGGTCCCGAGCCGATGGCCGGCCACGTTGATCACGTCGTCGGTCCGCCCGAGGATGAAGAAGTAGCCGTCCTTGTCGCGGATGCCCCAGTCGAAGGTGGTGTAAACCTGCTTCGTCTTGAAGCTGGTGAAGTAGGTCTGCACGAAGCGCTCGTCGTCGCCCCACACCGTCGACATCACGCCGGGCGGCAGCGGGGGAACGATCGCGACCACGCCTTTTTCGTCGGGGCCGCACTCCGATGCGTCGGCCTCGCGCAGCAGCTGCAGGTCGTAGCCATACGCCGGGAACGACGGACTGCCGAGCTTGATCGGCGTCTGCTCGACCCCCGGCACCGAGGTGAGGATCGGCCAGCCGGTCTCGGTCTGCCAGTAGTGGTCGACGACCTGGATCCCGAGCGCGTCGGTGATCCAGCGGTGCGTCGGCTCGTCGAGCGGCTCGCCGGCGAGGAACAGGTGCCGCAGGCTGGAGACGTCGTACTTCTTCAGATACGCCGGATCCTGCTTCTTGAGCACCCGGATCGCCGTGGGTGCGCTGAACATCACGGTGGCCTTGTGGTCCTGGACGATCTTCCACCAGATGCCGGCATCCGGACGGATCGGCGTGCCCTCGTACATCACCGTCGTCATGCCGGCGATGAGCGGCGCGTAGATGATGTATGAGTGGCCGACGACCCAGCCGATGTCGCTCGTCGTGAACATCGTTTCGCCGGCATTGCCACAGTAGATCCACTTCATCGACGCGGCGAGCGAAACCGCGTGGCCGCCGGTGTCGCGCTGCACGCCCTTCGGCCTGCCGGTGGTGCCGGAGGTGTACAGGATGTAGGAGGGCTCGCTCGATTCGAGCCAGGCGACCGGCACCGCGCCGTTCATGTGCTTCGAGCGCAGCTCCGCCCAGTCGAGGTCGCGGCCCGCGACCCGGTTCATTCCGGGGTCGAGCCCGCGGTTCACGAGGACCACCTTTTCCGGCTTCGACGCCGCGATCCGGAGCGCCTCGTCGAGCAACGGCTTGTACTGCACGACCTTGCCCGCGCGCATGCCGCCGTCGGCCGAGATGACGAGCTTCGGCCGCGCGTCGTCGATCCGCGACGCCAGGCTGTGCGATGCGAATCCGCCGAACACCACTGAATGGATCGCGCCGAGCCGCGCGCACGCGAGCATCGCGAACGCCGCCTCGGGGATCATCGGCATGTACAGCAGCACCCGGTCGCCCCGCGTCACGCCCAGGCCTTGCATCACCGCGGCGCAGCGGTTCACCTCGGCGTGGAGCTCGCGGTAGGTGTAGCTCGCCTTCTTCTCGACTTCCGTCGAGATCCAGACGAGCGCGGGCTGGTCGCCGCGCGCCGCGAGATGACGATCGAGCGCGTTGTGGCAGAGGTTGGTCTCGCCGCCGACGAACCACTTCGCGAACGGCGGGCGCGAGTAGTCGAGCACTTTCCCGAACGGCTTGTGCCAGTCGACGAGCCTCGCCTGCTCCGACCAGAACCCGTCACGGTCCTTGAGCGAGCGCGCGTGGAACGCCCGATATGCCTCGCCAGCCATCGTGAACTCCTCCTTGCGTACTCGCGTCCCGGCCGCGCCGGGGCGGTCTTGGTCAGGACGCCAGATCGACGACGATTCTGCCCCGAGTCCTCGCCTTGAGGAAGTCGTCGAACACCGTCGGCAGATCGTCGAACGGGATGGTCCGCGTCATGCCGGCGAGGTGCTTCGGCTTCAGGTCGGACGCGAGCCGCTCCCACACGCGCCGCCGCTGCGGCATCGGGCAATTCACCGAGTCGATCCCGAGCAGGCTCACGCCGCGCAGGATGAACGGGGCAACGGTGGTCTTCAGCTCTATGCTCGCCGCCAGGCCGACCGATGCGAGGGGCGCGCCGATCTGCATGGTGGAGGCGAGCCACGCGAGCACGTCGCCCCCGAGATTGTCCACCGCGCCCGCCCAGGTCGCCTTGTCGAGCGGCTTGATCTTCGCGAGATCGAGGCTCGCGCGGAGCATGACCTCCTTGGCCCCGAGGTCCTTCAGGTAGGCCGACTCGTGCTCCTTGCCGGTGAGGGCGACGACGTGATGCCCGAGCCCGGCGAGGATGTCGATGGCGATCGAGCCGACCCCCCCGGTTGCCCCGGTGACGATGACCGGGCCCGAGCCGGGCTTCAGGTCCTCGTGCTCCATCCGCACCACGGCGAGGCCGGCGGTGAAGCCCGCCGTCCCGAGGGCCATCGCCTCGAACAGGCTCATGCCCTTCGGGATCGGCACGACCCAGTCGGCTTGCATCCGCGCGTACTCGGCGTAGCCGCCGTCGTGCGCCACCCCGATGTCGTAGCTCGTGGCGAGGACCGCGTCACCCTTCTTGAAGCGCGGGTCGTGCGATTCGGTCACCGTCCCCGCGAGATCGACCCCGCCGATGCACGGGAAGCGGCGGATGATCCGGCCCGCGCCGGTCGCGGCGAGCGCATCCTTGTAGTTGACGCCGGAGTACGCGACCCGGATGACAACCTCGCCGGCGTCGAGCTCGTCGATCGACGCCTGCTCGAACGCGGCGACGACCTTCCGGTCCTGCTCGCGCAGGCGGTAGACCTTGAACTTGTCCACAGTGATCTCCTTCGCCCAGTCGGTAAGCCGACCAGGCCGACAACGTATCGCGGATCGGCCCGACGCGCGCCTTACGACGCCGCGCGGACTGCGGCCGCCGCCGGCTCGACGAGCGGCGCGGGTCCGGTGCCCGGCCGCCGCCGCACCTCCATCAGGTAGTCGCGCGACTGCATCTCGATCAGCCGGCTCGAGGTGCGGTGGAACTCGTTCGCGAGCACGCCCTGGGTGTACAGCGCCTCGGGCGGGGCCTCGGCCGAAACGATCAGCTTGACCCGGCAATCGTAGAAGATGTCGACGAGCAGCGTGAGCCGCCGCGCCTCGTTCGCCTGCTTCGCGGACAGCCGCGGCACGTTCGACAGGATGAGGGTGTGAAAGCGCTTCGCGAGGTCGAGGTAGTCGAGGTGCGACCTCGGCCCTCCGCACAGCACGTCGAAGTCGAACCAGACGACGCCGCCGGCCCGGTGGCGGTACGGGATGACGCGGCCCTCCACGTCGAGCTCGTGGAACTCCTCCTCGACGTCGGCCACCTGCCTGAAGGCGGCGGCGAGCGCCTCCTCCGACTGCGGACCGAGCGGCATGTGGTAGACCTGAACGCGCTCGAGCGCGCGGCGGCGGTAGTCGGTGTCGCCGCCGAGATGCACCACGTCGAGCCGCTCCTCGAGGAGCGCGATCGTCGGCAGGAACCGCTCGCGCTGCAGGCCGTTCGGGTACAGGTCGTCGGGCGCGTAGTTCGACGTCATGCAGTACACGACCCCCCGATCCATGGTCCGCTGCAGGAGCCGGCCGAGGATCATCGCGTCGGCGATGTCGTTGACGTGGAACTCGTCGAAGCAGACCAGGCGGTAGCGCTTGGCGATCCGCCACGCCACCGCGTCGAGCGGGTCCTCGCGGCCCTTGAGCGTCTCCAGCTCGCGGTGGACGTCGCGCATGAAGTGGTGGAAGTGGACGCGCCGCTTCCGCACCAGCGGCACGGTGAGATAGAAGCTGTCCATCAGGAAGCTCTTCCCGCGCCCGACCGGGCCCCACAGGTAGGCCCCGTGCGGGAGCGGCGGCCGCACCACCAGCCGCTTGAACGCGGTGTTCCGCCGCGCCTTGTAGGCGACCCACTGCTCGTAGGTGCGCTGCAGCCGCTGGACCGCGGCGTACTGGGCGTCGTCGGCGACGAACCCGCGCCGGGCGAGCGCCTGCTGGTAGTACTCGACGACCGTCAGCGTGAGCCGCTTGGCCGGCTCGGTGTACTCGGCGGCGTCGAACACGCTCCCGCCGCCGAGCGGCGGCAGCGGCTCCGCGTCCCCGGACTCGTACGCGCTGTCACGCATATGGGTGAAGGGTAACGGGTAAAGGGTGACGCGTGAAGCCGCACGGCGCTCGGGCCGTTACCCATTGCCCATCGCCCGTCACATGTCCAGCGCCCGCTTGTCCACTGCCAGCGCCGCCTCGTGCGTGACCTCGGACAGCGACGGATGGGCGTGCACGATCCGCGCGATGTCCTCCGCGGCCGCCCGGAACTCCATCGCGACGACGGCTTCGGCGACGAGCTCGGAGGCGTGGGTATTGATGACGTGGACGCCGAGGATCTCGTCGGTGCGGCTGTGCGCGAGCATCTTGACGAACCCGTGGGTGTCGCCGTGTCCGAGCGCCCGGCCGTTGATGCTGAACGGGGCCCGCCCGACGCGGTAGGACACGCCGTCGGCTTTCAGCTGCTGCTCGGTCCTGCCGACCCAGGCGATCTCCGGCGACGTGTAGATCACCCACGGGATCGTCTCCAGGTTGACGTGCGCCTTCTGGCCCGCGATGAGCTCGGCGACCATGACGCCCTCTTCCTTGCCCTTGTGCGCGAGCATCGGGCCGCGCACGACGTCGCCGATCGCGAACACGTTCGGCAAGTTGGTTCGGCAGTGGTCGTCGACCTCGATGAATCCGCGCGCATCGACCTTGAGGCCGACCGCGTCCGCACCGAGACCGTCGGTGTTGGGCACCCGGCCGACCGAGACGACGAGCCGGTCGAACTCGAGCGTCTCCGACTTGCCGTCGTGCTCGAAGTCGACGGCGACGCTCTTCTTCGCGGCGTTGACCTTGCCGATCTTCACGCCAAGGCGGATGTCGAGGCCCTGTTCCCCGGTGAAGATCTTCCAGGCCTCGCGCGCGATCGCCTCGTCGGCGGCGGGAAGAAAGTTCGGCAGCGCCTCGAGGATCACCACCTTCGACCCGAGCCGGCGCCAGACGCTGCCCAGCTCGAGCCCGATGACGCCCGCCCCGACCACGCCGAGCCGCGGCGGGACCTCGGTGAACGCGAGCGCGCCGATGTTGTCGCAGACCGCGGCCTGATCGACGGGCACGCCCGGAAGGTGGCGCGCCTTCGAGCCGGTCGCCACGATCACCGCTTTCGCCTCGACCGCCTCCGCCGCCCCGGCGCCGCCCACCTCGAGCCGCCAGCCGTCGGGCCCCTTGCCCACGAATCGGCCGTGACCCTTGAGCCAGGCGATCTTGTTCTTGCGGAACAGCATCTCGATGCCTTTCGTCATCTTGGCGACGATCGCATCCTTGCGGCCGATCATCTTCGCGACGTCGACCTTCGCACCGCTGACGGTGATCCCGTGCCCTTCCAGGCCGTGCAGCGTGTGCTCGTACTGCTCCGAGGACTCGAGCAGCGCCTTGGAGGGGATGCAGCCGACGTTGAGGCACGTCCCGCCGAGGGCGGGCTCGCCGTCCGGGCTCCGCCACTCCTCGATGCACGCCGTCCTCAGGCCGAGCTGGGCGGCGCGGATCGCGGCGATGTAGCCGGCCGGGCCGGCGCCGATCACGATGACGTCGAACGTTTGTGCCATGGACGGCATCCCTTAAACGCAAAGACGCGAAGCACGCAAAGAACGCAAAGAGATTGTTCTGTCCTTTGCGCCTCTGCGCCTTTGCGTTGAATCGGAGTCAGAGGTCCAGCAGCAGCCGGGCGGGATCCTCGAGCGCTTCCTTGATCGCCACCAGCCCCAGCACCGCCTCGCGGCCGTCGATGATCCGGTGGTCGTAGGAGAGCGCCAGGTAGTTGATCGGGCGGATCACCACCGCACCGCCCTCGGCCACCGGGCGGTCGCGGGTGGCGTGGATGCCGAGGATCGCGCTCTGCGGCGGATTGATGATCGGCGTCGACAGCATCGAGCCGAACACCCCGCCGTTGGAGATCGAGAAGGTGCCGCCGGTGAGCTCCTCGAGCGTGAGCTTGCCCTCCTGCGCGCGCTTGCCGAAGTCGGCGATCGTCTTCTCGATGTCGGCGAACGAGCGCTGGTCGGCGTCGCGCAGGATCGGCACCACCAGACCGCGGGGACCCCCGACGGCGATGCCGATGTCGAAGTAGCCGTGATAGACGATGTCGTTGCCGTCGACCGAGGCGTTCAGGATCGGGTACTTCTTCAAGGCGTAGACCGCCGCCTTGACGAAGAACGACATGAACCCGAGCCGCACGCCGTGCTCCTTCTCGAAGCGCTCCTGGTGGCGCTTGCGGAGGTCCATGACCGGCTGCATGTTCACTTCGTTGAACGTCGTGAGGATCGCGGCGATCCGCGCGCGCAGCCGCGACATCGGGACGCGCTCCTCGGGCCGCCCGGAGAGTACCTTCTCGACGCTGACGGGCGGCGGCGCCGGCGCCAATGCGGGCTTCGGTGCGGGCGCAGCCGGCGGCGGCGCCGCCGGCGCCTGGCTGCGCACCAGCTGCTCGATCACGTCGGCCTTCGTGATGCGGCCCTCGCGGCCGCTCCCGGTGATCTTCGTCGGGTCGACCGCGCGCTCCTCGACGAGCTTGCGCGCCGCGGGCATGAGCCGCGCGTCCTGCCGGGCGGCCGCAGGTTCCGGCGCGGGCGTGGGCGCCACCGCGACCGGCTCGGCCCGCACCGCCGGAGCGGTGGCGGCCGCGCCCGCCACGGCCTTCGCTTCGGTATCGATCGCCGCGATGATCTCGCCCGAGACGACGGTGCTGCCGTCGCCCTTCAGGACCTTCGCGAGCACGCCGTCGACCGGCGCCGGGAGCTCGAGGACGACCTTGTCGGTCTCGATGTCGATGAGGTTCTCGTCCCGCTTGACGGCCTCGCCTGCCTTCTTGTGCCACGCGAGCAGCGTCGCTTCCGCAACCGACTCCGACAGCTGCGGCACTTTCACTTCGACCAGCATCTTCACTCGCTCCGTTCGGTTTTTCGCCGGGCTCGGCTGAGCTCCGCCGCGGCGTACTGCAAAAACCCGAGTGCGTAACGCACCGGAGGTTGTCGCCGAGGCTACCGCCTCTGCGACCGGACCCTACTGCCAAGACTCCTACTGGATCCCCGCTCCCCGCTTTCGCGGGGACAAGCTCGCGGGGAGTGAGCCGGGAATTCGGGAGACGTGCCTGCGCACGTCTCCCGCCGGCGAACGCCAGCGCCGCTGCAGCGGCGCTGGCTCCCGTGCGCCGGGCAGGCACCGCCTGCCCTCGCGCACGTCACTTCAGCTTGCCCAGCGCCTGCTCGACCAGCGCCTTCTGCCGCTGATTGTGCCGGCTCAGGTACCCGCCCGCCGGCGCGGCGGCAGACGACCGCCCGGCGTAGTAGAGGTTCTGGTCGGGCCGCATGTTCTCCTCCAGGTAGTGCTGCGTCTGGTACCAGGCGCCCTGGTTCTGCGGCTCCTCCTGGCACCACACCACCTCGAGCGCGCTCGGGTAGCGCTTCATCTCCGCCGCGAACTGCTTGTGCGGGAACGGGTAGAGCTGCTCGACCCGGATGATCGCGGTCGCGTCGAGCCGCCGCTCCCGGCGCGCGACCAGCAGATCGTAGTACACCTTGCCCGAGCAGGCGACGATCCGCGTCGCCTGCTTCGGATCCAGCGCGTCGATCTCGCCGATGACCGTCTGGAAGCCGCCCTTCGCGAGCTCCTTCAGGCTCGACACCGCCTCGCGCTTGCGCAGCAGCGACTTCGGCGTCATCACGATCAGGGGCTTGCGGAACGGGCGCACCATCTGCCGCCGCAGCAGGTGGAAGATCTGCGCCGGCGTGGTCGGCACGCACACCTGGATGTTGTGCTCGGCGGAGAGCTGCAGGAAGCGCTCGAGCCGCGCCGACGAGTGCTCCGGCCCCTGGCCCTCGTAGCCGTGCGGCAGGAAGAGCGTCAAGCCCACCATCCGCCCCCACTTGGCTTCGCCCGAGCTGATGAACTGGTCGATCACCACCTGCGCACCGTTCGCGAAGTCGCCGAACTGGGCCTCCCAGATCGTGAGCTCGTTCGGCTCGGCGCAGCTGTAGCCGTACTCGAAGCCGAGCACCGCCTCCTCGGAGAGCAGCGAGTCGATCACGACGAAGTCGGCCTGGTTCTCCTGCAAGTTCTGCAGCGGCACGTAGGTCCCGGCGTCCCAGCGCTCGCGGTTCTGGTCGTGCCACACCGCGTGCCGGTGCGCGAACGTGCCCCGGCCGGAGTCCTGGCCGGAGAGCCGCACCCCGTAGCCCGACACCAGCAGCGTCGCGTAGGCGAGGTTCTCCGCCATGCCCCAGTCGAGCATCTGCTTCCCCTGCCCCATCTCCCGTCGCGCGTTCATCACCCGCTCGACCGACGGGTGCAGCTTGAACCCCTCGGGCGCGGTCGTGAGGCGCACCGCGAGGCGTTCGAGCTCCTTGACCGGCACGGCGGTGTCGGCGGCGTCGGTCCACTTCGCGCCGATGAACGGCGCCCAGTCGACCGCGTACTTGCGCTGGAAGTTCGACAGCACCGGGCTCGAGGTCTGCCGCCCTTCGTCGAGCGCCTGCCGGTAGTCCTTGATCAGCTGCTCGGGCTGGTCGTCGGGGACGACCCCTTGCGTCACGAGCTTGTCGGCGTACAGCTTCCGGGTGCCCGGGTGCTGCGCGATCTTCTTGTACATGAGCGGCTGGGTGACGAACGGCTCGTCCTGCTCGTTGTGGCCGAGGCGCCGGAAGCAGACGAGGTCGATCACGACGTCCCGCTTGAACTCCCGGCGGAAGTCCATCGCGAGCTGGGTCACGAACACCGCCGCCTCGGGGTCGTCGGCGTTCACGTGGAAGATCGGCGCCTCGATCATCTTCGCGACGTCGGTGCAGTAGATGGTCGAGCGCACGTCGCGCGTGTCGGAGGTGGTGAAACCGATCTGGTTGTTGATGATGATGTGCACCGTGCCGCCGGTCGAGTAGCCGCGCGTCTGCGAGAGGTTCAACGTCTCCATGACCACGCCCTGGCCCGAGAACGCCGCGTCGCCGTGCAGCAGGATCGAGATGACCTTCTCGCCCTTGGTGTCCTTGCGGCGATGCTGCCGCGCGCGCACCGAGCCTTCGACCACCGGGTCGACGATCTCGAGGTGGGATGGGTTGAACGCGAGCGACAGGTGCACCGGTCCGCCGGCCGTGGAGATGTCCGACGAGAAGCCGTTGTGGTACTTCACGTCGCCGAGCGAGGCGGCGTCGGCCGCCGCCGTCCCCTCGAACTCGGCGAACAGATCCTTCGGCGACTTGCCGAGCGTGTTGACGAGGACGTTGAGCCGGCCGCGGTGCGCCATGCCGATCACGAGCTCCTCGACCCCGTGGGCCCCGGCCCGCTGCACGATCTCGTCCATGCACGGGATCAGCGTCTCGCCGCCCTCCAGCGAAAAGCGCTTCTGCCCGACGTAGCGCGTGTGCAGGTACTTCTCAAGCGTCTCGGCGGCGGTGACGCGCTCGAGGATCCGCCGCTTCACCTCGGGGGCGAACTGCGGCCGACCCCGCATCGCCTCCAGGCGCTGCTGGATCCAGCGCTTCTGCCCCGGATCGGAGATGTACATGTACTCCGCGCCGATCGTGCCGCAGTAGGTCTCGCGGAGCATCTGCAGGATCTCGCGCAGGGTTGCGCGTTCCGGCCCGACCAGCGTTCCGGTGTTGAAGACCGTCTCGAGATCGGCCTCGGTGAGGTCGTAATACGCCGGTTCGAGCTCCGGGATCGGCGGGCGCGGCATCCGTTTCAGGGGGTCGATGTCCGCCCACCGGTTCCCCAGGAACCGGTAGGCGTTGATCAGCATCTGGACGTAGACCTGCTTGCGCTCCGCTCCGACCTCGGGCGACGCGGCGCGCGCGCGGAGCGTGCCCTGCTTCGCGCGCTGCGCGAACGCCTCGACGATCGGCGCGTGCGCGACGTCGCGCCCGCCCTCCGCCGTGGCCGCCGGCAGCACCTGCAGCTTGTCGAAGTACTCGCGCCACGCCTCGGGAACGGATTGCGGGTTGTTCAGGTAAGCCTCGTAGAGCTCCTCGACGAACGGCGCGTTGCCGCCGAAGAGGTACGAGTTCGCGAGCAGGTCCTTCATCATGACGGCGTCACCGCTTCCCGATCGGAATCACGTCTCGCCGCGCCGCGCCGGTATAGAGCTGCCGCGGCCGGCCGATCTTCTGGTCCGGATCGGCGATCATCTCGGCCCACTGCGCGATCCAGCCGGCGGTGCGCGCCAGCGAGAAGATGCAGGTGAACATGCTGGTCGGGATGCCGAGCGCGCGCTGGACGATGCCGGAGTAGAAATCGACGTTCGGATAGAGCTTGCGATCGACGAAGTAGTCGTCCTCGAGCGCGATCTTCTCGAGCTGCATCGCGAGCTTGAAGAGGCGGTCGTCGTGCAGCCCCAGCTCCTCGAGCACCTCGTGGCAGGTCTCGCGCATCAGCTTCGCCCGCGGATCGTAGTTCTTGTACACGCGGTGGCCGAAGCCCATCAGCCGGAAGCCCGAGTTCTTGTCCTTCGCCTTCTTGATGAAGTCATTCACGCGCGAGACATCGTGGATCTCCTCGAGCATGTTGAGGGCCGCCTCGTTGGCGCCGCCGTGCGCCGGCCCCCACAGGCAGGCGATCCCCGAGGCGATGCACGCGAACGGGTTCGCCCCCGACGACCCCGCCAGGCGCACGGTCGAGGTCGACGCGTTCTGCTCGTGGTCGGCGTGCAGGATGAAGATGCGGTCGAGCGCCTGCACCAGGACCGGATTGGTCACGTACTCCTCGGCCGGGACGCCGAACATCATCCGCATGAAGTTCGCGGTGTACGACAGGTCGTTCCTCGGGTACATGAACGGCTGTCCCATCGAGTACTTGTACGCCATCGCCACAATCGTCGGCATCTTCGCGATGAGACGGAACGCCGCGATCTCGCGCTGCTTGGGATCGCTGATATCCAGCGAGTCGTGATAGAACGCGGAGAGCGCACCGACGACGCCGACCAGCACCGCCATCGGATGCGAGTCGCGCCGGAACCCGGAATAGAGGCGGATGAGCTGCTCGTGGACCATCGTATGCCGGGTCACCGTCCAGACGAACTGGTCGCGCTGGGCCCGGGTGGGGAGCTCGCCGTACAGCAGCAGGTAGCAGACCTCGAGGAAGTCGCAGTGCACCGCGAGCTGCTCGATCGGATAGCCCCGGTAGAGCAGGACGCCCTGGTCGCCGTCGATGTACGTGATGCTCGATCGGCAGCTCCCGGTCGACAGGAAGCCCGGGTCGTAGGTGAACATCCCGGTCTTCGCGTACAGCGCGCGGATGTCGATGACGTCCGGGCCGATCGTCCCGGACAGCGTCGGGAACTCGGCGATCTTGCCGTCGCCGTAGTTGAGGATCACCTTGCCGTCGTTCTGCATCGGTCGCTCCTAGTGACCTGTCGCCGGTTACGCTTCGCGCAGCAGCGCGACGACCGCGGCGAGCCGCCCATCGTCGCACTCCTGCCGGCCGCTGACCAGCGCCCACAGCTCGGGGTCCGGCAGCGCGAGCAGCTCGTTCAACGCCGCGAGGCGGCCCTCGTCGAGGCTCGTGCCGTGCCGGTCGAGGAACCGCGCGAGCACGAGGTCGTTCTCCAGCAGCCCGCGCCGGCACCGCCAGCGCAGGCGGCGCAGCTCGACCTCCTCCATCGCCGACCGACCCCCGGGCCCGCGCTCAAACGGCACGCCGGACCATCAGCTCCTTGATCTTGCCGATCGCCTTCGTCGGGTTGAGCCCCTTCGGGCAGGCGTCGACGCAGTTCATGATCGAGTGGCAGCGGAACAGGCGATACGGGTCCTCGAGGTTGTCGAGGCGCTCGGCGGTCGCCTGGTCGCGGCTGTCGGCGATGAACCGGTACGCCTGCAGCAGCCCCGCCGGGCCCACGAACTTGTCCGGGTTCCACCAGAACGACGGGCACGAGGTCGAGCAGCACGCGCACAGGATGCATTCGTAGAGCCCGTCGAGCGCCTCGCGTTCCTCCGGCGACTGCAGCCGCTCGCGCTCGGGCGGCGGCTCGTTGTTGATCAGGTACGGCTTGATCGAGTAGTACTGCGCGAAGAACTGGGTCATGTCCACGATCAGGTCGCGGATCACCGGCAGCCCCGGCAGCGGCTTCAGCACGACCGGCTCGCGGAGCTCGACGAGCTTGGTGATGCACGCGAGCCCGTTCTTGCCGTTGATGGTCATCGCGTCCGAGCCGCACACGCCTTCCCGGCACGAACGGCGGAAGGCGAACGTGTCGTCCTCCGCCTTCACCTTGACGAGCGCGTCGAGCAGCATCCGGTCGGACGGCTCGAGCCGGACGTCGTAGTCCTTCATGTAGGGCTTCGCGTCCCGGTCGGGGTCGTAGCGGAAGATCCTAAGGCGCATCCCTCATCCCTCAATAAGCTCGCGCCTTCGGCGCGATCGACTCGATCGTGAGCGGCTTCAGGTTGACCGGCTTGTACTCGAGCCGGTCGCCCTGCTTGTACCAGAGCGTGTGCTTGAGCCAGTTCTGGTCGTCGCGGCCGTTGGGGTAGCCCGGCCGATCGTGGTAGTCCGCCCGGTCGTGCGCGCCGCGCGACTCCTTGCGCGCCTCGGCTGACACCATCGTCGCGCGCGCCGCCTCGATCAGGTTGTCGAGCTCGAGCGCCTCGACGCGCGCGGTGTTGAAGGTCCTGCTCTTGTCCGTGATTCCCGTGCGCGCCACGCGCTCGGAGAGCTCCTTGATCCTCCTCACGCCCTCGACGAGCATGTCCGGAAACCGGAACACGCCGCAGTGCGTCTGCATCACGCGGCGGATGTCGTTCGCCACCTGGTAGACGCTCTCGCCGTTCTTCTGGCCGTCCAGCCGCGCCAGCCGGGCGAGCGTCCGATCCGCAGCGTCGGCCGGGAGGTCCTTGTGCCCCGGGTTCTCCCTGACGAACCGGATGATCGAATCGCCCGCCGCCTTGCCGAAGACGAGGAGATCGGTGAGCGAATTGGTGCCAAGACGGTTTGCGCCGTGGACCGATGCGCAGCCGCACTCCCCCGCCGCGTAGAAGCCGGGCACGACGGTGTTCGAGCCGCCCGGCCCCGGCACCACGACCTCGGCGAGGTAGTTGGTCGGGATGCCGCCCATCTGGTAGTGCGCGGTCGGCACGACCGGGATCGGCTCCTTGACCGGATCGGCGTTCGCGAACTTCTTCGCGATCTCGCGGATCCCGGGCAGGCGCTTGTCGATCACCTCCGGGCCGAGGTGGTCGAGCTTGAGAAGAAGATAGTCGCCGTCCGGCCCGGCGCCGCGGCCTTCCTTGATCTCGGTCGCCATCGCGCGCGAGACGACGTCGCGGCTCGCGAGATCCTTCGCGGTCGGCGCGTAACGCTCCATGAAGCGCTCGCCGGTCTTGTTGAGCAGCATCCCCCCTTCGCCGCGCACGCCTTCGGTGATGAGGATGCCGGCGCCGTACACCCCGGTCGGATGGAACTGATAGAACTCCGTGTCCTCGAGCGGGATGCCGGCCCGCGCCGCCATGCCGAGGCCATCGCCGGTGTTGATGAAAGCGTTGGTCGAAGAGAAGTACATCCGTCCCGAGCCGCCGGTAGCGAACAGCGTCGCCCGGGCGTGGAAAATGGCGACTTCGCCAGTCTCCATCTCGAGCGCCGTCACGCCCAGAACGTGTCCCGACGCGTCGCGGAGGAGATCGAGCGCCAGCCACTCGACGAAGAACTGCGTGTTCGCCCGGACGTTGCGCTGGTAGAGCGTGTGCAGCATCGCGTGGCCGGTGCGGTCGGCCGCGCAGCAGGAGCGCTGGACCGCCGGGCCGGCGCCGAAGTTCTGCATGTGGCCGCCGAACGGGCGCTGGTACACCGTGCCGTTCTCGTTGCGGTCGAACGGCATGCCGAAGTGCTCGAGCTCGTACACGAGCTTCGGCGCCTCGCGGCACATGAACTCGATCGAGTCCTGGTCGCCGAGCCAGTCGGAGCCCTTGATCGTGTCGTACATGTGCCATTCCCAGGAATCGGGGCCCATGTTGCTGAGCGCAGCGCCGACGCCGCCTTGCGCCGCGACCGTATGCGACCGCGTCGGAAAGACCTTCGAGAGCACCGCGACCTTGAGGCCGGCTTCGGCGAGCTGGAGCGCGCCGCGCAAGCCGGCGCCGCCCGCGCCGACGACGACCGCGTCGAATCGCCGCGTAACGGGCGCCACCGGCTATGTCCTCCAGAGAATCTGAGCCGCCCAGCCGGCATAGCCGACGAGGAGGAGGATCACCGCGACGTGGAGCGCGAGCCGCAAGCCGGCGGGCTTGATGTAGTCCATCAGGATGTCCCGCATCCCCACCCAGGCGTGCAGGAGGACGCTGACGATGAAGAGCAGCGTCGCGAGCCGCATCAGGCCGTGACCGAAGAGCGCCTTCCACGTCGCGTATTCCGCGGGCCGGGTCGCAGCGAGCGCCACGACGAGGACGATCGTGTAGATCGCCATCACGACCGCGGAGATGCGCTGCGCCAGCCAGCCGCGCAGCCCGTAGTGCGCGCCCACGACGGTCCGGGTCACCATAGGAGGCCCCAGCCGAGGATCACCGTCAGCGCAAGGCTCACCGCCAGCACCAACCCGCTCGTGGCGCGCGCAGTCGCCAGGTCGACGCCCTTGTCGATGTCGAGGAAGAGGTAACGGATGCCGGCGCAGAAGTGGTGCAGGTACGCCCAGAGGAGCACGGCGAGCGCGAGCTTCACCAGCGGCTGCGACACGTAACGGGCGAACCGCGCGTAGCCCTCCTCGGAGGCGAGGCTCATGTCGAGCAGGAACAGGAACCAGAGGAGGCCGAAGAAGAGAGCCGCGCCGCTGATGCGATGAAGAATCGACACCAGCCCCGGCAGCGGCAGGTCGAGCAGGTTGAGGTTGTACCAGAGCGGACGTTTCTTTTTCAGCGAAGCATCAGGCATATGGGTGACCGTGATTCCCCGCTCCGCTCCCCCGCGAATCGCGAATCGTCGGCCGATTATATCAGGGGGCCCGCGCCGATTGTGGGGTGCACAATGAACGGGGAGGAAGCGCTGGATGAAGCGCACGCGCGCGCCCGTCGAGGCGCGCCGCGAACCGTTGACACCCCTGATTGCCCCCGCCTAAACTCTCGTCGTTGCAGCGCAGCATCGCAATCTGATTGTCCGCCGCGCGCGAGGGGCGCGTGCGCGGCGTGGGAACGCGCCCGCTTCACACGACCAAGGAGCCCGACGATGGCGAAGCAGCCCGTTCGTGTCGCAGTCACCGGCGCCGCCGGTCAGATCGGCTACGGCCTGCTCTTCAGGATCGCGGCCGGCGACATGCTGGGGCGCGACCAGCCGGTGATCCTCCAGCTGCTGGAGATCACGGCGGCGCTGCCCGCGCTGAGGGGCGTGGTCATGGAGCTCGAGGACTGCGCGTTCCCGCTGCTCCACGGGGTCGCGACGAGCGACGATCCGAAGGTCGCGTTCCGCGACGCCGAGATCGCGCTCCTCGTCGGCGCGCGCCCACGCTCGAAGGGCATGGAGCGGAAGGACCTCCTCGAGGCGAACGCCCAGATCTTCACCGTGCAGGGCCGCGCGCTCGACGAGGTCGCGAGCCGGACCGTCAAGGTGCTGGTCGTCGGCAATCCCGCGAACACCAACGCGCTGATCGCGATGAAGAGCGCGCGCGGCCTCAAGGCCCAGCAGTTCACCGCGATGATGCGACTCGACCACAACCGCAGCTTGAGCCAGCTCGCGGCCAAGCTCGGCAGGCCGGTCGCCGGCATCCGCAAGATGGCGGTCTGGGGCAACCACTCGGCGACGCAGTATCCGGACGTCTTCCACGCCGAGATCGACGGCCAGAAGGCGTGGCCGATGATCAACGACCTCGCGTGGCTCGAGAACGCGTTCATCCCCGCGATCCAGAAGCGCGGCGCGGCGGTCATCGAGGCGCGCGGGGCGTCGTCCGCGGCGAGCGCGGCCAACGCCGCGATCGACCACGTGCGGGACTGGGTGCTCGGCACGCGCGATGGCGACTGGGTGTCGATGGGCGTCCCCGCCGACGGGAGCTACGGCATCGCCGGGGAGGTCGTGTACGGCTACCCCGTCACCTGCCGGAACCGCGAGTACCGGATCGTCCAGGGCCTGCCGGTCAGCGAGTTCAGCCGGGCGCGCATGGACGCGACGCTGAAGGAGCTGCTGGAAGAGCGCGACGGCGTGAAGCACCTCCTCGGCTAGCGCCCAGTGAAGTACTTCCGCCCCCGCCGGTCGATGCTGTACTCCCCGGCGAACAACCTGCGCTTCCTCGAGAAGGCGGCCGAGCTCCCGACCGACTGCGTGGTCATGGATCTCGAGGAGACGATCGTCCCCGAGGCGAAGGACGCCGCGCGCGCGAACGTCGTCAAGGCGTTGAAGAGCTACGACTACGGCCAACGCGAGGTGATCGTGCGCGTCAACCGCCTCGGGTCACCCTGGTTCGACGCGGACCTGCGGGCGGTGGCGCGCGCCGGCGCGCACGCGATCCTCTTTCCGCGGATCGAGAGCCGGCAGGAGGTGCTCGACTCCGTCGCCGCGCTCAACCGCGCGGGCGGCGACGCCCTGCCGGTCATGCTGATGATCGAGACCCCGTTCGGCGTGCTGCGCGCCGAGGAGATCGCCGGCGCCTCCGACCGGATCGCCTGCCTCGTCATGGGCACCGCCGACCTCACCAACCATCTGCACGCCCGCCCGCATCCCGAACGGCTGCATCTGCTCACGAGCCTGTCGCTCGTGATCCTCGCGGCCCGCGCGCATGGCCGCTCGGTGGTCGACGGCATCCAGTCCAACCTCAAGGACATGCGCACCTTCGAGTACTCCTGCCGGCTCGGCCGCGACATGGGCCTCGACGGGAAGACGCTGGTGCATCCGGACCAGCTCGTGTACTGCAACGAGGCTTACACGCCGAAGTCGATCGAGATCACGCACGCGGTGGAGGTGATCGCCGCGTTCGAGAAGGCGGCCTCCGAGGGCCGCGGCAACGTCGTGGTGAGCGGGCGGCTCATCGAGCAGATGCACGTCGTCGCCGCACGGCGGATCGTCGCGCTCGACGAGCGGATCCGCCGGATGCAGACCGCCGCGGCCTAGGGTCATGTCGGCGAAGCTGCGGCCGGGCCGGTTCTTCGAGGACTTTCGGCTCGGCAGCCGCATCGTCCACCCGACCCCGCGCACGCTCACCGACGGCGACTGCGCGCTCTACATCGCGCTGACCGGCGCGCGGCACGTCCTTCCCAGCGCCGCACCGGCGGCGAAGGCGCTCGGCTATCGCGACCGGCCGATCGACGACCTGCTCGTGTTCCACGTCGCGTTCGGCAAGACCGTGCCCGACATCTCGCTCAACGCGGTCGCGAACCTCGGTTACGCCGACGTCCGGTTCCTCGCGCCCTGCTACCCCGGCGACACCCTCCGTGCGGAATCCGAGGTGATCGGCCTGCGCGAGAACTCGAGCCGCCGGTCGGGCATCGTGTACGTGCGCTCGAACGCGTTCAACCAGTCGGGCGAGCTCGTGCTCACATGGGTGCGCTGGGTCATGGTCAACAAGCGCTCGGACGAGCCCGGACCGCGGCCGGTGGTGCCGCAGTTGCCGGCGGTCGTCCCGGCAGAGGAGCTCGCCGTCCCGGCGTTCCTCCGCGCCGCGAGGTTCGACACCACGCTCACCGGGGCGAGCGACCTCTGGGACGACTACGAGATCGGCGAGCGCATCGACCACCCTTCCGGGCTCACGGTCGACGAGTCGGATCACACGCTCGCGACCAAGCTCTACCAGAACAACGCCCGGGTGCACTTCGACGAGCTCGCGATGCGCAAATCGTCGTTCGGGCGCCGGCTCGTCTACGGCGGCCACGTCATCTCGGTCTGCCGCGCGCTCGCCCACGACGGGCTCGAGAACGCGCTCGCGATCGCGGCGATCAACGCCGGCAGCCACACCAACCCGGCCTTCGCCGGCGACACGCTCTACGCCGTGACCGAGGTGCGCGAGAAGTGGCGGCTCCCCGGCCGCGACGATCTCGGCGCGCTGCGCCTGCGCCTCGTCGGGCTCAAGAACCTGCCTCCCACCGAGCTCGGGTCCCCGATCGCGCCGGACGGCGCGTATCCCCCGAGCATCGTGCTCGACCTCGACTACACCGTGCTGATGCCGAGAAAGCTGCCATGATCAAGCTCGTCCATCCCGGCGAGGCGCTCTTCAAGGGCGAGAAGCCGTTCCCCGTGATCCCGTCGTGCGAGCACTTCGCCGGGAGCGAGAAGCTGATCGCGAAGGCGCTGGCGCTGCAGGGCGAGCTCGGCCCGATCTTCGACGTCACCTGCGACTGCGAGGACGGCGCGCAGGCCGGGCAGGAGAAGGAGCATGCGGAAATGGTCGTGCGCGTGCTCAACTCGCCCGCCAACGCGCACCGGATGGCCGGCGTTCGCATCCACGACCCGACCCACCCGGCATGGAAGCAGGACGTCGACGTCGTCGTGTCGGGCGCGGGGAACTTGCTCGCCTACATCACCATCCCCAAGGCCACCTCCGCCGCGCAGGTCACGGAGATGATCGGCTACGTCGAGCAGGCGGCTGCGCGCCACGGCGTGCGCCGGCAGCTCCCGATCCACGCGCTCGTCGAGACGCACGGCGCGCTGCGCGAGGCGGACGCGATCGCGCGGCTGCCCGGGATGCAGGTGCTCGACTTCGGGTTGATGGACTTCGTGTCGGGCCACCATGGCGCCGTGCCCGCGTCGGCGATGCGCTCGCCCGGCCAGTTCGAGCATCGCCTCCTCGTCCGCGCCAAGACCGAGGTCGTCGCCGCGGCGCTCGCGAACGGCATCGTCCCGGCCCACAACGTGACGCTCGACCTCAAGAACGCCGACCAGACGCACCAGGATGCCCGGCGCGCCCGGCACGAGTTCGGGTTCCTGCGCATGTGGTCGATCTATCCCGCGCAGATCCGGCCGATCGTGGACGCGATGAAGCCCGACTACTCGGAGGTGCGGGACGGGGCGGCGATCCTCCTCGCGGCCCAGGCGGCCGACTGGGGCCCCATCCAGTACCAGGGCGAGCTCCACGACCGCGCCACCTACCGCTACTACTGGGAGATCCTCCAGAAGGCCCGGGTCACCGGGGTCCAGATCCCGGAGGACGCCGCAAAAGCCTTCTTCCAGTAGCCGGGGCGCTTGACGGAGCGCGATGCTCGTGTCATAAGGGCCTGAATTCGCTGAAGGAGTCCGCCATGAGACGCCTTGCCTGCCTGGTTGCGGTCGCGGCGGCCACCGTCGCACTGCCCGCGCTCGGCGCCGCCCCCGCCGACGATCTGCTCGGCACGTGGGAGTGCCGCGTCCCGGGCGGCCCGCCGACCAAGACCCCGCCCATCGTGTGGTTCGGCCCGGCGCAGACGGGCGGCGCGACCGCCGGAACCACCGTCGACCTCGACGGCTTCGCGCGCACGGTCTACGGGATCTCCGAGGTCGTGTCCGACGCCGGCGGGTGGTGGAAGGTCCAGCCGGAGCAGGGCGAGCCGTTCCTCGTGCAGGCGCTTCCACCGCGAGGCAACACCCCGCAGATGTCGCTCCGCCGCGGCGCCGCGTCCTACAACTGCCTGCGCCTGCCGCGCTACACCTGAAGCGCGTCTGACCGCGCGGCCGCTCCCGGCGGCACGCGCTCTCTCGCCTTAAAATACACACGTTCGCCGCGGTGCGCGCCTGGCCGCGCCCGGCGGCGTCGAGCCCGCGTCCCACACGCACGCATCCGTCCCCCAGATCAACGAGGAAACCATCGATGTCGCACAACGCGTTCAACGCGCTGCGGGAGTTCAAGCCCGGCGCGGGCAGGTCCGGCAGGTTCCATTCGCTCGCGGCGCTCGAGCAGGCCGGGCTCGGCAAGGTGTCCCGCCTGCCGGTCTCGCTGCGGATCGTCCTCGAGTCGGTGCTGCGCAACTGCGACGGCACGAAGGTCACCGAGGAGCACGTGCGGCAGCTCGCGGCCTGGCGGCCGAACGCGCCGCGGGTCGACGAGATCCCGTTCGTGGTCGCGCGCGTCCTGCTGCAGGACTTCACCGGCGTGCCGCTGCTCGCCGACCTCGCGGCGATGCGCGGCGTGGCGGGCCGGATGGGCAAGGACCCGAAGGTGATCGAGCCGCTCGTGCCGGTGGACCTCGTCGTCGACCACTCGATCCAGATCGACCACTACGGGTCGAAGAACGCTCTCGACCTCAACATGAAGCTCGAGTTCGAGCGCAACCGCGAGCGCTACGAGTTCATGAAGTGGGGCATGCAGGCGTTCGACACCTTCAAGGTCGTCCCGCCCGGCATCGGCATCGTTCACCAGGTCAACCTCGAGTACCTCGCGCGCGGCGTCCACCGGTCGAAGAACGACGTGTACTACCCCGATTCGCTGGTCGGGACCGACTCGCACACGACGATGATCAACGGCATCGGCGTGGTCGCCTGGGGCGTCGGCGGGATCGAGGCCGAGGCCGGAATGCTCGGCCAGCCGGTCTACTTCCTCACGCCCGACGTCGTCGGCGTGCGCCTGAAGGGGCGCTTGCGCGGCGGCGTCACCGCGACCGACCTCGTGTTGACGGTGACCGAGATGCTCCGGAAGGCGAAGGTGGTCGGCAAGTTCGTCGAGTTCTTCGGCGACGGGGTCGAGAACCTGGCAGTGCCCGACCGGGCGACGATCGGCAACATGGCGCCGGAGTACGGCGCGACGATGGGGTTCTTCCCGATCGACGACAAGACGGTCGCCTATCTGGAGGGCACCGGGCGCACCCGGGAGGAGATCGACGCGTTCAAGGCCTACTTCCAGGCGCAGGGCATGTTCGGCGCGCCGAAGCCCGGGCAGATCGACTACAGCCAGGTCCTCGAGCTCGACCTCGGCACCGTCGCGCCCTCGCTCGCCGGCCCGAAGCGCCCGCAGGACCGCATCGAGATCGGCGACGTCAAAGCGAAGTTCGGCGAGCTCTTCTCGAGACCGATGACCGAAAACGGGTTCGCCAAGCGGCGCGAGGACCTCGCGAAGCGCTTCCGGACGCGGGACGGCATCGACATCGGGTCCGGCGACGTCGTGATCGCCGCCATCACCTCCTGCACCAATACGTCCAACCCGGGCGTGCTGCTCGCCGCGGGCCTGCTCGCGAAGAAAGCCGTGGAGCGCGGCCTGACGGTCAAGAAGAACGTCAAGACCTCGCTCGCGCCGGGCTCTCGCGTCGTGACCGACTACCTGACCCGGGCCGGCCTCATGCCCTACCTCGAGCGGCTCGGCTTCTACCTCGCCGGGTACGGCTGCACGACCTGCATCGGCAACTCGGGCCCGCTCGCCGAGCCGATCGAGGAAGCGATCGTCAAGAACGACCTGATCTGCGCGGCCGTGCTCTCGGGCAACCGCAACTTCGAGGCGCGGATCCACCCGAACATCCGCGCCAACTTCCTCGCCTCGCCGCCGCTCGTCGTCGCCTACGCGATCGCCGGGACGGTGCTGCGCGACCTCATGACCGAGCCGATCGGCAAGGGGGCCAAGGGCGAGGACGTCTGGATCGGCGACATCTGGCCCTCGAGCGAGGAGATCCACGCCTGCATGAAGTTCGCCATGGACCCGAAGACCTTCCGCGCGCTGTACAGCGGGCTCGGCGACGCGAACCCGCTCTGGAAGCGCGTGCCGTCGACGACCGGGCAGGTCTACGACTGGCCGCGCTCGACCTACATCGCCGAGCCGCCGTTCTTCAGGGACTTCGGGATGCAGCCCGGCCGCGCCGCCGACGTTCGCGGCGCCCGGGTGCTCGGCATCTTCGGCGACTCGGTGACGACCGACCACATCAGCCCCGCCGGCTCGATCAAGCCGACCTCGCCCGCCGGCGTGTATCTCCTCGAGCACGACGTGCCGGTGGTCGAGTTCAACAGCTTCGGCGCGCGGCGCGGGAACCACGAGGTCATGATGCGCGGCACCTTCGGCAACGTGCGCATCAAGAACCTCATGGTCCCGCCGAAGCCCGACGGCTCACGCGTCGAGGGCGGCGTGACGATCGTCCAGCCGACCGGCGAGACGCTGCCGATCTACGACGCGGCGATGAAGTACATCGCCTCCGGCACACCGCTGGTGGTGTTCGGCGGCGAGGAGTACGGCACCGGCTCGTCGCGCGACTGGGCGGCGAAGGGGACGCAGCTCCTCGGGGTGAAGGCGGTGATCGCGCGCAGTTACGAGCGCATCCACCGCTCCAACCTCGTCGGCATGGGCGTTCTCCCGCTGCAGTTCAAGGGCGCAGACTCGGTCGACTCGCTCGGGATCAAAGGCAACGAGACGTTCGACGTCCTCGGCATCGAAGGCGGGGTCAAGCCCCAGCAGGACGTGACGCTCGTGATCCACCGCAGGGACGGGTCCCGGCGCGACGTGCCGGTGAAGCTGCGGATCGACACCCCGATCGAGGTGGACTACTACAACCACGGCGGGATCATGCCGTACGTGTTGCGCGAGCTCCTGGCAAAGGCCGCCTAAGGAAGAAAGATGGTCACAGAGGACACAGAGAGCACAGAGAACGAACCTTTTTCAGGCTTCTCTCTGTGTCCTCGGTGATCTCTGTGGTCTCTGTGACCGTTCCCTAGTGGTGGTGCCCGCCGGCGCCGTGGGCGTGGCCGTGCGCGATCTCCTCGGGCGCGGCCGGACGGACATCGAGCACGCTGCACCGGAACTCGATCGCCTCTCCGGCGAGCGGGTGGTTCCCGTCGAGCGTGACCTCGTCCCCGGCGACCTTCGCGACGCGGAACGTGACCGGGTGCGCATGGTCGTCGTGGCTCACCTCGCCCTCGAACCGCATCCCGACCTTGACCTTACCCTGGAAGCTCTTGCGCGGCTCGGTCCGGACGAGGCCTGGATCGTGCGCGCCGAAGGCGTCGTCGGGCGCGAGCCTGACCTGCGCGCGCTCGCCCGCCTCCTTGCCCGCGAGCGCTTCCTCGACTTTCGGAAAGATGCCGCCGTAGCCGCCGTGCAGGTAAACGAGGGGCTCGCGCCCCCGCTCGAGAAGGCTCCCCTGGCCGTCGAACACATCGTACTTCAGGGTGACCACGCTGTTCTTGATGATCTTCATCAGTGCGCCCGCGCCTTGCGAAAGGGGCGAACTGTAACCCTTGCGCGCGGCCGGCGTCGAGTTAGACTCCGCTCCGTGGTACTTGTGAAACGGCGTCGAACCTGATGCGCCCGGCCCGCGCGGCCCTCGCCGCAGCGCTCGTTGCGCTCGCGGTGGGGTGCGCCGAGCCCGCGCTCAAGCCCTCTCCCCCGCCCCCGGAACCCGACGCGGTGCCGAAGACCGGGGTGGTCGGTCTCATCGTCGTAAACAAAGAGCGCGGCCTGACGCGCGAGAACTGGCAGGACTCGATCAAGTCGCTCTTCTCCACCGAGACCGAGAAGAACGTCATCGCGACCCGCTACGACGTGACTGTCTTCTACGACGACGGGACGAGCGGCGTCGTCACGGTCGAGCAGAAGCCCGGCTACCAGCCGGGGCAGCGCGTCCGCGTGGTGGGCAACAAGATCGAGGCGCTGCGGCGGTAGTCGGCGAGGCGACCTGCCAGCGGCAGGCGGCTCAGGGCGGAAGCTTGGAGTCGTCTTGCCCCGCCTGGCGGCGAAACGCTGCGACGATCTCCCCGGGAATCGGAATCGACTGCAGGCGTCCGGCGTGCTCCGGATGCTGGCGTCCGGCGACGCGCACTTCCCGGCCCTCGAGCAGCACCTCGCCGCCCCGTACGCCACGGTGGAGCACCGTGAACCGCCGCTCGTTCCACTGCTCGACCGCGCTCTGGACCTCGATCACGTCGCCGTAGCTCGACGGCCGCATGAACCGCGCCGAGGCGTCGACGATCGGAAAGCCGATGATGCCGTAGCGCTCCAGCAGTGCGCGCTTGGGTGGCAGGATCTGCTCGAAGTACATCCGGCTCGCGGCGTCGAACCACCGGAAGTAGTTCGGGTAGAACACGATGTCCGCCGGGTCGCAGTCGCCCCACTGGACAATGACATTCAGCGTCGTCGCCAGCCGCACTGCTAGTGCACTTTCGCGAGCGTCTCGGGATCGGCGACCAGCACGTTCGCGTTGCCGCTCGCCGACGACTGCGCGTACTCCCCGAACTCCCGCCCGGCGAGCGGCCGGCCTTCGGCCTTGAGCGCCTGGACGACCCCGAGCAGCGTGGCGAGGACCCGTCCGCCCATCTCCGCCCCGGTGAAGCGGCTGTAAGCGGTGAACCCGGCGACCGCGTCGTCGATTGCGCCGGTCTTCAGCTGCTCGATGAAGCGTCGGTCGGCATCCATCCGCTCGGGCGTGGGCCAGTTGTGCCGGCCGCGCACCAGGATGTGACTGAACGCCGTGCTCGCGAGGAACACCACCCGCCGCCCGAGGCGCTTCGCGGTCGCGTGCACCGCAGCCCCGGCGCGCATGCACTCGGCGTGGTCGGCCATCAGCACGGTCGGGATGCCGACCACCGCCACCTCGGCCTGGGGATCCAGATGCGAGAGCGGGACGAAGGTGCCGTAGTCCCACTCATAGTGTGGCGAGTCGTTGCGAGCGGCCGGGACGTTGGCGCGGCCGAACTCCTCGAAGAGGGCGCCGCCGAACTCCGGGTCGCCGCGGTACCTGTACGGGATGCCCGGGATGAGATTGGGGGCCTCATCCGCGACGCAGTGCCCCTCGTGCACCGGCTGGCAGGTCGGGAGCCAGTCGAACGTCGCCACCCAGTGCGTCGAGGCGATCACCCAGAGATCGGGCTTGAGCGCGCGCCGGATCGCCGCGCCCAGCGTGCGCTCGCCGGCGACGAGCGTCTGCTGGAAGTCGGGCGTGATCTCGGCGCGGCCCATCGTGGGCACGTGCGCGACCGTTGCTGCTGCGATGACCCCTGTCATGCGACCCCTCTCTTCTCGTTGACCGAACTCGCGGGCTGGGCACCGACCAGCCGCGCGACCGCCTCGACCATCGCCTCGGCGCTCGCGCGGCCCTGGCCGGCAATGTCGAGCGCCGAGCCGTGTGCGACCGACGAGAACAGCACCGGCGTGCCGATGGTCAATCCCGCCGTGCGGTTCGGGGCCAGCAGCTTCGCCGCGATGTGGCCCTGGTCGTGATACATCACCACGAACGCGTCGTATCCCGGGCGGCGCAGCATCGTGTCGGCGCCGAACGGCCCATCCGCGGCGATCCCGTCCGCGCGCGCGGCCGCCATCGCCGGCTCGATCACCTCCCGCTCGTCGTCGCCGAACAGACCCGCCTCCCCCGCGTGCGGGTTGAGGCCCGCCACCGCGATCCGCGGCGCGCCGACGCCGAGCCGGCACAGCGCCTCGTGCGTCGCGCGGAGCACCCGCTCGACGCGGCTCCGGGTCAGCAGCTCGATCGCGCGCCGCAAGCTCACGTGGAGCGTGGCATGGACGATGCGCGAGGCGTCGAAGCACAACATGAGGAACGCGTCCTCCGGCGCGACGCCGGTGCAGCGCGCGACGAACGACGGGTAGCCGTCGAACTCGATCCCGGCCTGATGGATGGCGAGCTCGGTCTGCGGCGCGGCCACGACGGCGTCGACGTGCCCGGCGAGCGCCGCGTCGATGGCCGCGCGCGCGGCATCGAGCGCCGCGCGGCCGTGCGCCGCGCGCACCGCGCCGAGCTCGAGGCGATCGTCGCGGAAGTGATCGAGCGCGACCAGCGCCACGGCACCGTCGCTCCACGTGACCTCCTCGGGCCTCGCGAACGTGCGGACCGTGGCCGCGATCCTGCACGCCGCGGCGTGCGCCTGGACGGCGCGCGGATCGCCGAACAGCACCGGCCGCGCGATCCGCGTCACGCGGGGATCGAGCGCGCTCTTCAGCGCGATCTCGGGCCCGACGCCCGCCGGATCGCCGACGGCGATGCCGACCCGCGGAAGGTCGCTGCCCGTTGGATTACCCTCGCGCTCGCGCGCTCGGGGTTCGCCCTTGGGACGGCCCGGCGGGCTCATACGCTCACCGGGTCGGTGCCGAGCGGGCGGAACAGACCGTCCCTCGCGCCGTCCTTGAACGGCACGTCCTTCGGCAGCTCGATCGCGCACGAGCGCACGCGCTGCGCCGCCGCCGCGATGCCGGGGATCGTTTTCCCCGCCCGGTTCGCGCGCGCCGCTTCCAGCAGCACCCGCCGGGTGGTGACGATCCCGACGTCGGTGGTCACCAGGTTCTCGCGCGTCCGGTCGACGATCGGGCCCATGCTCTCCTGGAGCGACGCATCCTGCATGCCGATCCCCTCGACCCCGCTGAACGAGAGGCCGGCCTTCTGGGCGGCGCGGTCCATCAGGTAGTCGTTGCGCTTGTTGGCGAGCGGGACGAACGCGCCCGGGACGTACTTCACGTGAATGCCGTGCCCGGACTGCATCGCCGCCAGCTCGTCGCGCGTGAGGCCGCGGCGCGGGTGGTAGCTGATGCTCCAGGCCCAGCAGCTCTCGTCGTCGATCGGCACCCACGCGTGACCGTTGATCGGATGCCCGCTGCGGGGCGGGATCAGGGTGAAGAACGGCGCGACCCACGGCGTGATGCGCCAGTAGTACCGGTCGTCGTCGGCCAGGCGCCGCGCGCCGATCAGCAGCCCGCCGTCGAACGGCACCACCTCGAAGTGCGGCATCCGGTCGCGCTCGTTGTAGACGTTGCCCTTCGAGCCGACGAACAGCGGGTCGCGCTTGAGCGCCGGGCCGTGCAGGAACGACACGTGGCTGGAATCGATCCCGCCCTCCAGCGCCTGCAGGTAGTTCGACTCCTGCAGGCGCTTCGAGGTGAACCGGTTCGCGGCCGGGACCATCGCCCATTCGTGCTCCGGCGGCTCGGGTTGGAGCGCCGGCAGGCCCATGTAGGTCCAGATCACGCCGCCGCGCTCGATGCAGGGATAGTTCTTCAGCCGGATGCGGCTGCGGGTGCCGAGCGCCTCCGGCTCCGAGGGGAGATCGACGCACTGGCCCGTGACGTCGTACTTCCAGCCGTGATAAGGGCAGCGGAGGCCCGCTTCCTCGTTCCGCCCGAACCACAGCGAGACGCCGCGGTGGGCGCAGAACTCGTCGATGAGGCCGAGCCGGCCCCCGGTGTCGCGAAAACCCACCAGCTTCTCGGAGAGGAGCTGGACCCGGACCGGCGGGCAGTCGGGCTCCGGGAGCTCCGCGGCGAGCAGCGCCGGGATCCAGTAGCGCCGGAGAAGATCGCCCATCAGGGTCCCCGGGCCGGTCTGCGTCAACTCCTCGTTGCGCTCGTTCGGCATGCCCATGATCGTGCCTCGCGCCCTACTTCACCGCCCTTGCGAGCGGCGTCCAGCGCTCGATCTCGGCGCGCACGAACGCGGTGAACGCGGCCGCATCGAGGTCGTTCGGCTCGACGCCGTCGCTCTCCAGGCGCCGGCGGACCTCCGGGAGCTTGAGGGCGTCGCGGACCTCGGCGTTCAGCTTGGACACGATCGCCGGCGGCAGCCCGGCGGGACCCGACAGCGAGAACCAGACGGTCGCCACGAGCTCCGGATAGCCGCTCTCCCCGAAGGTCGGCACGTCGGGGAAATCGGGCAGTCGCCGCGCCGACGAGAGCGCGAGCGCCCGCGCCTTGCCGGCCTTGATCTGCGTGGCGGCCGTGGTAAGCGTCGACGACACGGCCGGGATGTGGCCGCCCATCAGGTCGGACATCGCCAGCGCCGCGCCCTTGTAGGGGACGTGCGTCAGGTTCGCGCCGCTCTGTGCCTTGAGGATCTCGGCGGTCAGGTGTCCCTGCGTGCCCTGTCCCGGGGAGCCGTAGCTCAGGCCCCCGGCCCGCGACTTCGACAGCCCGATGAACTCGTCGAGGTTGCGCGCCTCGAGCCCGGGGTGCACGACGAACACGACCGGCGGGCCGCCGAAGAGCGCGATGTGGGTGAAGCTCTTCAGCGGATCGAACGGCGCCGGATTCATCGCCGGCGCGATCACGTGGGAGGCGATGCCGGAGACGACTAGGGTGTAGCCGTCGGGCGGCGCCTTCGCCACGGCCTCGGACCCGATAACCCCGCCGGCCCCGGGCCGATTCTCGACCACGAAGTTCTGGTTGAGCCGGACCGAGAGCTTCTCGGCGACCATCCGGCCGAGCGTGTCGGCGCTGCCGCCGGGCGCGAACGGCGCGACGATCTTCACCGGCCGGGCCGGCCAGTCCTGCGCGACGGCGCCGGGCGCGACGGAGGCCGCGGCGAGGACGCCCGCTGCGGCGAGCCGGGTGAGCGTCCTTCCGGTCATGGCGGCCCGATTGCGCGCGCGGCTCAGAGCTTCACGCAGATGTTCCGCAGCTCGGTGTAGAACTCGAGCGAGTGCACGCCGCCCTCGCGGCCGATGCCCGACTCCTTCGAGCCGCCGAACGGCGTCCGGAGATCCCGCAGGAACCAGCTGTTCACCCACGTGATCCCGACGTCGATCTTCGCGGCGACGCGGTGCGCGCGCGCGAGGTTCGTCGTCCAGATCGTGGTCGCCAGCCCATACTGGGTGTCGTTCGCGAGCTTGACGGCCTCGTCCTCGGCGTCGAACGGGCGGATGTGGCAGCACGGCCCGAAGATCTCCTCGCGATTCACCGCGGAGGTCTCCGGCAGCCCGGTCCAGATCGTCGGCTGGATCCACGCGCCGGTCGCGAGCTCCTTCGGCATGTCGGGGATCCCGCCGCCGGTCACGACGGTCGCGCCATCGTCGACCGCCTTGCGATAGTAGGAGAGGACCTTCTTCCGGTGCTCCTCGCTGATCAGCGGGCCGATTCCGGTCGCGGCATCCTCCGGCCGGCCCGGCTTCATGCTCTCGGCGCGCGCCTTCAGCGCCTGCACGAACCGGTCGAAGATCGGGCGCTCGACGTACACGCGCTCGGTTCCGAGGCACACCTGGCCGCAGTTCGCGAACACCGCCCGCGTGATGCCGTCGACCGCCGCGTCGAAGTCGCAGTCGGCGAACACGACGCCGGCGTTCTTGCCGCCGAGCTCGAACGAGACCGGGCGCGTGCCGTCGGCCGCGGCCTTCATGATGGCGGCCCCGGTGCGGGTCTCGCCGGTGAAGGTGATCGCGTTCACGCCCTTGTGCCGGGTGAGGAGCTCGCCCGCCGAGCCGGGTCCGAAGCCGTGCACGACGTTGTACACGCCCTTCGGCACCCCGACCTTGTTCATCACCTCGCCGAGCAGCGTCGCGGTCGACGGCGTCTCCTCCGACGGCTTCACGACCACGGTGTTGCCGCACGCGAGCGCCGGGCCGACCTTCCACGTCATCAGCAGCAGCGGCAGGTTCCAGGGGCAGATGACCGCGACGACGCCGCGCGGCACACGGATCGCGTAGTTGAGCGCGCCCTTGCCGTCGGGCGTCGCCATCTGGAACGACTCGGCCGGCACGTTCTTGACGACGTCGGCAAAGATCTTGAAGTTCGCCGCGCCGCGCGGGATGTCGAGGTGTCTTGCGAGCGCGACGGGCTTGCCGGTGTCGGCGACCTCGGCGGCGAGGAAATCGTCGAAGCGCCGGTTGATCTCGTCGGCGACCGCGTAAAGGAGCTCGGTCCGCTTCGCGGTATCCATCGCTCCCCATGGGCCGGCCAGGGCGGCCCATG
>Ga0209342_10001130_pt1 | contig 30127 bp, 44 predicted proteins | sample RifCSP16_2_FD_184023 | JGI IMG/M metagenome (GOLD analysis project Ga0209342, IMG submission 184023) | Soil microbial communities from Rifle, Colorado - Rifle CSP2_sed 16_2 (SPAdes) (version 2) | ecosystem: Environmental > Terrestrial > Deep subsurface > Rock core/Sediment | place: Rifle...
TTAATTCAAATGAGCAATTTTAACGGGTTTATGTTTCCTTAAGATGGGGAAACGGGAATATTTTCCTTTTTATTGACCAGGTTTAGATCTAAACTCAAACCCCAGCGATCATGTTCGTGTTGAATCTCAAAGAATTTCTCAACAACAATTGGATCAAATAGAATACCAGAATTTTGATGGAAATATTCTTCCACCTGGTCAATACTCCAGGCTTCACGATACGATCGGGTGCTTGACAAGGCATCCCATACATCCACAACCATAAATATCCGGACAGCTAATGGAATCTGTTTTCCTTTTAACCCATATGGATAACCTGAACCATCCCATCGTTCGTGGTGAAAGAGTGGAATATTCAAAGCAGGTTGAATAAATTGGATATCAGAAAGGAATTCCTGTGCGAAAATTGGGTGACGTCTCATCAAAGCCCATTCTTCTTCCGTTAGAGGCTCCTTTTTCTGCAATATTTTATCCGGAATACACATTTTCCCAATATCGTGCAGAATGGCTCCTCGTCTTAAATGGACCATTTCTTCATCAGTTAATCCCAGGGCTTTACCAAGTTTGATGGACATTTTAGTGACCCTGTCACTGTGTCCTTTGGTTTCCTGGTCTTTATATTCGAGAGCTTTTGCCCAGCTAAGAAGCGTGCTTTCGTAGGCATCAACCAATTCATTATTTAGATTATTGATATTATCGATCAATAAAAGGTGTTCAATGCCAATGGTTGCCTGCGCTGCAATCATCGTCAAGTATTCTTTCCAATCATTATCTACAATGATTGGATCCTTCGAACATACTTCCAATACTCCAATTACCTTGTTGGAATTATGCAGAGGAGTTGCAGAATAAAAATTGTACTCATCATAAGGATATGGTAAACGATCCCTTACCTGGGATAATTGAAGCTCATTGTAAACAACCATTTTTCTTATATTTTGATCAGATTGTGAATTAACCAATTCTAGAGCGACCGTTGGTCGATTGACCCCAGTTAATCCAGAGATTCCTCTTGATCGCCTGCATGAAAATTCAGAAGATACTCTATCGCGAAGGTATAACAGGCATATATCAGCGCCCAACTGTTGGTTAATTTGATCAAAAAGAACATCTGCAAAAATATCAATGTCCATAGCAGATATGATTGCCCGATCAATATTCGCAAGCGCTTTCATACGCCTGGTTTGCTTCAAATTATATATTGGGTTTATCTCCAACCCTTTGTCTGAAGATGTTATATCCGGAGTGTAACCCATTAAACATTTCCTCGATATCAAACTTACTTATCTAATCAAAAATAGCGTATTAAAGATTAATAATTATTCAATTCCCAAAAAAGCCCAGGATTTTCAGAAGAAAAAAATCGACTTTTTGTTTTAAAGTTTAAATCAAGTTCCACTCTTGATTACGAACAATTATGATGCGATAGGTGAATTCACCAAATCATTTAGTTGATAGATGAATTGCTGCAGGTTTTCACCCTTTATTTGCATAATAGCATTAAGAACACCAACCGGAAACTGGAATTGTCTCAATTGCTCATATCGTTGTCCATTGAGAATAGCTGCTTCAAACTTCCGATCTGTAAGAGCTTTGGTCGCAAGTGCATTGATCTGTAGTTTAGTCATGGCTTAAATACTCCCATATATTTTTTATTAATACTCGAGATTAATTCCTGCGGTTTTCATCAAAACCTATGGTTTTAACAAACCTGTGGATGTAGACTTTCGTTATGAATTTAACTACCCCACTGATCCACCCATTACTGGATCAGCTAAAACAACTCCATGATACAGAGCAGCAGAAACAATGGTCAAAATAAATATAACCACACGAATTACAGTCAAAGAATTATTGGTAATCCAAAGAACTTGCTTTTGATTTAAAGAAATATTAAACATTTTATCCTCCATAGATAATAGAAACTATGAAGCAATTTTACAGAAGCAATATGAACGAAACTATGAACAAAATGGAAAGAAATTTACATTCCCGCCAAATTAGTGGGAAATGTGAGGATTTTTATGTTGATATGTTCAATATGCTCAACAATGTATTTCGTTGCAGATATACTTTTAAGAGATTTTTAGTTGAAGCCTCAAACTAAATCTAATGGTTTTCTGCCTGGGCTCCACCCAGTAAAAAGATCTCCTTTTTTACATCGCAAGGTTTATTTGTTATGAAATAGAATTTTCAGAATCACTGATTATAAAGGTTGAAAGCGATTTGCTTATTGAATGATATTTATGGAAGGTTTTGACTCATGAATTCTGTCATATTTTTCCAAAACCAGAATGAATTCAAAGATCTACCAACTGAACCACCCATAACTGGATCCGCCAACACAATATCTGGATTAATTAGTGCAGCTGTAATAACCACTAATAAAATCAGGACCCTGATTATCGTTCCAGAGTTTTTAGTCAACCATAATAATTTCTGTTGATAATTAACAAGTTTAAACATACCTACCTCCTCAAAGAAGCTTTGATGATATTTTACATTCATACTATGAACGAAAATATGAACAATTCGGTAAAGCTGATTCAAGTGGTTTAGTATTCTATTTGACACATTTTTCAATTTATACCATTAAAATATTCATATAACTCATCAACTGGCTCCAATTTGAGATCTTCTTGAAGTTTCTTCCGATAGTTGAGGAAATGTTTTTTTGCCAACGCTGTGAGTTTTAATTTCACCAAACACTTCATCAAACCCAAATGCAGAAAATCCTGATATGGGTCAAATTCGATTGCTTTTTCGAATAATGTTCGAGCTTCAGAGTACGATTCGCGATTTAATTCAATGGAAGCCATTTTTTCAAGGAAATTATTGAAATATTGTCGGAGTTGTGAACGACGAATATCACACCATTCCATATCTATATCAGATAAATAATCACCTTTATATAAATCCATGAGCTGCAAGCTGATTCCTCTTTGATCATTAATTGAGGTATTCTTTAATTTGAATTTCTTAAATAACTCTTCAAATTCATTTACATCATAAAAAACTTCTACCAGTGGATTAATATAATAGTAATCATTTTCGAATGCTATGATCTGTTTGGATCCCAATGCATTTCTGACTCGCCAGAGAGTGGCATGAAAATTACTATTCACTTTCGCATTGCTAAATTCAGGCCAAAAATGAATAATAATATCTTCGCGTTTAACCTTTCCCCGGTCAAGGATGAAAAAGAATAATGCTCTTGCGCCAGCAGATCTCCAGGAAGCATTCGGGATGATCTCAGAGTTCCTCCGAATTTCCCCATCTCCGAATCCCTTCACCTGAAGTGTCAATTGTTCAGGAATTTCAACAAGAGACTCCCGCTCAATAATATTTTGATATCCAACTTTATAATCCTTTAACCTTTGAACAAACACATCAAGCTGTTTATTCTTCCAAATTTTTTGGATGGATAGTACCATATTAGGATGTCGGTGAGCAAGAGAAAGCAAAAATGAATCATATCCCAACTTCGCTGCTGTCTTAAATGCATTTGATAGATATTCTTGCGCATTATTTAAGTCATCAATTAGGAAATATGCTATTGCCATTAAAAATAATGCTTTAGAACGATTTTGGTCAGGATTTTCTTCATTCTTTAATTCATCCAGGACAGGTTGCAATGTAGAAATAACCAGATCCGGCTGCTCCATAACCAGATAAATCTCAGCCATCCGAATTTGATACTCCGGTAATTTGATATCTTCTTGATTACTGGAAGCCGCCTCGCGAAGATAATACATAGCTTGGTTGAAATTTCCTTTGTGCGTTTCCAATTCTGCCATAATTTGGTAAGTATTACAGGCGGTTTTCCCGGGGGGTTTCCTTGATAATACCTGCAGTGCTTTTTTGAGTGCAGATTCCGCCATTTCAAATTCATCTATTTTTACTAATAATTCTGCCTGTCCATTTAAAACACTTATTATGACACGATCCCATCCCACTTCTTCTGCAGCAGATAACGATTGTTCATAAAACTGCCAGGCTTTTTGGTAATCGCCCATCAGGTATGAAAGGTAAGCATAATTATTTGCACTAGTAGCCAGATCCCCACGATTACCGCGCATATTAAAACTTAGTTCAAACGCTTCCTGGAAACTTGCTTGGGCTTTAAAAATATCAACATTTTTTAACGCGATATTTCCTATATCAGCAAGGATCATTATTATTTCATGTTTTATCCGGTCCGATGAATCATAAGCATAGAGAGATTTAAAACCTCGGAGAGCTTCTTCGAGAACAGGAAGTGATTTCTCTACTGATCCTTGATAGTAAATACCAAGTCCTTGAACTCGTAATGCCTGGAAAGCATAACGACGATCCAAATTATGCTTGACTACGAATGTTTCCGCTTGATTAGCTAATTGTATTGATCCTTTGTAATCCCCCATAAAGATGGACGCCAATCCCCTCATAACTAATAAATTTGCCCTGTCCTCATGATCTCGTCTTTGTATGAATACTGGTTCTGCTTTGTCTAGGAGAGTGGTGATACCCTCCATCTTTCCCTGGCTTATTCTTGATTTGACTAGATTTAATAGAACATCTGGGGCTTTCTCGGATATATCCTCTTTGGTAATTAATGACTTATACCAAGCTTCGAGGGTTGATTCCTGGCCCGATATGTACATGACCTTTGCGTTTCGATCCATAACCCTAGCCATATTTTCGCGATCGCCTGACATTTGGAGATGATAAATAGCATTCTGTATATCATTTTGTGCCTCATACCATATCGCATATTTTCTATGAACATCAACTTTTTTTTCTTTTGAAAAATCTTTAAAACTTGATTCGAGAAATTCCTTAAATAACTGGTGATATTGATAGAAAGTTCCCTTTCTTGAAGGTGTTGAGGCAATGAATAAATTCTGATCTTCAATCAATTGAATAATTCGGTCAGCATCATTGATATCAAGAACAAAATTTGCCATTTCCACATTAAATTCATCACAAACAGAAGTTGTAATCAGGAAATTCTTGATTGATTCATTTAACTGTGAAAATACTTCTTTGCCGAAGAAAATAAATATCTGGTCAAGAGCATCAGTCATCTTGAGAAAAGGTGATGAATGCTTTCCATCCCTTAAGGCAAGAAGAATAGCAATGATCCAGCCGTCTGATTTCAAAACCATTTCTTCAGATTGTTTGTCAGTTAAGCGGATCTGGAATTGTTGTCTCGCCAGGTCTCTGACCTCATGAGCCCTAAACCGGAGATCATCAGCTGATATTATTGAGAGTTCTTCATTAACAAAAAGTGAAGCGGTTGGGATACCATAGACACTTCGAGATCCTATGATTATCCGAATATGCTCGGGGAGATTTTCCAGGATAAATTCGATGAAAGTTACAATCTCAATATCTTCACAAACAAAGTGATAATCATCCAGGATCAATAAGGTATAGTCTTGGATCCCAATGGTGAGTTCATTAATTAGTTCAGTGGCAAGTGATCTGGGTGAGTTATTAGTCCCCTGAAATAATATATCTTCAAGTGATTTTCCGAAACTGGGTTGTTTCTCTCGGATTGATGCGAGGAGGTGCATGAAAAAAGCAGATAGGTTATTATCTGAAAGTTTTATCTGATACCAACAAACACTAATTTCAGTATCGTCAGCATAGTCTGTTAATAATGTCGTTTTCCCAAAACCTGCTGGAGCACAAATGAAAATCAGTTTTCGATCTGCATTCTGGTAAAGTAAATCCAAAAGTCGTAAACGGCGTAACAACTTTTGTCGTCTTTGTGGTTGGCGTATGGATGTCAATGCGATCGTCATATTTCTACCAGAAGATTCTTACCAATTACTCTTATTAAAAATCATGTAAATTATTAAGATCATTCGATTAATAAAAGTATTGGTTTAATATCATGATAAAACATCCTGAATCAATATTTTAACCAATCAATTGATAAAACTTCATAACCATCTTAATATTACCCCGGAAATACATTTTTTGATTCCTGCCAGATCTCCTCAATTTCTTCCATAGACATTTCTGAAAGAGATTTTCCCTTTTCACCAGTTATTCGTTCAACATACGAAAATCTGTCTTTGAATTTCTTGTTCGTTTTACGAAGAGCCTGTTCAGCATCTATATCATTCCAGCGGGAGTAATTCACCAATGAAAAAACCAGGTCACCAATTTCACCGGCTAACTCATCCATGTTCCGAGAATCTTTAATTTCTTTTACCTCTTCAATAATCTTGTCGATTACTCCATCAATGTTCCTCCAATCAAAGCCAATCCTGGCAGCTCGTTCCTGGTACTCTTGCGCCTGGATCAATGCAGGCAACATTGATGGGACACCAGACAATAATCCTTGAATGTTATTCTCTTCGATTCTCTCACTTGTCTTAATCTTCTCCCAATTCTCCAACACACCAGGAATATCATCAATTTTCTGGTTGTTGAAAACGTGGGGATGTCTCCTGATAAGCTTGTCATGAATATCTGTAATAACATTCAATATATTAAATTCTCCTTCCTCACTTCCAATTTGAGCATTCAAAATTATTTGTAACAAGAGATCCCCGAATTCTTCCGCCATGTGACCTGACTCATCTGACTCCATTGCCTCGATCACTTCATATGTTTCTTCAAGAAGATGCCTGGACAAAGTCTGATGTGTCTGTGCCCTGTCCCAGGGACAACCATCTGGTGCCCTTAACCTGGCAATCACTTCTTGTAACGCTTCAAATGATTTAAACTGATCCATTGGAGGAACGAATAAATTCGTCATTAATCCGATATTCTTGCTCCGATCCATCGTATACAATGGAATATTCTCGATCACTTCCTTTTCAGTACCTGCTGCATGGATAAGAAAGACTTTGTGGTCATCCGGATAAAATGAATTCAGTGTTGTTTTTACTTCAGCTGCTATCATTTTTGAATATATTTGCGCAATAAGAACCGGTTTATCGACTGGAAATGAAGGCAAAATCAATTGGCTTAATTCCATTGCGTCCATCAAGGTAATCTGAGGAAATGGGTCCAATCCGAGAGCTGAAAAAGTTGGTTCAAGAAAAGATAGTCCATTGACTATACGCAAGTCAATTCCCAATTCCTTTGCCTGCCTCGCAATTTCCGGGCTGGTCGCTTCTGCTATGAATGGATCACCTGGAACCGAATAGATCACTCCCATTTCACTAGTACCCAGCTCAATGATTTTGGAAATGATTTTGGAATAAACATCATCAAAAGAATCACTTTGCTCATATAAATAATCAAATGAATGTATTTTTTTTATTGATGAAGGAAACGCATCTATTGTTGGATGTTGGTCTGTACGCAGCCAAATTTCATCGGCATTGTTTAGAACTTCCCATGCCTCCTGCGTTAATTGTGAAGGACTCCCAGGTCCAAGACCGAGAATGATTATTCCTTGCATAAGAACTCCTTAAATGAACCGAGGAGCACACAGGGTCCACTGATCATTACATAAGTGTACCCCGCGTCCTCCGCGGATGAAAGGTTCACAGGCCTGAACGCCCATGAATATTAATTTAACGCTTGGTGTAAGTAGGTGCCTTCCGGGCTTTCTTCAAACCTGGTTTCTTACGTTCTTTCACACGAGGATCCCTTGTCAGAAATCCACCTTTTCGCATTGCAAGTTTCCAATCAGGATTGGTTTTGGTGAGTGCACGTGCCAAACCCAGTACGACTGCATCAGTCATTCCGGTAACACCGCCACCAGTAACCTTTACTGAAATATCATAGGAACTCAATGATTCACCAGCTGCAGCTAATGGAGCAAGAATGGCTTCATAATCACCCAATCTTGTAAAGAATTCCTTAGCTTCCTTATCATTTACAAGAAAACTCCCGGAACCACTCATCACCCGTACCCGGGCTATACTTTGTTTTCGGCGTCCAACGCCTTCATAATATTGAACAGTCATTTAATCCTTCCTGCTCCGTTTACTCGTTAACCTTTTTGAGGTTTTGAGTGTTATGGGGGTGCTCAGCACCTGAATAGACTCTTAGTTTCTTGAGGAGATGTTTTCCCATTTTATTATGAGGAAGCATTCCCCAGACTGCGCTGGAAATAACACGATCAGGGTGCTTCTTCAATTGATCTCGCAAGCTTATTGAATTCAATCCACCTGGATAACCGGAATGATGATTGTATACTTTGTCATCAAGCTTGGTACCAGTAACAGTTATCTCTGACGCATTAATTACGACCACAAAATCCCCCATTTCTACTCCTGGGGTAAATGTAGGTTTATGTTTTCCCAGTAAAAGGGAGGCGATTTGGGTCGCAAGCCTTCCTAAATTTTGACCAGCCGCATCCACAAGAACCCATTCGCGGGATATTTCTGCAGCTTTCGGATAATAAGATTTATACACTTTGTCTCTCCAATTTCATTCTCAACTACCAGAATAATCAATAACCTACCTCAACCAGGGTCAAACCGTTTGGTGGTGCCAATCCGGACGGCAATTCAAATGAACCTTCCAAAGCAGCGGTCAGATCATTTTTTGAGATCTTTCCCTGGATGACAGCAATTTGTGCGAATACGATCCTGCGAACCATATGATAAAGGAAGGCATCCGCTTTAATTTCAAAGGTCCATTCATCTCCACATTGTTTCCAACCTGCGTTAAAAACTGTCCTTGTTGTACTGCCTCCAGTCCGTGGCGGGGATCCGAAAGCAGTGAAACTGTGTGTTCCCAACCATGTATCAGCCAATGGTTGTAATGAGGGCGGTGCTGGCCAGATCCTCCAGGCAAACCGTTCTCTTTGCGGGTCTCTCACCGGCTGGGAGTAAATCCTGTATCGGTATAAGCGCCACCTGGCATCAAACCTGGGATGGAATCGCATATTAACCGAATTTACCTGGCTCACAGAGATATCCTTCGGAAGATAGGCATTCAGGGCATTCTGTAAATCGATATTGGAATGGTTCCATTCCATGTCGAATGCAGCGACTTGACCCTGGGCATGAACTCCGGCGTCTGTCCTTCCAGCAAGGATCACTGAACTTTCATGCCACTTAATTTTCCTAAGCGCTTTTTCAAGTTCATCCTGAACAGTCCGGGAATTTGCCTGCCTCTGACTGCCTGAAAACCTTGTGCCGTCGTAAGCTATGATAATCTGGTAACGTACCATTTTAATGACAGTGATTACTGTCTGTGCAACATATAGATCTGATCGAAGATGACTTAATCTTCCACAAGTTCCAGAAGGACCATTTTTGCTGCATCACCTAAACGTGGACCTAATTTCATCACCCGGGTATAACCACCTGGACGTCCGACAAAACGTGGTGCAATTTCATCAAACAATTTATTTACAATGGCATGGTTACTGACTTTTGAAGCAATCAAACGTCTTGCTGCAACTTTTTCTGATTCACTTTTATCGATAGAGTTCCGTGCAGTTGTGATCATCTTCTCTGCTTCTGCCCTGATGGCAGAAGCTTTTGCCTCTGTCGTTTGAATTCGCTCATGAGTAAATAATTGATTAATCAAATTTCTTCTCAAGGCATTCCGAGCACCTTTGCTCCGATTAAGTTTTTTTCCTGCTATTTGGTGTCTCATTTTAAACTACTCCAACTCTTCCTGAGTCTCATCTTTCATATAACCTTTCTCAACCATTCTCAGGCGAAGTTCATCAAGGCTTTTTTCTCCAAAATTCCTAATAGACATGACAGCCTGATCACCTTTATCCAATAACTCGAGTACGTCACCTACAGTAGTGATACCAGTTCGTTTCAGAGAATTGAATACTCTCACTGAAAGATCAAGAGATTCAACTGGTGTTTCTGCAACTTCACTCGTCAGACCGGAGGTACTTACTTCTTCCTCAATTGATAACGCAAGTGATTCTTCACTGACACCTGCAATAAAACGAAGATGCTCTATTAGAATTTTTGCACTTGTGCTCATCGCTTTTTCTGGCGAGACAGTTCCATCTGTCCAGATCTCGAGAATCAGTTTGTCATAATTCGTGCTTTGACCAACACGAGCAGATTGTATTTCCCAATTGACCTTCTTGACCGGTCCGAAAATTGCATCAACTGGTAATTCACCTATTGGTAAATGGCCGCCGCGATCGTTGGCTGGAGAATAACCACGACCCCGCTCGATCGTAAATTCGATATCGAGATGTGTTTTGGAATTATCAGCGGAGAACAGGTACAGGTCGGGATTTATGATCTCAACTTCAGGTGGAGCGATAATATCTGCAGCGGTCACAATTCCTTCACCACGAACATCCAGGTGCATTCGAGTGGTTTCCACATCATGGAGAACCAATCTCAATTGTTTTATTTGCAGCATTACCTGCAAGACATCTTCTCTGACTCCAAGAATATCACTGAATTCATGCAACACATCAGAAATGCGGACTGATGTAACTGCAAAACCATCCAAAGATGAAATCAGTACCCGTCGCAATGCATTACCAAGGGTCATTCCATAACCCTGCTCCAATGGACCGATCACGAACTTTCCGTAATTCCTTGCTTCGGCATCGCGCTCGATTTTAGGCATTTCCATGTTTATTAAACCAGTCACGGTTCACCTCTCCCTTATGCTCTTCAGCACCCCTTTAATAACTAATTGCCAACCGATTATCGAGAGTAATACTCAACGATCAATTGTTCGTTAAGGTTTGCGTCGATCTCAGCACGTTCAGGTAAACGCAAAACACTTCCTGTCAGATTCTTGATATCACGATTGATCCACATGGGTGCATTACGAGTTTCAGCAAACTCAGGAAGTTCTTTGAAAAACGTTGTGTTTTGCGAACCTTCTCGAACGGTAATAACATCACCGATACCTACCAGCATCGAAGGAACATCTGTCTTGCGTCCATTAACAGTGAAATGACCATGGCTGACCAATAAACGCGCCTGTGCGCGGCTGCTTGCAAATCCCATTCGATAAACAACATTATCCAGACGGGATTCCAGTGTTTGAAGCAAACCTAAACCAGTCAACCCTCGTTGTTTCGAAGCAATGCTGAAATAACGCCTGAATTGACGTTCCAAAACGCCATAGACCCGGCGGGCTTTCTGTTTTGCACGAAGTTGGAGTGCATAGTCTGATTCTCGGCCAGTACCACCGCGGCGTCTTCCTCCACCACCTTGCATGGATTTTCCATGAGCTCCGGGTGCATAAGGACGTTTATCAAACGCACATTTAGGGGAGAAGCAACGTTCTCCCTTTAAGAATAATTTCGCCTTCTCGCCGGCAAAGTTTACAAACCGGACCTATATATCTTGCCATATTATTCTATCCTCTTTTATCCAAATTACACACGGCGCTTTTTAGGTGGACGGCAGCCATTGTGGGGAACAGGGGTCAGGTCTGCTATCGACCGAACTTTGATTCCCATCGATTGAACTGCCCTGATAGCAGATTCCCGACCAGGTCCTGGACCTTTTACAAACAAGTCAACTTCCTGGATACCCATTGACTGGGCAGCTTTGATCGCTTGTTCAGTGGCAAGTCGGCCTGCAAAAGGAGTGCTCTTTCTTGATCCTTTGAAACCAACTGATCCACCACTGCCCCAGGTAAGGGTATTACCTTCGGTATCTGTGATCGTCACGATCGTGTTGTTGAATGTTGCATTAATATGCACCTGGCCAACAGATAATGATCGTTTTGTTTTTTTTGATCCGCCACGACGTGCTGATCTTACGTTTTGAGCCATAATACCTCTCTCATGTGTTGATTAAACTGGCAGTTATTTCTTGCCACCACGACGTCTTCCGCGACCAGCAACTGTCTTCTTGGTTCCCTTGCGGGTGCGAGCATTTGTACGTGTTCGTTGACCACGAACCGGCAAACCACGGCGATGACGCAAACCCCTGTAGCAACCTATCTCAATCAGACGCTTGATATTTAATTGCTCTGAACGACGTAGGTCTCCCTCAACTTTCCAATTCTTGGTTATATATTCGCGCATTGCGGCAACTTCAGCCTCAGTTAAATCCTTGATACGAGTATCAGCATTGATTGAGGTTGCGGTTAATAGTTCTTTTGCACGAGTTGGTCCAATACCAAAAATATAAGTCAGGCCTACTTCAACTCGTTTGTTACGTGGTAAGTCAATACCTTCTATTCTTGCCATAGTCTATGTTATCCTTGTCGCTGCTTGTGCTTGGGATTTTCGCAGATGATAAAAAGTATGCCTTTGCGTTTTATGACCTTGCATTTTGCGCAACGTTTTCTAATTGATGGAGATACTTTCATTATTTCTAAACTCCTTAACCCAATCACATGGCTGTATTGCCAAAGTTTGAATTATACTTGCTTAACAAAATTCCGTCCATAGAACAGGTTCATTTTGTGGATCAAAGGACTGTCAGGAGTAGAGGTTCTCCTTCGGTGACAGCAACTGAATGTTCGAAATGTGCTGTCAATGATCCATCAGCCGAAACTACTGTCCACTGGTCGGATAATACTCTCGTTTTATCCGTTCCGATCAATACCATGGGCTCCAACGCAATTGTCATTCCGGGCTTGAACACAATACCAGTCCCAGCGGTACCATAATTGGGTACCTGCGGATTTTCATGCATCTGCCGGCCAACTCCATGCCCTGTATATTCACGAGTGACGTGGTATCCTTTCCCTTCAACAAAATCTTGAATGGCTGAAGAAACATCTCCCGTAAAATTACCCATTCGCATCTGATCGATGCCTATTTCAAGTGCCTTTTGGGTCGTATCCAGGAGTTTTTGAGCTTTTTGTGAAATCTCACCTACTCCCGCAGTGAATGCTGAATCGCCAACAAATCCATTGACTACAGCACCACAATCTACTGAAACGATATCGCCTTCTTTTAATTTCCTTTTTCCCGGTATGCCATGCACCAATTCTTCATTGATACTGACAGTGATAGATGCCGGATAAGGTGGGTTACCATAATTTTTGAAAGGCGAATAGGCACCATTCTTCCGCAGAGATTCCTCAGCAGCCGCGTTGAGGTCTGCGGTAGATACACCTGGTTGTAAAAGTTCTTTAACCACAGCTAGGGCTTGTGCATTAATTCTCCCAGCTTCCCGCATAAGCAGTATTTCAGCCGCATTCTTGATATTAACCTGACCAGCCCAATTCATCATTTATTAAATCCGATTGCTGTAAGAATATCATTGGTGACATTCTCAATATCTCTTGATCCATCGATTTCAACCAGGATTCCCTTGTTGCGGTAGTATTCAATCAGAGGCATTGTTTGTTCAAGATAAACCTGGATACGGTGTTTAATCGTTTCAACCCGATCATCATCCCTGGTATAGAGTTTCGATCCGTCATGGTCACAAACACCTTCCAATTTCGGAGGATTATTTTTAATGTGAAAGACATGCCCGTTTTCACGGCAAACCAAACGACCACCTAACCGGTCAATAAGGACTTGATTTGCTGCAGAAATATGAGGAACAAAATTCACCTTTCCATTAAAAGTTTTTAATATCTGCTCCAATTCATCCGCCTGCTTTGGTGTTCGAGGAAAACCGTCCAAAAGCGCACCGTTCGCACAATCTGATTCCTTCAGGCGATCCTGGACCATGGAGATGGTGATACTATCTGGAACCAATTCACCTTTGGTCATAAATGATTGAGCCAATTTTCCCAACTGCGTTTGATTTTTAATATTCTCGCGAAAAAGATCACCAGAAGAGATATGAGGTAAACCAGTCCGCTCGGAAACGAGTTCCGCCTGGGTTCCTTTACCAACTCCTGGAGGTCCAATAAACACGATATAAGTAGGCACTCGAATCACTACCTTACAAGAAGAGAATCATCGTACCCATGCAATTGCAATTCGGCATCGATATTAAGGAACAGGTCCCGGACTACACCAACCACGATCAACAGTCCGGCTGAGGAAACCAGGAACAGTCCTGATGTCTGCGATGCTATTGGTAAGACCAATTGAACCAGGAAGGGAAGAATGGCAATGATACCCAGGAACAAAGCTCCAGGCAGAGTTACCCTGCGCTGAACCTTGGTCAGGTATTTCTGTGTTGGAGTACCACGGTTAACTCCTGGTATTTGAGCACCCATTTTTTTCAGGTTATCGCCATAATTTTGCTGGGCAAACAAAACATCGGTATAGAAGAATGTGAAACCAACAACCATGAGGAAATATAACAACCAATAAACCCATGAACCACCACCGAATATTTGCGTCGTGGAGGCAGATAAATTCTTTATCCACTCAACACTTGAGTTTGCAAAGTAACTTGCAATGATCGCAGGGAATTGCAGAAATGCACTGGCGAATATCAAAGGGATCATTCCAGACATATTCACCATCAAAGGCAATGATCCTTTGACAGGCATTGACATTCTGTTACCCATCCTCCGACCAGGATACATAACAGGTACATTTCTTCGTCCCTGTTGGACGTAAACAATTGCAAAGATTGTCAAAATGATCAATATAATCGTGAAAATGATCATGAAAACACGATTCTGTTCATCTGCCAGAATCGAGCGAAAATTGCTGGGCATTTTCGAGACAATTCCAGCGAATATGATCAAAGACAAACCCTGACCACGAACTCCGAATTCAGATATCAGCTCTCCCAACCAGATCGCAAACATGGTTCCAGCGATCATGCTTAAAAGCATGGCCATGGAAGGTAAAAGGAGATTTGCAGAAAATCCAAAATCAAGAATGGGTCCACTGCCTGCCCTGACCGAAATATTGTTGAATATGTTGATCTGTCCGAATGCAGAAAGTGCCGCCATTGGAACAGCCAGGTAATAGGTCCATTTTTCCATCCACTTCTTTCCTTCACGGGGATCATCTTCCATTCGCCGTTGAAGTGCCGGGATAATGGGTACCAGCAGTTGGAGAATGATCTGGGCAGTAATATATGGATAAACGCCCATGGAAAGTAATGAAAAACTGGAAACAGTACCACCGGAAAGCAGATCCAGAAAATCAAAGAAAGTTCCCGAGGCTCCCAGGTTTGCCCGCATATTCGCCAAAGCAGCTGTGTTGATTCCAGGAACAGGAACATTAGCTGCAAGTCTATATATGACCAGCAATCCCAATGTGATCAATAATTTCCTGCGGATATCTTCCGATTTCCAAAGGTATCGCCAGGCAGAAAAAGTGGACTTCATATCTCTCCTTATGCTTTCCGGTTAAGCAATTAATTCCACACTGCCACCAGCTGCTTCGATCTTCTCTCGAGCACTTTTGGTGATCCTGTGAACACGCAGTTTTAAAGGATTTAAAACCTCGCCTTTACCAAGTATCGCAATTGGTTTTCGCAAGTTCCGGACCAAATTCGCTTCGACGAGAGATTCTGGTGTTATTTCGGTATTGGCTTCAAAATCCTTCAGCTGTTCCAAATTTACTTCGAAATACTCCACCTGGTTGGGTGGTGTAAAACCATATCCACGCAGGAACGGTAATCTTCGGAAGTATGGCAGGTTACCGCCCTGACGGTAAAGATGACCGCCAGATCCAGCACGGGAATTTTGACCCTTGGTGCCACGGCCTGCAGTTTTTCCTTTTCCTGAAGCTGTTCCACGGCCTACACGTTTCCGGTCTTTTTTGGAACCGGGATTTGGTTGCAGATCATTAAGTTTCATATTACTTTTATCCTTCAACACTCAACAGATGGATAACTTTATTAACCATACCTCTGACTGCAGGAGTGTCATTATGTTCAACTGTCTGGTTTATTCTATGAAGTCCCAATGCCAAAACAGTCCTTTTCTGGCCAATAGGATAACCAATAGAGCTTCTAACGAGAGTTATTTTTATTTTTCCAACAGAGCTTTTTGCTTTAGCCATTGCTCTTTCTCCTCTCCCAGAATGGAATAAGATCAGAGATTGGTTTTCCGCGTCTCGAAGCTTCAACTTGAGGAGATTTCATCTTATCAAGGGCATCAAATGTAGCTTGAACAACATTCAGTACATTTGCACTTCCCAATGATTTTGTGAGAATATCTCTTACTCCAGCCGCTTCAACAACAGCGCGTACACCACCTGCTGCAATAACACCGGTTCCCGGAGATGCAGGTTTTAAGAGGACTTTTGCTCCACCCATTTGACCAATGACTTCATGAGGCACAGTTGTTCGCGCAAGAAATACTTTATGCAAATTCTTGTGTGCACGTTCTGTTGCCTTCCTCATGGCTTCAGGTACAGCATTAGCTTTACCTATTCCCATGCCGACTTTCCCATTGTTGTCACCGACAACAATGGTTACCCGGAATTGGAATCTTCGTCCACCTTTTACTACTTTTGCCACTCTGGCAATTTCGATAACGCGCTCATCAAGAGGTTGTTCCTCCTGGGGTTGTTCATATGGTTGGTTCTGCTGATTTGTCATATATGTCTCCACTTGACCTAGAATTCCAGGCCACCTTCACGAGCGCCTTCTGCCAATGCTTTTACACGGCCCATATAGCGAAAACCGCCTCTATCAAATACAACTGAGTTAATTCCCTTGCTTTTCGCACGCTCAGCGATTGCTTTACCAACGAGTTGTGCCTGTTTGGATTTATCGATACCTTCCATTTGGCTTCGCAATTCGCCATCGATCGTCGAAGCTGAGATCAGTGTTTGACCATTGGAATCGTCAATTACCTGGGCATAGATCTCGGTGAGACTTCGGAATACACACAAACGCGGTCTCTGGGAAGTCCCTACAATACTTTTTCGTACACGTGCATGACGCCGGATACGAGCTGCAGAATTTGTCTTTTTTGCCATAAGTTTACATAGCCTTTCCAGATTTACCTGGTTTACGACGGATTCTCTCACCCAGATAATGAATGCCTTTTCCGTGATATGGCTCAGGTGGGCGAAGCTCCCGGATATTTGCTGCGATCTGACCTACGATTTCCTTGTTGAAACCTTTGACGAACACCTGGCGGGTCTTTGCTTCCACTTCGAAAGTTATACCTTCTGGAGGTTCGATTTCAATTGGATGAGAATAACCAAGGTACATGACCAGTTTCGGTCCACTCATCTCAGCCCGGTAGCCAACACCTTCGTATTCCAATGCTTTTTCAAAACCGGTGCTCACGCCAACAACCATATTATTTAATACTGCACGTGTAGTTCCATGCAAGGCACGTTGTGCAGGTAGATTTGAGGACCTTGTTATCATGAGTTGGTTCTCTTCCATTTTAATTTTTATGGAAGAAGAAAATTCGCGCGCCAACTCACCTTTTGGTCCACTTACACTAACCGTGGAACCTTTAATATTTACCTGCACACCAGCCGGGATATCCACGGGCATACGTCCTATTCGAGACACTTTGCGACCTCCTGTCTCACCAAACTTTGCAAAGAAGTTCACCACCAAGGTTCTTTTGACGGGCGCTTTGGCCGGTCATAATACCTTTTGGTGTTGAAATGATGGCTATTCCCAATCCTGAGAGGACCCAAGGAATATCCTGTTTCTTTGTATAAACACGCCTGCCGGGACGACTGACCCGCTGCAGATTCGTTAATACAGCATGACGATCACGTCGTTCTCCAACATATTTGATTTTCAGGCGCAGAATAAATTGACCCGGGCGTTCTCCATCGACAACTTCATACGATTCGAGATAACCTTCTTCTTTAAGGATCTTGGCAATCTCAACCTTGACCTTAGAGTTCGGCATTGCGGTCAAACTTTGACCGCTCATGACCGCGTTACGAATGCGGGTCAGCATATCAGCGATAGGATCAGAAACACTCATACATTCACCTCCACTGTGCTACCAAGATGCCTTGATAACACCAGGAATTTTTCCTTCCAGGGCTAACTCACGGAAACAAATACGACAGAGACCAAATCGTCGTATATACCCCCGGGGGCGTCCACAAATCGTACAGCGGTGGCGAATACGGTTTTCATATTTCCGCCGGGTTTCACGATATTTCATACAAGTACTTGCCATATTTAAGCTTCCTTCCTGAACGGCATGCCAAATAGTTGAATCAACATTCTTCCATGGTCATCATTCCTGGCAGTGGTTACAATTGTGATCTCCATACCCCTCAATTTATCGATCTTATCGTATTCGATCTCAGGAAAAACCAACTGGTCCTTTAGTCCCAGTGTGTAATTTCCACGACCATCGAATGAGTCTGGAGAAACACCTCTAAAGTCTCTAACGCGTGGGAGAGCAACATTCATAAGACGGTCCAGAAATGCCCACATGCGTTCTCCACGCAATGTAACTTTGGTTCCAATGATCCTGCCTTCACGCAACTTGAATGCAGCAATACTCTTCTTTGCTTTTGTCAGAACCGGTTTTTGACCGGTAATCATTGCCAGGTCAGCTGCTGCAGCTTCGATTGCCTTGGCATTTTCCATCTCCGAACCCATGCCAATGTTTACAATCACTTTGGAAATTCGCGGAACCTCCATAATGTTCTTGTATTCAAAGGTTTTCATTAAGGCCGGCACGATCTCGTTTTGATATTTTTCCTTCATTTTATTCATTTTCAATGCTCCAAACCGGCCTATTAATCCAGCAATGCCTTGCAATTCTTGCAAACACGGTGTGATCCGGATTCATCGCGTTGGATCCCAACTCTTGAAGGTTCATTGCATTTAGGACATACCAGCATAACATTCGATATGTGAACAGGACCTTCAAATTTGATTCGTCCAGGATTGATGGTTCTCCCTTGTTTTTGAACCTGACGCTGGTGTTTAACTCTCAGGTTTACTCCCTGGACTGTTACTCGTCTTTCATCGACAAATACCTTGATCACTTCTCCTCGTTTTCCCATATCTTCGAGTTTTCCGCTGATCACTTCAACAGTATCACCTTTTTTAATCTTCGTTCTCATTTATGATAATCTCCCTTTCAAAGGACTTCCGGAGCCAGAGAAACGATTTTCGTAAAACCTTTATCACGTAATTCACGTGCTACAGGTCCAAAAATTCGACTACCCTTTGGATTATGACCATCCGTATCAAGGATTACAGCAGCATTGTCATCAAAACGAATATACGATCCATCTTCACGACGGTATTCCTTGCTGCACCGTACAATAACCGCTTTTACGATCTCGCTCTTCTTTACAGCACCCTGTGGTGTGGCAGATTTTATGGTGGCAACAACAACATCGCCAACTCTTCCGTATCGCCTTCTCGTTCCACCCAAAACCTGGATGACAAGAATCTCACGAGCTCCGGAGTTATCCGCGACTTTCATCCGAGTTTCTTGTTGAATCATAGTTCTACCTCCACAATGGAGTCTTCAGAACGAATTTCATGTTTAGTGATAGCTTCCACAACCCATTTCTTTTGCTTGGATATAGGGCGGCTTTCCACTATTTGAACCATATCACCAACCTGGCAATTAAGTTCATCGTGGGCTTTTACTCTCATACTTGAATGGACTACTTTTCTGTAAAGAGGATGGCGATAAGTTCGTGTCACCTCAACTACAACAGTTTTTGTCATTTTATTACTGGTCACAACACCATTCATTCGACGACGGTTATTCATTATTCACCTTCCTGGTCAGTCGTCTCAACTCGTTCGTTGATGATCGTCTGTATTCGGGCAATCTCTTTCCGAACTATTGGTAGTCTGCTGGTATCAGTGAGCTGACCGGAAACTACCTGGAATCGAAGATTCATTAATTCTTCGCGAGCATTTGCCAATTTAGTTTTTAATTCCTCAGAAGAGAGGGCGCGGATCTCTTTTAGCTTCATGCCTGTTCTCCTCCACCAGCTTCAAAGCGTGCAATGACTTTGGTTTTTATCGAGAATTTATATCGGGCAAGATTGAGCGCTTCCCTGGCAATATCTTCTGGCAACCCAGCCACTTCGAACATGACTCGACCTGGTTTTACTACGGATACCCAGTATTCCACGTTACCTTTTCCCTTTCCCATCCGCGTTTCAGGAGGTTTCTGGGTATAAGGTTTATCAGGGAAGATCCGGATCCAGACCTTTCCACGGCGCTTCATCGTGCGAACTATCGTACGGCGGGCGGCTTCCAATTGTCGTGCAGTCACCCAACCCGGTTCCAACGCCTGCAGGCCGAATTCGCCGAAACTTATCTGGGCACCTCGTAATTCCTTACCCTTCATTCTTCCGCGCATTTGCTTGCGCCATTTCACTCTTTTAGGCATTAACATAGCTTCAACCTCTCTTCAAAAGACCAGGACGTTCCCTATTGACTGACGTAGACGCCTTCGGTCGTCTCAAGTTTTTCATCGAATTCAGATTTGAACAAACCTTTATAGACCCATACCTTGACACCGATTCGACCATACGTGGTCAAAGCTTCAGCCTTGGAGAAATCCATATCAGCTCGTAAGGTTTGCAGCGGAACTCGACCATCACGCAACCAGACTGTTCTGGCCATTTCTGCACCACTTAAACGTCCTGCAACTTCAATTTTGATCCCTTCAGCGCCTTGACGCATTGCTTGCTGGATCGCACGTTTCATCGCACGGCGATAACTGATTCGCCGTTCAAGCTGATCTGCAATATTGCGTGCAACAAGATAAGCATCCATATCAGGTGATTTGATCTCCTTGATATCAAGGTCCATCTTTACACCGGTAAGTTCTTCAAGGCTTTGGCGGATTTTCTTTACTCCTTCGCCTTTTCTACCAATCAGTATGCCTGGTTTGGCTGTGTGTACCGTAGTCTTGATCTTCCCGGGGAATCTTTCAATCTCAACATTGGAGACACCTGCCCTGCCGGATGCTTCAAGAATTAGGTTTTCAATTGCCAGATCCTGGTTTAACTGCTCCCGGTATTGAGTACCTTCAGCGAACCAGCGTCCTTTCCAGGCGCGGGTGACGTTCAAGCGAAAACCGATAGGATGTACTTTACGACCCATTTATTTCTCCTTCTCTCTGCCGATCAGGCGGTTTCCCGTTCACGCAGAATAACTGTAACGTGCGATGTGCGCCGTAAGATAGCTTTAAAACGTCCTCTTGCGGCAAACCGTCTCCAGCGACGAGTTGGTGCTTCATCTGCAAATATTGTCGCCACGAACAAATCATCCCTGCTGACTCCAAAATTTTCTTCAGCATTCGCAATGGCGGAATTTAATAATTTCATGACCGGTTCTGCTGCACGCTGCGGCATAAAACGAAGCGTGTCCACAGCCTTGACTGCATCTTTTCCACGAACGGCATCCACCACTAATCTGACTTTTTGGGCCGATAGGGGAAGAAAACGAAGGTGCGCTTTAATATCATGTGCCATTATCTTCTTCTCCTTTATGCACTCTTATCAGCAGATGTTTGATGACCACGAAAAGTACGTGTAGGTGCAAATTCACCCAGGCGATGACCGACCATATTTTCTGTAACATAGATCGGTACATGGCGGCGACCATCATGGACAGCGATCGTATGGCCTACCATCTGGGGAAAGATCACACTTGCCCGACTCCAGGTCCTAATAACCTTTTTCTCGCCGTTCTGGTTCATGTTTTCAATTTTTTTCAAGAGTTTCGGGTCAATAAATGGCCCTTTTTTCAACGATCGTGACATATTTACGTTCCTCGCTTATCCGACTCTCAATTAGCGCTTGGACTTGCTACGACGGCGCACAATATACTTGGTGGTCGCTTTATTTCGTCGTGTTCGATATCCACGAGTCGGTCGACCCCATGGACTTTTTGGTCCGGGCATTCCAACAGGTTGGCGACCTTCACCACCACCATGGGGATGATCTCTTGGTGACATTGCGGTACCACGAACTGCTGGGCGGATACCCATGTGACGTTTTCTACCAGCCTTCCCCAATTTTATATTGCTATGCTCAAGGTTTCCGACCTGTCCTATTGTTGCATAACAAGTTTGACGGATCAGTCGAACTTCTCCAGATGGCATTCGGATCTGGGCGTATTCACCTTCCTTGGCTAACAACTGGGCTGAACCACCGGCAGATCGAACCATTTGACCGCCTTTACCTTCCTTGATCTCCACGTTGTGTACCATCGTACCAACTGGAATACTGGATAATGGAAGACAGTTTCCGGGTCGTATCTCTGCCTGGTTTCCTGAAACAATAGTATCTCCAACCTTTAATCCCACCGGAGCAAGAATATAAGATTTGAATCCATCAGCATAAAACAATAAAGCAAGTCTGGCAGTTCTGTTAGGGTCGTATTCAATAGCAGCAACACGAGCAGGAATATCCCGTTTGTCTCGTTTGAAATCCACGATCCTGATGAATCTGCGGACACCACCACCACGATGGCGTACGGTGACTCTACCATAGGCATTACGTCCGGCTTGTGCTTTACGCACAATCACGAGATTACGCTCAGGTTTGCTTTTGGTAATCTCATCAAAACTATAGCCGGTCATTCCACGCTGACCAGGGGTTGTTGGTTTATATTTTTTTACAGCCATTATTGAACCCCTTCAAACATATCAAGAGTGTCACCTTCAGCCAGAGTAACAATGGCTTTTTTATATCCTGCTGTTCGAACCATGAGACGTCGGCTTTTTGCACGGCGGCTTCTTTTAGCAGGTGCGATCAAAACATTCACTCTAACAACACTTACATCAAACAGGGTTTCAATGGCATCTTTCACCAAACCCTTGGTTGCGTCTTTCGCAACTTCAAACGTGTATTGACGAAGTTTTCCTGATTGATAATTGGTCTTCTCAGTTATCAACGGACGTCGGAGTACATCATAAATAGTCAGCATGGTGGCCTCCTCCTATACCAAGTAAGTTTTCAATACATCCAATGCACTTAACGGAAGTACCAATTTTTCGTATTTGAATAGGTCACGAATATTCAGGTAACTCGCCATTAATATCTTTGCATCAGGTATATTATTGGTGGATCGAGTTACAACATCATAGCTGCTATTCTTTTCTGCAACCAGGATCAACGCACTCGCATCTCCGACCAACCGATTCAAAGCCTGGGCCATCAATTTCGTTTTTGCCTCAGGCAGGGTTAATTCATCCAGAACAACAATAGCGGCATCAGAAGCTTTAACCGAAAGTGCGGAACGGATGGCATTTCTTCGCATCTGTCGGGGCATAAGTTTTGTATATTTTCGCGGTCGTGGGGTATGGATCTTTCCACCTCCTACCCATTGTGCCGACCTGATGGATCCTTGCCTTGCCCGGCCAGTTCCTTTCTGTTTCCATGGTTTTCTTCCACCACCCGATACTTCACTGCGGGTCTTGGTTTTATGTGTTCCAAGCCTTGCATTAGCAAGCTGCAACATCAGAGCCTGGTGCATAAGGTCTTTATTGATTTGGGTTTCAAAGATCTCAACCGGTAGATCCACCGTCTTGACCTTTTCGCCCTGCATGTTTACGACATCTACTTTCATGATTTTTCAGCTCCCATCAATTTCCACTTACTGCTTGCGTGCATCTTTGATCAACACCAGCCCACCTTTGGGACCTGGTACGGCACCATTGACAGCAAGCAAGTTGCGTTCCGGGTCTACAAGGACCACCTTCAAACCCTGGGAGGTAACCCGTTCAGAACCCATATGCCCCGGTCTACGGGAACCTTTATAGACACGACCTGGAGTTGTGCCAGAACCATTCGAACCAGGAGCGCGATGCCGGTCTGATTGACCATGTGTTTTCGGTCCACCGCTGAAATGGTATCTCTTTACAGCTCCGGCGAAACCTTTCCCTTTACTTGTTCCAACGACATCAACACGTTCTCCGACATTGAAAATATCTACGGCGAACTTATCACCCACTTTTACTTCTGATGCCTTAATTTGGAATTCACGCAATACTCTGAGAGGAGGAAGTTCATTCTTTTTCAGGTGTCCAAGTTGACCACCAGTGAGTCTCTTGGGATTTGTTTCATAAAATCCCAATTGAACGGCAGCATACCCCTCGTTTTCAGGGAGGCGTACTTGTGTGACGTAACAAGGCCCAGCTTCGATGATCGTGACTGGAAAAGCCACGCCTGTTTCATCGAAAATCTGGGTCATACCGATTTTCTTGCCGATCAGCCCTTTCAACATAATCAATTGTCTCCTTCAATATATTTATAAGACTGTCAGTCTGGGCCAGACTGCATCATCCCAGTTGCAATCCAGTCAACATTTGCGCCGCGGCTCATTGAATTTTTAGGCCTACGAACTCAGATGTTCTTGGATCGCCTCGTGCTACCGTGCTGGTGAACAGCTATCAGCCAGCACGGGATTTTCAACTTATATTTTTATTTCAATATCAACGCCAGCAGGCAAATTGAGACGCATCAGCATATCTATCGTCTTGGAATCGGGATCGATGACATCGATCAGACGATTGTGGGTACGAATTTCGAAATGCTCATGAGAATCTTTGTCAATGAAAGGCGAGCGTCGTATTGTAAACCTTTCTTTCTTAGTTGGCAAGGGTACTGGACCAACTACCTGGGCTCCACTTCGCTCTGCAGTGTCTACGATCCGTTTTACGGATTGGTCGAGCACACGATGATCGTACGCTTTAAGTCTAATGCGAATCTTTTGCTTGCTCATAAATACACCTATTCTAAGATCTTGGTGACGACACCAGCGCCGACGGTCAGACCGCCTTCACGGATGGCAAAGTTCTGTCCCTGTTCAAGGGCGATCGGTACGATCAGTTCCACTTCCAGGTTCACATCATCTCCAGGCATGACCATCTCCACTCCCTCAGGTAGTGCTATGTTTCCGGTCACATCGATCGTCTTGATGTAGAACTGCGGCCGATACCCGGTGAAGAAGGCTTTATGCCGCCCTCCCTCGTCTTTCTTCAACACGTACACCTGCGCCAGGAATTTCTTGTGCGGTGTGATCGATCCGGGTTTGGCAATAACCATGCCTCGCTCCACATCCGTTCGCTCGATCCCGCGCAGCAGCAACCCAAGGTTGTCTCCCGCCATGCCCTGATCCAGCAGCTTGTGGAACATCTCAACTCCGGTTACCACCGTGTTCATGCTCTTCTCGCGCAATCCCACGATCTCGGCTGCATCACCCACTTTCACCACCCCGCGATCCATCCTGCCGGTCACCACCGTCCCGCGTCCCTTGATCGAGAACACATCTTCGATCGCCATCATGAACGGCTTGTCCGTGTCACGGACCGGTTCCGGTATATATTCATCCACCACCCGCAGCAGTTCACGGATGCTTTCATATTCCGGTGCGTTCGGGTCCGTGCTTTCACTCTCCAATGCCTTCAATGCCGACCCGCGCACGATCGGGATCGTATCGCCAGGAAAGTTGTAGCTGGTCAATAGTTCCCGCAGTTCCAACTCCACCAACTCCAGCAGTTCAGGATCGTCCATCTGGTCGATCTTGTTCAGGTACACCACGATGCTCGGTACTTCCACCTGCCTCGCCAGCAATACATGCTCCCGCGTCTGCGGCATCGGTCCGTCCGGCGCTGCCACCACCAGGATGGCTCCGTCCACCTGCGCCGCTCCCGTGATCATGTTCTTGATGTAGTCCCGGTGTCCCGGCATGTCTACGTGCGCATAATGCCGTTTCTCGGTCTCGTATTCCACGTGCGCTATGTTGATCGTGATCCCTCTCGCCTTCTCTTCCGGCGCATTGTCGATCTGGTCGTACGCTTTGAATTCCGCTCGCCCCAGGAACTGCGATACTTTCGTGATCGCGGCTGTCAGGGTCGTCTTGCCATGGTCTATATGACCCATCGTCCCTACGTTCAAATGCGGTTTCGTCCTCTCAAATTTCTGCTTCGCCATCTCTGTCTTCTCCTTCTCTAACCGTCTATCAATTCTATAAATGATGAAATCGCTAACGAGAGCCCTCAATGGGATTTGAACCCATGACCTCGTTCTTACCAAGAACGCGCTCTGCCAACTGAGCTATGAGGGCATTCGTCAAGTCTTTTTAGTCTGGCGTTGATCAAATGCCGCCAGACTAAAAAAGGTGGGCGGAGAAGGATTCGAACCTCCGAAGGCGTCTGCCAACTGATTTACAGTCAGTCCCCGTTGTCCACTTGGGTATCCGCCCGCAATTAAATTTTATCAGCCACTCATACATCGGTCAACAATATCTGCAGGCTGATCGCAACCCTGAGCCGACGATGGGAATCGAACCCATAACCTACCACTTACAAGGCGGTTGCTCTGCCGTTTGAGCTACGTCGGCAAGCTCCAATTCCTTGCCTTAAGCAGCAAGATTATACCAAACCATCCTGACGGCGGCAAGGAATTGGCTCATATTGCCTGATATTCAAACAGCCCAAGATTTTATCAGTTTAACCCGTTAGCGTCAAGGAACCAGGAAATGATGTGGGATAACAAGGTTGAAATCAGTCAATTTCTTTCTGGCAATCACAATTATCATTTGTTGAAGGATCATGAATATCATCATATAATCAAATTAAATTCGATAATATTTATCCATTTTCAGGAGAGCCATGAGTGATTCGAAAACGTATTCAGAAGCGGAAGCTGAGCGGTTCTTTGCGGTTAAATTCCATGGAATGACTTGGGATATGCTGGATAAACCTGATCGGTCGATGGATGATTCCGAAAAAATGATAGACTATGCGCATTCTTCTCTGGCGCATTGGCGAAAAGCAGGCAGGGAAATAAACCTGCAGCGTGGGTACTGGTTGTTAAGTCGTGTCTATTCAGTATTGCACATGGCTGAACCTGCACTTAAGTATGCCAAACAATGCCGGCAGGTTACGTCGGATTTTCCCGATCAGATGGAAGATTTCGATCTTGCATTTTCCTATGAAGCCCTGGCCAGGGCATATGCAGCCTCTGGAAACAAGGATGAATTCCAAAAGAATTTTGACCTGGCTGAAGAAACCGGGAATTCGATAATGAAAAAAGAAGATCGTGAATATTTCGGAAAAGATCTACATGCTGGAGATTGGTTCGGTTTTATGTAAACCACGCGTGTTATACTGCTCCTGATGAAAAGAATTGGCAGGTTTACAGCAATTAAGAATTACCTCAGGAGAACTTCCCTCTTCACCAGGATAGCAGTTGGAAATGCCCTCGTCATCGTGACTGGGGCATTTTTTGGTACCCTGCTGACAAGGCATTTTTCCCCGATTTTCAATGGTTGGCTTATAAGTGTATTTGCAGTATTGGGGATCAGTCTTTCGCTATTGGTTAATTTCATGATCCTCCATGCGGCATTAAAACCTCTCAGGGAATTACGCAGCATGGCAGGTCGAATGTCTGCTGGTGATTTTGTTCACCTGGATGGTATCAGTAATCCTGATCTTGATACCGGCAACCTGTATTCCTCGCTGCTGACCTTGTTGGAACAATTGGAACAACGCAATAAGCAGCTGCTTACAATATCTGAAAGGACCATCAATTTACAGGAAGAAGAGCGGAAATCTATCGCCCGCAGTCTCCATGACGACACAGGCCAGGCTCTCACCATGCTGATATTCAACCTTGATCAAATGGAAACCATAATTCCTCCAGGAGACAATAAACTCTTGGACCTGGTCAGCAGTACCCGCAGCCTGGCATCCAATGCTTTAACGGAACTTCGCAGGATCGTTTTCGGTTTACGACCAGCCATCCTGGATGACCTGGGTCTGGTGTCCGCCATCCGCTGGTACGCCCGCTCGAACCTCAATATTGAAGATCCCAATCTCATTATCGAAGCTGTTGAACCATTTCCTGATCTACCGGCGAAGATCACCACGGCACTGTTCAGGATCGCCCAGGAAGGGATCAATAACATTATCCGCCATGCCGGGGCTAAGAATGTACACATCTCCATTGTTCCTTCTGCAGGTCATATTAGACTCAGCATCATCGATGACGGCAGGGGAATTGAACCATCATTGCTGTCCCAAGGCAATTTGAAAACAGATCATCTCGGTCTGGTTGGATTGCAGGAACGGGTGGAATTATTGGGTGGAGAATTCAATATCAAGTCTGATCCAGGCAGTGGTGTTTGCCTGGAAGTAGACTTGCCATTCGGGTAAAATACTATCACCTGATGAAGAAGATCCGAATTTTGCTTGCAGATGATCATACGATATTACGTAATGGGATCATTGCGCTTCTTGATAATGAAGAAGATATGGATGTTGTCGCGGAAGCCGAGGATGGGCGAACAGCAGTAAACCTGGCATGCAAATTCAAGCCTGATGTGGCTGTCATCGATATTGCCATGCCTTTATTAAATGGATTGGAAACCACCCGGCAGATCAAGAAACAGTGTCCACAAGTGAAGGTCCTTATCCTCTCCATGCATGACAACGAGGAGTATATCCGCCAGGTGTTGGAAGCCGGTGCGATGGGATACATTTTAAAGGATGCTGCTGCCAGGGAATTGATCCAGGCGATCAGGTTGGTTAATAGCGGTGAATCTGTTCTTTCACCAGCCATTACCAGGCTGGTCATTGAAGATTATCTCAGGTGGGGGGGAATTCGTCAGGTTGGCAATGAAGATATCCTCAGCCCCAGGGAGCGGGAAGTCCTGCAATTGATCGCTGAAGGATATACCAATAAACAAATCGCTGGCATCCTTACCATTTCGATCAAAACCGTCCAGGCTCACCGTCTAAACCTCATGCAAAAGCTGGACCTTCATGACCGCGGTGAATTGATCAAATACGCCATCCAAAAGAAGATCATCGAAATCTAAATCCCGTTTTCTAATTAACTCAATACTCGTCATATCTGATCTCCAATAATTTACCTATAAATCCAAGACCTTTTCAAAAAATTGATCGGGGGTCAATCAAGGTATTGAGCTATTTGATTTATCTGAAGCTCTTATTTCATTTAACACACAATAAAATCCATCATTTTAATTAAGGTGCTCATCTTAATATTTTCAGGTCATCACTGGATGACAGGTGGTTTTTTAACCTGTAATGTAATAGTGGAAGATTCCCATGATCCAGGTTTCCCATGGAACAGGTGAAACACGAACAAAAATGCATATGAGGTGGCGAATGACCCAAAAATCTCGAAGAAATGCTTTCATTGCACTGGCGGCTGTTCTCATTTCAGGAACCATCCTGGCTGCCATGATCATTCATGTCAGTGCGATGTCCCCGGCTGAAAATCGAACAGACATCAAATGGGATAGTGTCGATAACACTTCCATTGGAGCTCCAGGTCTGGAGGTCCCTCCTCCAAAACAGGAACCATGTTTGTCATGCCACATTAACGGTGAGAACACCAACCTGTGGACTCCATTGGGAAGATGGTTAATTTTCGGTACGTTTGGACTTGTATTTGTTTTTGGGATCTACCGATCCGCATCGATCTGGACCCAAAGAAGGCCATGGAAGCCGATCACAACCAGGGTTTTGGATTGGGTTGATGAACGCTACGACATCAAGAAACCGATGGAAAAGATCCTCAAAAAGCCTGTTCCAAAATTTGCCTTAAGGTGGTGGTACTGCCTGGGAGGTATGACAGCTTTCTTGTTTGTTGTACAAGGGATCACAGGTATCATGCTGGCTTTTTATTACAAGCCAACGGCAGCTGAAGCATACGCTTCCATCCAGTTTATCGAGACACAGGTACGATTTGGATCTGCAATTCGCATGATCCATTCATGGTCTGCCAACGGAATGATCGTCCTTTGTGTTGCCCATATGCTGCGGGTATTCATTATGGGAGCATATAAAGCACCCCGTGAGTTGAATTGGATCAGTGGTGTCGTTCTCCTATTTTTCACATTATTATTCGGTTTCACAGGATACCTGCTGCCATGGGATCAAAGAGCTTACTGGGCAACCACTGTAGGTACTGATATCGCTGGGGCTGTTCCGGCAGTTGGCAGTCTCATCCTGGTTATGCTCAGGGTGGGATGGGATGTCAGTGAAGCCACCCTTGGCAGATTTTACGGATTGCATGTGATCATCACTCCCCTTCTGACGCTAACCTTCATGCTGGCTCATTTTATGATGATTCGTAAACTGGGTGTTCAAAAACCACTTTAGGAGACATGACATGGAAAATCCACAAGAAGAAAAAGATAGTGTCCCTTTTTATCCAGACCATATCCGTACTGAATTTTACGTTGTCATTGGGATCCTCGTGGTAGTGGTCATTATCGGTGTCCTCGGGATGCTTTTCCCGCTTGGCTTACAAGCTCCTGCAGATCCTCTGGATACACCTCTCCATGTTAAACCGGAATGGTATTTCCTCGCTTTGTACCAGATCTTGAAATATATCCCCCCCTCAGTCCTTGGAATTGATGGTCCGGTTTTTGGGGTT
>Ga0209342_10001131_pt1 | contig 30093 bp, 30 predicted proteins | sample RifCSP16_2_FD_184023 | JGI IMG/M metagenome (GOLD analysis project Ga0209342, IMG submission 184023) | Soil microbial communities from Rifle, Colorado - Rifle CSP2_sed 16_2 (SPAdes) (version 2) | ecosystem: Environmental > Terrestrial > Deep subsurface > Rock core/Sediment | place: Rifle...
CGTCGGGGGCGTCTTCACGCGCGACGTAGCCGAACACGAAAGGCACGCCCACCAGGATCGCGCAGAGCAGCGCGAAGACGCCCCCGACGAGGACCTTCTTCAGCCACTCGGGATCGTCCGTCACGAAGCCGATCGCGCGTCCGAAGTCGATCGACCCGCTGGGCTTGGGTGCGGCGATGGCCATGTCTCACCTCACACGGGATCGGGGTCGGGCGCGCCAAGCTTGGACTGAAGTCACGCCCTCGGTCAACCTCTGGTGCGGGAGGGCTCGGGGACGAAAAGGAGAAGACCTGCCGCCGCCGCGGCGGCGAGGGCCGCCCCCGCCCCCAGGGCCACCGCCGCCCCGAAGTGCTGCCACAGCAGGCCGGTGAGGAGGCTGGCGGGCAGGAGCATGAGACCGCTGATCGCGTGAAAGAGGCCGAAGGCGCTACCGCGGGCGGTCGTTGCCGCGAGGTCGGCGACGAAGGCGCGCTCCGGCCCTTCGGTGAGGGCATGGAAGAGGCCGTACACGGCGAACAGGAGCACGATCGCGAGCGGCGTCCGGGCGAGGGCGAAGCCCGCGTAGGCGAGGGCGTAGACACCCCAGCCGAGAAGGATGGTGCTTCGGCGACCGACCCGGTCGGACAGCGTCCCTCCAAAGGTGCTGGCGGCGGCCTTGATCAGGTGGTGGAAAGCCCACAGCAGCGGGATCGCCGCCACTGCCACCCCCACCTCCTGCGCGCGCAGGAGCAGGAAGGCATCGGAGGAGTTGCCGAGTGTGAAGAGGGCGAGGACGGCGAGGTACGCGCTGAGGCTGCCCTTTCTGCCGTCGGTGCCCCGCGGCGCCGCCTCCGCGCGGGGCGGCTCTCTTTCCCGCTCCCGCTCGTGCACACCGAAGACGAGCGCGGCCATCGCGAGAAGGGCGGGCACGGCGGCGAGCGCGAAGACGACACGCAGGTCGGAGGTGACGAGGAGCGCCCCCGCCGCGAGGAGGGGCCCCGCCACCGCCCCCGCGTGGTCCATGGCCCGGTGGAAGCCGTAGGCGCGCCCCCGCTGATCGGCGGCGGTGACCTCGGCGAGGAGCGCGTCGCGGGGGGCGCTTCGCACGCCCTTGCCCACGCGGTCGAGCACGCGCACGACGAGGACGTGGACCGGCCCCGTCGCCAGCGCCACCAGCGGGCGCACGAGCGAGGACAGGCCGTAGCCGGCGACGACCAGCGGCTTGCGCCGCGGAAGGCGATCGGAGAGGCGTCCGGAGACGACCTTGAGCAGGGCGGCGACCGTCTCTGCGACTCCCTCGATGAGACCGAGGATGGCGGGGCCCGCTCGAAGCACGCCGGTCAGGAAGGCAGGCAGCAGCGGGTAGATCATCTCGCTGCTCACGTCGGTGAGCAGGCTGACGAGCCCGAGGGCCTTGACCGAGGGCGGCAGCGGCGGGGGCATGGCGGGGATTCTACCGGCGCGTGCTATAAGGGAGCCCCCCTGCCTTTGGAGGCTCCGATGAGCGACCGCGACCAGCCGGTGCCACCTCCCGGTGAGAGGGCGGCGCGCCCCACCCGCCGCGCCTTCCTCGGCTCCATGGCCATCGCTCCCGCTGCCTTCGCTTCCCCCCCGGCCGCGCCCTCGACTCCGGCTCCGAGTGAGACCGAGGCGGCGGCGGAGGCGCTGGCGGAGGTGGTGAGGCGTCGCTTCGGCGCCCACCTCGACGCGGCGGAGCTCCAGGCGGTGCGCAAGGAGATCGCGCGCGGCATCGAGGCTGCGGACCGCATGCGGCGGGCCTTCCGCCTCGGCAACGCCGTCGAGCCGGTCAATCGATTCGAGGCGCGTCCCCCGGAACCGCCGCCCCGGGGAAGCCGGTCGTGATCGGCGAGGACGTCTTCTTCGCCTCCATCCGCGAGCTGGGGGCGATGCTCCGGGGGCGCCGGCTCTCGGCGGTGGACCTCGCCGAGGCGCACCTCGCCCGCCTCGAGACCTACGGGCCGAGTCTGGGCGCGGTGGTGACGCTGACGCGCGAGCGCGCGCTCGCCCAGGCGCACTGGGCCAACCAGGAGCTGCTGGCGGGACGAGACCGCGGGCCGCTCCACGGGATCCCCTGGGGAGCCAAGGACCTCCTCGCCACGAAGGGCATCCCGACCACCTGGGGCGCGGAGCCGCTGCGCGGGCAGGTCTTCGACTACGACGCCACCGTCGTCGAGCGCCTCGATGAGGCGGGGGCGGTGCTCGTCGCCAAGCTCGCCATGGTCGAGTTGGCGGGCGGCATGGGCTACAACAACCCCGACGCGAGCTTCACCGGGCCCGGGCGCAGCCCCTGGAACCCCGACCACTGGAGTGGCGGCTCCTCGAGCGGATCGGGGGCGGCGGTCGCGGCCGGACTCGTCCCCTTCGCCCTCGGCAGCGAGACCTCGGGCTCGATCCTCACCCCCGCCGCCTTCTCGGGCGTGACTGGGCTGCGGCCCACCTACGGCCTCGTCTCGCGCCACGGGGCGATGGCGCTGTGCTGGACGCTCGACAAGCTCGGGCCGATGGCGCGCAGCGCCGACGACTGCGCGCTCGTCCTCTCCGCCATCGCCGGACCCGATCCCAAAGACCCGACGACGGGCGAGCGGTTCCACTATCGGCGTCGGGAGGGGCGGGACCCTCGATTCCGCATCGGCGTCATCAAGGACGCGACGGTGGGGGCGGAGAGCGAGGTCGAGGCGAACTTCCGACGCTCGCTCGAGGTCCTGCGCGAGGTCGCGGACGTCGAGGAAGACATCGCCTTCCCCGACTTCCCCTGGGGGGAGGCGGCGGGCGTCATCGTCGATGCGGAAGGCGCGGCCGCCTTCCGCGAGCTGATCGAGAGCGGGAAGGTCAAGCAGCTCCGCGACAGGACCGACCGCATCGGCGGCTACGCGATGATCATGGCCCGCGCCGTCGACTACCTCGACGCGATGCGCCTCCGCGTCCCCATGCGCGCCGCGCTCGACGCGCTCCTCGCTCGCTACGACGCCCTCGTCGCGCCGACGCGCACGGGCGTGGCCCCGCCCATCGGCCGCGACTTCGACGCCCCACCGCCGGCGGGGGCGCCCCGCCCGGCGGAGCCGGAGCCGCCTCGGGCGCCGGACGTCATCCCCGCCGGGAACCTTGCCGGGCTGCCCGCGATTGCGATGCCGAACGGATTCGGCCAGAACGGCCTTCCCACCTCGCTGCAGCTCCTCGGACGGGCCTTGTCGGAAGCGACGCTCGTGGCGATCGCCGAGCGCTACCAGCAGATGACGGACTGGCACCTCAAGCGGCCCCCGGCGCCGCCCGCCTGAGGGCCCGCTACTTCTTCATCTTCCGTGTCAGGAAGAAGCGATTGTGACTGGCTTCCTTGCCGTCATACCACACCGCCCAGTCCGCCTGCAGCGCCTCGCCCCTGAAGCTGACGACGCCCGAGTGCACGTGCGGGTCCTTGGCGGGGTCGAAGTTCGTGCCCCCTTCGAAGGCGAAGACGAGCGTCTCCATGGTCGAGGCCTTCGGATCGAGCCGCATCTTCGGCTGGTTGGCCATCGCGCAGTAGTGGGTGAGCACGAGGTCCTCCTTCTCCATGTGGTACATGGAGATCATCTCGTGCTCGGTGCCGGGGAAGAGCGTCTCCATGACCACGGAGCCGTTCGAGGCCACCCGGTAGAAGACGGTGGTGGCTGGCCCTGCCGCCTCGTCGGCCACGCGACCCTCCCAGGCTCCGGCCAGAGACTTCAGCCGATCGAAGGCGGCCTTGGGCTCGATCACGCCTGCGGCGGTGGGGGTCTGGGCGCTCGCGGGCCGCGAAAAGGGGGCGAGAGCCAGGGCCGCGGTCAGGAGAGCGAGAGACTCGACACGACTAGACATGGGTGCCTCCGAGACAAAGCCCCATTCTAGCAGCGTGCGCGCGCGCCCGCTCTGATCCAGGCGAGGGGGTTGCGCGGGAGCGCGCTCGTGTTCCCTCAGGCGCGGCCGGCCGCCACCACTTGTACGGGCGTGACCGCCGCCCGGTCCTCCTCTCCGGTTCGGATGCGGTAGATCTTCTCGACGGGCAGGACGAAGATCTTGCCGTCCCCGACCTCCCCCGTCCGCGCCGCGGCCAGGACCGCCTTCACCGTCGGCTCCACGAAGTGGTCGGAGACACCGATGTCCAGGCGCACCTTCTCCTGGAGCTCCATCTTGACGGTGGTGCCGCGGTAGGTCTCGACACGCTCGGTCTCGCCGCCGTGGCCCTGCACGCGGCTGATGGTGAGCCCCTGGACGTCGCAGCGGAACAGGGCCTCGAGCACGTCGTTGAGCTTGTCCGGTCGGACGACCGCCACCACGAGCTTCATCCCCGACCTCCTTCCGCCGCCGGGGCGAACGCGGGCACGGGGGTCGGGCCCTGGTCCCCCACCGGCTCCAGGATCAGGATCGCCCCCTCGTCGCGGGCGTAGGCCTCTTCTCCGTGCTGGTTCACGTCGAGGCCGAGGCCCTCCTCGCGGCGATCGACCTTCAGCGGGACCACGAGCGCGATCGCCTTGAGGAGGAGGAAGCTCGCCCCCGCGCTGTAGGCGGCGGCGGCGAGAACGCCCAGGGCCTGGACGGCGAGCTGGGCGGGGTTGCCGTGGAGGAGCCCGTCCGCGGTCCCGTTCCAGGCCTTGCTGGCGAGGACGCCGGTGAGGAGCGCGCCCACCGTGCCCCCCAGCCCGTGCGCGGCTACGACATCGAGCGAGTCGTCGAGCCGGGTTCGCGCGCGGTAGAGGAGCGCGTAGTAGCTCGGGAAGGTCGCGACCATGCCCAGGGCGAGAGCCGCCATCGGTCCCACGAAACCGGCGGCGGGGGTGATGGCGACGAGGCCCACCACGATGCCGGTGGCGGCGCCGACCGCGGTCGCTTTTCCGGTCCGGACGAGGTCGAGCAGCGTCCACACGACCAGCGTGCCCGCGGGGGCGAGCATGGTGTTCACGAAGGCGAGGGCGGCGGTCTCGTTGGCGGCGAGCGCGCTGCCGGCGTTGAAGCCGAACCAACCGAACCACAGAAGCCCCGCCCCCAGGAGCGTGAAGGGCACGCTGTGGGGCAGGATCGCCTGTCGTGCGTGGTCCTTGCGGCCACCGAGGACGAGGGCGGCCACGAGGGCGGCGGCGCCGGCGTTGACGTGGACGACGGTGCCCCCCGCGAAGTCGAGAGTCCCCATCTTCGCGAGGAAGCCGCCGCCCCAGACCCAGTGGGCGACGGGGGCGTAGACGACGATGCTCCAGAGGGTGATGAAGGCCAGGTAGACCGCGAAGCGCATGCGCTCCACGATCGCGCCCGAGACGAGGGCGGCGGTGATGATCGCGAAGGTGCCCTGGTAGGCCATGAAGAGCAGGTGCGGGATCGTGCCCTGGGCCTCGAGGCCCACCCCGGAGAGGAAGCCTCGGGACAGGCCGCCGAGCAGCGGTGTCCCCTCCGAGAAGGCGAGCGAGTAGCCGACCGCCGCCCAGGCGACGCCCACGAAGCCGAGGGCGGCGACGCTCATCATCATGGTGTTGAGGGCGTTCTTCGAGCGGACGAGCCCCCCGTAGAAGAGGGCGAGCGCCGGCGTCATGAGCAGCACCAGCGCCGTCGCCACCAGCATCCAGGCGATGTCCGGGGCACTCATCGCCGTACCTGCGGCGCCGACCGACCGTCGGCTTCCGAGCCCGAGCGCGGGACGCCTGTCGTGTTCATGGTTTTCCGGACCTCCTCTGGCCGCGGGACGACACCGGAGAGAGAGGCAAGAAGCGTGCGCGGTCGGCGGGCGCAGCCCGGGAGGAACAAGCCGAGTCTTTGCCGACAGTTGGGAGACGGAGCCGGAACGGGGGGCTCCCTCGCGGAAGCGACAGGATTGTCGGAACGAACCCGGAAGGCCACGGTATTGTGGCTCATGCCTGGCATCCGCGGGTGAGGTCGGGAAACTCCACGGGTGCGCCGCTCCGGGCCGCCGACGGCGCGAAGGGCGGTCGTGTAGACTCACGCCCGGCATCGGAGGACCCATGGCGAGCCGCGCGAAGAGGATCGAATCGCTGATCAAGCCCTACCGCGTCCGGGAGGGAAAGGACTTCCGCCTGAGCGGGATCGATCCCCGGGACACGCAGGGCCTCGGGAAGGAAGACGCGCAGGAGCTCCTGAGGCGCGGGATCCAGCGCCTGGCCGCCATGCAGGACAAGCTCTACGCCCAGGACCAGTGGGGTGTCCTCCTCGTCTTCCAGGCCATGGACGCTGCGGGCAAGGACGGCGCGATCAAGCACGTCATGTCCGGCATCAACCCCCAGGGCTGCCAGGTCTACTCCTTCAAGGCACCGTCCACGGAGGAGCTCGATCACGACTTCTTGTGGCGCACGTCGAAGTCGCTGCCCGAGCGCGGCCGCATCGGCATCTTCAACCGCTCGTACTACGAAGAGGTCCTGGTGGTGCGCGTCCACCAGGCGATCCTCGCCCGGCAGAAGCTGCCGCCCCGGCTGGTCACGAAGCGGATCTGGGAGGAGCGCTTCGAGGACATCGCGGTCTTCGAGCGATACCTCGCCCGCCAGGGCTACGTCATCCTCAAGTTCTTCCTCCACGTCTCGAAGAAGGCACAGAAGGAGCGGTTCCTCCAGCGGCTCGACCGCCCCGAGAAGAACTGGAAGTTCTCCCTCGCCGACGCCCAGGAGCGCGGGCACTGGGGCGAGTACATGCGGGCCTATGAGGACATGATCCGCCACACGGCGGCCCCCCACGCCCCCTGGTACGTCGTCCCCGCCGACCGCAAGTGGTTCACCCGCCTCGTCGTCGCGGCGGCGGTCCACGATGCTCTCGACCGGCTGGACCTCGCCTACCCGAGGCTGGACGCGGAGAAGAGAAAAGAGCTCGCCGCCGCACGCGCGGTGCTCGTGGGTGGGGCCAAGACCACCCGCCGCTGACCTTTCCTAACGAAACCGCGCGGGGTCGATCTCGTACTTGCGCACCGCGTAGCCCAGGATCCGCTCCGTGGTGTGCAGCAGCCGCGCCGCCCGGGCGCGGTTGCCGCGCGCGCTCTTGAGGGCGTCGAGCACGAGGTCCTTCTCGTAGGCGGCGAGGGCCTCCTTGAGCGACTGGCGGGTGAGCGTCCCCGAGACCTCGGCCGTCTGAAGCGTCGGCGGGAGATGGTGGGCGTGGATCGCCCCCCCCTCGCACACGAGCACCGCCCGCTCGATGCAGTTCTCGAGCTCGCGGACGTTGCCCGGCCAGTGGTAGCTCATCAGCATGTCGATGGCGGAGGTCGCGATGCGGCGCACGTCCTTGCCGTGAGCGGCGGCGTGCTTCTCGATGAAGTGGTCGGCCAGTAGCGGGATGTCGCTCCGCCGCTCCCGCAGCGGTGGCATGTAGATGCTGTAGACGTTGAGCCGGTAGTAGAGGTCCTCGCGGAAGGTCCCCGCCCCGACGGCGGCCTCGAGGTCCTTGTTGGTGGCCGCGATCACCCGGACGTTGACCTTGATCGGCTGGACCCCCCCCAGCCGCTCGAACTCCCGCTCCTGGAGGACACCCAGGAGCTTGATCTGCGTGGCGGGCGAGAGCTCGCCGATCTCGTCGAGGAAGAGGGTGCCCGCGTGGGCGAGCTCGAAGCGTCCCTTCTTCTGGGCCCGGGCGTCGGTGAAGGCCCCCGGCTCGTAGCCGAAGAGCTCGGACTCGATCAGGCTCTCGGGCAGCGCCGCGCAGCTCACCCTCACGAAGGGCTTCTTCGCCCGCGGCGAGCTGTAGTGGATGGCGTGCGCCACCAGCTCCTTCCCGGTGCCGGACTCCCCCCGTATGAGGACGGTGGTGCCGGTCGGGGCCACCTGGGCGATCTGCTCGTAGACCTGCTGCATGGTGCGGCTGCCGCCCACGAGGTTGCGGATGTCGTAGCGCTCGCGCAGCTCCTGCCGCAGCTTGGTGTTCTCGTCGAGAAGGCGCTTTCTCTCGGCTTCCACCAGGTGGTGGACGCGAACCGCCTGGCTGACCATCGAGCCCACGACGCCGAAGAACTTCCCCTCCTGCTCATAGGAGCGGTCCGCCTTGTAGGGGAGCGCCACCCCCAGCGCGCCCACCGTGCGGTGCTCGGAGCGGATGGGGACGCAGATGTAGGAGATCTCCTTCCGCCCCGAGTGGCGGAAGGCCCCCGTGCGATCGAGGAAGAGTGGCTCGCGGCTCACCCGAGGCACGACCACGGGCCGGCCGCTCTGCACGACGCGGCCGGTGATGCCCTCGCCCTGCCGGTACCGGGTGCCGGGGACGGCGGCGGCGGTGCCGCTTGCCGCCTCCAGCGCGAGCTCCCCCGTGTCCTCGTCGCGCAGCGCGATCGTTCCCGAGAGCGTGCCGTGGCTCTCCTCGAGGATGCCGAGGACGCGCTGGAGGGCGGCGCGGAGCTTGGGGGTCGCGCCCAGGGTCTGGCTCACCTCGAGGAGGTCGGAGAGCTGGCGGGGGTCGGGGTGGCGGGCGGGCACGACGCATTATGACAAGAATGTCGGATCCGTGCCCGGATCCGACAGGGGTGTCGGTCAGCCCCGAGCGCGCGACCCCCGGAGCCCGCTAGCCGCCGATGAAGAAGCCGAAGCGGAAGCGGGCGGCGCCGGCCGCGGCCCGGCCCTGGGTGAGGGCGGTGAACCAGCCCCGCGCCATCACCTCGTAGCCGGCGTCGTTGGGGTGGACGTCATCGGAGTAGAGGCTGGCCAGGCTTCCCTCCGACTTGAAGGTCGCGGTGAGATCGGCGAGCAGCACGCCCTCCTCGCGGGCGAGGGCGCGGATGCCGACGTTCATGTCGTCGATCCACTGGTTGCGCCCGGCGGGGGCGAGGGCGGGGTTGGCGGGGATGAGCGTGGCCAGCACCGGGAGACTCTGGAACGCCTTCACGTCCTCGATGATCTGGCGCAGGGCGTCGATCGTGAAGCAGGCCGAGGCGGCCTGCCTCTGGCACGCCTGGTCCTGCCAATCGTTCGTCCCGTAGTGGATGAGCACCCAGGCCGGGTAGAACCATCTGAGCGTCAGCCGTGTCCGTGTCGCTCCCTCGCGGGTCATGGTGCCGGGGCGGCCCCACTCGAGCACCTCGGCGCGCCCGAAATGGGGCCCGAGGCGGTTCTGGAGACGGATCACGTAGCCCCGTCCGTCGCTCGAGCCCTCCCCGTCGGTGATGCTGTCGCCGTAGCCGAGATAGACGTTCGAGTTGTTGTTGCCGACCGGGAGCGCCACCGGATAGCGCACCTCCGCCGTCCCTGGAATCGGCACCGACACCGGCGGCCCCGCGACCCAGTACGCAGGCAGGCTCTCCGTGCGCAGGCTGACCATCTGCGTCCCTGCGCGCACCCCCGACACCACGGCCACGCCGGTACCGGGCGCGCTCTTCGCCGTCGCCCCTCCCACCGCGACGTCGACGAGAGGGACGCGGCTAAACTCGTCGGGGTCGAGCAGTCCGTTGCCGTTCTCGTCGTAGAAGACGGTCACGCTCAGGGCGTAGGTGGGCTCCGTGGGTCCGCTCGGACCGGTGGGGGTCCCGCCCGCGGACCCGCCGCCGCCGCAGGCGGTCAAGACCAGAAGCAGCGGGAGGAGGGGCCAGCGGGGGAACTGCCGAACGGGCTCTCTTCTCATCGCCAGCCGGCGAGGATAGCACGGCCGGGCCCGCGCGCGGGGGCGAAGGGTCCCCTCAGGGGTGGATCTCCTCCTGTACCTCGACGGAGAATCGCCGGTAGTTTCCGAAGGTGCTGACCGATCGCGAGCGGAACCGCTTGACGAGCAGCCGCTTTCCCTCCGCTCGTGCCTCGACCTCCCGCGGCAGCCAGACCCCGTCCTCCATCCGCACGAAGGAGAGCTGCAGCGCCAGCGAGGAGACCGAGGCCCCGAGACCCAGGGCGAACTTGAGCCCCGTGGTGTTGCGCAGGTCGACGCGTATCACCGCCCGCTCCTCCTCGTCGACCCACAGCCGGCCCCCAAGCCGGCGCAGCACCCCATCGCGCTCGATCGGGCGCTTGCCGGGGAGCGCCGTGAAATCGAAGACGAGCGCGCAGCGCCCGCCGATCTCTTCGCGCCCCACCGCCGTGAAGCGGTAACGCTCGAGGATGCGCGAGAGGCGCATCCCCGGCTGCTCGTACGCCGCCTCGTCCCGCCGGATCGCCGCCGCCAGCTCCCGTACCCGCCGCTCCTCGCGCTCACGGTCCTTCGCCCCCAGGTCCCGCCCGTCCCGCGCCACGAGGCGGCGCACCGGACGGCCCCGGACGTGGAAGACCTCGAAGACCCGCGTCGTCCTCTTCCGGACGCGGCCGTCCCGATCGAGCTGCTCGCGCACCTCCGTGACGTCGTAGGTGTAGAGCGACAGCGCCTCCTCGCGCCCCCGCTGCGTCCCGACGAGGCCGCGCACGAAGGCGTCGCCATCGGGGAGCGGGGTATCCTCCGGGCACGCCGCGGCGGCGAGGAGGAGGAACCCCCACGGGAGCGCCGCCGGCACGACCCCCTCAGGCGTCCGGGCGGGCCGGGGGCTCGGCGTCCCCCTGCGTGTCGAGGAAGCGGACGCCGACGTCGAAGGCCGGCTCCTCCTCTCCGGGGACGCGCTCGACGTGGATCACCTCGCCCCGCAGGCCGACCGTCGAGGCGTCGGGGGAGTGGATGAGGAGGCTGATCTGGCTCCCCACGGGCACCGCTCGCCGCAGGTTCACCAGCAGGCCCCCATCGGAGACGTTCTTGGCCCGGGCGTCGGCGCTTCCTTCGCTCGTCGCGAGCGTGACCCCGTGGCGCGCGGGGAGGCGGCGGTGACGCCGTCTCTCACCTTGCGCCACGGCGAGCGTGATCCGGTTCTTCCCCTCCGCCTTCGCCCGGTAGAGCCCGGCGTCGGCCTGCACGATGAGGTCGGCCGGGGTGGCGGCGTCCTCGGGAAACGTCGCGATGCCTCCCGAGACCGTCACCGCCGCCCGGCCCCGGCGGAAGCGCTCCTCGATGCGCCGGCGGATGCGCTCGCCGACCACGAAGGCCCCGAGGCGGGACGTCTCGGGAAGCAGCACCGCGAACTCCTCGCCCCCGTAGCGGGCGGGGACGTCGATCTCGCGCAGGCTGTCGCGCAGGATGGAGGCCGTCTTCATCAGCACGCGGTCTCCCTCGACGTGGCCCCGGAGGTCGTTGACCCTCTTGAAGTCGTCGAGGTCGAGGAGGAGGAGCGCCGTCCGGAGGTCGTGCCTCTTCGCGCGGAGCACCTCCTGTCGCAGGGCCTGGAGGAAGTACGCGTGGTTGTAGAGGCCGGTGAGTCCGTCGGTGACCGCCGAGCGCTCGGTCCGCTCGTAGATCGAGATCTCGATGACCTTGGGGTTCTTGAGCTCTCGACTCACGTTCAGGAAGTAGTCGAGAATCGCCACCCGCAATCCGGGGTCGCGCCGCAGCCGGCCGCGCAGGCGCTCGCGGTGTTCGCGGATCCGCGTCCAGTGCCGCGTCGCCTGTCGCTCCGTGAAGTTCAGGTGGGTGAGGAGATAGAGGATCGGGGAGTAGAGAGGGTCGCCCGGGCCCTTGCGGCGCTCGAACTCCTCGAGGAGCTTCTCGTCCCGCCCCGGTCCTGCTTCGAGGATCTCGAGGAGCGACTGTCGGAAGCTGAGTGAATCCGCCGGGGTCCTGGTCCGCGGAGTGTCCATTCGGGTCGGACGGCGCGCGAGACTGTATGATAGACGCCTCTCGGTTGTCCAGATATGTTTTTGCGATGGTGACCGCGCACACTCTTCTCGTCACGCTCGCGCTCGCGGCGCCGCCGTCGGATCTCGTCTTCGAGCAGACGACCGTCGTCTACGACCGCGGCCGACCCGTGGGGCCGGGTGTGCGCTCGCGCGTCTTCTTCGCCGGGCGGTGCGTGCGCCTCGAGGCCGGCGACGCGTCGGGGGGGCCCGCGCTGCTGCTCCGACTCGACCTCGGCCGCGCCTGGCGCCTCGATCCCGAGCAGCGCCTCGCGGTGGAGCTGAACGCCGACCGCCTGCGCGCCCGCTCGCACACCGACGCCTCCGTCGCCTCGGGCCTGCTCGGCGGCGGCGAGGACGCCGGCCTGCGGACGACCGTGCTCCCCGGCTCGCGAACGATCGCCGGGCACGCCTGCCGCGGCTTCCGCCTCTCCGGCCCCTCGACCTCGATCGAGGTGTGGGTGGCGTCGGACCTGGGGGTCGGGGTCGAGGTCTTCGCCGAGTTCCTCGAGTGGTCGGGGGCGGCGCAGTCGCTCGGGGGCCTGCTGGCCGAGATCCGCCGCCTGCCGGGCTTCCCGCTCGAGACGCGGTCGCGGGTGAGCGTCCTCGGCGAGGAGCGCGAGACGGTGTCGACCGTCGTCACGATCCGGGTCGGCCCCCAGCCGCGGGAGCGATTCGAGGTCCCGCCCGGCTGGAAGGTCGTGAGCGAGGACCACCCCGAGAGCGGAGGTCCCCAGTGAGGCTGCTTCTTTCGATCCTCGGCAACGCGGTGGCGCTGTACGCGACGACCCGCGTTGTGCCCGGGATCACCTTCAAGGGGGACGTGGTGACGCTCCTGCTGGCGGGGGCGATCTTCGGTCTCCTCAACCTGGTGGTGAGGCCCCTCGCGGTGCTGCTCTCGCTGCCCGCGCTGGTGCTCACGCTGGGGCTGTTCTACTTCGTCCTCAACGGCCTGCTGCTCTGGGGCTTCTCGAAGCTCATGCCCGGCTACGACGTGACCGGGCTCGGGGCGGGCATCCTCGGGAGCCTCGTCATCATGGTCGTCAACTGGGTGCTCTCCGCCCTCTTCCGGCCAAGGAAGGACGCCTAGAAGGGCGAGCACGGCCCGGTGAGCATCGGCGAGGCCGTCCCCGTCGAAGGCTCCGCCGCGCCCGCCGCGGCCGGGGCCCTGGACCGTCCCGAGCGGGCCGTGCGCCTGGCGGTCGTCTTCTTCGTCCTCAGCGGGGCGGCGGCGCTCATATACCAGGTGGCGTGGCAGCGGCTCCTTGCCCTGACCACGGGTGTCGCCGTCCACTCGATCGCGATCATCACCGCCGCCTTCATGGCCGGGCTCGGGATCGGTAGCCACGTCGGCGGCGCCCTCTCGGCCCGGCTCACGCGGCGGGGATCGCTTCTGGCGTTCGCCGTCAGCGAGCTGGGGGTGGCCGCCTTCGCCGTCGTCAGCGTCCCCTTCTACTACGACGTCCTCTACGAGCGGGCACGCTGGCTCTACGACGATCTCGTCCGGGCGACGCTCGTCCATTTCCTGTCCCTGCTCCCCCCGACCGCCCTCATGGGGATGTCGCTTCCCCTTCTCGTGCGGGGTCTCGTATGGGAGCGGGGTGTGGCCGCGCGGACGATCGGGGTCCTCTACGGCGCGAACGCGCTCGGCGCGGGCGCGGGGGCGTTCCTCACACCGTGGGTCCTGCTGCGCTTTCTCGGAGTGACGGCCACCGTCTATGTCGGCGCCTCCGCCAGCGCGATCGCCGCCTTCGGCGCTCTGCTGATCGCTCGCGGGATCCCCCGGGGCGAGCTCGCGGGGAAGGAACAAGCGCAGCCGGCGGAGGTCGCCGGCGAGCCCGCGCAGCCCTTTCACCGCTGGGTGGCGCTCTACGCCCTCTCGGGCTTCGTCTCCCTGGCCCTGGAGATGGCGTGGTTCCGCGTCCTGGACGTGGCGGCCAAGGGCGCCGCCTTCACCTTCGGGACGCTCCTCGCGGTGTACCTGCTCGGGCTCGCCGGCGGCACCTTCGTCGCCACCCGCCATGCCGTCTCCGTGCGGCGGCCGCTCACCGTCTTCCTGATGTGTCAGGTCGGGATCGTGCTCACGACGGTCCTCGCTCACGCGCTGCTGGTGTGGCTGCCTGCGAGCTGGCCCGTTCTGTCGACGCTCGTCGAGTACGGCACGCGGAGGTACGGCCTGCAGATGTTCGCCTTCGACCTGCGGGAGTTCCTGGCCGTGTACCTGGCGCTGCCGCTCGCTCTCTTCGGACCCTCCACCTTCCTGATGGGGTTCGGCTTCCCCGTCCTGCAGCGCGCGACCCAGGCCGACCCCATGACCAGCGGCCGGCGGGTGGGAGTGCTGCAGGCCGCTAACATCGCCGGATGCACGGCGGGCAGCCTTCTCACGGGGCTGGTGCTCTTCGATGCGATCGGCACCTCCGGGGTCTTCCGGGCCCTGGCCGTCCTCTCCGCGGCGGTGGCCCTCATCGGATGGAGGGCGACCCGAAGGAGACGCTTCACCGTCCTCGCGGGGGCGCTCGTCATCGCCGCGATGGCCTTTCCCGGCAACGACCGCCTGTGGCTGCGGCTGCACGGCGCGCCCCGACCGGACGACTCCTACGTCGAGGAGGATGCGGCCACGGTCACCGCGCTCACGCATCGGCCCGGCGGCTACGGGATGACCATCAACGGCCGCGCGGAGAGCTGGCTTCCCTACGGCTACCTCCACACGGTCGTCGGTGGCGTGCCCGCCATCGTCCATCCCGCCCCCGAAGAGGTGGCGGTCATCGGGCTCGGCTCCGGCGACACCGCCTGGTCCGCGGCCTGCCGGGCGGAGACGAGACGGGCGGTCGTGTTCGAGATCGCCTCCAACCAGCCGCGCCTCCTCGCTCGGGTCGCCGACCAACCGAACATGCGGAGGCTGCGTGACTTCCTGAGCGATGCGCGGATGACGATCGTGAAGGACGACGCGCGCCGACGCCTGCGCGCGGACGGGCGGCGGTACGACATCATCGTGGCCGACTCGATCGATCCCGACCTCTCGCTGAGCACCTACATCTTCTCCCTCGAGTACTACCGGCTCGTGAAAGAGCGGCTCCGGCCGCAGGGGCTGAGCTGCGTCTACGCCCGGACCCCTCGCATCCGAGCCGCGATCCAGCGTGTGTTCCCCTTTACCGTCACCCTGGGGGAGGACCTGCTCCTCGCCAGCCCGGAGCCCATCCCGATCGACAAACCGACCTGGCGGGCGCGGCTCAGCAGCCCCCGCGTCGTGGAGTACATTGGGCAGGCGCGGGCGCACCTCATCGGCGAGTTCCTCGAGATGGCCCAGCCCGGACTGCCGCCTCCCCCGGACGCCGAGGTGAACCGAGACCTCGACCCGCGCGACGAGTTCGCGCGTCCGCTCCGAGCGGCACCCCCCCCATCCTGACCGCTCGGCTCAGGAAGGCCGGCTAGCCTAAACACTTGCCGTACAGGCTTTTTCCAGGTTTTTCTTGACAGACGGAACATTTGTAGATAAGTTAACGTCGTTATATTTTCGAGTGGCGATCACGGCGACCACTCGAGAGGGGCAGCCGGAAATGGGGATCATGGAGAGACGGGAACGTGAGCGCGTCGAGGTCCGGCAGAAGATCCTGGATGCCGCGCGCGAACTGTTCGCCCGCGAGGGCTACGACCGCGTGACCATGCGCTCCATCGCCGAGACCATCGAGTACTCGCCCACCACCATCTACAACTACTTCGAGGACAAGTGCGACCTGGTGGATGCCCTGTGCGAGAAGGACTTCACCGAGCTGCTCGCCGCGCTGCGGCCGAACGGCCTGGCGGCGGACCCCGTCGAGCGGATCGTCCAACTCGGCCTCGCCTACGCGGAGTTCGGCCTGCGCCACCCCAACCACTACCGCTTCATGTTCATGACGCCCTTCGAGCGCAAGGCGGGTGGCGACCACGAGCTCTCAGAGTCCGGCCAGCGGGCCTTCGAGCTGCTGCGCTCGGCGGTCGTGGCCGCCATCGAGGCCGGCGCCTTCCGCCCCGGCGACCCGACGCACCTCGCCCAGATCCTGTGGGCCTCGATCCACGGCGCGGTGGCCCTGCTCGTCACCTACCGCCCCGACCAGTTCCCCCACGCCCCCGCCGCGCCCGATCTCGTCCGCTTGGTCTGCGAGAACGGCGTGCGCGGCCTCCTCGCGGGGGGCCGCTGATGGTGTCGCTCGCGCGGAAGAACCTGCTCCACGACCGGCTGCGCTTTGCGATCACGGTCGCCGGCGTCGCCTTCGCGGTCACGCTGGTCCTGGTGCAGGTGGGGCTGTTCATGGGACTGCTGGGGAAGGCCACGGTGACGATCGAGCACGCGAGCGCCGACATCTGGGTGACCTCGAGGGACACGCCGAACGTCGACTTCGCGCACACGTTCCCGGAGACGACGGTGCTGCGCGTGCGTGGTGTGCCCGGCGTCGAGCGCGCGGACAACCTGCTGATTCAGTTCATGAACATCATGCTCCCCTCGGGGGCCGAGGAGGGATGTCTGGTGTACGCGCTCGAGGACTTCGAGTACTGGAACCTGCCCTGGAACGTCCAGCAGGCCGACGTGCGCGACCTCAAGCGCGGTGACTTCATCCTGATGGACCGCTCGGCCGAGCGCCGCTTCGGTCCCTTCGCTGTCGGCGAGCACCGGGAGATCGTGGGGCGGCGTTTCAAGATCATCGGCACCACGCAGGAGGCCGCCTCCTTCACCACCGCGCCGATCGTATTCATGGACTTCGGCAAGGCCCAGGAGCGCCTGGAGACCCTGCGGGGCAAGACCCACTACGTCCTGGTCAGGCTCGCGGCGGGCGCGGAGGCGGCGTCGGTCGCGGCCGCGATCCGGCGCGTCGCACCCTACAACGACGTCTACACGAGAGATGAGTGGGCGCCCCGCTCGCGCCGCTACTGGGTGGTCTCCACGGGCCTCGGCATGAACATGGGCATCACCGTCTTCCTGGGCGTGCTGGTGGGGATCGTGGTCGTGGCGCAGACGCTCTACACCTCCGCCGTCGAGCACGTGAAGGAGTTCGGCACCGTCAAGGCGATCGGCGGCTCCAACCGTGACATCTACCGCATCCTGGGCGAGCAGGCGCTGATCGCGGCCGTGGTCGGCTTCTCGATCGGGGCCGCGATCTCGTACGGGATGCGGCCGCTGATGGCGAAGCTGTACCTCAACGTGCTGCTGACGCCGGGCTTCTCGGCCACGGTGTTCGCGGGGACGCTCGTCATGTGCTTGGGCGCAGCCATGCTGTCGTTTCGGCGCGTGGCGAGCATCGACCCCGCGCTGGTCTTCCGGGCGTAGAAGAGGAGCGGCGGATGAGCGAGAAGGTCATCGCGGTCCGAGGCGTCACCAAGGTCTTCGAGGAGGGCTCTCAGCGCGTCGAGGTGCTCAAGGGTGTGAGCCTGGAGATCGCGCCCGGCGAGGTGGTGGCGCTCGAGGGGCCGTCGGGCTCGGGGAAGACGACGCTGCTGTCGATCATGGGCTGCATCCTCACGCCCACGCGGGGGCAGGTGGCGGTTGACGGCGAGCCCGTCGACATGACCCGTCCCGACGCCTTGCGCGAGGTGCGCCGCCGATCGATCGGGTTCGTGTTCCAGCAGTACAACCTCTTCCCCGCCCTCACCGCGATCGAGAACGTGGAGTACTCGCTCAACGTGCGCGGGGTGCGCGGGCGGCGAGCGCGCGCGGAGGCCGAGCGCGTGCTCGAGCGCGCGGGTCTCGGCGATCGCCTGAACTTCCTGCCCCGCGACCTCTCGGGGGGGCAGAAGCAGCGCGTCGCGATCGCGCGCGCTCTCGCGGGCTCGCCGCGCGTGATCCTCGCCGACGAGCCGACGGCGAACCTGGACACGGCCGTGGGCGAGCAGGTGCTGGAGCTGTTCCGGGACCTCGCGAAGAAGGAGAACAAGGGCCTGGTGATCGTCACCCACGACCCGAAGGTGCGAGAGGTGGCGGACCGCGTCGTGGGGATCCGAGACGGCCGTTTGGCGGCCTGAGGAGGAAGCGATGAAGACGCGCGCACTCTGGATGACGGCTGCCCTCGGTCTGGGCCTGCTCGGGGCCACCGTCCTGCAGGCGCTCAACGCCCGCGGGATGGCTCCCCCTCCCCTCGTCCCGCCCGCGCCGCCGGCGCGACACGTCGCCGCCGAGGGCCGCGTCTTCGCCTACCCCGGGGCGGAGGTGCGCGTGAGCGCCGAGCGCGGCGGACGCCTGGTGCGCCTCGCGGTCGAGGAACGCCAGCGCGTGAGGCGGGGCGACTTGCTCGCGGAGCTGGACGGGAGCGAGCTCGACGCCGCGCTCCGCGAGGCGCGTGCCCGGGTGGCGGAGGCCGAGGCCGAGATTCGCCTGGCCGCGGCAAGCCTCGCCCGGCAGGAGCGGCTCGTCGAGCAGAAGATCGCCGCCGCCCACGATCTCGACCAGGCGCGCCGCGACCTCGAGATCGCGCGTGCCCGCCGCGAGACCGCGCGGGCGGAGGCGGCGCGCATCGAAGCCCAGCTCGCCAAGACACGGATCGTGGCCCCCATCTCCGGCACCGTGATCGCCCGCCCCGTGGACGCGGGCGAGACCGTGGAGGCCGGGGAGGCGATCGTCACCCTGGCCGACCTCACCCGCCTGCGCATCGAGGGCGAGGCCGACGAGGCGGACGCGGCGGCCCTGGCCGAGGGCGCCGCCGTTCGCATCCGCGCCGACGGCCACCCGGACGAGGAGTGGCGGGGGCGCGTGGAGGAGATCGCGGACGCGGTCACGCTGCGTCGGCTCAAGCCCCAAGATCCTTCGCGGCCCACCGACACCCGCATCCTCGCCGTGAAGGTCGCCTTCGCCGAGACGACACCCCTGCGTCTGGGGACGACGGTGGAGCTGAGGATCGAGGCCGCGAAGCGCTGAGGTCCCGCCGGCGGCTACACCCGGGCCGCGATGGCCTCCGCGATCTCGGTGGTCGAGGCGGCACCCCCGAGGTCGCGGGTGTGCTGGGTGCCCTCCGCGAGGACGCCGCTCACGGCCTCGCGGACCCGGCGCGCCCGCTCGGCCTCCCCGAGGTGCTCGAGCATCATGGCCGCGGAGAGGACGAGCGCGATCGGGTTGGCGAGGTTCCTGCCGGCGATGTCGGGTGCGCTGCCGTGTACGGCCTCGAAGACCGCGGCCTCCTCCCCGATGTTGGCCCCGGGCGCCATGCCCAGGCCGCCCACGAGGCCCGCGCACAGGTCGGAGACGATGTCGCCGTAGAGGTTTTCCAGCAGCAGCACGTCGAAGCGGGTGGGGTCGAGCACGAGCTGCATGCAGGCGTTGTCGACGATGATCTCGTCGTAGCGGATCTCGGGGAAGCCCGACGCCACCCGCCGGCAGCAGTCGAGGAAGAGCCCGTCCGAGAGCTTCATGATGTTGGCCTTGTGCACGGCGCTGACACGCCCGCGCGCGTGCGCCCGTGCGTACTCGAAGGCGAACCGCGCGATGCGGGTCGAGGCGCGCTCGGTGATGATCTTGAGCGACTCCACCACCCCCGGCACCACCACGTGCTCGAGACCGCTGTAGAGGTCCTCGGTGTTCTCGCGCACCACCACGAGATCCACCCTCTCGAAGCGGGTCTTCACTCCGGGAAGGGTCCGGGCGGGCCGGAGGTTCGCGTAGAGGTCGAGCTGCTTGCGCAGCTCCACGTTCACCGAGCGATGGCCGGTGCCGACCGGCGTCTCCGTCGGCCCCTTGAGGGCGACGCGGTTGCGGCGGACCGACTCGAGCAGACGTGGAGGCAGGGGGGTGCCGAACTCGCCGATGGCGGAGGCGCCCGCGAGCTCGGTCTCCCACTCGAGATCGATCCCCGTCGCCTGGAGAACCCGCACCGCCGCCGCCGCGACCTCGGGTCCGATGCCGTCGCCGGGGATCAGCGTGACCGTGTAGCGACCCATCGCAGGTTGCGCCTTTGGGAGCGCGGTCGGTAAGCCACTCTCTTTCAGTGAGTTGGGATCATAGGCGAGCCGCGGAGGCGAAATCAAACCCCGTGTGCAACCCCGCGCCCGTCTCCGGCGTTAACCAGGGCGAGGGAGGCGCGTCGCTAGCCGGTCGGGTCGACGCCGTGGTCCAATGGCGCTTCGCGGGAGCGGCCGCCTGATCGGGAGACGAGGAGGGGCCCTCGGGGCATGGAGCCGCAGCAGGACAAGCCGGGCTCCGACCGGGAGCTCATGGCTCGCCTCGGCGCGGGGGACAAGGGCGCGCTCGCCCCGCTCATGGAGCGGCACTACCGACGGCTCTACCGCCTCGCGCTGTCGTACCTCCGTCAGCCCGACGATGCCCTCGACACGGTGCAGGAGGCGTTCGTGAAGGCCTGGCAGAACGCGGCGCGCTGGGACGGCTCGGCGGAGGCGGGGCCCTGGCTGTCGCGCATCGCCATCAACCTCTCGATCGACCGCTGGCGGCGCAATCGCCGGCGCCAGGCGACGTTCACGCCCCTCGCGGAGGACGACCATGAAGGAGCGCTCGGCAACGGCGAACCCCCGCCCGACCGGGGCATCCGTGAGCGCGAGCTCAGGGATCACCTCTCCTGCGCCCTCGACGCCCTGCCCGAGAGGCAGCGGGCGGTGGTCGTCCTGCGCCACTACCAGGACATGAGCCTCGCGGAGATCGCGACGACGCTCGGGATGAGCCTCGGCACCGTGAAGAGCAGCCTCCACCGCGCCCTCCACCGCATGCGGGAGCGCTTGCGGGAGGTCCGGCCGTGATCCTCGGCCATCTCGGTCGGTCCCGGCAGATGGCGCTCCTTGCCGCGGGTGTCCTTCTGGGTCGTGAGAAGGAATCGGCCCTCGCCCATGCCGTATCCTGCCGACGCTGCCGGGTGGAGCTCGAGGAGCTGCGGGCGCTGGTCTCGCTGGTGGAGCGCGATCCGCTCCGCGACGGGGAGCCGTCCGTCCCCCTCGCCGTGCTCACGCGGTCGGTCGAGCGGGAGGTCGAACGCATCCTGGTTCCGGGGGGGCGGCCCCGCGGGTGGCTGGTGGTGGTCCCCGCGGCGGCCGCCGTGCTGGTGGTCGGCCTTCTCGTGCCTGCGCTCATCGCTCGCTTCCGACCCGCGCCCCCCGCCGCCGCCACCGCGCCGCCCCCCGCCGTCTCGACCGAGGCGCTCGACCGCCTCGAGCGCAACCTCGTGCGCGAGCACGCGGCGCGCTACCTCACGGAGGCGGGGGACGTGCTCGTGGCGGTGGCGGCGACCAGCGTCGACTGCGACCCGCCTGCGGGCCGGGTCGACCTCGGCCCCGTCCCCGAGCAGAGCCGGGACCTGCTCGCCCGGCGGGCGCTCCTCGTCGAGGCCGACCGGGAGGCGGTGGCGAGCGCGCGCGCCGTCCTCGACGACGTCGAGCGGGCGCTCCGGGAGGTGGCCGAGCTGCCGTCCTGCGTGCGGCGGCGGGACCTCGAGCACCTGCGCCGCGAGGTCGACCGGCGTCAGCTGCTCATGCGCATTCGCCTGATGACACGGGAGCTGGAGGGGTGAGGCCACTCGCTCTCGCGCTCGTCGTCGCCGCGGGGCTCATGGCTCCGGCCGCGGCCCGGGGGGAGGTCGACGCCGAGCAGCTCCGGGCCGCCAAGACGCTCTTCTTCGATCGCAAGTACGCGGAGGCCCGCGCGGCGTGGCAAGCGGTCCGGGACGAGGGGCGCGGATCGGAGGCGCAGGCCGCGCTCTACTGGATCGCGCGGTGCAGCGATGGCCTCGGCGAGCTCGAGCGCGCGCTCCGCGAGTACGGCGCATACCTGGACGCTCGCCCCTCCGACCGGACGCTCGGCGAAGAGGCGAAGACGAGCCGGATCGCCCTCGCCGTGAAGCTCTACCGGGCGGGAAAGACCCAGCACCTCCCGCTCGTTCAGGAGGCCCTGGCCGACCCAAGCCGGACCGTGCGCTACTACGCCGCGCTGCAGCTCGCCTCGCTGGGGCCGCCGGCCGGCCGGCCGGCGGTGGGCGTGCTCCAGGAGATCCTCGCGCAGGAGAAGGACGAGGACCTCGTGGACCGGGCGAAGCTCGCCTTGCTGCGCGTCGACCGCTCGGCGCTGGTGGAGGCGGCCCCCGCCCGCACCGTGCAGGGACGGGAGGCGGCCTGGATCCGGGTGCGCATCTTCGACAAGGGGGCCTCTCGCCCCCGGCTGTCGCTGAACGTCCCGGTGGCGCTCGCGGAGTTGGTCTTCAAGAGCCTTCCCGACGACGCGCGGGCGGAGCTCAGGAAAAAGGGCTACGACGCCGACAGCTTCTGGGGCCGCCTGAAGAAGACGGGTCCCACCGAGATCCTGACCATCGAGGGCGACGACGGCCAGCGCATCCAGGTCTGGATCGAGTAGCGCGGAAGGAGGAGACATGAGGACATCGCTCGCGGTCGCGGCCCTGCTCGTCGCGCTCGTCATTCCCGCGGCCGCCGACCGCCCGGCGGAGGACCTCGCGGTGGTCAAGAAGGCCGTTGCCGGCTCCGCGGAGGCATCGTCGACGGCGAAGGCGCCCGAGGGGCCGGGAGGGCCGCAGTGGCTTCACGTCCGCATCGTCGAGAAGGGCGCGAAGAAGGCGAAGATCTCGGTCAACCTGTCCCTCGCGCTCGTCCGGTCCCTCGGTGCGGACTGGCCTCTCCACCTGGGGTGTGGGCCGGCTGGCGGCCGAGGCCGCGCGCATGCAGACGGCCCTACCCTCGGTGAAATCCTGCGCGCGCTCGACTCCGGCGAGAGCCTCGTCGAGGTGGAGGGCGACGACGCCACGATTCGCGTGTGGGTGGAATAGAGGGTCCGCTGCTGGCGACACCCCCGAACGCGGGAGATGACGCCTCCAGCGGGCTCCGGCGTGCAAACGCCTGAAGAGCAAGCACCCGCGCGATGGAACGGAGATTGCTGCAGCCGAGGGTGGAGAAGAAACGGGAGGTGTCGCGATGAGAATCCGCGCTCTCGCCCTCACGGTCGCTCTCGCGGCGGCGCTCGTTGCCCCGCCGCTCGCGGAGGCTGGCGGCCGCCATTCCCGGGGTCGCGGGCCGTATCCGCGGGGCCAGTACGGCTACTACTACGACTACCCACGCCCGCACTACCGAACCCCGTACCGGGGCTACCCTCGGGCCTACTACCGCTCCTACTACCGCCCGTATTACGGCTTCTATGCTCCTTACGGGGTCTATGGCGCCGGGGGCTACGGGTACGCGCCGCCGCCCGTTGGGTACTATCCACCTCCGGCCTACTACTACCCCCCACCCCCCCGCGGAGGCGTCTACTTCAACTTCGGGTTCGGCTTCCGGTTCTGAGGACGGCGGGGGCCAGCCCAGCCGGACGCCCCCCAGGCGTGACGGGCCATCGCTCCTCTGCAGGCGAGAGGGGTGGCGCGGGAGCGCGCTCGTGTTTGATGAACGCCGATTCCGTCCGGGTCGGTCAGGCCCGAGCGCGCGAGCGCGACCCTCCGAGCCCCTCAGCTCGACGGGGCGTAGTAGCCGAGCCGATGGCGGACGCTGGTGCCCTCGCGCACGGGGACGCGCACGACGATGCGGCGCCACTTGCCGTCGCGACGCGCGTTCGACGAGACGTAGCCGATGCTGTAGAGCGTCCGCAGCTCCTCCGCGATGCGTTCGTAGACGGCGTCGAGCTCGGAGAGCGCGTTCGGGAAGTAGACCCGTCCTCCCGTCTCGCGCGTGAGTGCGGTGAGGAGGTACTCGGCCTGGCTGAACTCCTGCCGCAGGCGGTCCTGGGGACGGTTCGGTCGCAGGCTGATCGCGTAGATCGTGATCTCGCTCTTCTTGGCCAGCTCGAGCACCTGCTCGTCGTTGACGAGGGAGGCGGTGTCCTCCCCGTCCGAGAGCAGCACGATGGCGCGCCGGCGCAGCTCGCCGACCTTCTTTTCCCGCGTCAGGTCCTTGAGCGCGACATAGAGGGCGTTGTGGAGCGCGGTGGGCCCCGAGGCCTGCGTCTTCCGGATCGCCGCCTCCAGCACCGCGTGGTCGTTCGTGAAGGGCTGAAGCGTCGTCGCCCGGTCGTTGAACTGCACGACCTGAGCCAGGTCCTGCGCGCGGAGGGTGCTCGTGAAGCGGATGGCCGCCGCCTGCGCCACCGAGATCTTCTCCTCCATCGACGCCGACGTGTCGACCATCAGCACCATCGAGATCGGCAGGTCCTCGTGGGTGAAGAGGCTGAGCTCCTGGCGGATGCCGTCCTCGAAGATCGCGAAGTCGGAGGGGTTGAGGTCGGCGATGAAGTTGTTGCGGGCGTCGGTGACCGAGAGGTTGAGGTTGATGATCTCGATCCCGGCTCCGAAGGTCGGCGGCGGCGGAGGAGCCTGGGCCGCGGCGAGGGATGGGAGGGCGCCCATGGCGGCGGCGACGCCGAGGAGGCGGCGGAGCCGGCGGGGCGTCCTCGTCGCGAGCTCCGCGACGCCGCCGGTCACGGCTCGACCTCCGAGCGCCGGGGGACGACGACCCGCGTTCCGGGTCGCGCCAGCTCCACCTGCAGCTTGCGGGTCCTGAGCCGGGGCAGCGTCGCGTAGGCCAGGCGGTACTGGGAGCGCAGCGCCGCCGAGAGCTTGTGCAGTCCGGAGTCCGTGCCGAGCGAGGAGAGGATCACCTCGTGGACGCCGCCGGTCGTGGTGGCGAGGCGATCGAGCACGTAGCCGAGGTCCCCCTGCTGCTCGAAGTCGGCTCCCCCGGCACTGATCTGCAGCAGCAGGAAGAGGTCGGCGCTCTTCTCCGCCGTCTCCGCCGCGCGATACTTGTCACGGTAGCTCAGCTCGGGCCCGGTGGCCGTCACCGCGACCACCACCCTCCGCCGCCCTTCCTCCGCCTTCATGTCCGCCGAGGCCTCGGCGAGCGCGTCGAGCATGTAGTTCCCACCCCGAGGCGCGACGAGCTTCAGCGCCTTCGAGGCCGCGGCCCGGTCGTCGGTGTAGTCGAGGATCTTGGTCGGCCTGTCGCCGGTGGTCCAGATCGCGTAGCGCGACCCCTCCGGAAGGCGGGCGACGAGGCCCACCACCGGCTCGACCATGTTCAGCCGGTACGCGGAGGAGACGACCTCGCTCGTGTCCACGATCACCGCCGCCGTCAGCGAACGGAGGTCGGGGCCGAAGGCAGTGATGTCGCGGGCGACGCCGTTCTCGAGCAGGGCGACGTCCTTCGCCCCGAGGCCCTCGACCGCATCGCCCTTGGCATCGAGCACGGTGAGGCTGATCGCACGTACCTCGGCGTCGGCGGCCGGCGCCGCCTGCGCGAGCAAGACCGCCGACAGCATCAATCCCAGCATGGTCCTTCCTCCGTGTTGCGTCGCCCGCTCCGCTCTGCCTACTATCCACTATAGGTTCGGCCTTCCGCGAGCGTCAACACGCGGCGGGCCTTGACCATTTCGAGCATGCCTCGGGCCACGGTCATCACGGTGAGCGACTCCGTCGCCCGCGGCGAGCGCGAGGACCTCTCGGGTTCCGAGGCCCGCCGTCTGCTCGCCGGGGCGGGGTGGGAGGTCCTCGCGCCGCGCGTGGTCGCCGACGAGCGAGCGGGAATCGCGGCTGCGATCCGAGAGGCCGCGGCCAGCTCGCGCCTCGTGCTGACCACGGGGGGCACCGGCCTCGCCCCCCGCGACGTCACACCCGAAGCCACCCTCGAGGTGATCGACCGTGAGGCCCCGGGCCTCGCGGAGCGGCTGCGGGGCCACGGCCTCTCGCGGACGCCGCTCGCGGCGCTCTCTCGCGGGCGGGCCGGGCTCGTGGGGGCGTGCCTCGTGGTCAATCTGCCCGGCAGCCCGAGCGGCGTCCGGGACGGCCTGGAGGCACTCCTGCCGCTGCTTCCCCACGTCGTGGATCTCCTGGAGGGTCGAGTCAGCCACGGCGATCCGCACCGGGGACGACAGCGCTGAACGGGTTGGCTTGACGGCGTTTCGGGGCATCTCGTAAGATCCGCCTGGCCTGACCGGCGTGGAATGCACCCGCTCCTGTTCCTCATCCCTCTGTTTCCGCTCCTCGGCTTCCTCTTCAACCTGACCGTCGGCGTTCGCCTGCTCGGCGGGAAGGCCGTCTCTCCTCGCCCCGACGCCCACGGCGGCCCCGCCGCCGCGTCCTCGCCGATCGTCGGGCTCGTCGCGTGCGGGACGGTCCTGCTCTCGTTCCTCGTCGCTGTGTGGGCGGTGGCGCAGGCCCAGGGCGCCCCCGACCACACGATCGTGGAGACGCTCTGGACGTGGATCCCGGGGGGACCGACGGAGACGCTCGTCCACGGCGCGCCCGGCGTCGCCCGGCTCCAGATCGACTGGGCCTATGAGCTCGACCCGCTCTCCTCGGTGATGGCCCTCGTCGTCACCTTCGTCGGCTTCGTGATCCACGTCTACTCGATCGGCTACATGGGTCACGATCCGGGCTACGCCCGGTACATGGCGTATCTGAACCTCTTCATGTTCGCCATGCTCACATTGGTCCTCGCCGCCAACTACGCGGTCCTCTTCGTGGGCTGGGAGGGGGTGGGGCTCTGCTCGTACCTCCTCATCGGTTTCTGGTTCGAGAAGCAGAGCGCCTCCGACGCCGGCAAGAAGGCCTTCATCGTCAACCGGGTCGGCGACGCCGGTTTCCTCGTCGGGATCTTCGTGGTCTTCGTGACCTTCGGGACGCTCGACTTCGGGGCGGTGATGAGCGCCGCCGCCGAGATGCCCGTCGAGCACGCGTGGGGCGGTCCCCTGACCCTGATCGCGATCCTCCTCTTCATCGGCGCCACCGGCAAGAGCGCCCAGATCCCGCTCCATGTCTGGCTCCCGGACGCCATGGAGGGCCCAACCCCGGTCTCGGCGCTCATCCACGCCGCGACCATGGTCACCGCCGGCGTCTACATGGTCGCGCGCTCGGCGACGATCTACTCCCACGCGCCGAGGGCGATGCTGGTGGTGGCGGTGGTGGGGGCAGTGACCGCGATCTTCGCCGCCTCGATCGGCCTGGTCCAGAACGACATCAAGCGGGTGCTCGCCTACTCGACGGTGAGCCAGCTCGGCTACATGTTCCTCGCCTGCGGGGTGGGCGCCTTCGCGGCGGGCATCTTCCACCTCGCCACCCACGCCTTCTTCAAGGCGCTGCTCTTCCTCGGCTCGGGCTCCGTCATCCATGCCCTTTCCGGGGAGCAGGACATGAGGAGGATGGGGGGGCTCAGGGCGAAGCTGCCGAAGACGCACCTGACGATGCTGATCGCCTGCGTCGCGATCGCCGGCATCCCGCCCCTCGCCGGCTTCTTCTCCAAGGACGAGATCCTGTGGTCGGCCTTCCGGGTCGGCGGCTACGGACGCACCGTCTGGGGCATCGGGGCGGTGGCGGCGGCGCTCACTGCGTTCTACATGTTCCGCCTCTACTGGATGACCTTCGGCGGGAGCTTCCGCGGCACCGAGGAGCAGGCGCAGCACGTCCACGAGTCGCCGGCGGTGATGACGGTGCCGTTGCAGATCCTCGCGCTGGGATCGATCGTAGCCGGTTTCCTCGGTGTCCCCGCCGTGCTCGGCCGCCTCGCCGGGGTGCCGAACGTGATCGAGCGCTTCATGGAGCCCGCCTTCGAGCACGCCCACCACGCCGTCGGCGAGGTCTTCGCAGCGCCCGTGCCCGGTGAGGGCGTCGAGCTCGGCCTGATGGCGGTGAGCGTCCTCGTCGCCCTCCTCGGCATCGACGCGGCGAGGCGCTTCTACAAGACGCGGCCCGAGGTCCCAGAGCGGCTGGCGGCGGCCTTCCCCGTCGCCTACCGCACGCTCCTCAACAAGTACTGGGTGGACGAGCTCTACGGGGCGGTCGTCGTGCGCGGCCTCGCCCTCGGCAGCGGCAACGCCTTCTTCGCCACCGACCGCTACGTGGTGGATGGCGGTGACGGCGAGGTGCGCCCCGCCTTCGGCGTCAACGGCGTCGCCTGGAGCGTGCGCGACGTGGTCGCGAAGGCCTCCAACCTGTGGGACCGCTGGGTGGTGGACGGTGCCGTCAACCTCACCGCCTTCCTGCTCGACAACTTGAGCTACGCATTCCGGGCCGTCCAGAACGGTCTCGTCCAGCACTATGCGCTCGGCATGCTCATCGGCATCTTCCTGCTCATCGCCGCCGGCCGTTTCCTGCTGGGGCTCTACTAGGGGGATCGATGGACTTTCTGCGGGAACATCTGCTCTCCGTCATCACGTACACCCCCCTCGTCGGCGCCCTCGTCCTCCTCCTCCCCGTCTTCCGGGGCAAGGACGACGCGGTGCGCTGGGTGGCGAACGGCTTCGGCCTCCTCGGCTTCCTCGTGAGCCTCCCGCTGTGGTTCTGGTTCGACCGGAGCGCCGCCGGCTTCCAGTTCGCCGAGAAGGGGAGCTGGATCCCCTCGATCGGCGTCCAGTACTTCTTCGGGGTGGACGGGATCGCCGCGCTCCTCGTCCTGCTCACGACGCTCCTCGGCTTCGTCTCCATCCTCTCCTCCTGGACTGCGATCACCGAGCGCGTGCGGCCGTACTACGTCTTCATGCTGCTGTTGCAGACGGGGATGCTCGGGGTTTTCTGCGCCCTCGACCTCTTCCTCTTCTATGTCTTCTGGGAGGCCATGCTCGTCCCGATGTACTTCCTCATCGGGATCTGGGGGAGCGCGCGGCGGCTGTACGCCGCGATCAAGTTCTTCCTCTACACGCTCGTCGGCTCGGTGGTGATGCTCCTCGGCATCCTGGCCCTCTACTTCCACTCGCGGAAGCTTCCGGGGCTGGAGAGATCCGGCAGCTTCGACTACACGGTGTGGATGCAGATGGGCATCCCCGCCGACCTCCAGTTCTGGGTCTTCCTCGCCTTCTTCCTCGGCTTCGCCATCAAGGTCCCGATGTTCCCGTTCCACACCTGGCTCCCCGACGCCCACGTGGAGGCCCCCACCGCGGGCTCGGTGATCCTGGCCGGCGTCCTCCTCAAGATGGGGACCTACGGCTTCGTCCGCTTCTCGCTTCCACTGCTCCCGGAGGCGACGGTCCAGGCCGTGGACTGGATGGTGACGCTGTCGATCATCGCGATCGTCTACGCGGCGCTCGTGACCCTCGTCCAGAAGGACATGAAGAAGCTCATCGCCTACTCGTCGGTGAGTCACCTCGGCTTCGTGATGCTCGGGATGTTCGCCCTCAACCCCCTCGGTCTCGAGGGGAGCGTCCTGCAGATGGTCAATCATGGCCTCTCGACGGGCGGACTGTTCCTGATCGTGGGCTTGATATACGAGCGCAGACACACCAAGGAGATCGCGCAGTTCGGCGGCCTCGCCCACGTCATGCCGGTCTACGCGACCCTGACCCTGGTGCTCTTCCTCGCGTCGATGGGGCTGCCGCTCCTGAACGGGTTCATCGGCGAGTTCATGATCCTGCAGGGCGCGTACTCCGCGAACCCGGTGTGGGCCTACTGGGCGGTGCTGGGGATCGTGCTGGGTGCGGCCTATTTGCTGTGGCTCTACCAGCGCGTCTTCTGGGGCAAGCTCACCCAGGAGGAGAACCGTCGCCTCGCGGATCTCAATGGGCGCGAGATCACGACGCTCGTGCCGCTGGTGGCGCTGTGCCTCTGGATCGGCGTCTATCCGAAGCCGTTCCTGGCCTTCTTGCACGAGCCCGCGAGGGGGATCGCCGCCCTCGTCCAGCCCGCGAGGTTCGCAACACCTCTGGCCCCCGCCGCGACGGACGCTCCCGAGGCGGGGGGACCTTCGGCGGAGGTCGGCCGTGCCAGGAGCGGGCCCGCCGCCGTCGCACACTGAGTGAGGAGGGGAATCCCATGATGAAGTGGCTCGGATGCCTCGGGGTGCTGGTCCTCATCGCCCTCGTGGTCGGGGGCATGGCGGTCGGCACCTACAACAACCTCGTGACCCTCGGGCAGGGTGTCGACGCGCAGTGGGCCCAGGTGGAGAACACCTACCAGCGGCGCGCCGATCTCATCCCGAACCTCGTCGCGACCGTGAAGGGTGCGGCCGACTTCGAGAAGTCCACCCTGGAGGCGGTCGTCCAGGCGCGGGCGAGCGTGGGGCAGACCCAGGTCAATACCGGCAACCTGCCCAACGACCCCGCCGCCTTCGCCCGCTTCCAGCAGGCACAGGACTCCCTCTCAAGTGCCCTCTCGCGACTGCTCGTGGTCGTGGAGCGCTACCCCGAGCTGAAGGCCAACCAGAACTTCCGCGACCTGCAGGTGCAGCTCGAGGGGACGGAGAACCGCATCTCCGTCGAGCGCATGCGCTACAACGAGACGGCGCAGGCCTACAACACCGCGCGGCTGCGCTTCCCGACCGTGCTCTTCGCGAACCTGCTGGGGATGCGCGAGAAGGCCTATTTCAAGGCGGCCCCGGGGGCGGAGCAGGCGCCAACGGTGAACTTCCAGTTCGGGCCCACACCCACGCCCGCCGCACCCCGCTAGGGCGGCGCACCCGGTGATGGGCATGCGCGCCGCGCTGAGCGCGCTCGCCGCCGCCGCCCTCCTCGCGGGGGTGGGGCCATGGGTGCGGGCGGAGACGCTGCCGCCCCCGCCCGCCGCCTACTTCAACGACTACGCGGGCCTCGTCGGCACCGACGAGGCGTCGAAGGCCG